>WNGE01001817.1_pt1 | contig 62741 bp, 49 predicted proteins | sample 5400651 | NCBI WGS metagenome assembly WNGE01 (sample SAMN13153370, study PRJNA577476) | soil metagenome | isolation source: 60 cm soil or saprolite under grassland replicate 2 | place: USA:California | collected 2016-06-15 | reverse complement strand
GGAACGGAGAAGGGGGGAACGGAGAAGGGGGGAACGGAGTAGGGGGGAAAGGGTAACGGGGAAAGGGGAATAAGTATGCCTTCTTCCCCTTTGCCCTTTACCCGTTACCCTTTACCCTTTGCCCTTTACCCTTTCCCCTTTGTTTTTGCGTCTTACCCTTTTCCCCTCTTCCCGAGTTCCCCTTTTTTCCCCGTTCTATTCCACGTTCAACGACATCCCGACTTCGCGGCACAGTTACGCTAAAACGCATGATTGTGTGGCCCTCGAAAACCGATACTTTGCTTTTGGAAAACTTTAGAGAGCGCAGCAATGGGCGCGGGTAGATTATCGGCCCGACGCGAATTCCTTGCGGCGCCTCAATCTGAAGTTGAGTGGCAATCAGAAATTTTTCCAGCGGACGATTGGAGTTAACGTGATACCCGGAAGGAATATCCATGGAGATCGTTCCTCGCACTGCGCGGCCTCGTTGCGAGTTAGCTTGCGAGAGCATGCCGTTGACAGGGATGTTCGGAGCCGACTGCGGCAGCGGCGTGGCGAAGAAGCTCGCCGGAACAAACAGCAGGGCGCTTATGAAGGCTAGTTGGATTAGGGATCGCATATTATTTTCTGGTTTCTCAGATACTTTCGGAACCGTCAGCGTTGCTCGAAGCAACCCGTTAAACCACGCGCAAGCCCACACTTTGCGTCACCGCGGCAAGTTGCCCGCACGCCGCAAAGATGTCACGTCCGCGCGGACGGCGAACAAAAGCACGAATGCCCTTCGACTCCAGAATCGACTTAAACATCTCGACTCGAGTCGCTGGAGATGGCTGATAGGGCAACGGATCGGCTGGGTTGTGTGGAATCAAATTCACGCGCGCATGTAGATCATAGCGATTGAGCAAATTGGCGAGTTGTCGCGCGTGCTCATCAGAATCGTTAACGCCGTCAAGCATCACATACTCAAACGTGAATTTTTCGCCTGTTCTTAGTGTCGCCTGAAAATCCTTGCAGGCTGCCAGCAATTCTTCCAACGGCCATTTCCTGTTGATCGGCATTAGCTCATTGCGCAGGTCGTTCGTAGGGGCCGCTAAAGATATTGCCAGGTTGGGCCGATCGGGAATTGTGGCCAACTCGCGAATGCGCGGTACGACTCCAGCAGTCGAAACCGTCACGCGATGCGGCACGATAAAGAGGCCTTGCGGATCCGCCATGATCAGCACCGCCTTCATCAGGAAGTCAAAATTTAGAAATGGTTCACCCGCGCCCATGCCGACGAGATTCGTGCCGCGCGGAGTTGTTACGCCCACGCCGTAGACATCGTTTAGCGCAATGATTACTTGTTCGACGATTTCTCCTGGAGTTAGCGAGCGGAGCAAACCCAACTGTGCGGTCAGACAGAAAGTGCACTGGAGCGGACAACCTGATTGCGACGAGAAACAGATCGTGTCGCGATGTTCTTCCGGAATGAAAACGGTCTCCACCGGAAGATTGTCGTAAGTCTTCATGAGGAAGCGACGCGTTCCGTCTTCTGAGAGGTAACGCGATTCGACGGTGAGCGTGGAGGCGGTGGCAGTTTCATTCAACCGTTCGCGCAATGCTTTCGGCAGATCCGTCATTTCGTCGAAACCTTGCAACCGGCGATGGTGAAGCGCTGCAAAAATTTGCCGCCCTCGATACGCCGGCTCGCCGATTTGTTCAACAAAGCTGATGACTTCGGCCTGGCTCAAGCCAGTTAGATTAATCCGCCTGTCCATTTCAATCATTCTAGCATCCGACAACCGCTGATGCAGTTTGGTAATCCCCATAAGTCTGCCGGCATTAATCTTTGCAGACCGTATTAGACGGGCGGGCTGGGCCACAGTTCCGCTATAATTGGCGCAAAGAAATGTCTTCAGTTGCTAATGTTGAGCGGAAGATAAGGCGCATTGAAGGGTTTCGCGTGCGCATTCTCCATCTCCGTGGTGCGGACGTGCGTGGCGATCGAGCCGGACTCCCGCAGTATGGCTACCATCGCGCGGCTGAAAACGACATTACGGTGGAAAGCTGGAAGGCCACGAGGTTTCGGCCGTCGTATCCCGGATTTGAAGTGGATGTCGTAGACCGTCGCGGAAACTCAGTTCAGGGAAACACGAAGCTGGAAACGGTAAGGACAAGCTACGCGAAGAAGTAAATCGTGAATCGTTAATCATAAATAGAAACAGCAACCCGGGATTGCTATTCAAAATCTACGATTTGACTATTCACGATTTACAGTTCACGATTTACAGTTCACGATTTACTACTATTGCACTACAGTAAACTTCGCGGAAGGTGTCAGGGCCTGGCCGGAGACGCGGTCGCGAATGCGAACAGCCAACTCATACTCGCCGGGCGCCAACTGTCGCGTATCGATCAGCCGAGCCAGCGTCAAGCGTTGGCCGGAGTCGCTCATCCCGCGCCAATCTTCCGCCTGTTTGCCTAATTCCTTGCCATCTTTCAGCAGTGCATATTCGACGTCGACCGAGGGTCGCAGTGTCGTCTGATCAATCCCCGCATTGTAAACCTGCAGATAAACCCCAACCGGGTGACCCTTTTGATAGACCCCGGAGACATTCGGAATCACTTTTGTCTGCCCGATGACGAATTGTCCCACGGCTGGCTGATCGATCAAACTCTCTAGCTTAGCAGCCAGCACCAGAGTAGACGTCGAAAGCTTCTGAGCATCATATCTGGGAACCGTAAAACCGACGTGTCTCACTCCCGTGGCTCCTGATGTAACATCACGCACGATGACATCTACCTTGTAAGTTCCTGGCGCAAGAGCGACCGCTTTCTGGTAGGCAGATTTGCGCTCTTTAGCTTCATTTAGTTCCTCAATTGTTGCAGTCGTGATCACAGGATCTTCAAAGATGCCGGCGCGGCGACCCGCCACGGATGTGATTCGTCCAAAAATATTGATTCGCGCTTGCTGTAGTCCGCCGCTGTCCTGGAACACCAGATCCTTGTTCGAAGTTTGAATCGTTAGCGCGGTAATAACACGCTCGTCTGATTGACGAAAGAAGTCGACCCGAATGTCGAAGTTGAGCGGATTTTCCTCGATGACGCCGGTATTAACCGCCGAGGCGAGATCATTAAACTTTACCTGTGGTGGACGGCTGAGATCAGCCAGTAACTGCAGGCGCGAGAAAGGGCTGTCTTGTTCACGCTGATAGTTGTTATTTCCAATACCATTGAGTCCGGAAATGCGATCGGCTTTATCAGAGAGACCCAGTTGTTCTGAGAGCGTTAAGCCCGCTCCGGGAACCATCAGGAGCGCGTCCTTCTCGTTGGGGTTGCGCGCGATGCGATACTCACCGCTGCCCGTAGGATCGACAAACTCAATCTCCACGCCGGAACCTACACCCGCAAGATAACGATAGAACCAAATTTCAAACGGATAGGTCGACGTGTTACCACCACCTTCGTAGGAAGGACGTTCGTAATTGCCGCCCATCGGGTGAGTTTCGCGTTCGTCAGGCTTGCCATACATGATCCAGATTCGCCCACGGTCGGATTTCCAACCTGGTATCCCCGACGCAAAATGTTCGTTGGCATAAGCAATGCGCTCGTAGTATTCCTCTTTGAATTCATTTTCGTCCGTATCCGGATCCGGATCGCGGCGGCGCCAGAATTCTTCGATAAACCGCTCCCGCTCGTCGTCGGTTGCGAGTTTCTTGAAAGCCTTGCGCTCCTCGTCGGTAATCACGTAAGTGACGTCCTTCTCGAGCCAGTCTTTGTAAGCCTTTTTGAGTTCCGGCTTCACATTGCGCGGCTTGTCCATGGGATCCTGCCGACTTTGCCGGGGATCTTGCGCAACGCCGGACAAACTGGCGGCAGCTAGAATAAGGACGAAAATCGAGAGGCGGAGAGCGGCTTTCTGAGACATTACTAAACTCCTAATGGCACTAATGCCAACGTTATGTGGAACGAAACGAAACACGGCAATGAGTCGGACTCGAATGCGGAAACGGATTCTAGGTCTCCCCAGGAACACAGTCAAGATGCCACAAATGCGGCCCTAAGTTGCCTTTTAGGCTTCTAAGTACGGGTTAAACCGTAGTTCTGGGGCGGCTAAATATCCAGGCGACAAATATCGACACAATATAGAGGGCAATCATGGGCGCGGCAAACAAGAGCATGTTGGGAATATCGTTGGTGGGCGACAATACAGCCGCGGCAATCAGAATTACTATTAAGGCCGTCTTCCAAATCTTTATCAGAAACTTCGCGGTGATTAGCCCAATTCGCGCGAGCACATAAGTAATCGCCGGCATCTGAAAGACTATCCCCATGCCCAACATCACTATGATTATGAAATCGAAGTAGTCGTCGGCCTTTAATAAGAGCCGGAAATCCTGACCCAATCCCAGTAGGTACTTCGCCGCCGGCGGAAAGATTATTTTATAGGCGAACATCGCGCCGAGTACGAACGAGATCGATGAGAGGGCAATGAAAGGGGTTACATAAGCGCGCTCGTGCGGATAGAGTCCGGGCGAAACAAATGCCCAGATTTGCCACAACAGGAATGGCACGGACAGACAGAGGGCCGCGTATAGCGAAACTTTGACATAAAGAGAAAATGGTTCAATCGCGCTCGTGACAATAAGCTTATCGTTGATACCCGCAATCGCATTTGGCAACGCCGTGAAATCCACCGGCAGGCGCACGCCTTTAGGAATGACGGTAGCGCCCGCATACAACGGCTCATCCGTAAAGAGTCCTAACACTCCCTGCGAGTCTTTCGCGGCACGCGCTGTTACTGAAACTCCAGCGGGAATTACGGTGGCGCCGAATTTCGTCTCTTCGGGAAAAATGTACCGCCCGACGTCATTTTCCTTAACGGCCGTCAATGGCAAGATCTTTTCGTTTCCCGTCAATCCATTGATCGGAACCTGGCGTCGCTGCGCTTCGGCAAGTGCGTGCTCGACCGGTACTGCCAGAAAGCGGTAGATGCGATCCGAGACAAACCAGCAAACTGTAGCAGCAAGAAATACAAAGGCGAGTGAACGGATCAGTCGGCTTCTGAGCTCGTCCAGATGCTCGAGGAAGGACATCTGGCCCCCGAGTTCCTCTGCCTTATCTTTCTCTGTTCCGAGTGCTCTTAAAAACGATGACATCAATTTTTACTTCGTTCAGCTAACTCATAACCAATCGTGCTTAGGTGAGGGTTTGGCTTCTTCAGGAACGCTGTCAAGATCTGGTCGTTCGGATGCCAAAACGTCGTGGTCGTAAGAAGAAACGTCGTGTATCGCCGGGGCCCGCGCTACTACCTGGCCTGGTGTGACTGCTTCAACAGTTGGCGACTGTAAAGGGAGGGCTGCTTTTTCATTTTCCACTATCGAATTTTTCTCAGTCAGAGAGGCATGATTAGTGACAACTTCTGCATCGTACGACTCCTCAAGATTCACTTCTTTCTCCCAGGTGCGCTTGAAGTCTTCAGAGGCCTTTCGGAATTCCGCCAGATTTTTGCCCAACGAACGACTCAGTTGAGGCAGCTTACGCGGACCGAAAAAAACCAGCGCCATCACTAAAATGAAAAGCAACTCGGTGCTGCCGAGCGACTCGAGGATCAATAAAACCATACCTCAAAGTACCTTTCAAACCCACGTTTTAGAAGAACCCTTCCAAGTTGGAAGATTGTAACCCGCGGCCCGACAAACCAGAAGCAGCAACCACCTCAAGCGTATGTCTCCCGCTAAATCTGCTCGCCCGGCCGCCTAATTTGATTCCGTTTTTGACTCTTTTGTTTGCTTGACACTCTGCCTGACTGTCACGCAACCTTTAGCAGATATTCATAACTACTATTAGGTTTGGGAAATCTTTGCGGCTATCCGAAAAGGCGTAAGTAAATCGTCCTATGGCAACTCCAGTCGAAAACGAGGTGGCAGTTTCTTCATCCGTCGACCTGGCCGGTTCCCTCCAGCGATTTGCAGAGGTCGCCGAGCAAGTTGCGTCAACAACAAAGAAGCTCGAAAAAGCTGCATTCGTTGGAAACTACCTCAAGCAACTAAACGATGCCGATCTGGTGCGCGCGGCTCGTTACTTCTCAGGGCACCAATTTGCTCAAAACGATGCGCGAACTACCAACGTTGGAGGTAGCATTATCAGCACCGCCTTGAGCGAAGCCACTGGGCTCAGTTTCGAAGAGTTGGGTCCTATTTACGTGCGTCTCGGAGATGCCGGCGAAGCAGCGTACGAAGCCGTTAACAAGGCGAAGCGTTTTCTTCAACCCACGATTAGCCTCGCTGAAACCGAATCAATTATCACGCGCTTGAGTGAAACTCGGGGGATCAAGAATAAGGCCGGGTTGTTAACCACCATTCTCGGTCGGGCTACGCCACTTGAAGCAAAGTATCTGATTAAGCTACTCGCCGGGGATCTGAGAATTGGACTCCGAGAAGGACTCGTCGAAGATGCGATTGCTCGGGTCTTCGAACGGTCGCTGGCAAGAGTAGCGCAAGTGAATATGCTTCTAGGTGACATTGGTGAAACTGCCGTGCGCGCCCGCTCGGACGATTTGGAAGACGTCGACATGCGTCTGTTTCACCCCATCAAATTTATGCTGGCAACGCCCGCCGCTGATCTGGCAGACATTGCGCGCACCATGCCCTCCGAGTTCTTTGTCGAAGATAAGTTTGACGGCATACGCGCGCAGGCGCACACAAAAGAAGGACGCGTGGCTATTTACTCGCGCACCATGGATGAGATTACTCACCGTTTCCCAGAGCTGGCAGCGCCGCTCAAAGAGCTCGCAACGGACGCGGTTATCGACGGAGAAATCGTACCGGCTCGCGATGAGCGAATCCTGCCGTTTAGTGAACTGCAAAAGCGACTCGGAAGAAAAACGATTGGCGCAGACTTGTTGGCTGAGGTTCCTGTGATTCTGGTGGCCTATGATCTTTTATACGCCGCCGGACGCGTGTTGACCGACGAACCGCTCGAAGAGCGCCGTAAACTGCTTGAGCAGCTGATTCCACAGGAAGGCATCGTTCGAATCTCCTTCGCCAAGCGGTTCGCTGAGGTTACAGATCTGGACGAAGAATTCAATGGCGCGCGGGCTCGTGGAAACGAAGGTTTGATGGTCAAAAGTCCAGCATCTTTCTACAAACCGGGAAGACGGGGGCGCGAGTGGCTTAAGCTGAAGCGGGCGATTGCGACCCTGGATGTGGTCGTTACCACAGTTGAAGTCGGACACGGCAAGCGAAGGAATCTGCTTTCCGACTACACCTTCGCTGTTCGTCGATCGGAGGAAGATGATGAGCTACTGAACATCGGCAAGGCTTATTCAGGTTTGACCGATGCGGAGCTAGCGGAGATGACAGAATGGTTTAAGCGCCACACAGTCAGGGAATTCGCCCACGGAAGAGTGCGTCTGGTAAAGCCGGAGATTGTGATCGAAGTTACTTTCGATCGTGTTCAGAAATCGAAAAGGCACAAGAGCGGTTATGCCCTGCGCTTTCCCAGAATTGTTAGGTTGCGGCCGGACAAGAAACCAAGTGAAATAGACACGCTGGAGACGGTTCACAAGCTTGTGGCTGCTAACACAAATTAGCTCTACCGGCTTCAATCCCGATTCTGCCCCTAACAAGTGACATGCAATCGGATCTGCGTAGCGTCCGCCATTCACACATTGCTCTTGCCTTCACGTGCAATAAGAAGGTAGCATGCGCCCTGTCGTCGCCCCCTTGCCGGGCATGAAACGATAAGACCCGGCAGGTCGCACACAAACTCAGAGAGCGCGTGACCCCGTCAGATTTGAAATCTGGACTTGGCAGCCGTCGGCGTGTTCTAGATGATCGAAGCCAGGGCCCAAATAACGTCCGCGAATGCTGCGAAACTGGTGTCGCTCTCCGTTGCCGTCGTTACGTCTGTCTCCTCGGACGTTAGATCCGGAGTACCAATGCTACTAGTGCCTGGGCAAGGGCTCCCGGGCGTTTGGACATCACCAGCAGACGCTGGAATACTAAGTGCCAAAGCAAGAATTCCTGCTGTGCAGATCGCTTTCAGAGTTTTCATGAATTGTTCTCCTAATTTCAGCTTTGTAGGGTTGGCAAACGCAGTTGATCACGAAGATGGAAGTCCAACTGCTGGGTCTTTAACGAGGCGCATAATAACCGCCTCCCAAACTTCATGCAAGATTTCTTGCATGACACTAAAAGGGAGTGACCTCACATGAAATTAACCGATTCAAGGTTGCAAACTGATAATGCAATCATTTCCACCCTGAGCGAGAGGGCGCGGACGCTTTGCGCCCGAGCTAAGGATCTTGAGGAGGCGGGCCGGTTCGAAGACGCTCGCGCTACTATCAGTGAGTTCTGGCAGCGCATCGGCGAGCGCCCACGGGTAGAGGGTCTAACTGAAATCGCGCAAGCGGAACTACTCCTGCGTGCCGGTGCTCTTTCCGGGTGGATAGGTAGCGCAGGCCAAATTTCAGGCGCGCAAGAGATCGCGAAGGACTTGATCTCAGAGAGCGCCGGGGCGTTTGAAAAACTTGGATTGGTTGAACGGGTCGCCGAGGCTCGCATCGATTTGGCGACCTGTTATTGGCGTGAAGGCGCCTTCGCTGAAGCTCGCATAACTCTCGATGATGCACTGTTGCGTCTAGGCGATCTTAACAGCGAGCAAAAGCTTCGGGCCTTCCTCAATAAAGCCATGGTCGAAGAGGTTTCTAATCAACACCGAGAAGCTCTACGATTGCATCGTGAGGCTGCTTCCCTGTTCGAGGTAAGTCGCAATCATGCGCTGAAGGGCAAGTTTCACAATGCGTATGCCCTGGTATTGAAGAACCTGGGTTTGGCAGAGCACCGGGATGATTACATAGATCGCGCCCTAATCGAGTTTTCAGCGGCGAGCTTCCATTTTGAGCAGGCAAACCACAAGCGTTTTCAGGGAGTGGTCGAGAACAACCTGGGATTCTTGTTTGTTCATTTAGGAAGCTTTCAGAATGCGCACCAGCACCTGAATCGCGCCCGTGCCGTTGCCGTAGGTTTGAAAGATCAAGGTTTGGTTGCGCAGTTCGACGATACGCGCGCCCGGGCCTTTATCGCTCAAGGTCAATTCTCCAAGGCAGAAACGATCGCGCGAAGCTCGGTGAAGACACTAGAGGGTGGCGATCAGTTATCTATGCTTGCGGAAGCGCTGACCACACACGGCACCGCCCTCGCTCGTTTGGGTAGCTTTTCCACAGCGCGCGAGTCGCTGGAAAAGGCCATCAGGGTGGCCCTGAATGCGGGCGATCCTGAAAGTGGAGGATTGGCCGCACTTACTCTGGTTGAGGAATTGGCAAGACATCTTCCGTTCAACGAACTGCTTGCATACTATCGCATTGCCGAATCGGAATTGATAAAGTCGCAGCATCCGGAAATTCAGAGTCGGCTTGGCAAATGTGCCAAGCTTCTTCTCTCAACCCAATCGCTCACCGACTCCGAGGAGGTCAACCGGGATGCCTCTCGATCGAATGGAGCTGGACCGAGCGATTCGCAACTGTCTTCCAAACAAGCTGAGCCACCAACTTTTCCAATGGACGCTTCGCTCGAAGCACAGGTACTTCGCTACGAGGGCGAACTGATCAGGCATGCGCTGGAGGCATCTGACGGCAGCATCACACGTGCAGCTCGAATGCTGGGAGTCACACATCAGGGGCTCGCTTTCATTCTCAATGGTCGTCAGAAGAATCTGTTGCCCGCGCGTAAACCTGCGAAGCCGCGCCGGCGTAGCATCATCCGCTACCATTGAGCCGAACTGAATCCAATTTTGGTTCTCCCGCCTGGTTGTTCCGTCTGCCAAAAGGCCTTTCCAGGGCAACGTTGGCACTCGCGTTATGCTCTAACATATCGCTGCAAATATCATTCTTTGTCAGATCGCGCCTGACCATTAGTTCAGTGAACACTGTTAAGTCGCTCTTCATAGTTCTCGTTTTGGTTTTTGTTGTCGGGGACCTTTCGGCCCAGAGTCCCTCTCGAAGAGGGGCAAGGCGCCCGGTAGTAGCCAACCCGGCGTCTATGCCGCCAGTCTCTCAACCGTCGCCTGCCCCGCTGGCTGGGACGCCGCCGGTGGCTCGACCCAGCGCTCCGATTCTGTTAGCTACGGTCAACGGGCAAAGTGTCACAACGGCTGATATTGATCCCAAAGTGCGTGAGGAAGTAGAAGCTCTTGAAAATCGAATCGCCGAAGCTCGCAGGCAGATTCTGGAATTGCAAATCAATACTCTATTGCTGGAGAGCGAAGCTGCCAAACGAAAAATCAGTTCGCAACAGTTGTACAACCTGGAAGTTGCCAGAAAAATTACAGAGCCGACGGCGTCGGAAATCAATAAGTTCGTAGAGGACAACCGGGATCAGATCGATCAAAGTGATCCGGCGGCGGCGCGCCAAAATGTCGTGGGGTTTTTGAAGAGTGAGCGCGAAGCGAAGATGACGGACGAATTCGTCAAGCGTTTGAGCGCATCGAATCCGGTAGTTAACGTGGCTGGTGCAAACGCTGCGAACCTCGCGCCGTCCGTAGTAGTAGTGACAGTAGCTGGACGTCCCATAACCGCGGGAATGATTAATGAACGGCTCAAACCGATCGCTTACAAGCTGCGGCTGAACACTTACCAGCTTACGAAGCAGGCTTTGAACCTCACCATTAATGATCTGCTTCTGCTTGCTGAGGCAAACCGCCGCAACGTTGCTCCGGAGGAAATCGTGCGCAAGGAGATAAGCGAAAAGGTACACAGGCCCACCGAAGCAGAGATCGCAAAATTCTATGCGGATAACAAGGCGAAGATTTCGGGCGAGCTCGCGGCAATTAGCAATCAGATCGCCAAGTATTTGGAGGATCAGGATCGAGAGCGTTTGGAACGCTCCCTTTCCGATAGACTGCGAACGGGCGCCGACGTTCGCTTGCTCATTACTGAACCGACCCTTCCGGTACAATCGATAAGCGTCGACGACGATCCGGGTCGAGGCGATGTAAAGGCGCCGGTAACGATCGTGGAGTTTACCGATTTCCAATGTCCGTCGTGCGCGGCAATGGCGCCCATCCTGGAAGAGATATTGAAATCCTACGGCGCTAAAGTAAGGTTAGTGGTACGGGATTTTCCGCTGGCCATGCACGCTAATGCTCGCAAAGCGGCAGAGGCTGCAAACGCCGCACATGCGCAGGGGAAATTTTTTGAATATACCGCGTTGCTCTTCAAACGCCAGAATGCCTTGGACATCCCCTCGCTAAAAAAATATGCGAGCGAGCTCGGTTTGGATCGGGTACGTTTTGACGCCGCACTGGATGGTGGGACCTACGCCGCTGAGGTCAAGCACGATATCGACGACGGCGAGATCTATGGCGTCGACAGCACTCCTGCCATTTTTGTAAACGGGATTGCTCTTAGAGAGATGAGTACCGAAGCGTTGCGCGCGTTAATTGACCGCGGACTCGCTGGAGCCAATTCGTCTTCTAAACTTTCAGCGAAATAGTTCTGTTTACTCAGCCTTCTTCTTATCAAATAAGTTGCATGCCTGGTAGGCGCCGGTGGGATCGATCGCGGTCCGACCTTCCTCGATGTGTTTGATAGTACCGTCTTTGTCGACTACAAAGGTCGCACGCGTTCCATATCCCGTGGCCTCATTGTAAACGCCGTAGTCTTTAACGGCCTTGCGCTTCCAGTCGCTCAGTAAAGGAAACTTCACACCAATATCTTCGGCAAAACGTTTGTTGGCTGGCGAGCTGTCCATGCTAATTCCCAAAACCTGCGTGTTCGTCTCTTCGAATTTGGCGATATCAGCCTGATACGCCTTCAATTCCTTCGTTCAACCACCGGTAAAGGCGAGTACATAAAAGGCGAGTACGACATTCTTTTTGCCTTTAAAGTCGCTTAGTTTGACTTCCTTTCCTTCGGTATCCGTCAGGGTGAAATCGGGAGCGGCCTGGCCCACCTTCAAATGGGTTTTCGGGGGGGCCGGTTGCGGCGCGGCCGCTGGCTGCTGGGCAGGCGTGGCCGTTTGCTGAGCTAATGCCGAGACGGCGAGAATTGCCGTCAACAAAATTAACGATAACGACTTCTTGGCCATTACAGACTCCTTTATGCGTCGAACGACTACCAGCAACCTCGGGTTCGCACCGGCACAGCAGCTTATGCGTTTGTGTTCCCTACCGGGTTCATCGTGGCCTTGAGGTGAGCGGGGGACCTTGGCCCAACCAAAACTGCGTTCCTGTCGTTAAGACCGATATGCTGGACGTGATTGTTAAGTAAAACTTCCGACCTTCCCCCGAAAAATAGGTGCTTAACACTGCGCCGGAGCATAAACCTTAGGGTGTCGGGTAGCAAGTTCTTGTACAATCAGTCCAGCCCCGGCAGAACAAAGGAACTCATGGAATGGTCGTATCGCTGAAACCAGAACGTCTGAAAAGATACAAAGACGTGGCGCTGCTGCTGGTGAAATATGGGCGCTCGGATCTGGTTAAGCAGGCCGGCCTCGAAGGCAGCCTCGATGCCATCGAAACCTCGTTGGCCGAAACCACGCCGAAGGCGGAAGAGCTGGCTGCCGACCTCGAAAGGCTGGGTCCCACTTTTATTAAGTTGGGCCAGGTGCTTTCGACGCGCGCCGATCTCCTGCCTCCCCCTTACCTTGAAGCTCTTTCTCGTTTGCAGGATCAGATTGAACCATTTCCATTTGCGGAGGTTGATCGAATCGTCTCTGGCGAGCTCGGCGTGCGTCTCTCAAAAGCCTTTGCCGATTTTGAACGTCAGCCGCTTGCTGCAGCCTCTCTGGCCCAGGTGCATCTCGCGCGTATGCGTGATGGGCGCACGGCGGTGGTTAAGGTGCAGAGGCCAAACATTCGCGAGCAGATAATTGAGGATCTCGAAGCATTGAGCCAAGTCGCACAGTTTCTGGATGCTCATACAGAACTGGGAAAGCGCTACGATTTTGAGAACATGCTCAAGGACCTCCGCGCCAGTTTGTTGCGCGAACTGGATTTCAAGCTCGAAGCCAACAATCTCATTACCTTCAGTGAGAACCTGCGCGAGTTTGACCACATCATTATTCCTGAGCCCATCGAAGATTACTGCACCTCACGCGTCCTCACGATGGAATACATACCCGGCAAGAAGATTACTGAGCTGAGTCCGTTGCGGCTGATGGAAATAGATGGACCCGGCCTCGCTCGCGAGCTCTTTCGCGCTTATCTCAAGCAAATACTACTCGACGGTTTTCTGCACGCCGATCCACATCCAGGCAATGTCTTTGTTACTGACGACAATCAGATTGGACTGCTGGATTTGGGAATGGTGGCGCGCCTTTTGCCGGGACTGCGTGACAACGTGCTGCGCCTCTTGTTGGCCATCGCCGAAGGCCGTGGTGAGGAGGCCGCTGAAATCACCATTCGCATAGGCGAGCCCAAGCCTCGTTTTGAAAAAGCTGACTTTACCAAACGGATCGCCGAACTCGTGGCTGAAAATGCGGATGCAAGTCTCACTCGGCTCAACGCTGGCAAGGTGGTCCTGGAGATAACGAAAATCTCGGCCGACTGCTGGTTTCGGCTGCCGTCTGAGTTCACGATGGTGGCAAAAGCGCTCTTGAATCTGGACCGCGTCGTGTTCACCCTCGACCCAAATTTTGAGCCGACCGCAATTATTCGCCAGCGCGCTATCGAAATTCTTCAGCGCAACTTAATGCAGAGCCTGGCTCCGACAAATTTGATCGGCGAGGTAATCGAGCTGAAGGAGTTTGTGGAAAAATTGCCTGGCCGCGTTAACAAGATTTTGGACACAATAGGGAACAACGAGTTCAAATTGGATGTTAATGCGATCGACGAAAAGATCGTGCTCGAGGGACTTCAGAAGGTGGCGAACCGGATTAGCCTGGGACTGATCCTGGCCTCCCTCATCGTTGGCGCGTCGATGCTGATGCGTGTCGAGACATCGTTTCGCATACTCGGCTACCCAGGTTTCGCAATGATCTTCTTCCTCCTCGCCGCCGTCGCCGGCGTTGGACTCGCTATTACGATCGTCATGACCGACGTCAAGGCCCGCAAAAAAGGGGGCTGAGTAAACATAAGTCGCAGGCTTTCGACTAATTAGAAGCGCGAGAGCGGTAACGGCCGGATCCATCCTCAACGCGGTTCACCGTTAGCCATGTTTGCTTCTTTTGTCGCCATTCTGAAACTCCCAGTTGGCAACGATGTTCACTAATGCAATTGTTCGTCCGCCGTGCGCGAGATTCGCCGAAGGCTTGACGACAATCAACGCGGACGCGCCGAACTATGCCCGCGCTCTAAAACAACACGCAGCCTATTGCGAGGCTCTCGAGCAGTGTGGCCTGAAGCTAAAGCGACTGGAAGCTGACGAGCGCTATCCCGATTCGACTTTTGTGGAAGATGCGGCCGTGATAGTGCGAGGCCTTCCTAACCATCCCACCCCAGCCGGGCTGCCCGGCCGGGGACCCCTGGGTCAGGCTAGTGTCTGTTGCGCTATCCTTACGCGACCGGGTGCGCCTAGTCGCCTTGGAGAGGTCAATAGTATCGCAGAAGTGCTCACCCAATCTTGTCCGGAATTATATTCAATTCAAATACCCGGCACGCTCGACGGTGGAGACGTCTGTGAAGTGGAGGATCATTTCCTCATCGGCATTTCCGAGCGCACCAACGAGGCGGGTGCGCAGCAATTAGCTGCGTTGCTGGCCCAATACGGTTACACGTCCAGCTTCATCGATATAAGAGTTGTGAAGAACATTCTCCATCTGAAAAGCGGACTTGCCTATCTGGGCGATAACAGTCTAGCCGTAATCGATGCGCTAGCGGCCCACGAGGGGTTTCGCCCCTATGATCTTGTGCGCGTGAGTGCGACTGAACAGTATGCGGCCAACTGCGTGCGGATTAACGACTATGTTTTAGTGGCGGTTGGGTACCCTGTATTCGAAAAGGCCTTGCGAGACCTGGGTTACGAAACTCGTTCAGTTGAGATGTCGGAGTTTCAAAAGATGGATGGCGGCTTGAGTTGTTTGTCGCTGCGGTTTTGACCTACCCTTGATTAGTCGCAGATTTAGGCGGATGAGAGCGATTCCGGAACAATAAGCAGCAACACCGTTTCAGATTTGCGTAATCCGCGTTTAACCCGCGGCGCCTTTCTTGTATTTAGCCCTTGTGCCCCACCGTGTTTAAAAACTCAAGAATTTCTCAACCCGATTGCAATAAAACCAATTAGCGGCAGTTAAGGGTCGAGTCTAGCCCTCTAATACGGGAGTTTTCCGACGTTTCAGCAGGAAAAGCTCGGTTGCAGGTCGGTGATTCCAATAAAGAAGACTCTGGCATTGCAGCAAATAGCAGAACGGGTCAGAAGGGATCCTCTCCACGAAATTATGTTCCTAATAGATTCTCACGGTTTAGAAATGACCAGGCTGGAACTGATAACGGACAAAATCGCACCGCCCGTGCGAAGCCCTCGCATTTCCAGGTCGCGACTGTTAAGCACCCTCGAAAAGAGCATGGCGGCGGGCACCTCAACAATAATCAGTGGTCGTGCCGGTACCGGCAAGACCTCCGTAGCGCTCGATTTTGCACAAAAATGCGGCCGGCCGGTCGCCTGGTACAAAATTGACGCGCCTGACGCCGACCCCTATGTTTTCTTTCATTATCTAATCGGCAGCATTCAGGAGTGCCGTCTGGGCTTTGGCAGGAAACTGTTGATGGCTTTGCTGGTAACGGGCGCGATCGATCTGATCGACCGGCTGGCTGATGCATTTGTTTACGAGTTGGTCGAGGGCGAGACGGCTGGCCCACTCCTGATCGTGATAGAAGATCTCCATCTCGTTTCTGATTCAGACTGGCTGGTACCTTTCTTCACCCGTTTGCTGCCGCTGCTGCCTTCTGAAGTGCATGTGCTAATCACCAGTCGCAGTTTGCCGCCGGCGCCTTTGTGGAGAATGCGGTCGAAACAGTCGCTCGTTGTGATTGACGAGTCGGCTTTGGCCTTTTCCCGAGCAGAGGCTATCGCTTTATTTGAAAGTTATGGACTCTCCCAGGAGCAGGCGAGCATCGCTCTCGATCATACACATGGACGAGCGGCTGCACTGGATGACGCTGCGGCGTTTTTACACCGCTCAGAAGGCGGGGCTGCCGAGTTTTGGGGAATCCGACAAGGCAAATCTTGAGCAATTCAAGAGAACGGAGCGAGCCGGCGCAAGTTCAAGTCAAGCCGTCAGGTTTGCCTTATATCTGGCCCCGCGAAACTGATTGATGACGCTTCAACCAGCAACGATAGACGACCTGCCTAAACCGCTCGACAGTGGCCTGATCGCATTTTGTCATGCTAACCTGCCCGAAAACCTAAACAGCGCGCAAAGGCAGAAGCTTATGGCGCCCGCGAATCAACAGAGCAGCCCGGATCCAACCCAAACATCAACCGCAACCGCGGAGAATCTAGGGCAAACGCGTCGCAGCTTTTTTCTGCGCACCAAGTTACTTCCGCCGCGACCAGCGCCGGAGTTGCTCTCTCGGGCGCGGCTGACCGACCGTTTGCTCGCGAATCTCAGTTACCCGCTGACTCTGGTTACAGCTAACGCCGGCTCAGGAAAGACCACCCTGGTTGCCGATTTTTTGCGAACTCACAAGCGACAGTTTGTCTGGTATCAACTGGATCACACCGACGCTGACCCTTCGGTGTTTCTTGGTTATCTTGCCTTCGGCATCAATCAGCTTGTGCCCGGCTTTGGCGAGGCCATGTTCTCTTATTTTCAGGAAGCGACCGGCGAAGTCGCGCGGCATCCGGAACGCGCCGCTGACGTCTTCCTGAACGAGGTTTTGGAGCGAGTCGAACAGCAACTCATCCTCGTCCTCGACGACTACCACCATCTGGGCGAGGATACGGCGGTACATGCGGTGCTCGATCGGCTGCTTGCTTACCTGCCAGACGTTTTACACGTGATCATTATTTCTCGCGAGATGCCACCGCTGGCATTGGGCCGGTTGCGTACCCACTCGCCGCTCGCCAACATCGATCGCGCCGACCTGCTTTTCACCGACGAAGAAACCCAGGGCCTTTTCCGTAAAGTTTTCGATTTGGAACTTACCGCGGAGCAACTAGCAGAGTATCGCGAGCGCACGCACGGCTGGATTACGGCGCTGCAACTGGTGCGGCAAGTCGCTCACCGAAATGTGATTACCAGCCGCGATGGGCAAGCAGAAGTTCCTGATCTCGTGGAAGTCCTTCGCCAGTCGGAGCGGGATATTTTTGATTACTTCGCCGAGGAGGTTTTTTCAGACGAAGCAGAAGAGGTCCGCACGCTCCTATTGCAGGTCTCACTTTTGGACCGCCTTGAGCTTGATACCTGCACGGCGCTTTATCCAGGGACAAATTGTTCACGATTGCTGCCTAACCTCGTGCGCCGCAACGTATTCATCACGGTTGCCAGCGATCGCCGCGGAGAAGAGTATCGACTGCATCCGCTCTTTCAGAATTTCCTCAGACGACGATTACGCAGTGAAATTGGCCGTTCGGGCGTGGCAGCGGAACATCAGCGTTGCGCCGCCTACTTCAAGGACCGCCTGTCATGGGAACAAGCCGTTCGACATCTGCTGGCTGCGGAAGACTTCGCTGGAGCAGCCCAGGTGATCGCGGAAAGAGGTTTCGAGTGGATCTCTTCCGGGGCGCTGGGCTCGCTCGCTTCGTTAGCCGATTCCCTGCCCGAGGCTGCGCTCGAAGCTCATCCCCGAGCCCTGGCACATCGCGCGGAAGTCGCACGTTTGCGTGGCGAATATGAGTTTGCCCACTCAATGTTGCGACGTGCTGTGTCTCTGCTTCACGATCGAGGTGACCAGGAAGGTGAGGCCGACGCACTACATTCGTTGGCCACGCTGGCGCGACGCGAGCGCAACTATCAGCTTGCGTTTACTTATCTGGACAGCGCCATCGTGCTTACTGAACCGAATTCCGCTGTCAGAACAAAATGCGGCAACACGCGCGGCCTCTGCCTCGTGGCGATGGGGGAATGGACTGCCGCCGAACGAGAATTTAGAGCCGCCCTCCAATCAGCAGAGGAACGGAACGATGAGCACTACATTCGCCTGATCGCACATAACCTGGGAACTCCAGCCGGCATGCGGGGTGATTTCGGCGAGGCATTGCGCTGGTTAAGCCGCATGTTGCGGAAGGGCCGGCAGGCCGCGCCTATGCCTCAGGAAGCCGTTGCGCACTTGAATATGGCGCGTTGCTACCTCTACCGCGGAGATTTTGTGGCTTGCGAGGAGCATCTTGATAGTGCCCTGGAACGTTGCCAGCTTTTCAATCTGGTCGCCGCCCGAGCAGAGACTTTCGAGACCTACGGAAATCTTTACCGCGAGCGTGGTGAGATCGAAAGAGCAGTTGAATACTACGGACGCGCCGCCCGCGCCTATGACGAAGCGGGAATAGACTTGAGTCGGACCGAACTCCTTGAGGAGCGGGCTTTGCTGAGTTTGCAAATCGGCGACTTCACTTCTGCCCAGGCGCAAATTGATCGGCTCATTAGTGGACGGCCGCCCGAAAAAGACGAGCTGGTATTTTTTACAGCCTCACTTACGCGCGGCCGCATCATGACGGCCCGTGGCGAATATGAGCCTGCTCGCGCAGACCTGAGTGAGGCGCTCGAATACTTTCATAACCATGGTCTTTATTACTACGAAGCCCAGGCAAGCGTGGTTATCGCCATCTGCGATCTTCATCTTGGTAAAGAGCTCGAGGTGCTGGAGCGTCTAAGGCGAGCGATCGATCTGGCCGTCAGATACGATTACGAGTATTGGCTGAAGCGTCAGATTGCCAATCACCCGGACCTTTTCTCCGCTGAAGAGGCATTGGAATTGTTGCCGCTCGATTTGCGGGAACAAGTTGCCACCACACCGAAACCACCAGCAGCAACACCTGTTCAGGTTTCGGAAATGGAACTTGCAACCAAGCCGGTAACCGATCTAACGGTTAACATGCTTGGGCCAGTCGAGATCGTTCGCGATCCCACGCGACCACTGGCTGCTGATGCCTGGCCGACACGACGCGCTCGCGACATTCTCTGTTTTATCGTTTCCCGGCGCCACCACCGAGCTTCGAAAGATACGATCATCGATACCTTCTGGGGTGAAACAGATTTCGAAGTTGTTGAAAAGAACTTCCATCCGACCGTTTCGCACATTCGCAAGGCTCTAAACAGTAATCAGCCGCTCAAGCAGAATTTCCTGCTTTACCGAGATGGCGACTATCAGCTCAATTCTGAATTCTCCTATCGCGTCGACATTGAGGATTTCGACCGGCTGCTTAACGAAGGCGAAAACGCGCGACGGGCCCGCCAGTTCGAGGATTGCATTCGGGCGTACGAGAGCGCTCTGGCGCTTTACCGCGGTGAGTTTATGCAGGGAAGCTATGAGCCCTGGGTCGAGGAGCAACGCACTTACTATCGTGAACAGTATCTGCGGCTGCTCGAAGCGCTTGCTGGCGTGGCACAGACAGCGGCGGACTGGCCAAAGGTGATGCAACTGGCACAGCTCATTATTCACGACGATCAGTTTAGGGAAGACATCCACTGCATGGTCATGCGCGCGCATGCCGCTTTGGGAAACCGAGGCGCGGTCAAGGATCAGTTCGAAGGACTTAAACGACTGCTGGCGAGCGAGTTAGGGGTTGAACCGAGCGCGGAAACCAAAAAACTTTACCAGCAATTAATAGGTTAACCACATTATTGAAAACATACTTCATTTGGAAATCACAATATCAACGCAACACATTGGGGGTCCAGTGAACCTAGAATACGCCCACGCTTTGGGAAAGCTCGGTGGGTTGCTCGGCCTCGGACAACAGGGGGGGCCGGTGCGCGTCCGAATTACGAGCCGTGATAATATTTGCGACGCTTTCCAAAGGATTAACTGCAGTGACCTCGCCAAAATAGTTAGCTACTGCGCCAATAGACCCGACTGAGGTGATAGTGCTAGCATGAGGACTCTTTCAACTCCGTTCGTCAATAGTCTGAAGCAATCAATCGCCATGACCCTGGTCGTTCTGGTGTTCGTGTCACCAGTGCTGGCCGGTCTCAGCATTACTCCGTCCGACGGCATAGTAATGACCGGCGCCGACGGCATACTAATGACCGGGGCTGACGGCATTGTCATGACGGGCGCCGACGGTTTTCTCAATGCCGGCGCCAACGGGATCGTAATGACGGGCGCCGACGGTATTGTGATGACGGGTGCCGATGGCATTGTCATGACCGGCGCTGATAGCGTCGCCTACCCGAATACGGTTCGATCAACCAGCGCCGACGGAATCGTGATGACCGGCGCCGACGGTATCGTAATGACCGGCGCCGACGGCATTGTAATGACCGGCGCCGACGGCTCAACCTATCGCGCTGATTCCGTGACCGTAACCTTGCCCAACGGTATTGTCATGACTGGCGCCGACGGCATCGTCATGACCGGCGCCGATGGTGTCCGCCGCGAAGCTGACAACGGAATAGTAATGACGGGCGCCGATGGCATTGTCATGACCGGGGCCGACGGCATCGTCATGACCGGCGCCGATGCAGTTAGAGCGACCGGCACCGATGGTGTGGTTTTTTCTGTTGTTCCGGACGGCTTAAGGTTCGCCGGGGTCACCGGCATCGTCATGACCGGCGCCGATGGAATCGTGATGACAGGCGCGGATGGAATCGTGATGACCGGAGCCGATGGACTTTTGCCCAATGCTCTGCTCCAGACTGCAAGCGGATTGCAAAGTGTCGATCCCGAGCTGGCGATATTGCTGAATCGTTTGACCGACGACAGCAATGTAAATGCCGCGGTTGTGTATCACCACTTACCATCCGACTCAGACTTGGCCGATTTACAGAATATCGGCGTCCTCGGCGGAACCCGCTTTCACTCTCTTCCAGTCATAACTCTCACGGCCACACGCCGTCAGATTAGGGCTATCTCCCATCTGCCCGCTGTTCGTTCAATCTATGGAAATCGAACGCTTACTTTGACCAGTGAACCTGAAGTAAGGGCTGTGACTGGAGTTAATCGGGCCTGGCAAGACCTCGAGATCACGGGCGTCAATCATGGGCTACCGGTTACCGGAAAGAATGTGACAGTGGCGGTGCTCGATACCGGGGTAGACGGCACGCATGGCGATCTTTTGAACCGCGTCGCCAGGAACATTAAGTTAGCAGATACACAGAGTATTAGCGTAGGTTTCAATTACCCAATCAATTCAGCCAATCTGGCAAATACGGATCAGCTGTACGGACACGGAACTTTTGTCGCCGGCGTTATTGCAGGCAATGGGAGTAGATCGAGCGGAAAATTCAGCGGAGTTGCCCCGGCAGCCCGATTGGTTGGCCTCAGCGCCGGAGACCTGACTCTCTTCTACGTCCTCGAAGGGCTGGATTACTTGTTGGCCGATGGCGCCAACCTGGGGGTGAAGGTCGTTAACTGTAGTTTCTCAGCCAATTCAGTTTTCGATGCAAACGATCCAGTGAACATCGCTACCAGGATGCTGACGGATGCCGGTGTCAACGTCGTGTTTTCCGCAGGTAATACAGGTCCCGGTGCGCACACCTTGAATCCCTATGCGGCAGCGCCCTGGGTCGTCAGCGTGGGCGCAACAGACACTCAGAGTCGACTGGCAAGTTTTTCCTCGCGAGGCGATTTCGCGAGCCCAATGTTTCATCCGACTTTGGTGGCACCTGGTGTGGACGTAGTGAGCCTGCGTGGTTCGGGCATTGCAAACGTCACCGGCGCCGCAGGCTTGGCCGGAGCTGACACGCAACGTCTCAGTCTGACAGAACTTCCCTACTACACCACGGCCAGTGGAACAAGTTTCTCGGCGCCCCAGGTTGCGGGTGCGATTGCGCTGATGTTGGAAGCAAATCCCAGTCTGACTCCCGCGCAGGTAAAGGACATTCTGCAACGAACGGCGACGCCATTGCCGCCTTATGGCACTTACGAGGTCGGCACAGGGATGCTGAACGTTCACGCCGCTGTTTTGCAAGCTGCGTTTCCGTCAAGGCCTATCGGTACCTGGCGCGGCACGGTTGATCGCAATCAAGTAGATTTCATCAACGATGCAGCAATTCAGTTTTCCGGCACAGTTCAGCCAGGGAGCACGACTGAAATCAATCTGGCGATTCCTGAGGGTGCAGTTGCGGCTTCCGTGCAGATCTCCTGGGGACCTCTTTGGAGCCCAAATGATCTGGGGCTTTCGATTTACGATCAGTTGGGTGTGCTGCGCGGTCAGTCCAATACCCTTAACTTGCCAGGTCTTAATGGCAAGCACGAGACGGTGTCATTGATCACCCCTGCTGCAGGGAACTGGCGCATTAGCGTTCGAAATACACTTGGGTCGCTCGCCACGCCACAGCAGTTTTATGGAACGTTGGAGCTTGGCCGTGCTTGCTATAGTCGTTTGGACGACGTGAATTCGTTGAGTCCTCTCTTACGAGACGAGGTCTACCAAAGCCTCCGTTCTTTTTCGATGTGGCCTATCGGGTCAAAATTCAGAGCTGACTTTGTCGTCTCTCGTGCCGACCTGGCGACCGCGATGGTCCTGAGCGCGCAGGTGCCGCAATATCTTCCCGGGCAAGCCTCCTATAATGACGAGCGCGATCCTTCCGTGATGTTGTTTGTGGAAAGCGTGCAGGCCTCACCAACGGGGCCACTGTTTATCGACGTGACAAAGGGCGGCCAATTCCGGCCAACTGAAAACGTTACTCGGCTGGCTGCGACCGTCGCTCTGGTGCGTGCCGCCGGCCTTCGTTCGGAGGCCGAAGCGAAGGCTGGTATTCCGCTGGCGTTCCTGGACGCTTCGACTATTCCGAGTGAATTGAGAGGTTATGTGTCTGTCGCCGTGTCGCAGGGTTTGCTGCAGAGCGACAGCCTTTTCCGCCCTCAAGACACTTTCAAGCGTGGCGATCTCGCGCATGCGATTGCGGTATTGCAAATGCGGGCAACACAGTAGGTGCTGTTAAGCCATTATTTCACGGAGAGCCTGTTCTTCATCGTCAGTTAAGAAACTAAACAGAACGCCAAAGCCAATTCCGGTCTGGTAAGAGGCCACTTCGCCACGGAGTTCCAGCCATTCTCCGGAAGGCAGCTTGATTTCCACGCCTACGACCTCGCCGACATCAACTCTTCCACCCGTATTAACAAAACATCCGCCGAGGCTTAAGTCTTCGATCCGACCTTCGTGAGTGCCGGATACGCCGTTCCACCTGGCAGGAAGATTAGTTGAAATGCGTTCGTGGGTCCGTCTGTCCTTAGTCATTTGAGAACCGTTGTTCGAGAATCCTGCGTTTCTGGAGTGAGGATTTTAGCAAACGACTCTTTCTCCGCAGTCAGGTAATAGTTACCCACGTCAGTGGCATAGAACTCACGCAAAAATCTCATTCCTTCCTGGGGATTTAGTGAGTGGAGAATTTCCATATCGAGATTCGAAGCAAATCGCTCCTTTCGATCCTGCCGTCGGAGATAACCTTCCCGATAGGCCGATTCGGCATGGCAAAATTGGGCCGTTCCGATTTCCGCTGGCGCCAGGAACGCGTTGTTGTATTCCAGCATTAGGATACCGTAATTGTGTTTCTCGCAAAGATCCTGTAGGGCGGCTATGGAGTAACCGTAGAAATGATACCGCAGTTGAAAATCCGGATCGAACTTCACCACAAATCGGAGCGGCGGGGGGATATTTTCATTAATCTCGGTTACCACCAAGCTGGGTCGGAAACTCGAAAGGACAGCGTCCAGGACCCAGTAATCATTCCCGTCTATATCCAGGCACAGAACGCCAAAATTCTGTTCAATCCCAGAATTCTTTAACAACGATGCAATATTGCCGGGTTCTGCACGCGAATGAGAGGCACGGGCCAGCGGAAACTTGCGGTAGGCCCTTGATAACAAACCGTATTTCTGCGAATCGGCTTCAATGCCCAGTGCCTTCCAGCCAGCCAGCAACAAGGCATAACTGTTTGACCAGCGCACACCATTTCCGGCTCCGATATCCACTACTGTCTTTGGCTGATTTTTCGGAAGTAGCTCCTCAATGTACCTGGCGAGGATCTGTTGCTCATTGGCATGGGAAAAACGTCCCCGAAGAGAGTACTTAACCTTTTGCAGCGTGAGTTCAATGATACCGCCGTAACGCGGGGCAGCTTTGGTCAGATTCATTTCCATCCGTGGGACAACGTGGGCGCTGATTTCTGGCGGAAGCCCGACCATCAGAGAGGGCCTGGAGCCCGTGCTTGCGCGCGGGTCTTGGTTTCGTTATTCGAGGCTAAGATACCAAACTCGACTCCTGATTGAAACCCAACCACAAAGTGCCACAAAGTCGCTTTTGTCCCGCACAGGAATCGCAGCTTTGTATTCTTCGTGAGCCTTTACGATCTTTGAACTCTTCTTATGAGGAATTGGCAAGGCGCCCGTAATAGACTCTTGTGTAATGCTCGAAGCTAACTATTCCGGCGCGTTTGTTCGCGTCGAATATCTGTTCAAGTTTCGCAAACATTGGTTCAAAGTTGGGACTGCCCGGTTCCGGCGTATACGATGCGGAGCGAGTCCGGCCCATGAGCGCCTTGAAATCAAAGTGCTGCACGTTTTCGAGGTTCTTGAGGCGAAAAATCCCGGGAGCGAAGAACTGAGCAATTTCTCCCGCTACATTCTCATGCCGGACCTTTTCGTAGTCGGTTCCATACTGAAGTAGAAGATTTTCATATTCGCGCAGGAAAGGGGTTGAATCCAGCTTGCGTTCATTCCAAATAAGCACGACCCAGCCATCAGGTTTTAGTATTCGCGCGAATTCCGAAGTCGACGCTGGCAGGTTCCAGCTTTGTCGCCTCGGCAGTCGCATCGCAACTTATGAGTTTCGAAAATCGCTTCAGAAGGTGTTCTGCCTTCTGGCGCATCGCCGCATTTGGTTCAATGCCGATCACGCAATTACCCTTTTTCAAAAACAGCTCCGACAGAATACCGGTACCGGAACCGACGTCGGCGATTATTGAGGTTTCAGTCAGCCCACACTCGGACCGTAGTATATCGATCACGGCTGCAGGATAAGTCGGTCGATAGCGAGCGTAGTTGTCAGCTCGGTTTGAGAAACGAGCAACCGAATCAGTCATGTCATGATTCTAGCCGAAGTTCGCGACCCAGGTCAGCGTTGATAATTCAGGTGGTTAGCTTTATTGGCTGGCACAGCCTGAAAAGCTTTCCTCTGAACTTTGCAGATCAGTCACGAGGCAAAAGTGTCCCGCGAGGCGCAGGATTACCCGGCGGATAAAACTTCACAAAAAGGCGATGGCCCACCAATAAGAGAAGAATGAAGGCGAATGTGAGCGGTAGACGAGTATCGGACTTGACAAGCAACCAGTAATGGAGCGCGCCTGCAACGCCAGCGAAGTAAACAAGCTTGTGCAAGCGATTCCAGCGTTTTCCGCCTAACCGCTTTACCATCTTGTTGGTCGAAGTGATTGCCAGTGGAATCATCATTAAGAAGGCCGCCATGCCTAAAGCAATAAAAGGCCGCGAAGCCACGTCTCCGGGCACGCTCCGGAGGTTGAAGTAGCGCTCAAACGAAATATAAGTCAGAAGGTGCAGAAAACCGTAGAAGAACGCAAAGAGGCCAAGCAGGCGCCGGAACTTTACCAGCCAGTTTAGTCCAGTAATCTTTCGCAGCGGCGTGACGGCAAGAGTTAACGTAAGGAACACCAATGTAAGCATGCCGGTAGTCCGAGTCATAAACTCGGCCGGGTTGGCCCCCACGCGTTTATGATAAACGTCCCACAACAGAAGCGCCAACGGCACCAGGGCATTAATGAAAAGGATGAATTTGGAGAAGCGAGCGTCTTTCATTTTGAGTAATTTGGTCTTTGGCCTCGGGTCTTTGGTCTTTGCATTCCATCAAGGCCAAAGTCCAAAGGCCCAAGACCCGCACTTCATAGTTTAGTGCTGAGAAGGCTTAGAAATATTTTCTTAAGTCCATTCCCTCGTAGAGGCGTGCCACCTGTTCCGCGTAACCATTGAAAAGCAATGTGTTTCGCGAACTAAAGCTGGATTCACCTATGCGGCGTTCTCTTGCCTGACTCCAGCGAGGATGCGGAACGTTCGGGTTTACGTTCGAGTAAAAGCCGTACTCGTTTGGGGCCTGAATATTCCACGTCGTCGGGGGCTCATCAGCAACCAGGGTTATCTTCACGATTGACTTAATACTCTTAAATCCATATTTCCAGGGCACCACCAAGCGAACTGGGGCACCGTCTTGCGGCGGCAGAGTCTCTCCGTAAAGGCCTGTTGCCAGGATAGTCAGGGGATGCATCGCCTCATCGAGTCGCAGCCCCTCCACGTACGGCCAATCGAGAACTCCAGTTGACTGGTTAGGCATTCGCTTTGGATCAAAAAGGGTCTGGAAAGCGACATATTTTGCCTGTGCGGTCGGTTCAACTTTTTCGAGCAGTTTGCCCAGAGGAAATCCGACCCAGGGGATAACCATTGACCAGCCTTCTACGCAGCGCAGGCGATACACCCGTTCCTCAAGTGGAAATTTTAAAAGGTCTTCTAAATCAAAAGTGTTTGGTTTATTTACCAGCCCTCCGACCGCAACTGCCCACGGTTTGGTCACGAAGCCCCTCGCCTCGGAAGCTACCGATTGCTTGTCGGTCGAGAATTCGTAGAAGTTATTGTAGTTGGTGATGTCTTCGATGGACGTCAGCTTTTCGTTAACTGTAAACCCGTTGCGCATCTGATCGTCCATGGGGGATCTGGCAACAGTTACGAGTGTCTCACCCTTCGGTTTTTCAGCCGGCGGCGGATTGAGCTCGCGGTAGAGAAGCCCGGTAGCAACGGTGGTCGCCACCAGGGCTGCGCCACGCATGAACAGACGGCGGTTTAAATAAACTTGCTTGTCCGTAATTTCGCTGGACTTAGTCTCGTTAGATTTCTTATTCAGCATGTCGTCTATCCAGGTGTTCCGTGACGCCGTCAGTGAAAATACGCCTGCCGGCCTTCTACGGTTTTATTTGACCGGCCGAGGCGTTTTAGTTCTTGAGCCCCGTAGCTTCGAGAGACTAGTATCCCACGGTATTTTTGCTTCATAAAACGCTGGAGGCCTCCGGAGATGGACGGTGCACGGCAATCGCAGCCAGGTGACGAATTACCGCCGCCGGAGGTACGCCAGTCGCCTCGACTTCGTGGCAAGTTGAGCAGGTGGGCGATCGTCCTTTTCGTAGGCTTCGCGATCGCACTTAGTCCTGTTCCCAATGGAATAACGGTGCAATCGTGGCGGTTGCTGGCTATTTTCGCAGCCACGATCGTGGGATCGATTCTGAGACCCGTACCGGGCGGCGCAATGGTTCTAATAGGAATCTCGTGCGTCGCGATCTCGGGAGCGCTGCCGATTGGCGATGCTCTTGGTGGTTATGCGGACCCGATAGTCTGGTTAGTACTTGCGGCCTTTTTCATTTCGCGAGCAATGATCAAGACAGGATTAGGACGCCGCATTGCTTACCATTTCATTGGCATTATCGGACATCACTCACTTGGGCTCGGTTACGCACTGGTCTCAACCGACTTTCTGCTTGCCAGTATTATCCCGTCTACAGGAGCACGCTCGGGCGGCGTGGTTTTCCCGATTGCCAAGAGTCTTTCGGAGGCCTACGACTCAAAGCCAGGCTCGACTGCGGGACGTCTCGGAGCTTTCCTCATGGTGCTGCTGTATCAATGTGACGTGATAATCTGCGCGACCTTCTTAACGGGACAGGCGTCGAATGTTTTGATTGCGAAGTTTGCTCAGCAAGTAACCGGGATAGAACTGACTTATACGAGCTGGTTGCTGGGAGCGATCGTACCGGGGTTGATTTCACTGGCTGTAGTGCCACAACTGCTCTACCGGGTTTTTCCGCCGGAAATCAAACACACACCAAAGGCAGCTGAGCTTGCCCGCACGGAATTGGTGCGGATGGGACGGATGAAATGGGAAGAGAAACTTCTCCTGGCGGTGTTCATCGTTGTTGCCACTATGTGGATGATTCGCGGCTTGGCTGGAATGATTCCCTCGGTTGCCCCTGCGATACCATCTGACCGACTCATCGCGTTCATTACCTATGTAGGAAAGCTTGACTATTCGATTCCGCCACTAATTGGCGTTTGCGCTTTGCTGCTAGCCGGTGTGCTCAGTTGGGACGATGTGATCAGTGAGCGAGGAGCCTGGGATGTTTTCATTTGGTACGGCGGACTCGTGCGTATGGCCGAGGCACTTGGCGAAACCGGAATTACAAAGCGTTTTGCCGAGACTGCCGCCGGTTTTACTACGGGATGGCGATGGTGGCTGGCGCTCGGTATATTGCTACTGATTTATTTCTACGCTCATTACGCATTTGCAAGTATTACGGCACACGCGACAGCGATGTACACGCCGTTTCTGGTGGTCATTCTTGCGGCGGGCGCGCCTCCTTATTTGGCCGTCCTATCGCTCGCGTACTTTTCCAATCTTGATGCCTCGCTGACACACTATGGGACAACACCAGCTCCTATCTATTTTGGCGCCGGTTATGTGAATCAACGTACGTGGTGGCTGTTAGGACTGCTCGTATCGGTACCTAACATTCTGATCTGGACGATATTCGGCTTCGGCTGGTGGAAAATTCTCGGCTGGTGGTAAGAGATAGGAGCGCCGTCATGGCAAAACTCGATGCGGCGTTAGTTAGAAACGAATTAGATCTGGTACCCCAAGTCCTACGTGATTGAAAATAAACAACAGCCAAACTAAATAAGCACCTAAAGCGGCAACGTGGCAGCCGCGTGGTTTTATTCAGGGAGAATAGATCGAGATGGCAGGTTACTCAGGGACACCGCTCGCCAGGAAGCTCGGCTTCAAGGAAGGTTTTCGCGCTGGGTTTGTGAATCCGCCAAAAGGCTTTCAAAAAGAACTCGACAATCTGCCGGACAACGTTGAAATTGTTGTCAGACGTCTACCTAAACAACTCGATCTAATCATTTTATTCACCGACTCTCAACGAAGTCTGAAGAGCGAGTTCAAGAACCTCGCCCGAAAGCTTGCCCGGAATGGAATGCTTTGGATTGCGTGGCCAAAGAAAGCATCTGGCGTAGCTACTGACCTTTCCGGCAACAGCGTCCGGCAGATTGGACTCGACTTCGGCTTGGTTGATGTCAAAGTATGCGCGGTGAACGACATCTGGTCGGGGCTAAAATTTGTTTATCGTCTGAAAGATCGGAGCTCTCGCTAAGTGCCTCAAAAACTTCGCAATGTCCTGCACCGCGAAGTGTTATTTTTTTGCTACGCACTTTGTATTTCCCTTGCACCTCAAATGCGCGCAACCAGGGCAAATCGAAAAGGCGCATACACTAAACAAAAAGTTTTTCTCTTTTCGCTCAGTTAAAACCTTATTTTTGTTTTTTAGAATCAGTCCGTCGCGGGTACCTACAAATAGTAGGACCATGGGAAGTGTGTGGATAGTGTTGCGCGATACAGACGGCGAACGGTTTGTAGTTATGAGCAAAGGGTATGGTTTTTAAGGAGAATTTGTAATTCGCAAAAAAGAAAACTGCGGTTTAGTAAACAGAATAAATTTGCAACGTTGTAAAGATGGACCACTTTAGATCGCATTTAGGGGTTGCAAAAAAAATCTCGATCACTATAATGCGACTCCCTTGCTGGAAGCGATTGTTGCCAAAAGTGAAGCGTTGAAGTCGGACCTGATTTTTTTGTTGTGTACGTAGGTTACTCGCTCTTATAAATTTTGCATGACCCCCGCTGACCTGCTACGCGATTCCCAATCAGGTGTCTGTGAGCTCCCTTCATCGAAATGAAGCAGCTCAGACAATCCCAGGCGATCTCCCAACTGTGGTAGGGTCTCTCGCCAATTATCAAACTCAACGCCAACCTGCGGCCGGGAAAATAATTCCGGAACCCGGACTCACGGGATAAGTGTTTCTTCCAGGAAGATACTCTAAGTTAGAAGTTTGATTGGAGCGTTGAATATGACTGAAGAACTTGATATTTCCGGGAAGACCTGTCCCATTTGTTCCCAACTGTTGCCTTTATCTGAATTCGGAGTTTGCCGCGCCCGAAAAGATGGTAGAAATCTTTATTGCAAGGGTTGCATTCGCAAAAAAGTGACCGACAGCCGCCGGGCTCTCAAAGAATATAGATCCGCTCGCAAACGCTACGTTAATCAACCGCTTGCAGAGCACACCGAAACCTCTTCCCTTAGCGGTGAGGCGCTTTCATCGCCAAATTACGCGCGACTTCTGAGCAAGTTGTCACCGGTAGAACGTGTAAGGGAAGCGATTAGGAAAGGGGCGCACACTCAAAAGGAGATTGCTCACGAAACGCGGCTCGGCAAAGACGAAATCGGCGATGCGATCGCAAATCTGCTTCTCTGGACGCGTGAGATCAAGACCCAAATAGTCGATAACAACAGGCTATATTTCATAAACGAGGCAGCAGAGTTACCAATTCGAGAGGATACGTTCAGCATTCCGCGGCGTAAGGGAGACATGCCCAGTTCCTTTAGCGCGCTCCAGGGTTTGATGCCGGGCAGGAATCCAGAGGGGGAAGAACCCGAGAAAGTTGGCGGCTGGGTGGCAGCCTAGACCGCCATTGAGAGTTCACTCGGAGACGGTCATGTGGCAAAGGCCTGCAGGACTTCTCGCGCATGCTCTTCGGGTTTGACCTTTTCAAACACCTTCTTGATTTTGCCCTTTTCATCAATCAGGAAAGTTATTCGCTTTACGCCCAGGTAAGTGCGGCCCATAAATTTCTTCTCGCCATAAACTCCGTAAGCGTCTGCAATCGCATGATCCGGGTCAGCCAGGAGCGTGAAGGGAAGTTTATACTTGGCGGCAAATTTCTTGTGAGAAGCCTCACTGTCCACGGATACGCCCAACACTTCGATGCCACGTTTCTTAAAGTCTGCGAACGCATCCCGAAATGAACACGCCTCTTTGGTGCATCCGGGTGTATCGTCTTTGGGGTAAAAGTAAAGAACGACTTTTTGACCACGCAGGTCCTTAAGCCGAACGGTCTCACCGTCGGCGTTCTTTGCAGTGAAGGTGGGCGCGACAGTCCCTTCTTTGATCATGTTCCTACTCCAGTTCTTCAGAGTGGTACCGCTAACCGCGGGTGACAATTCAGTTACCTAAAGGCCGGACATTTTAGGCCTTCCCCCAGGCGCCCGGCAAGAAACGATGAGGCTAATGACATGAAAAATAAACCAAAAGCCGGGTACTGGCTGGTTAAGCAGGAACCGGAAACTTACTCCTGGGACGATTTTATCAGCGATGGTAAAACCGACTGGAGCGGCGTTAGAAATTACCAGGCCCGCAACAACCTGCGCGATATGAAGACAGGCGAGCGTGTACTGTTTTATCATTCCGGCAAAGACAAAGCGGTCGTCGGGATCGCGGAAGTTGTCAAAAGCGCCTATCCGGATCCTACTGCCGACGATGAGCAATGGGTGGCAGTCGACCTAAAGCCAATCAGGCCCTTCAAGAACCCGGTTCTGCTGGCGGCGATTCGCTACGACAAGCGACTGAGCCAACTGCCGTTGATCCGGCAATCTCAACTTTCGGTAATGTCGCTAACCAAAGACGAGTTTGACATACTCGTGGCCACGGGCGATGGCAAAAGCAGAAAAGGAAAGAAATAATTGCGCAAGGACTATCCGGCGATCAAACTGATGGAGGCTAAAAATGTTTAAGCAAATCGACTACACGATGGTGGTCGTTTCAGATATGGATCGTTCGGTGGAATTCTATCGCGATAGACTGGGAATACCTCTGAAGTTTCAGTCGCCCGATTGGACTGAGTTTCAAACTGGTACAACCACTCTCGCGCTGCATGGCGGCGGCGCCCCAGGAACTGCTCCCCCAGCTGGAGATCCCACCAAACAGGCAGGCAGCTGTTCCATCGGTTTCAACGTGGAAGATGTGGACAAAACTTACGAGCAGTTGAAAGCTAAGGGTATTCGATTCGTGATGCCGCCGACCCAAAGAGAAGGCGAAGGTATCAAGCTGGCGGTTTGCATTGATCCGGATGGTTTACCCATTGCCTTTGCCCAGACGATTGCTCAAAAGGCTGCGAGTTAGGTTCAAGACTGTTTGGAAAGAATTCCAGATGAAATAACGCAAGCGTGTGAGCCTCTCTGACTTTTTCAGCATGAGTCATAACCCTTGAGTGTTTTATGCGGCTCTGGCTCTCAAAAAGCAGTGAGGTTCCGATTCGCGTACAGTTAGAGGCGCAGATCATTCTCGGCATTCTCGGCAATGATCTGAAAGTTGGCCAGCGCTTACCGAGCACCCGCGAGCTGGCAAGACGTTACAAAATCCATTCAAACAATAAGAGCTTCGTTATGGCAAGCGGGTTATACGGTCACAGCGCCGTGCTGGTGGATGTCTCCTCGGGAACTATGATCGCCGACATACCGATTGTAGCCAAGCGAGGATTCGATATCATAAGCGACTATCTGAAGTACTCGGAAAAGCTTTCATTTCACCCAAGCAGTCGGTTCTTTATGGGAGCAAATCAAAACCTCGTAAGATTTTGGGATACGAAATCCGGGAAGCAGATAACCGTGATCACGGACGGACGCGACCCGGCGGCGTTTAGCGGCAATGGAAAGTTCCTGGTAACGACAGATAAAGATAAGAAAAGCCTATCGCTGTGGGACGTAGAGACGCACATCGCGTTTGCCCAGGCGATTGCCCAGACAGCGGCGAATTGACTTCTCCGATAGGTTGTCACCTCGGTAGATGAGCACTCGATAATCAAAACAACAACCTGAAGTTCGTCGAACCAAGTCCGCCTTATCTAAAGAGTCTGGGCTCAGTTTTGGCACCTTCATCCTCTGACACCGCCGAATTCGTCAGGTTTGGATACTTTTGGAAAAGCGGTGCCGGTGCCGGCACTAATTTCTCAGCCAGCGTTGACTTTATCTCCAGTGCATTGACCACCGCTTGTCCGCGAAAATGGTTGTTAGTGATCACATACGACTCCTTCGTCTTCGCTGCAATCTCCTTAATCCGCGTAATCCAGGGTTCTAACTCGTCGAGCGTATAAAGATAATTGTAGCGGTCGTCTCGCGGGGCTTTTTCGCGAAACCAGTCCTGATAATTCCGGCCGTGTAGGCGGACATAGCCAACCGGAGAAGTTGACAGGGCAGCCGGCTTTATTGATTTACTAAAGAGCGGCTGATCCACGTTGCAAATTCCCACCCTTGACTCTTCCAGCCATTCGTAAATCTGCGGATTGTTCCAGGATGAGTGCCTGACCTCGAGCACCAATGGGTAATCTTTGAACCGATCCAATAATTTTGACAAATAAACACGCTCTTCGTCAGTGTTTTTGAATGACCAGGGAAACTGGAGCAACACCGCGCCCAGCTTTGCGGCACTCGCCAAAGCATCCATTCCCTCACGCACCTGTTTCTCATCTTCCGCAGTCGCCTTGCCGCGCTCGTGTGTGAAAACGCGATTGAGTTTTGCCGTGAACATGAAATCAGCGGTGGCCGCAACGCGGCGCGCCCAGGACTTTGCGGTGGCAGCGGTGAAGGGGCGGTAGAAACTGCTATTGATTTCGATCGTTTCAAAGAAGCGCGCGAGATACTCGAGCGGATCAAACTTCGCGCCCGGCTTTTGCGGGTAGACGATGCCTTCCCAGTCTTTGTACGACCAGCCGGCCGGTCCGATGCGGGTGATTGGTTTGTTAGTCATGACTACCTGAGCGGACTACTCCGGCTCGGGCGGTTGGTACAGATCCGGAATGCTCGCAATTGTCGCCGCCGGCAACGGCTTCAGTTTGAGTTGCTCGGTAAGAAAAGCGATGCGGTCGCGCCGAGCTTCAGCGTTCAGCGCGTGGGGCGCGTCATACAATTCAAATCGTTTCGGTTCGCTCACAACCGCCGCATACAGGCGCGCCCGCGCCGGCGTCAAAAACTTCTCCTGCGAGCCATATTGGAGAAACACGGCTGCCGGTGCCGCATGCGAAACATATTTGCCCTGGTCGATCCAGGAGTATTTCGCGGCAAACGCGTCGTGTTTTTCCGCACCCAGCTTCTGCCGGTATTCCTGGTATTCGGGTGTGCTCATCGTGATCTCATCTGACATCGTGCCCGCCATCAGGACAAAGGCCTTGAAGCGCCGCTCGACTCCGCTCAAGATCGCGCCCACCACCGAATTGTAGCTATGGCCGACGTAGGCTATGCGCTTCGGGTCAACATCCTTGCGCGCCAGCAGCAGATCAACACCACGACGCATGTCAGTCACTTGTTGAACGAGGTCAGCAATTTCTTGCTCACTCAGCGGATCCTTGTTTTCCACGTGCCCTGGTCGCGCGATCGGACCGTCGGTCAACAAAGACACGACGCCTGCTGGCGCCAGGGCCACTGCTTCATCGAGAAACTCCTTGCGATTGCGGAAGGCCGAGTTTCCCCAATACCAGTGTCCCCAGATTACCGCAGCAAAAGGGCCCTTCCCCTTCGGAACAACGAGGTACGCAGGCACAACGCCACCCTTCGGACTGGTGTAAGTGATGTCGTAGACCCGAGCGTCGCCGCGATGTTCGACGCCGACCTCCTTGATCCCGAGTGGCGCTTGTCGGTCGTAATCGAAGTGACGAACGAGGTTGGAATCCTGAGCCCGGCCTGATGAAGCGGTCAGCAAAAATGCTCCCGGCAACGCGACAAACTGGATAAGACGAAGTAGATTTTGCATAGTCGAATCGCTCCTCCAACTTCACGTTCCTTTACGATAATTCACCCGGATTGACAATAGTATATCGCGGATGCGACGCTGAACCGCTCCAAGAAACATCGTGAAAGGAGAACTATTCGTGCGATTGACCGAAATGGTTTCGTGCTCTGGTTGAGCGGCTAAGCTGTCACCGAGCTTACTCGCTCAGGTGTTGAGCGGGCTACCAACACAGCCCAAAGACGAGAACGTCATGGTTGGCTTCGACACAGCCGACGACGCCGGAGTGTATCGACTGCGCGACGACCTCGCGATTGTGCAAACACTCGATTTTTTTACGCCCATCGTTGACGATCCGTTTGTTTACGGCCAGATTGCAGCGCTCAACTCCATCAACGACGTGTGGGCGATGGCCGGCACACCGCTGACTGCCATGGCGATTACCTGTTTTCCGAAAAAGGGCGTTGACCCGGCAATACTCGGCGAGATCATGCGCGGTGGAATGGAAACTCTGAACAGATATGGCGTCACACTGATTGGCGGCCACAGCGTCGACAACCAGCAGATCATGTTTGGTTATTCAGTGACCGGGGTAATCGATCCCGGCAAGATTGCAACTAACTCCGGTGCGCGTGACGGTGACCTAATTATTCTGACGAAACCCATCGGCACCGGAGTTATTTCCACCGGCATTAAGTTTGAGAAGACAACTCCTGAAGTTGCGGCTGCATCCGTCGCCACAATGCTTACGCCCGGTAGGTATGCGGCTGAAGCGATGCGCGAATTTGGCGTCAAAGGTGCGACAGATGTAACCGGCTTCGCGCTCCTTGGCCACGCCTGGGAAATGGCTTGCGCGAGCAAAGTTACGATAGAGATTGAAGCCGCCAGGGTGCCGTTGCTCGATGGCGCATTGGAATTAGCGGCTGCGGGACTTTTGACGAGCGGAGACAAGACAAATCGCGAATACATCGCCGACGACATCGAAATCGACGAAGCGGTGGACCAGAATCTGGTTAAGTTGCTCTTCGATCCGCAGACGGCGGGAGGGATGTTGATTGCGGTTTCGCCCGATTCATCCACTGCTTTGTTGGGACGATTGAAAGAAACCTATACGCAAGCGGCGGTAATTGGACAGGTGGTTGAGCGAGAATCTCATTCGATCCTGGTAAAATCTGTCTAATTACACGGAGGTATGGCGCATAGGAAACGGATCAGTAGCTCGTTGCGTGATTTATATGTGAATGGAACGACTCAATGAGCCATCGAAGATGGCGGCAGATAGTAGCCCCCATGAGCGGGCTCACTGAGTCCCTTAATTGTGGTTGACCATATTGGCAGGGTTAATTCTCAAGGGCGCCTGGAGCACGGGTTAATGGTTTCTACAATCCAACAGACTCGATTCTCGATCTCTACCAGAGCGTGCGCGCGCGCACGATGGAGATCGTCGCACCTTTGGAAACAGAAGACTACGTGATTCAGACGGCGGAGTTTATGAGCCCACCGCGCTGGCATATCGGCCACACGTCCTGGTTTTTTGAAACACTGCTGCAAACTTATCAGCCCGGCTACAAAGTTTATTCCGAAGATTATCTTTTCTATTTCAACTCCTACTACGAAGGGTTCGGCGAACGAATAGCGCGGCCCAAACGGGGCACCAGATCGCGCCCGACAGTTAGAGACACTGTAACGTATCGCAAACATGTCGACGAACGGATGCTTGGGTTCTTGAATTCATTAGAGAACAAACCGGAAGCGGAAACCATTCGGTCGCTCGTCCGGCTCGGTCTCGAGCACGAGATGCAGCATCAGGAGTTGCTGGTTTACGACATCAAACACCTGCTCTGCGATCAGTATGACGCGCCGATAAAGCCCGCACCAAAATCATCTGTGAAGGTCGAAGGCATGGCGGAAATCGAGGGCGGACTTTTCTGGTTAGGTTACCCAGTACAAAGTCCAAAGTCCAAAGTCCAAAGTCCGGGCAATTACGACTTCGCTTTCGATAACGAAAAGCCCGCGCATCAGGTCTTCTTGCAGGACTATGCCATCGACCGCGCCCTGGTTAGCAACCGCGACTTTCTCGAGTTCATCCGCGATGGCGGCTATCAGAATTTTCGCTGGTGGTTCTCGGAAGGGTGGGAAGTGGTTAACCGGGAGCAATGGCGCGCTCCGCTTTACTGGGAACTGCACGACGGCCAGTGGCTGATTCGCGATTTTTCAGGCTTGCATTCGGCCGAAGACAAGGCGAATGAGCCTGTATCTCACGTGAGCTTTTACGAAGCGTCGGCGTTTGCCAAATGGGCGAGCAAACGATTGCCGACAGAAGCTGAGTGGGAAAAAGCAGCAACGCTTGATCCTGAGAGCGGCGAGAGACGAGCCTTCCCCTGGGGTAATGACCCGGCCGACGAATCAAAAGCGAATCTATTCGAGAACAGATTTTGGACGCCCGCGGCGATAGGTTCATTTCCTGATGGACAGAATGGTTATGGCTGTCACCAGATGATTGGGGACGTTTGGGAGTGGACCACTTCGGATTACGTTCCCTATCCGGGGTTCAAATCCGAGTTTGATGAATACAACGATAAGTGGTTTGTTAATCAGAAGGTCCTGCGCGGCGGTTCCTACGCGACTCCCAAAGCCCACCTCCGCTCGACCTATCGCAACTTCTTTCACGCGCACGAGCGCTGGATGGTCTCGGGCTTCCGCTGCGCAAAGGATGTGTAACGCAAACTGTTAGTTTGCGTGGCTTGACGGAAGCGACAACGCTCGGGTTAAGGCACGCAAACTAACAGTTTGCGTTACAACCGACGGTAATTCCATTTCCAATCCTGCCAGTGCTTAACGTAACCGGCTTTTAGGGGGTTGTTCAGGACATAAGCGATGATCCTCTTCCACTCAGCAGCATCACGAACCCAGTGGTCATAACTTTCGTGCGCCCAGAATTCTCCTTCGCGGCCCAGGATTCGATTACATTTGAAAGAGGTATAACCTTTGAGCGAATGCATAATGGAAGAGAGGGTGTGATACCCGGCATCTTCTCCTGTAACTGTCGGCAATGGTTTGACAACTGCGTGGACGTGATTGGTCATTATCGAAAAAGCGTCAAGCCGGTAAACTTTACCATCTCTATAATGCAAACTTTCGTCGACGATTGCCGCAACTCGTTCGTCACGCAACCAACTGGGCCAATGCCAGCCCCGTCAAGTATCCTCTCAAACTTGGCAAACCACACCCTTTCAAAATCCGCTTTCACTTGTTCGTGATGGAAAGGATTAATTTTAGCAACGTGAAGCAACCACTGACGCTCCTTTTGCCATTGCGCGATGACGTCCTGCGGTAGGGACCCTGCAAGACGAAATGTGACGAAGAGCGTAGCACCCGGCGGTTGAATGTGTGGAAGATTTCGACGGTATGATGGCTGATAATCGAAGTGACTCATTCTTGGTGAAGGTTTGTTCAGGTCCACACGACAACGCAAGCCGTTTCGGGTATGACTCACAATGCAAAATTTCAACGTTTCCGCAAACTAACAGTTTGCGTTACGATTCGGAGCTGATTCTCGAGCAGTTCCTTCAGTCTAAGTGCTCATTATCTAATTAGAAGTCGCAAGGAAACAAAATCGTTGGTAACTGAACTAACCGCTATCGAAGTCCGTGTCCTCGGCTCGCTTGTCGAGAAGCAGGTGACCACGCCGGAATACTATCCGCTCACGCTAAACGCGCTGACGCTTGCCTGCAATCAAAAAAACAACCGTAATCCGGTTACTGCCTATACCGAAGACACCGTGGCGCAAGCACTCGAAAGTTTGCGCGAGAAGAACCTTGCTTACGTGTTCTACGGCAGCACGAGCCGCGTACCAAAATACAAACACGTGATGACCGAAGTATTGCACCTGAGCCAGGCGGAGTTGGGGGTCCTCTGCGTGTTGATGCTCAGAGGCAGCCAAACCGTGGGGGAGATCCGCAGCGCCGCTTCCCGCCTTCATGAGTTTTCAGGATTGGAAGAAGTTGAGGCGGCCCTGAATTCCTTAATTTCAAGAGAGCCGGACTGGTTGGTGACACGTCTGTCGCGGCAGCCAGGCCAGAAGGAAGCCCGCTTCGCCCATCTGCTTTCAGGAGAAGTTTCCAGTGAGGCGCCTTCGCAAACGGAGTCTTCGCGAGAAACAGCCCCGCGTTCCAGTCAGGCAGATAGAGTTTCAAAGCTGGAAAATGAATTGGAAACAGTCAAGGCGGAAGTCGAAAAACTTCGCGAGCAGTTCGAGGGGTTCAAAAAACAATTCGAATGATCTCCGGACATCCGCAGATTACGCAGATTCAATCCGGACAACGTGGTTGAGTCTTGAGGTTCCTAACCCTTTCCATCCAATCTGCGTCATCTGCGTAATCTGCGGATGTGCTTTCTCCTGATTGCACCTTTAGGCCAGTGTTTCATGTGTGCAATCCAGCCAACCTTGGGTTATAATCCTCCTCCCAATGAATCTCGAAATATTTCATCCCGCGGTTGCGCGCTGGTTTGCGCAGACCTTTCCTAACGCGACCCCGCCCCAGGAACAAGCGTGGCCGGCTATCAAAGAGCATCGGAACACTCTGATCGCTGCACCGACTGGTTCCGGCAAAACGCTGGCAGCTTTTCTGGCCGCGATAGATGACCTGGTGCGCCTGGGAGTTGAGGGCAACCTCGACGACACAACCCACGTTGTTTACGTTTCTCCGCTCAAAGCGCTCAGCAACGACATTCAAAGAAACCTGCAAATTCCGCTGGCGGGCATTCAGCAAGAACTGCTGGCAATGGGCTTGCCTGAGGTCAATATCCGGACCTTTGTCAGGACCGGTGATACGCCGGCGGGAGAGCGTACGGCGATGACCAAACGACCTCCTCATATCGTCGTTACGACGCCGGAGTCGCTGTACATTTTGCTGACGAGCGAAGGCGGTCGTCGCATGCTACAAACGACGCGCACCATCATCCTCGATGAAATCCACGCGGTTGTGGGCGACAAACGTGGCTCACACCTCGCGCTTTCCATCGAGCGTTTGGAGCAGCTCGTCCGTCAACACGAAACCGAAAACTCGAAACTCGAAACTCGAAACTCGAAACTGATACGAATTGGCTTGTCTGCCACTCAGCGACCTATAGAGGAAGTTGCGCGCTTCCTCGTGGGCACCCAAAACATCGATTCCGCAGGCACGCCAAACTGCACGATCATCGACAGCGGCCACACACGCCGGCTGGATTTGGCGATCGAGCTTCCGGAGTCGCCCTTGCAGGCTGTCATGTCGGGCGACGTTTGGGACGAAGTTTATGACCGGCTCGCGCAGCTAATCCGGCAACACAAGACGACGCTTGTTTTTGTAAACACGCGGAGATTGGCTGAACGTGTTTCTCGCCATTTGGGCGAACGCATCGGCGACGAGAACATTGCCGCGCATCACGGCAGCCTCGCTCGTGAACAACGTCTGGCCGCCGAACAAAGATTGAAGGCCGGCGAACTAAGCGCACTCGTCGCTACGGCTTCACTCGAACTCGGTATCGACATCGGCGACGTCAATCTCGTTTGCCAGCTGGGGTCAACTCGTTCGATCGCCAGCTTTCTTCAGCGCGTAGGCCGTTCAAATCACACGGTGGCCGGCTTCCCGAAAGGGCGGATTTTTCCGCTCTCGCGCGACGAGCTGGTCGAATGCGCCGCCATAATTGATTCCGTTCGCCGTGGTGAGCTGGATCGATTAGAACTTCCGGAACAGCCGCTCGATATTCTCGCTCAACAGATTGTCGCTGCGTCAGCGGCGGAAGAGTGGACCGAAGAGGCGCTCTTCCAGATGGTCCGTCGAGCTTATCCTTATCGGAATCTGGACCGCCAGAAGTTTGATTCCGTCGTTCGCATGCTCGCTGAAGGTTTTTCTACCAAACGCGGGCGACGTTCAGCTTACTTGCATCATGACGCTGTCAATCAGCGAATACGCGGACGGCGCAATGCGCGTATCTCGGCCATTACCTCCGGTGGCGCGATTCCTGACACCGCGGATTATGCCGTCGTGCTCGAACCAAGCGATCTCGTTATCGGTTCTGTGAATGAAGATTTCGCGATTGAGAGTTTGCAGGGTGACATCTTTCAACTGGGAAACACATCCTGGCGAGTGTTGCGCGTCGAGCAGGGTAAGGTGAGGGTTGAAGATGCCCACGGTCAGCCGCCCTCGATTCCCTTCTGGCTGGGCGAGGCCCCCGCACGCACGCATGAGCTCTCGGTTTCTGTATCTCGCTTGCGGGAAGAGGTAGGGAACCGGGTTGAATTCAATAACGACGGGATCGATCCGGTCCAAAGTCCAAAGTCCGAAGTCCAAAGTCCGGAAGGAACAGGCCTACTGCTTGAACCCGCCATTAAATACCTGACCGAAGACGTCGACATCTCGCGCGCTGCGGCGGAACAAATCGTTGAGTATCTTGCCGGTGCCAAGGCTGTGCTCGGCATCATGCCTTCACAGAACAATCTTGTGCTCGAGCGCTTCTTTGACGATAGCGGCAGCATGCAGCTTGTAGTGCATTCGCCGTTTGGCAGTCGCCTCAATCGCGCCTGGGGCCTGGCGCTGCGCAAACGTTTTTGCCGGAAATTCAATTTTGAGTTACAGGCCGCGGCCACAGAAGACGCAGTGGTACTTTCGCTTGGTCCTACACATAGTTTTCCGCTGGACGAGGTGTTTCACTATCTCAACTCCAGATCTGTGCGCCAACTCTTGTGTCAGGCGCTTTTGGACGCACCAATGTGGAACATTCGCTGGCGCTGGAATGTCACGCGGGCGTTGGCGGTTTTGCGCCGCCGCGGGGGAAAGAAAATTCCTGCGCAATTGCAGCGTATGGATGCGGAAGATTTGTTGACTGCGATATTCCCCGATCAGGTAGCTTGCGCGGAAAATCTTGGTGGTGGTGAACGCGAGATTCCCGCGCATCCGCTGGTTGACCAGACCGTGAAGGATTGCCTCGAAGAAGCGATGGACGTCGACAGTCTGGAAAAACTGCTTACTGCAATTGAGCGCAACGAAAAGAATCTGTTTGCACGCGACGTGATCGAAGCTTCGCCACTCGCCCAGGAGATACTCAACGCCCGGCCGTATGCCTATCTGGACGATGCCCCCCTTGAGGAGCGCCGCACACGCGCCGTGCAACAACGTCGTTGGCTGGATCCGCAAACTGCAAAGGACATGGGCAAGCTCGATCAGGACGCAATCGATCGTGTACGGGATGAAGCCTGGCCTCGAGTTGAAAATGCGGATGAATTACATGACGCGCTGGTAGAGTTGGGTTTTATCACTGCGGCAGAGGGTGCGGAGTGGCAAGGCTTCTTCGCTGAACTGAAAAACGATCGCCGTGCCGCTATGCTACAGGCTGGGAGCGCAGACATCCCGTCTGCAAACCAGATTCTGAGTCAGGATAACGATGCAGACAAGATGTCTGCGCTCCCAGCTTTATGGGTCGCCGCCGAGCGCTTGCCACAGTTCGAAGCCATCTACCCATCGGGTTCACTCGAACCACCAATCGTCGCTCCTGAGAGTCTGGCGCAAGTTGTCTGGACGGCTGAAGACGCGCTCGTGGAAGTGCTGCGCGGGCGCCTGGAAGGGCTTGGGCCAGTCACAGTTGAAGGTCTGGCCACATCTTTCGGTTTAAGCAGGAGTGACATCGAATCAGGTTTACTGAAACTCGAGGCGGAAGGATTTGTGATTCGTGGGCAGTTTACGCCCGGTGGCACGGAAACCGAGTGGTCGGCCCGGCGTCTGCTGGCGCGTATTCACCGCTACACGCTCAATCGTCTGCGTCAGGAAATTGAGCCAGTGTCGACGGCCGATTTCATGCGTTACCTGCTTGCCTGGCAAAAAGTCGCACCCGATCATCAGATGGAAGGGCCGGAAAGCGTCAGAGCTATCATAGAGCAGTTGGAAGGTTTCGAAGCGCCTGCAGCTGCCTGGGAAGGCGAACTGTTACCTAGCCGCCTGGTGGATTATGATCCAGGGTGGCTCGATGCGTTGTGTCTCTCAGGCGAAGTTGTCTGGGCCAGACTAACTCCTCCAGCGCCACCTTCGGCAGCGTCGCGTGCCGCAAGTTCTGAAAATGGCACGGAGCGAGCACGTGGCTCGGCTCCTGTTCGTAACACTCCGATAGCCTTACTGCGGCGCAAAAATTTTGCGGTCTGGAACTCAGTGTTTCGCCAGCCCTCACTGAACGACGCTGAGTTCTCTACGACTACGCGCGCCGTTCGCGACTATTTGGCGACCCGCGGCGCCTCGTTTTTCACCGACATCGTGGAGGGGACAAGACTGTTGCGAGCGCAGGTTGAAGAATCTTTGGCCGAGCTGGTTGCCAATGGCCTGGTAATCTCGGACAGCTTCGCAGGCTTACGCACTCTGCTGACACCTTCCAGCCGCAAAACTCAGGCAGCGGCGAAACGCAAGCACCGGCAGGCTGCTTACGAAATGTCCAGCGCCGGTCGCTGGTCGCTGCTGCAACGTGATGCTGGAACAGCGGGCATGTCGTCGGCAACAACACGGGGTATTAGCCTCACAGCGTCTCCAGGCAGACATCCCGACTGGGACGCAACGGCTAAGGAGGGCGCAAGTGAAAGCGCTGAAGCTGCCGAGAAGATTGCGCGCATTCTCCTTAAACGCTACGGCGTAGTTTTCAAACGCCTCCTTGAGCGCGAAGGCATAGCCTTGCCGTGGCGGGTACTGCTACGCATCTATCATCGATTGGAGGCGCGCGGCGAGATTCGCGGCGGACGTTTCGTAGCGGGAATTTCAGGCGAACAGTTTGCGCTGGCTGAGGCTGTGGGGATGTTGCGGGCTATTCGCCGCACACGCACGGGCGCGATGGATTTTGGTTTCCGGTCGCCAGCTCGCGAAGACTCGGACGCGGAGCCCTCCCTGACGATTGGGCTTCCTCCTAACGCCGATACTCAAACAGCGGAGAGTCTGATTTCCGTGAGCGCTGCCGATCCTTTGAACCTGGTTGGAATCATAACTCCAGGCGGGCGCATCACCGCACACACCGGAAATCGCGTCCTCTATAGCAATGGCGAACCGGTTGCCGTTCTCGAGTCCAACGAGACGCGCTTTCTTGTCGAACTCAGCCGTACAATGGAATGGAAAGCCAAGAGCGCGCTGCTGCGCAAAGTGACACCGCCGCAACTGCGAGCTTATCTGCGCCGACCTGCGTAATTGAGAATCAGTCCTTCAACAAAGCCACAATAATCATCTCGTAAGGCAGGCCTCCTTCGGAGTACTCCTCATGGCCCTGAAGGCCGTTGGCGATTGCACTAACCTCATTCAAGTTCACGCGTGGAATACCCAGCACATGCAGCTTGTCGCCCTTTTTCATTGTGGCAACCTCGTCGGCTGGTTCGCTGCCCTTCACAAAAATCATGCGGCGCGGGTTTTCCGTTAAAGGATCGGCACTAGCAGAGGCACCGGCGTTGTAGACATTGGCCAGGACGATGTAGCCGTCGCCTACGTCTTTCGGGTTGCCGGTCAACCTCATCTGAAATTCCGCGTAGTTATAACCGGCTTTGTTGCTGGTGATCATGATCCCGTTGGTAGTCGCAGTAATCGTGCCGGGCCGTTGCTCGTAAGCTTTAAAGGCCGTATCGGCAGGGTAGCCGCGAAATTCTTTCGACTGATCGGCGATGGGGAGAAACGAATCCAGGCAGTCAAAGTTGCCAAACTTCGCTACGGGATGAAACTCAAAGATGTGATCCGGATTAGTGTCTGTAGGCACTGGAACGGTCTGACCCATAAACTGATCCTCATGACCGGGATGTTCAAACCAGAGGCGCCAGACGCCGACAATAGGAACAGATTGCCCCGCCGCAATCGACATCAAAAAGCTAAAAGTGTCGTTCTCTCGTTTGCCGTTGATGATCTCCGCCACCATCGGCAACTTCACGACGCTATCGCGGCCGGCGATGTGAATATCTCCATCATCAGAGCCACCGCCGATGGGATTTGGATGATTGTGGTGTTTGTCTACTTGAAAAATTGTGGGAACGGTCGCCTTGTCCTTGTATTTCTTCACGAAACCTTTTGTAAGAGCGACGGTGATATCTGCATGGACGACCAGCGGTGATGTGATCAATAAAGTGACAAGCAGCAAGATCTGAAATCGTTTAAGCGGATGCATTGAGTTCTCCTTACCTAAGACTTACGCACGCGGCTGTGAATCTTGTTTCTCGGGTTTCTTTGAGCTTTCGTCTGGTGACTTGCCGGCGAAACGAACGTTCATGAATTTGTTCAACAAATCAAACCAGAATGGAGCTCCCAGCGACAGTGCCAGCACGGTTAAAAGCCATCCCAGGAAGACTTGCGGCCGCAAACTATCCTTTATCGGATCGTGCCAGCCAAGAAGCTGGCCAAGCAAGTCGCGCTCTTTATCCGATAGCTGGTTACCTTCGTTGCGGGTCACGGTAGGATTGGTCGGATCATCCTCATCTTTGTATTCCACCGAGATGGTCGGCCGAGGTTTTTGGGCCCTGACTTTTGCTTCCTCAACTACGGCGGCACGGAGTACCGGATCGGTCCACAATTGACGAGCGATATGAATCGTATCGGCGTTTGCAACCAGCGTAAGTGCGAGAGCGATTATGAGAGTCCAAATCTGAGTCCTGCGCTTGTACCAACCACTGACACGATCCATTGCGTCGTTGAACCAACCTTCGATAGAAGCTTGCGCTAATTCCAGTTGCCTGTTTGAGCGCTGGATGAGCGCCAACACACTGCGTTTTACCTGGCCGTCCGGTAAGTCCTTTCCGCCCGCCTCGAGATCGTCGAAGGCTATTTGCCCCGGTTTTGCAGGAGTCAGGAGGTCTGTTACTACCGCGGCGAAAATGCGCGGAGAAAGGTAGGTTGGATGGTTCTCGTCATGAATTATGCTGGTGATAAGCGGGTGTTTGTAGAATTCGCGCAAGAACGCCTCTTTGTCGTTTTCGCCGTGGGTCGGCTGGTTTTCGAGGAGTTGACGAATACCTTCTCGCAGCATTTCGCCACGCCTCCTCGTAATGGCAGCAACCCATTCATTTGCGGCAGTGCAGAGAATTGACAGCAGCAGGTATACAAATACTAACCCGATGATTACGTCCAGAATTGTGGAATTGAAGAGTCCCATGATGCCTCCCCGGCGTTAAGGGCCGCAGCTGCTGAAAGGTTGTGAGTCAAGAGCGGATGCGAGAAATCTCCGCCCGGTGAAAAGTTAAGCGAAGAACGTCTGTTTCAAGGGCTTCATATTACATTGCGGAATAAAATACAACCCTAAGAGCGATTTATGTCGCGCTCTAGCGCCAGAAAGCTTCGCTGTTCATAGTTAAAGACCTGGAGGAAGGAAACGTTTCAGCCTAAGGAACTCGGTCTTAGCGTTGGGCAATTCAGATGAAGCAAACCAAAGTTTTCCGGTAAAGGTAGGATTCGCCTGTCAACGATTACGAGTTCTAAAGCGGCGCCGGTTGGAAATCAACGTAACCCGCCCAGATCCCACCCTCAACCGACGAAAGTTCACACTGGATTGAGTATAACGATCTCGGCGCGCTCGCGCGCGTTATCGAGAAAGGCATCCGTGTCAGATTCAATTTTGGCCTCGGTCAGAGTTCTTTCTATTTCGACCCGAGCTTCATCCAGGGTAGGCACAATCTGACCGGGCGCGCGGGTTTTGAGGCGGGGCACGAAGGTATCTCTGTAGTAATCAGCGACCTCTTTTTGCGAAATCACCACAAAGTTGCGAAAACGGAAATCAAGGTACTTTTCAATTCTGAGGCGCTGGTCGAGAATTTCATCGAGTTTCTCAGCCGTTAATCCTACGCGCTGGAGCCGCTGTTGAAATTCTGCCGAAGAAGGAAATGCCTTTACCAATTCATCGCGCGCGGTCTTGATCTCCTCCGAAGTTGGCGCAATCGACGGTAACTTCTCGGCCTCCTGAAGAATCAATCTCTGGTCAATAATCAAACTCAAAGCGTGATTGAGATCAACTGAGGTGGGATTGTCGAGAGGCGTGTTCGGTTGCAGGGCTAACTGCCACAGCAGATCGGAATAAGTTATCAAACAAATCTGGCGACACTCCGGCACGATGCCGGCATTTACCGTGGCGACCATTTTATCGACGACCTGCTGGCCGGAGGCCAGGGGAACGAAGGCCAGGGGAACAGGGGAAAAGGGGAAAGGGAAAAGGGTAAACCACAACACCGCTAACGGGACGAACCTGTTGGCCCACTCGAAAAACCCTTTTGCCTGGGCGAAGAAGCCACCGCCTGTAATGGTAGATGAAGTCTTAACCCTTTCCCCTTTACCCTTTTCCCTTTTCCCCATTGACCCTTTCCCCTTCCCCTTTACCCTTTTCCCTTTTCCCCTCTTTCCCGTTTCCCATTTTTCCCGTTCCCCCGTTCTTAGAACGTCTGCGTGAACCTGAAATGAAGCTGCGTACGCTTCAGCCGATAGATTGCCGGCGTACCGGTAAAATCGTTCGGGTCGGTCGACGGACCACGCTGCGGGATCAGAAACTCAGGTGGATTCAACAGGAAGCCATAGTCCACTGCTAATGCCCCTCCGAAGGGCGTCTGAATTCTGAAACCCAGGCCCACCGTATTGGACCAATGGGCACGCAGATTTGCGGCATTTATCGCCGCCACGATATCGCCCGCCGGCACCGGTCTGTCAACGTGCCTGCCAAACAAATCGCCGATGCGACGGAAAACATTCCCGCCGTCATAGAACGGAACCGCCTGCAGCGACTTTGTTAATGGTATGCGCGCTTCAAGATTGAGAATCGCGAGCGCGTTGCCGCCAATCGGGACAGTAAACGGATTCAAAATCACTGGCTTCTTGTGTTGATCGATAAAAATGCCCTGTGGAATGATGACCTGCCGCGGGCCGGCCTCTTCGAAATTGAAACCCCGCAGCGTGGTCGACCCACCGGCAAAGAAGCGCTCGCTGATCGGCAAGGTAAGATCGGTTTCATCTATTGTGCCGTTGCCGTCCCGATCACGAGGGTTGAAGAGATTTGCCAGACCCAGCGTGGCATTTCCTGCTAACACGGTCCCGCGTAGCGCATTCACTTTGTAATAACGGTGATAGGTGGCTTGCAGCCGGTTGAAGGAAACGTTTCCACCTAGTTGCCGTAAGGCAACTGCATAGTCAACATTAAAGAAATCGCCACGGGTGGCGTCTAACTGGTTGTATCGGCAGATTTCGCCGGGGGCGCCCGTTTCCTCATCGGGATCGCGAACTGTGCCCAGCAACCCCCGTTCGCATCGTTCGCGCGTGTCACGAACAAACGAAGCTCCAAACCGTGAAAGCCGAATCGCACGATCCGGTTGCAGGATAGGCTTGATCAGCAAACTCTGAGTATTGAAGAGCCGAACGTCTTCGTAGCTGTAACGGGCAAAGACTATCGAATGCGTTTTCTGATCAATGATTCTTTGTGTCTCAATCGCGGCAGTAAAGCGGTTGATAGTGGGTTGCTTGACCTTGAGGCCAAATTCGTCAAGCGGGTTCCCCTTTTCGTCAAGTCGCTGGACGATGCCGAGTGTGCCGCGGTCGATCGCGGAACGGAAGAAGCGCGTTACCGTTGAGTCGCGCTGATACTGTAGCGATAACGCCAACGGCGCAAATTGTTTTTCGCCGAAACGCTTGAACCGCGGATCCAGATATTCAAATCTCAGTATCTGTTGCTGTGGGCTGACCCTGAGGCGCATCGCTCCCTGCCGCAGCTTGTTCATCAGGTTAACGTTGCTGAGCTCAAACAAACCCAATGGGCCAGTGTCGGTAGAAAAGCCGCCGCCGTAGTCCATCACACGTCGTTTCTTTTCCTCCACATCGATCAAAACATCACGGCGTTTGAAGCCGGAGGCCGTTTCTCCAGCGGCTTCCGTGCGAATAATCACCTGGCGATAAGCATCTGTCAGGTAGAGTTCTCGTTCGCTATCGGCGATTCGATCCGAGCGCAACACATCGCCTTCGGCAATGGGAATGACTCGCAAGATCGCGTCGCGCTTGGTGCGTTGCGTTTTAGCGCTGCCGGTTACTCCGCTGATAACGATGCGGTTAATGAAAACCTTGTCGCCTTCGTTGGTGATGGAATAAATCAACCTCACCTGCTCGTCGTCACCTTTTTTTGGAAGCTCGACGAGCGAAAATTCCATCTGTGCGTTGACATAACCATCGCGCGCATAAAGCGCGAGCATGCGCTCACCGTCAGCCCGGGCCTGAGAACGCGAGTAAGGAGCGTCGATGACCGTTTTCAATTCATCACGCAGCCGTTGGTCGGTGTAAATCTTGTTGCCGCGAACTTCCACACCGGCAATTCGCGTCAATGGTCCTTCATTGACGTTGAAAGTAATAATCAAACTCTCGCCGCTTATCGACACGCCCTGCAACACATCGACCCCGGCGCGCCGGTACCCCAAGTCGCGCATGTAGTTTCTAATTGTTCGCTTGTCCTGCTCCAGCAGGGTGAGGCTAGTGTAGCCGCGGCCGTAACCGAGAAACGGAATCAGTCCGAGAGCGCTCGCTTTCTGCGTCCTAAGATCGGCAGCTACATCTTCGAACGTTAGTTTGTTGGTGCCCGTGATGCGGATATCGGTAAGCTTAAAACGCCGTCCGCGTTCGAGGTCGTAACGTATCTCAACCGTATGACCGCTCAAACTCTCGGGATTCAAAGTTTCACAGGTTTCGGCAGTGCCGTTCGCGCCCAGCGCCGGCGCCGCTGGCGTCACCGTGCACACCGGAGTTACTTCGGCAAAGAAATATCCCTGCTCCTGCAATTTATTGCGCAAACGGCGCGCGCCCTCAATGATTGCCGATTGATCGATGTTGCCTTCACGCTTCACCGGCAAAAGTTCGCGGGCAGTCTTCTCACTGAGTGGATAATTCGGAACGAGCACATTAACCTTCGGGCCGACTGCACCATTTAGCTTGATCGTGATGAGGTTGCGCTCAGCGTCCCGTTCCACTCTGGCATCGTCAAGCAAGGGAGAAAGGTATTGCTGATCGATTAGGGCCTGGCGGATCTTCTTCGTATCCGAGCCGAGCGCCTCACGCGTAAAAGGCGCCTGAGGTTGGAGCTCCAGCAGCGGTTTAACCGGACCCGGATCAAATCCAGTAATATTTATGATGAACGACTCAACCCGCGCCTGTTTGCCTGGTACGATGCGGTAAGTTACGGTTGCTCTTGTTCCGCTTGCATCCAATTGCTCAAGAGGCTCGACCACAGCATTGAAGTAGCCACGATCCCGCAGATAGACCTGAAGTTCATCAGCGTTGCGAAGAATTATCTGTTTCGAGAGACGCGTGCCGGGCTGGCTGAGGTTTAAACGGGCGCGCAGCTCATCTTCGGAAATTGGTGTTCCGCTGGCGGCGGTCAGTTGAAACTTAACATCGCCGATTTGCACCTGGCGATGAATCACAAAGCGCAACCGAATGGGACCACCCGCACCGGAGCCGGCGTCGAATACTTCCACTCGCGCATTCGCCACTCTTTCAGAATCGTACAAGGCTTGCAATGAGTCGCGTACGTTAACGGCCGAGAATTGGGTGTTAGGTAACACTCTGACGATGGACAGGAATTCTGCTTCGGCGGCCGGATCGACAGGCGAACCCTCAAGAGTAATCTCCACGGCGCTGATTAGCCGGCCTTCATATTCCGCAAAGGTTGAGCCCGCCCGAACAATCAGGGGCATGAGCAGCAGCACGGCGGTTAGAACGATCATTGAAAGAGATCGTTGACTCAAGACCTTTGCAGCCCTTTGCAACAATCTTTGGGCTCTTTGCGGTTTGGTTTTCCCATCTCTATCCAGCCACAAAGGATGCGAGAGAGCCGCAAAGAGCCGCAAAGAATTCCCAGTGAAATACAGACCCATATTTTCGAGCCCACGCCGGCCACCCACGCGGGAACCTTCAAAAACGTCTTCTGAACCGAACCTCAAAACTGAAATTGTTGTTGCGCGCAGTTAACTTCCGGGTCGACGCTTGTTCATACTGCGCGATGAAAAACAGGCGGTCTGAAACACGATATTCGACGGCCAGAATTTGATTGGGATCGGAGGTAACATTAGTCGAGTAGGTAACCGACAGGTCTTTGTTGATTCTCTTCCCCACAGTCAGACGCGCCGCGGGCGTGGAACCAGTGCCGCTGATTACCGGATTGATCTCAAAGCGACTCAATCCGAAAAGCTTGCTGGTGGCACGTTGTGCCGGCGCATTGATAAGAGCGTCCGTCAGAAGGCTCGTAGCGGTTCCTAAACCAGATTGAGAAAGTATGGAAGTGCTCGTGTCTCCCGTAGCAAGCTGGCCGGTGGTGATCAGGGAAACGACATCAGCCTGCGGCAAGGCCGGCTCAGAACTAATGACTGCCTGCGGTTGGGAAAGTGGACCAGTCAAACCGACGGTGACGCGATACCCGCGAATCTGTGATTCTCCCTGGATATTTATGATCGGATCAGCCTGTCGCTGCGGCGGGAGGTCCATCAAAGCGCGCGTTATCTCGTAGCGATCATTGCGGAAATTCAGCGTGCCGCTGGTGGCGGTGACGCGTCCGGAGACTAGCGGGTCTCCCACCGGTCCATTTACGACTAACGAAACTGAACCTACCAGATCTGCGAGGTTATTTCTCACTACGAGCGCGTTCCGGCCTTCTACTCGCAAATCGCTGAACAAGGCCGCGCGGACAAACTCAATCTCCGCTCCCTCTTCGATCGATTCAGCACGCCTGAAATTAATCAGATCCGCGAGCTCGATGTCCTCGGTATATTCGGCGCGCCGAACATTAACTACTCCGCCAATCAGTTGTTCGCGTGAGGTACCCTTAATTTCAAGATCAAGATTGGCCGTTGTGCGGAAATTTTCGGGATAAGGTACTGTGACATTGTCACCGTGGATATTGAACAGGAAGCGGGAGAGCGTAAAGCCCTCCAGCAAGGCGCCGCCGGTAACAGAGACGTGGCCACCGCCTATCGTGCCGGTCATGGCGTCGATTTGCGCCTGGTTGGAAGAGAACCTGACCACTGACTTAACATTGGTGACCGTCCAACGTTCATTTCCGATCAGCAAAGAAAACGAGCCGCCCGCGACTGAAGCAGTGCCGTTAAGCCGCGGACGTTCGTATGTGCCGGTGACTCGCACCGCCACTTCAGCAGTCCCGGAAAGAAACGCATCAGGACTCAATCCATTCAGCACTCGAAGGTTGAGCTGACCGTCGGCAGTCATATTTTGCCGGCCCTCGGCGCCAACGGCGAGGGTTCCACCCAAGACAATGTTCGTGCCGGGCCCGGTGAATTGAGTCTGTTCGAAAGTTACCTCGTTCGGTGAAAAGCGCACGACCAGTGGCGACGCGGCATTGAGCTGAACGTCTTCAACTTTGAAGCTCAGACTGCTAAAGTTTGCCGTTCCCTGCAAACCGCCCGCGGAAAAATATCCATCCTCGTCCAAAAGGTTGCCGCTTGCCTTGAGCGTACCGGTCGCCAGTCCGGAAATGTTCACGGAGGTTTGTGGCAGCACCATTCTCAACAAGCCCGTCAGGTCCGCATTGTTGAGAGTCGTTTCGAGGTTAGCGGCCAGCTTCTCGCTGCCGAGATTGACTTGAGCCGCAATCACTTGCGCCGGACCAAGCAGTCCGGTAGTCAACGTAATATTCAGTTGTTTGTTCTCGGTCCGACCGACTAGCGCAAGAGTACCCGCAGGGCGCCCATTGATTACGACATTGCGTCCCTGACCATCAAAGGTAATTTGATAAGCTGAGAAATCTGTGTCTGACAAATTGCCCGAAATATGCGCGTTGAAGTCGGCTGTACCAGAGATATTTGCAACACCAGGTCGATTGGCGAGCGCGATTACCCGGCTCAGTTGCACTCCTTCGGCGCGGCCCTGGAAATCGAAAGCTCTGCTCGTCGTGTCATATGCGCCACTTGCGACAACGTGGCCGGCGGCTAACCGCACATCGACGTTTTCAATATTCACCTTCGAGCCCGCAAAGGTTGCGCGCGCGATCATACTTTCCAGCGGCTCTCCTCCCAACCGGCCGGGACCAAAACGCAACTCGGCGCTGCCGCTCATGGCGTTTGGTATGCCGGTGATTCTTATTTGGCCGGAAGCGTCGGCCTGGGTATCAGCAAACTGAGCCCGGGTTGACTTGCCTAGCGGCAGAGCCGCAATCAGATTGCCGGCATTGACCCGATCGAGCGTTGCTTCAAACGTAGTGTTGTCTTTCCCCGTGCGCGGGGCAACCAGGGTAAACTGCATCCCACCGCCGTCCTTCTCCGTCAAACGTCCATCAGCAATGCGCAACTCCGCGTCCGTCATTCTTAGCGAGGCGGATAAAGAGCCAAGATCATTTCCATTGACGAGGAGTGTGCCCAGTGAAAATCGACCATCAATATCCGGCGCACTGAGTCTTCCTCTTAACGTTCCATTGAAGGCCAACTCGCCTGCGAGGTCGATACCGTAAGTCCGCATCTGCTCTTCAACATCGGGAAGCAAACCTGACGAGATGAGAACAGTCTGCAACTCCGCCGCGTCTGACGAATTAAGCTCGACCTGGAGGTTGGAATCCGCGGAGAACGAAAACTGTCCAGTAGCTTTTAGTTTCGTAGCAGTGGTTTGCAGATCGACTTGATCGATATTGAACAAACCATGGTCAGCGCGGATGGCCACTACGCCGGAAAGTGGAACGCGCCCGTTGGCTGTTGTTACATCTTCAGCGGTAAAGGTGCTTGTCAGATTGCCGGAAGCTTGTTTGAAATCAGTTCCCGGAAACGCGAGGTCAATCTTGCCGGTCGCCCTGCCCGACAGCGGCACGGCGGAGCCGGCAAGCGCAGTCAATGGCCCGGCAACATCGACTTGATCAAATGTCGCAGCAATGTGCGATGAACCGCCTTTGGCGATGGCTATACGGGCGTTGCCACTGGCGCGACCCTTAAATATATCCGCGGTGAAATTGTTGAGTTGTATTTCAGTATTCGTGGCAACCAGCTGGGCCCGGGCCTGGCCCATGTTCATCTGCCCCAACACGCCGCCACCGATACTCAGATCTGCGCTCGCTCGATAACGTCCCGAAGGCTCAACGACGAATACGGGCTTGCCGAGTTTCACGTTCTCCACCTGGCCATCAGCTACCTTTACTGTTCCCGCGTCGATGTCGGCGGTCGAGCCTTCCATACGTCCGCCGCGAACTGAGAGCCGCACGCCGGCAATATTTATATTGCCAATTTCCGCGCCCGCAGCGGTGGTCGCACCGACCTGAACATCTTTGACAACTACACTGGTCACGCCTTCTCGGCTAACGATGTCGACATTATTGGCAGTTACGCCATTTACCCTGGTGCCGGAGCCGACGATCGTTCCCGCCTTTACCCTGGAGACGCTCGCAGTCGTGACGTTATTTTCACTGCGCAACCGCAAATCCGCAGCTGTTATTCCGTTTGCTCGAGTACCTGAGCTTGCCAGGCTATTCGCGACAAATTGGCTGGAGGAAGCCGTCAACACTCCATCATTCATCTCGGCGCGCACATCCTGAAGAATCAAACCAGTGATCGTTGTGCCGTAACTTCGCTCCGCAGCCGCGCGCAACTCACCTATCCAGCGAAAATCCGAGCCGGTGCCCATTACGCCGCCAACTAGTTGCACGTTATTCAGTTGGAAATCACCCGCCGTCAGAAGGGACGCTACTGCCTTGCCGTTAATGTTATAGGTTTTGCCCTGGCCCGATCCTTTGGCAGTAACATTCAGACCCTGGAGACGCAGGTTGTCTGCTGCCAGCGAGTCGGAGTTGATGCTCCCTTCAACTTTATACTTGTCCCCTTCACCGGAAACTGTCCCGGCAAAGTTGCCGGTGCCACGCAAGGTTGTCCCGGACTGAAGCACGTCGGAGAGCTGCGTCAAATCAACGGACGACGTTATATTCATTTGGTAGTGAAGCGCGCGCCAGTCGTCCATCGTTCCCTGCAATCGCGCTTCCGCTACCGGCGAGCGCAGGATAAGTTCCTGTATTTCAGCACGCGTTTGATTTACGCGGCCGTGCACTTGAATGTCGATGTTGTTGATCGGCCGGCCATCGTAGATGAAGGTTGAGTTTGAGAGAGCCAGCGTGACTGTATTCATCCAGCTTGCCGTTGGAGCTGATGGATCGTCTGGCTGAATGGTGGCGTTGAGGTTTCGTGCTTCGCCTGAAATCTCATGGCGCGCATCGCCGTAGTGAATGACGCCACTCTTTATTTCAACGTGTGCAGTGGAATAGGCAAACAGGATTCGTCTATTGGGCTCGGGCGGGGGAATGTGGATGTTGCGAAAATTCGAGCGACCCTGTTCGTCAAAGGTTACCCAGGCTTCGAGGCCTTCCATCTTTAGATCTTTAAGATTGATGTTTCGTTGCAGGTTCAGAGCATACAGATCCTCAACCCGAATCGTGGCCAGCAGTCGATCGATCTTTCCCAGCTGCTCGCCGGTTTGCGAGTCGTAGAGTTCGAGGCCCGACATTTCTACCGTCTGCGGCGGAAAGCCGGCATGGAATTCCTTAATCTCCGCGCGAATTCCAAACTTCGCAAACGTGTCCTTTATTTGTCCCGCCACATAGAGGTCGACATAGCCAAGTCTGTAAACGATCACGATCAACAGGATCAAGGCAGCGACACCTATCGCGGCAAATGTCGTAGCGAGCAATAAGTTGCGTTTGTTAAGAAAGCGGCGCCGACGCCCTTGAGGTGTTAGCGGATGCTTTCGTTCGGCATCGCGTTCGGCGATGGCTTCAGCGAGAGGCGGGAGCGGCTCATCAGTCTCAGATCGCAGGGCATCGCGAATGTCCTTACCACTCGGCGTCGAAGAAGGATCTCTGGGCGAAGGATCTCTGGAAGAAGAATCCTTTGAATCCCTCGATTCGCCCGAACCGTTATCGTGATCGTCTACACTCATTACGAGCAGCCACCCTGTTTGTCCTGGCGTGAACCCACGTCCCAACGCAGGCAGTCCACGCGGGGTGGTAGTTTAGTTCAAAATGGGGAGAGGGAATCCCGAAACTAAAAACGAGCCGTTGAAACAAGAAAGAGATTCTCGACGAGGGCCCGCTGTCTGCGATTAAAGACAGATGGCAAACCCGCTCAGGTGCGTTGCTCTCTATCCTCCGGCAACGGTTGTTTTCCTTCGACCGATGAATCTTTGAGATGCGCGGGCTGGCCCAAGGGCACATTGCCCACCACCTCAAGCGCGAACCCTTCAAGAGCTGCGACTTTGGGGGGATGGTTCGTCAGCAATTGTATACGACGGAGGCCAAGGTCATGAAGTATCTGCGCACCTACTCCGTAATCGCGGTCCACGCCGTAGCCAGTTTCCAGGCTGGCTTCACGCTTGCCCACAGCTTTCTCCTGCATCAGTGCGTAAGTGCGCAACTGATTTACGAGATCCAGACTGTGCTCGCGCTGGCGCAGATAGAGAACTACTCCTTGACCGGCAGCCGCGATTTTTTCCAGGGCGGTATGCAGTTGGAAACCGGTGTCGTCGATTAAAGACCCAAACATGTCGCAGGTAACGTTCTCTGTATGCACGCGAACCAGAACCGGCTCCTCGGTTTTTACGTCACCCATCACCATCGCCAGATGCACGTCTCCGTTAATGATGTTTTCGTAAGCAACCGCGCGAAAGCGTCCATAGACTGTCGGCAGGTCAGTTTCAACAGCGCGTTTGACCAGGGTCTCTTTATTGATGCGGTATCTGACCAGGTCAGCGACAGTGATCATCTTTAGGTTGTGAGTGTGCGCAAACCGCTCGAGTTCGGGGAGGCGCGCCATAGTTCCATCTTCGTTCATGATCTCGCAGATGACCCCGGCAGGATAAAGCCCTGCGATGCGCGCAATGTCAACGCTCGCTTCGGTCTGTCCGGGACGAACCAGCACTCCACCTTTTTTCGCGCGCAGCGGAAAGACGTGGCCAGGCCGCGCTAAATCCTGGGGACGGGTTTGCGGATCAACGGCAACCTGAATTGTCATAGCGCGATCGGCTGCCGAGATTCCAGTGGTAATTCCCTTGCGAGCGTCGATGGAAACGGTGAAGGCGGTGCCAAGGAAGGAAGTGTTGTCGGCGACTTGCGTAGTGAGATGCAACTCATCGCAGCGCTCTTCCGTCAGCGGCAGACAAATCAAGCCGCGCGCGTGACGGGCCATGAAGTTGATGATCTCGGGCGTTGCCTTCTCGGCCGCGCAGACCAGATCGCCTTCATTCTCGCGATCCTCGTCGTCAACGATGATGATCATGCGCCCTTCGCGTATTTCAGCGACAGCGTCTTCAATTGAGGCAAAGGTCATAAGTTGCGAGATCTGAGATCTCAAATCTGAGATTTAGAATTGCAGCGTCATGTTAACCCAAAACCCCTGATTTTTGCATGGAGGCCGTCTAGTTGAACGTCTCGTGAAGAAACCCGGTCGCTTACCGCTCCCGGTTCCGTTTTAGTCTGGATTGATGGGTATCTATCGCCGCGACAGTTTTTTCTATGCAGCGGCAGGAGGTTGGGAAAACGTCAAGATCCGCTCAACATATTTGGCAATTACGTCAGCTTCCAGGTTCACGTCATCGCCGGGTCGGAGATGAGAAAAGTTGGTAACCTCCCAGGTCTTGGGAATGATTGCAATTTCGAAGTAATCGTCGCTCAGTTCGGCTATGGTGAGACTAATTCCTTCAACCGCGACTGAGCCTTTGAAAACAAGATAACGCGCGATCTCAGGCGGATACGCGATGCGCACCGTCCAGGAACCGCCGAGGTCTGTCGCGCCCAAAAACTTTCCGCGAGCGTCAACATGGCCCTGGACCAGATGTCCGCCGAGTCGCGTGACGGGCGTGACAGAACGCTCGAGATTTACCGGCGTGCCTGGACCTAAGCGACCGAGTGTGGATCGATCTAATGTTTCGCGTGACACGTCTGCCGCAAATGAACTCTTATTCACAAAGAGTGCCGTCAGGCAAACTCCGTTGACGGCAATCGAATCACCTTCATGTATGTCTTCTGTAACGAGGCGAGCTTCGATCACGAGGCGCGCATTGTCGCCACGCTGCTCGACGCTTCTGACTTGCCCGAGCTCTTCAATGATTCCAGTGAACATATTTGAATTTCGAATTGCGAATTGAATCGGTCGCTGCTAAGCCTTCACCGTCAAGATAATGAACAAGACGGTGGTGCCCTATTTTCATTTTCTCTGTGCAACCTCTGTGTTCTCTGTGTCTCTGTGGTTAACAATTGCAGCAAAAACTCACCACAGAGACACAGAGTTCACGGAGCACGCACAGAGAATTTCAAATTAGGTCACTACCAACAAGGCAAGCAGTCCCAAAACTGCCGGCCCGATCGAGAACACCAACATCCAGATCGGTTCCAACTTAAATGAAAATCTGAACAGCCTCAGAGTGTTCATATCTGTAACTCTGCCTCTCTCTGGGCTGCCTGCTTCTGAACGGCTGCCATCATTTGTTGAAAGACTTCATCGATCGACAATCCGGTCGAGTCAACAACGATCGCATCATCAGCAATCTTCAATGGCGAATCGGCGCGCGTGGAATCCCGAGTATCCCTTTCGGTCATGTCGGCGAAAGTTCCTTCAAAGCTAACACCAGGGTCTTGAGCCCGTTCCTCATTGAACCGTCTTTCCGCCCGTGCCTGCGGCAGCGCTGTCAGGAAAAACTTCAGGTCAGCATCCGGGAACACTACCGTTCCGATGTCGCGGCCATTGAGCACCGCGCCGCGTTTCCCCATTTCACGTTGCCGCGCCACCATTGCCCGGCGTACCGCGGGAATGCTGGAAATGACTGACGAGAGATCCGTGACTTCTTCGCTGCGAATCTGATCGGAGACATCGCGCCCGTCAAGAGTTACACGCAATGAATCCGGATCGCCCTCGAGATCGATGTCTATCCTGCCAGCCAAAGAGCCTACTGCGACATCATCGCCGGCGCTAATGCTTGATTCGAGTACCGCCAGGGCCACTGCGCGATACATCGACCCGGTGTCGATGTAGAGCAGGTTCAAAGCACGCGCGAGCATACGGCCAAGCGTCGATTTGCCGGCGCCGGATGGCCCGTCTATGGCGATGATAAGTTTTCTCTTCATGTTGTCGGGGCGCATCTCAGGTAGTTTAGAGTCCAACCTTTAGGTTGCGCGATCTCACCAAAAAACAAGCAGAAGCTTGAACTCAGAACTACTTGAGGTGCGCCCTACAATATTAGAGCAAAGCCGGCTCCGTCTCTAAACAAACGCAGCGAACACTTCATTTGAAAGCAGCGCTCCCGCTCGCGTGAGTTTCAGCAGATCGTCGGTGCACTCGATCAAACCCGCTTCCCGAAAGCGCGTGAGGTCGTTTTCATGTTTGGTGCGAAGGTCTGCGCCAAAGGCCTGCTCATATTCTTTGAAGCTAAAGCCCCGCATCATTCGCAAACCAAGGAACACCGCTTCCGCTTGCCGGTCGGTTTTGGTTAATAGAGATTGGCTTACGACTGCCGCGCGACCGTGCTCAATCATCTCCATATAAAGATTCAAGTCGCGTTCATTCGCCCAACGCCGAAACTCGCCGTCATATGAATGCGCGGAACAACCGAAGCCGTAGTAAGGCGCAGCGGTCCAGTATTTCGTGTTGTGTCTTGACTCATATCCGGGCAAACACAGATTCGAAATCTCGTAATGCTGGTAGCCGACTTCGGCAGCCCTGTCGAGCATTACTTCATACATCTCCGCCGCCAGATCATCGTCAGGCTTTGGCTGAAGACCATTTTTAATATGACTGGCGAGTGGAGTTCCCTGGTGGACCTCCAACAGATAGAAAGACAAGTGCTCGGGCCGCAGCGAGAAAGCCTCCTCGAGGTTTCGTTGCCAGTTTGCCATCGTCTGCCCCGGCAGACCGGCAATCAGATCGAAGCTAACATTATCGAAGCCGGCGTCGCGCAGGTAGCGAAAGGTACGCCGCGTGTCGTCTGAAGTATGGGAGCGACCAAGGCGAGCTAGTTCACCATCGTCAAATGTTTGCGCGCCAAAGCTCGCGCGGCTGATGCCGAGCCGGCGAAATGCTTCCAGCGCTTCGGGAGTAACCGTACCAGGATTAATTTCTATCGTCACTTCAGCGTCGCCGGATACTGAGAAGCGGTTGTGCACAGCGCGCAAAAGTCTTTCCAACTGGGACGGCGAGAGCAGTGATGGCGTGCCGCCGCCAAAATAGATCGTATCAACGCCTGCAGGTCTCTCAACCTCATGCCAGGATCCAATTTCGTTAATTAAATTTTCGACGTAACGTTCCGCCAGCGAAGCGTTGTACATTCCGGTGGCGAAATCGCAATAGGAACAGCGCGAACGGCAAAACGGTATGTGTATGTAGATTCCGGCTGGCTTCATAATTCTATCCGCAGATTACTCAGATTACTCAGATTCTTCAAACCCTGACCGCTTGAGACTGAGTTCTTTTGTTTCCACTGGTTCCTGGCTGACCACGATAATTTCTCACCTAATTGTAAATCAGTGGAATTTGTGTAATCTGCGGATTCCTATTTCCCGATTCGGCGCAAGCTGCCGTCACCGCTGATTGACTTGCCCAGGCTGCGGCTTACGCGTTCAGCTTCGGCAAACACACGCAGAAAGTTCTCACCGAGAATCTTGCGAATGTCCTGCTCGCTATATCCGCGCTTCAAGAGCTCATAAGTGATATTCGGCAGCATCGAGACATCCTGAGCGCCTTCAGGCATATCAACCGCGCCGTCAAAGTCAGCGCCGATGCCGACATGATCTATGCCCGCAACTTTTACGATGTGGTCGATATGATCGATCAGTTTTGAGATCGGTAAGGGCGGCAGCGGATTGGCCGCTTCGAGTTTGTCGCCTTCCTCAGCCAATCGTTCTGGATCGTCTTTGTATCTTTCATTTAGCGCGTCCTGCTGGCGCTTCAAGCGGCGATCTCGTTCCTCACTCTGCGGCGTCACGGTAGCAGCGTCGACGAAGACGGTGTAGAAATTCACCTGCACGACGCCGCCATTCTTCGCGATACGCCGCAAGAGATCGTCAGGAATATTTCGCGGCACATTGCTCAACGCTCTGGCGGAGGAATGCGTGGCAATGATGGGCGCCTTCGATATGTCGAGGGCATCGCTCATTGTTTCGTCGGAAACGTGTGAGACATCGACCAACATTCCCAACCGGTTCATCTCACGCACAACTTCTTCACCGAAGGGCGAGAGGCCGTGATGCTTCTTCTCGCCGCGCGCAGCGTCGGCCCAATCGTTGGTGTTATTCCAGGTGAGCGTCATGTAACGAACTCCCAGTCGATGAAACTCGCGCAAGGCAGCCAGTGAATTTTCAATCGCATGACCGCCCTCGATGCCCAGCAGCGCGGCGATCTTCTTTTGCCTTTTGGCGCGGCGAATGTCGGCCGCGGAAGTAGCCAACATCAAATCGCCTGGATGGCGCTCAACGGCGCGATAAACCGAATCGATCATATCCAGTGTGCGGCGCGCGGCACCGCCGTGTGCGACATACCAGGGCCGCACGTAAAGCGAAAAGAATTCGGCACTGAGTCCACCCTGCTTCATGCGTTCAATGCTGGTGCGATAAGGTACGGGCGGAGGGCCACTGAGATCGTAGTCGTCATTCGTCATCGTCGTCGTCACATCGTTGTGCGTGTCAATGACGATAGCTTTGCGGTGTATCTCGAGGGCTCGCTTCCAGAGTTTTTCATCGCGCGGTTCGGCAGGGGTAGACAACTTCGAACTGTCGTTGCCGCTCGTGGCCGGATCAGGCCGATTCTTATTCACTGCGCCAGCGAGCACTGTAGACAAATTCAGGGCTGACACAATTAACAAACAGAGAAGTACCGGGATAATGATCTTTCGGAGATACATGATGTGCCTTTCAAGGAAAGTATTCGTGTGGGAGTTACAGCACCGCCATAGTGCAAATAAGCATCGCGGGCGTCAAGTGAGGTCGGGAACGAGTACTGGTTCAGTTTGGTAATTGAAAGCGGCAAGTAATGAGTCGTCGGGAATTCAACGAGGAAACAAACGATTACAGAACCGAGCGCGGTAGCGCCGGATGCTTAAGTCAAGTTGAGTATTAAGAGATTGCCCAGCTTATGGCCGACGTAGACTTTAGAATCCGGCGCTACCGCGCTCGGTTCTGTAATGGTTCTGCATAGTTCCCGAAGTTGACACAGTCGCCCGACCTGCGGCCAACATTCTGTAAAGTTCGAACGGTCGTGCCGATTCCAAACTGAACCAGTACCCTGGGACCGAGTCATGTAGCTGCCAATCAACGCCAAAAATAACGACTGTTTTCGGAGCGCGCCTCTGCCGCCTGATGTGGGGAAGGTCTCTGACTGTCTCTGACCTTCCGGAGTGCGGTTTCAACAGTTGGGGCTATGCCCTAAAGTTCCGGGGGCATAGCCCCAAAAAAACCAATAGTCTATTGGAAGGCCGCAGGCCTTCCTCACATCAGGCGGCAAAGCCGCATGCGTAGGTGTGGCGAGCCACATTGTCCAGAAGCACTTGTTTCGCAAGAATGGCTCATGAAAGATCCACCGGCCACGGCTTCGTTAAATCGCAAAATCCTAGCGCTCTTTGTTTTCACTTTTTTCTTCTACGCCTGCGGAGCGAGGAATCTTGAGCCGAATCGCCAGGAGCCCGCACCCAATACGGATCAGAAGGGTACTCCGAGCCCAATGCCAACGGCTCAACAAACTGAAACAACAGTGAGCGAGTTTTTGAGAAATCAATTCGATCCATTAAAGGAACAGGAACGCTCTGCGATTCTGCTAGCCTGGGAAAAAGTACCGCATCAGGAGAACTATCACATCGGACAAGACGATTACGGTGAAATCGCCGGTGCTTACGGATTAGCTTTGTTTGTTGTAGATAAGACTGTAACGACATCAAAGAAGTTTAGCCTGATAGTATTTATTCAGCGGCCACGAAATAGGTATGATCTCAGTACTGTCCAAAATAGCTTTTGAAAAGATAAGTATGAGCGGCACTCCATCTGAAGTAAGGTTTAGGTTGATTTCGAGACAATCTAGACCAACGAGAGAAGGAGGCCGCACAGCGATGGTACGTTCAAGTAGCTTA
>WNGE01000310.1_pt1 | contig 62924 bp, 61 predicted proteins | sample 5400651 | NCBI WGS metagenome assembly WNGE01 (sample SAMN13153370, study PRJNA577476) | soil metagenome | isolation source: 60 cm soil or saprolite under grassland replicate 2 | place: USA:California | collected 2016-06-15 | reverse complement strand
AGGTATACAGAACCAGGTGCCCCGGCCCGATGCCCCCGTGGAGTCCTGTGCCGAAGGCGTACAGGTACACACCGCCGAGCACCAGGGGCAGTCCAGGCATCAAGGGCACCACCGACCCGACTATGCCGAGCACCACCAACATGAGCGCCGCCGCAAACCAGCCGAGTTCCACACTGACCACCAGGCGCAAGAGACAGGCCGCCGCTGCCGGCCGCGGTGCATTCCGGTGGAACCGCCGGAAATCGGCTCAGTGCACCGGCGGCGGCGCGTGGGCGTGTTGTGCATCGAGGTCGAGGCGCATCCGGACGAAGACAACAGGCAGCTGTGTTCGACGTCTAAGCGGCACGCCAGTGCTGGGCTGCAGGCGGTGCCTTCGAGCACCACATCTAGAGACCGCAATCGTAGCGTCGACGAACGAGTGGCCCCGTCGGCTCGACCGATGGCCTCGGTCTTCGACTTATGAGGATCGAGACCCTGACTGGCGTCGGTCGCGTGATTGTCAGTTCGCGTAGCGCCGACAACGCGCGGCGGTCTCTTCCTGATGGAGAGCTAGAACACAATTTCACGCACACCGGCCCGCTGCATTCCATGTCAACTCCCCGCGTTGACTCATAGCTCCTGCTACCGGCGACGGATTCGTTGCCTCACATCAAGTGCTACCGAGGGGACCTCTCATGGCCGTGAGGCAGCGAAGCAAGCACGAATTGGTGGCAGCGCTCCAGGGTCGCTATCGGCGGGCCGATCGGGCTGGCAAGGCCCGTTTAGTAGACGAGTTCTGCGCGGCCACGGGGCTATCACCGCAAGCACGCCATCCGGTTGCTTCGGAACGGCCCGCCTCCGCCACGAGCGGGGCATGGTGGTCGGGCTTGCGTCTACTCGTCCGTTGTGGTCGGCGCGTTGCGTCTGTGTGCTGGGGCCAGCGGCTGGCTGTGTGGCAAGCGATTGGCGCCGTTTCTCGCCAAACTGGTTCCAGCATTGGAGCCGAGGGTGCGTTGCGTCTGGAGCCGCTGGCGCACAGCCAACTCCTGGTGATGAGCGCCGCCACAATCGATCGCCGGTTGCAGCCGATTCGGCTCCAGCTCGGGAGTTGTCAAGTTGGGCGGGTATCAGCGATAAGGGCTGGCTGATGTCCATCGCCGAGCCCGCCGACCGTTCGCCCGTATCGGGGCGCCGAGCCGCGTGTGGTGATCACCGACAAGCTGGCCAGCTATCCGCCCGCCATCAAACGCGTGCTCCCAGCTGCGGACCACCGGCGTCACAAGCGGTTGAACAATCGCGCTGAAAACTCGCACCTCCCGACGAGCAAGCGCGAACGGGTGTTGCAGCGCTTCAAATCAGCCGAGCACGCCCAGCGCTTCCTGGGCCCGTTCAGCGCGGTCTCCAATTACTTCCGTCCGCGCCGACACCGACTGACCGCCTCCGCTTACAGGCAGATCCGCATCACGCACATATCGCCTGGCAGGACGTCACTCAGGCCGGAGCGTGGCACTGAATTCGACCCACTCCGCATAGACTCGCGTCGCTCGCCGGCTCTAGCCTTCCCGATGCAAACAAGTTGACAACACCGGTATTCTGAACGCGGGGCGGTCATCAACGAGGCCTGTGACGACTAGTAGGTGGGCAGCAACGCCTGCCGCGCGGGCTGATTTCGCCGGTGCGGCCGCCTTAGCCATACTCGTCCTCGTCGTTCACTCGGCGCACCTACAGGCAACCAACGGGTCGTCATGACTCGGCGAACGGCAGCCAAATCTTGTTTGGTGCTGTTTCGAGAGAATCGCCGGAGCTTATGGACTTGGCCAGCGTGGCTGCTGGCTGCATGACAGTGGAACTCACTGTTCCGCGAATCCTCGCGTTCGCGTTCATTGGGTTGGGTCTGGTGGGTCAGGTCGTTGTGCAGGCACGCGTTCAGATCCGCCCGCCGCCTGGTGCGCGGCGGCAAGCGCTTCTTGGCGTCTTCTTGACCTGAGCCACAACCAACTCTGTGCAGTCTCTTTGCCGCTCGAGGAGAGGGTCTTCGGAGGTTCAGTCGAGAAAATCCAGGAGTGTTTCGATGAGGAAATCTCAACTCGCGTGCTGGCTAGGGCTAGCTGTTATGACCGCTACAACCCTCGTGGCATGCGGTCCGCAGCCTTCGGGGCCGCCTCCCGCTGTGGTTCCGACGTCGGCCCCAACGGCGGCAGCAGCAACAGCACCGACTCAACCACCCGCCGTTGCGACCGTTCAGGCGGCCCCCGCCATCGACCAGCAGTTCATCGACATGATGGTCCCGCACCATGAGGGTGCGCTCGCAATGGCCCGGCTGGCTCAGGAGCGCGCGGAACGACCCGAGGTGCGGCAGCTCGCCGAGGACATCCTGCGTTCGCAGGATGCTGAGATCAGCCGCATGCGCCAGTGGCGGCGCGAGTGGTTCGGTAACGAAACGACACCGTCGATGAACAAGATGCCGATGCTCGGCGGAATGGCTGGCATGATGGGCGACTCGGGTCAGACGATGGATATGGCCGCGGATGTCGAGCGACTCCGCTCAGCCAGCGGACCATTCGACATTGCGTTCATCGACACCATGATTCCGCACCACCAGAGCGCCATCGAGGCTGGGCGGCTAGCGCTGCAGCAGTCGGCCCGACCGGAGATCAAGGACCTGGCGCTGGCGATCATCGAGGCGCAGCAGCGTGAGATTGGCCAGATGCAGGCCTGGCGACTTGCCTGGGGCAACGGCAGCATGCTCGCGCCTGCGCCCACACCAGGCGCGGGCGGCCACGAGGTGCCGGGCGAAGACATGAACCACTAGTTGCGCTTCCCTGGATCGACAACGACGGACCTGTGCGAGTGCGCTCATGAGCGATCCAGGGTAGGAGGAGGGACGAACGCCCATGAACATGTTGAAGATGTGCTTGAACTGGAAGGTGCTCACCGGGCTGGGAGTGGCTGCGGCCGCGGTCTACATCCTCGCGCCTGGCGCGTTCGCCGCGGCGTTACCGACGCTGCTGCTGCTCGCGTGTCCGTTGTCGATGCTGGTCATGCTGGTCGGAATGCGGAGGACGAGCAGCAGGCAGGTTGGCAGGACTCAAGCCGCTGCGCAATCGGCGGTCGCGCTGACACGTGAGCAGCAACTCGCGCAGCTCCGCACCCAACTGCTGGGACCGGGCGGGCTGCAGGCTGATGAGCTTGAGGCGACTGGCCCACCGCCGGTACCGGGCGAGCGCGGGAAGCCGGTCGGAAGCTCACGATGAGTAGCCGAAACACTTGACGGCGATTTCTTCGACGGCAATCGTGCGTCCGCGCACTATCGCGGTCGGGTTCGGCGCGGCTGCGTTGAGCTTGGTCGTGGTTTGGATGGGCATCGCGGTGTTCCTATTGCGTGCTACTGCTGTGGAGCCGCTACTGTGTTCTGGCTCGTTCCTGCCTACCGGCTGATCGATCAGCAGGACCGGCCATTCGGATCAGCTGACATGGCAGGCCGTGTCGGCGTCTACAGCTTCGTCTACACCCACTGCCAGGACACCTGTCGACTGCTGACCGCGACGATGGCTGGCGTGCAGCAGCGGTTACGGGCGCAGGGCCTACTCGGGTCGAAGGTGCAGATGGTGTCAGTGACCGTCGACCCCGACCGCGACACACCCGGCGTGCTGGCCGAGTATGCTTCGCGGTTCCATGCCGATGCCGGCGCCTAGCGTTTTCTCAGCGGCGAGCGCGATGCCGTTTTCGAGGTACTGGTCGGCTTCAAGCTAAACACGCTCGAGGTGGCGCGCGCGTACGCCGGCGGAGACGTTATCCCACATAGCAATCGTTTCGCGGTCGCGGATACCCGCGGCGAGGTGCGGGCCAGCCTTCAGGGCGACCAGTTATCACCAGACGACGTCGTCGCCACTATCAGACAGGTGCTTCGATGACCACGACTGAACAGGCCGCTGCTCCACCGACGGCAGCCGAAAACAGCGCCCTGCATGCCACCACGTACACATCCCACATGGCTCCCCGCGGCGCTAGCGGGCATATCGGGAGCCGTGGTGGTTGGGCTGCTGGCGCTGCTGTGGCTCGGGATCACGCAGCGCGACAAGGGCGGTGTGGGCGAGTCCAGCGGACCGCTCCGCCTGGCACCCGATTTCGAGCTTGGTCTCTTCGACGGCGGCACGTATCGCCTCTCGGAGATGCTCGCCTCGGGCCAGCCCGTCGTAGTGAACTTCTGGGCCTCGTGGTGCATGCGATGTCGGGAGGAGGCGCCCATACTCGAAGCAGCCTGGCAGCGCAATCGCGGGCGGATCAGTCTGGTTGGCGTCGACGTACAGGACACCGACCAGGACGCACTCGCATTTCTGCGCGAGTTCCGTGTCACCTACCCGAATGGCCCGGGCAACGCCGGCCCCATCTCTATCGCGTATGGCATGCGCGGTGTGCCCGAGACCTACTTCATCGCCACCGACGGGCGAATCCTCCGCAAGTGGAACGGCGCGCCGACCCCGGCTGCCCTCGACCAATACCTCAGCGAACTGCAGCGCGCCAGCGCCCGTTGAGGCACGCATCAACATGACTGAGGTCTCGCTGCTATCGCCAATCCTGGCCCTTGGCTTTGGGCTGCTGTCGTTCGTATCGCCCTGCTGCCTGCCGCTGCTGCCGGCGTATTTAGAGATGATCGCAGGCTCCGCGACCGACACGAGTGTCGGTGCGCGTCGGTGGCACCTGTTGTGGAACGGCCTCGCGTTCGTGACGGGTCTGTCAGTGGTGTTCGCTCTGCTCGGCGCTAGCGCGAGCGCGTTGGGCGGCGCGCTGCTGATGAACCGCCCAATCCTGATGCAAATTGGCGGCATCCTCGTGGTCATCTTCGGCCTGCAGATGCTCGGTGTGCTGCGCTTGGGGTGGTTGGCGCGCGAGCTGCGGATCGTCGACCCCGCTCGATTTGCGGCGCACCGCGGTCCAGCCGGCGCTTTCCTCATCGGCGCCACTTTCAGCATCGGCTGGACACCATGTATTGGGCTCTTTTGGGGGAGTCTGCTGACTATGGCTGCCCAGGCGGAGATCGTGGTCCAGGGCACGCTGCTGCTGCTGTTCTATGGTTTCGGGCTGGGCGTGCCCTTCGTGTTAGCAGGCATCGCCGCGGATCGCGCGTTCAGTTGGGCGCGTGGACTGCGCGGTCACCTTGGCACGCTCGAGCGTGTCGGCGGTGTGGTGCTTATCGGGATGGGCGTGCTGCTCTTCACGGGTCAGCTGACCGTCATCAACATCTAGGCGATACGTACCTTCGGACTCGGGCTTACCTTCTAACTGGCGGTGTTGCAGTGATAGCTGGGATGCGTCCGCGGCTCAGCGCCGTAGCCGAGTCGTATGGGCGCGTAATCGCCAGTCCCACCTATTTGCCGCTGTGGCTGGGCCAACTCCTGTCGAGTTTCGGCGACACGCTGCACTACATCGCGCTGGTAGTGCTCGTCTTCCAATTGACGGGACAGGGGCTGGCCGTGGCGGGGCTGGTCGCGGCAGAAGTGATCCCGGTGCTCCTTCTGGCGCCGGTGGCAGGTGTCGTTATCGATCGCATCAGCCGCAAAGCAGTGCTGATCGGCGCCGATCTCTTTCGAGCGTCGCTCGTGCTCACCCTGCTCTGGCCGCAGGGCGCCTGGCACGCGTATGTGGTCGCCGCGTGCCTGGCCGCGGGAAACACCTTCTTCAATCCGACTGTCCAGGCGGTGATCCCGGTGCTCACAACTGAGGAGCAGCGCCTGGCCGCGAATTCCGTGGCGTGGTCGACCGGACGGCTGGTGCAGATCGTGGCATCGGCAGTGGCTGGCGGACTGATTGTCGCGATGGGCACTGGTCCAGCCTTCGCGGTCAACGCGTTGAGCTTCCTCGCCTCGGCGGTGCTGATCGGCAGGCTGCGGATCGCGCCGCACGCCGGTCAGCTTGGCGCGACCGCCAAACGAGGCCTTGGTAGCTACTGGGCCGATGCGCGCGATGGGCTGGTTTTTGCCCGTAAAGACCGCTTCATTTCCCGCTTGTTGCTGGTCCAGGGTCTTGCCTCGTTCGCGGTAGGGGCGACAAGTGCGATGCTGGTGGTCCTGTCGGAGCGGCACTTGCAGCTGCCTCCAGCTGGCTTCGCTTGGCTGATCGGGGCGATCGGGATCGGCTCCCTGATTGGGCCGCTGATTCCGAACGCGCTCGCCCGTGACTACCGGACCGCGCGCTGGCTGTTTGTGCCATTCATCATCCGCGGCGTTGGCGACGTACTGTTGGGGGTCTTTACAGCTGTCCCAATTGCGCTGCTGCTGTTGTTCATCTACGGGCTGAACGCATCGACCGGCGTGGTCGTGTTCAACAGTACGGTGCAGGGCGCCGTCCCGGACGCGGTGCGGGGCAGAGTCTTCACCACCCTGGATGTGACGTGGAGTGCAATGCGTCTGCTGTCGCTCGCGCTGGGCGGTGTGCTTGTGGATGCGCTAGGTGTTGAGCCACTGTTCTGGGTCGGCGGAACATTGTTAGCGCTTGCTGGTGCGCTCGGGTTAGGGCTCCTCGGCGGCTACGACTTTCGGGCGCACCGAGTGGCGCACGCCGGCTAACGACCGGGTGGATCGGCGTATCCAGGAGTCTGCCAAAGAAGCCAGCCAGCGGCGGAACACCGACGAGGGGGAGCAAACATACTACGAGCGCCGCAGCACCCCACGGCGCAACGTGCGCGTTCCCCGCCAGACTACTGATGTCGCGACCGGTGCGGGCAACGATGAAACGCACTCACATTCATCGCGGCGTACGCAGCAGCAAAGACAACGAGCCACTACATGGCCAGTGGGCTGATCCCCAAGGCGACAACGCCCAGCAGAAAGTAGCCGGCTTGCGCGATCGACGAGTAAGCAAAGTAGTCGGACGACATTCGACTGCACGAACCAGAACGTGAGGCCGAAAATCATGGTCGCCTCGCTGACAGAGCCGAACACGAAGTACTTCATCGAGGCTTCGGTCGCGCGAATATACGACCGTACGCGACTGGCCCAAAATGCGCCCAGGCTGCTGATGAGCACGCCGAGCACTAGGAACATAGCGTCGCCCGCGCCGGCCAGGACCAGGGCACCAACAGCCGTGAAATGCGAGCAGGTACTGACCCGGCTCCGTACGGCACTGCGAAGGGAGTAAATGGTGGCTTCGTGACATTGTGCCCTGGTTATGGCGGCTGCAGCCGGCGGTCCCGGGCCCTCCACCCACGCAGATTCCGTCTCCGGCACCCGCATCGACGGAACACAGGTTCAAGGGTTTGGACCGGGAACGTGCCAACTCGGACGAAACGGGTGCGGAGGGAACTCTCGTGCGACCGTTGACGCGAAGTCGGCGAAACGAGTGAACGGTGCACCGAGGTGCTTGGAACCTTCCACAGGCCTGGTCCGCTGAGCGAGCGGTAGACTGCTCGCCGCCGATGGCTATCCGATCAGTTCTTCTGCTCAGTTTGCTCCTCGGCCTGCTGTCTGGTACTGCCGCGGAGGGCACAGCGCAGCCGGCGTCGCACTGTCTCACTGACGGCGCTCCTACATTCGAGTTTGGCTTCGCGGCTTTGAAGTTCGACCTGGGCGCGACGATGGGCGAACCGATGTCGTGCGAGTACGCAGACCCTGGTGGGACGGGCGACACACTTCAGGACACGACGGCAGGCCTGGCTTTCTGGCGCCGAGCGACGAACACGCCTACCTTCACCGATGGCTGGAACCATTGGGGGCTCACCAGCCGCGGCTTGGTCGCGTGGGCTGGAACGTCCATCGATCCACCAGTTCTGAACTGGAGCCCACCACCGCGCGGCAAGACTTCGGGCTGCACGAGCCTGGGTGGTCTTCCTGATGGAGATTGCACGCCCGGGGCCATCGATTCAGCAGTCACTCAGGATAACGTGCAGCAGACAATATGCGTGCCGGGTTACACGTCGACGGTTCGCCCGCCAACGTCCTACACCACGCCACTCAAGCGGCAGCTCATGGACGCCTACGGCTATGGCGGGCTGCCGCTGGCCAACTACGAGCTCGACCACCTGATCTCCCTCGAACTGGGCGGTGCTCCACGGGATCCGGCGAATCTATGGCCGTTGGCCCGAAGCGGGCCCGCAAATGCGATTCAAAAAGACGCGATCGAAAACTTCTTGCATCGTCAGGTGTGTGACGGCACCATCTCACTCGCGGACGCCCAGCAACAGGTCGCCACGGACTGGCGGAGCGTGATTCGAAGCGCTGATCACGCGCCCGTGCAGTAACGCCTACCGCGCTCACCATCTCCTGGTTTGCAGCTGCCGCCCGCGACGGCTGGCGCAGGTCCGACGGGGGTATGACTGGATGTGAGGACCGAACGGCCCTAACATCCTTCGCAGCGCGACCGCAGAACAGACTCGATCAGATGCTCAGGAAGGAGATCACTCGATGGGTGCCTGGGAAGTCCTCGAGGAGAGCTCACAGGTGGCGGCCGTCCATGCGGCGCTCCTCCCGAATGGCGACGTAGTCTACTACTCCGGCAACACGGGACAGGACATACCGGCGGCAACTCGTATCTGGAATCCAACAACGCGCGTAGTGCGCGAGCCGCCAACTGTTCCGGAGACTGACGTATTCTGCAGCGGCTTGACGCCGTTATGGGACGGCAAAATCCTGGTAGTCGGGGGCACCAAGCTGTACCCGACAGATACCAATCCGTTCATTGGCAGCAAGAGCGCGTATCTCCTCGACTCGGAGGTTGGCTGGACTCGCGTGGCAGACATGGCTTTTGGCCGCTGGTATCCGTCGGCCATCATGCTTGCGAATGGGCGAGTCCTCGTCGTCTCGGGTGCGAGTGACGACGGAGGGATCACACCCAGAGTAGAAATCTACGATCCGCTCAGCGGCTGGGAGTTGCTCGCAGAGAGCGCCAATCGATTCCTGCCTCTCTATCCTCGTCTACACGTCCTGCCGAGTGGCGAAGTCGCTTGCCTCGGCAATGGTTCTGATTTGGCCTTCTTCAATCCTGAGGCCCAGGAATGGCGCGACCTTGGCCCGGCCGGCGCGATACCGCACACACACGACGATGTCGCCGTCCTGCTGGCGCCTGCTCAGTTCGCGAAGCTCTTGCACGCCGGCGGTGCGGCGCCGGAATCCGGCGACGCCGGTACTACGGCGGCTCACATCATCGACCTCAACGCCCCCGATCCAGCCTGGCGTGAGATCGCGCCGATGGCCAATCCGCGGTGGTTCCCCAACTCAGTACTCCTACCTGATGGCAAACTCTTCGTCGTCGGCGGCGGCCGAGTCCAAAATCAGGATCCGGTGCTGGAGCCAGAGATCTTCGATCCTGCGACGGAAACCTGGACGACAGACGCGCCGATGCAGGTGCCGCGGTTGTACCACTCCAACGCGCTTCTACTTCCCGACGGACGGGTATGGGTGGCAGGCACGGACGGCGAAACGCGGATGGAACTCTACAGCCCAGACTACTTGTTGGGTGGAGCACGACCGGTCATCACGGATGCTCCGGCGAGCGTTACGTACGGCCAGGGTTTTCCAATACACCTACTCGAAGACGTGAGTATCTCGAGCGTCGCTTTTATCCGCCTGTCCGCCGTAACCCACTGCTTCAACATGGGCCAGCGCCACGTGACGCTGGACTTCACCGCGGGTGACCCAGACGGGTTCCAGATCACCGCGCCCGCTGATGCCAACCTCGCCCCGCCGGGGCACTACATGTTGTTCGTCCTCGACGGTGAAGGCGTGCCCGCCGTTGCCCCGATCGTGCAACTTGTCGCGGTCTAGGTAACCGCGACGGCCCCGTCCATGGTGCAGCCATGAATGTCACAATGGTATGCATAGGTGCCCGGAGTGGGAAACATGTGCTGAAAGGTTGCGTTGTGCGCGATCGGCGCGGCGCCTGAATCGAAATCCTCAGTTGAAACCGGCATGCAGGTCACGAAGTTCGCACCCATATGGCCATTGCTCGTGACCGTATGTGCGCCGCCGCTATTCGTCCACGTCACTGTCTCACCGGCCACAATCTGAACGTTGGCCGGCTGGAAAAAGTTGTCGCCGATGGTCACCATGCCAATGCCACCATTACCCGGCATGCCCGACATAGGGAGAGGCACGCCGTGTGGTAGCGGCGTGACAGCTTGTTGGTCGTAAACGACGAGCAGCGAGCCCATCATGCCATCCATCATGTGGTCGAGGACATGACAATGCATGTGCCATTCGCCTTCGGGAGGCTGAGCTCCCATGAAACTGCTGCCCTCCTGGATGGTGAACGTGAATGAGCTCGCGGGCCCAAAAACGCGTGTGTCCTCGAACTGCGAAACAGCTTGGAGGGTGGGGTTGTCCTGAACATTGCCAGCTCCGCCGCTGCCGTCCGTGGTCCCGCCTGGGCCGGGCAAAATCCAGCGATGCCCGTGTATGTGGAACGTGTGCGTATCGCTGCCCATGCCGACCACGCCAAAGCGCATCAACGTAGTCGGTCCAGCAACCACCGTTGGCCCCTGGCCGAGATACTTCCGCCCGTTGATGACCATCCCCGCTCCCTTCAACATGTGAAATAGCTGCAGGTATTGCGCTTTATCGTTCGGCGGAATGCGATACACACCGGCGTCGACCGGGCTGCCATTAGGATCCCCGACAGGGAAATCGGCGTTGGTGAGTACGAAGTCCTGAGGATCGCTCGGATTATGGATAACGAGGATTCCAATAGCTCCCAGCAGCATGTTGTCGTCGTCGTAGATTGAATGGTCGTGGTAGAGCCACACACCCGCAGTTGTTGGCCAACCTAGCGTCTGCCAGGTATAGGTAAAGGTCCCGCCGGGTGGTACGCGGTCACCCTGCTTGGGCGCACCCTCGGCAAAGCCGGCCGCGGTCCACGCCGCCTGGTCCTGTTCTTCGACGGAGCCCGGAGTTTGTGGCCCATGGGGCACCAGCTGGGTTGCGTCGGGTGGCGAAAGCGGATAGGCGCCGTCGAACGTGGCGGCAAACAGGATGCCGTGAGCGTGCATGCTGTGCATACGTTGCAGCACCGGCAACAGCTCTTCACCGACGCCCATCACGGTGTGACTCCGCGTGTCCATGTTTCGAAAATGAACCGCTACGTCGTCTCCCACACTGCACTCAATGGTCGCTCCGGGGATAGTGCCCATGGTCCCGCCATCGGTTGGATCCGGCTCGTTCAGATCCCACGGATTGACCTTCCTGTCGGCCGGCGCCGCCCAGTTCTCGGTATAGCGACGAAAGATGAGGGCATCCTGACTGAGGGGCTGAAACATCGTCTGGTCGTGATGAGCCCTCGTGATCGGGGAGGTCAGCGTCTTCATAACCGGCGGCTGTCCGCCGGGTCGCTCCTGTGCAGTCTGGCTCGTCATGCGATCGCGACCCAAATCGTTTGGGCAAACGTCCCAGGCGTGGTTCTCGAGTTGGATCCAAAAGTCGAACACCAGGGTCCTCCGCTAAGAATTAGTGGGTTCCGTCGGCATCCCGTTTGCCGACGAATGACCATATCGTGGGACCATGGTGACAGAGCGGCGGGCGACCATGCGCTCGATGCGCGTGGCTGCAGTTTCGCAAACGAGACTCACGTGATAGTGCCATGCCTGACCGACCGCGCGTGCGAGCCGCGACTCCGCGTACGTCGTTGCCTGAGCCCCTTAGCCCGCCTTGAAGAATGCGATGGCGGTCGTAAAGCCCCTGGTCTACTTAGTTGCTCTCGAAGCCGGGCATGCGTAGCAGACGCGATTTTGCCGTATAGCACCCGATGATCACAGGCGGCAAACCGTAGGCCGGAGAGCGAGGCGGGCACGACCCTAGCGGGACACGAGCCCGATCTACTTCATTACCTGCTCCAACTTGTCAATCCCGTTAAGGAAGCACGGACCGAGGCCTATTGCCGACCTACCGGCAAGCAGCCTGAGGTGAAAGAACCCGGGCGTCGCGACGACGCCGCTGCCTAGCAAGACCGTGGCGACGAGGCGTTTCTTGTCGATGGCGAGATCGACCGCCTGACGCACCGCCTTGCGATCGAACGGCGCGAGCTCATCGTTGAGCTGCAGCATGGTGCTGGCGAAGTTGGGACCTTTGGCTACTTTCAGCGGCGCCTGGTCGAACTGCTGGACCTGCCTGGGCGGCAGCTCTTTGAGTCCAGCCTTGGATCTCGGCTATCCGGAGCGCTTGAAGCGCCGTGTTGGCGTCCTTGATTACCGGGAACAGCAGCTCACCGACAAGCGGTAGGCCGAGGAAGTTGTCCTTGTTGGCACGCATGCGGTAGAGGATGTTCGTGCACTCTAGCAGCTTGTACGGGCCAGACCCGACCGTGGCCAATGTCTCCTTCGTCTTCTCGCCAGGCACGCCCTCCCAGACATGCTTCGGCATGATCGGCACGTCTGCGGGCGCGCGGATCGTGAAGGACCGATATGGCGACTTGAGCTTTACGGTTAACTTGTCGGCGCCCGAGGTCGTGATCGAGTCGACGGGGCGCAAGCAACGACGTGGTGAACTGCCCCTGTGTGTTGGCCAGGAAGTACTCGTAGGTGAATTTCACGTCGTCTGCTGTGAGGGGTTTGCCATCGTGCCAGCGCACACCCGAGCGGACCGTGATCTCGTACGCGGTGCCATCCTGGCTTGCTTTCACATCGGTCGCCAACAGCGGTTTGGTCGATTGCTCGGCATCGAGTTGGAGCACGGTGTCGTACATCAGCCCCAGGCCGACGACGATCACCGTGCACGCGGCTGCGACGACACTGAGCGACGGCATCCGGGTGTCAGCTGGACGCTGGTAGGCCGTGGCAAGCAGGCGCATGTAGACCGCCAGCGACAGGACGCTGTTTGCCGACGACACCAACCAGCCGAAGCCCGCATCCAGCGCCACCGCAAACAGCAGGAGCTTGCCAAAGAAGCCAGCCAGCGGCGGAACACCCACGAGCGACAGCAGGCAGATCACTAGCGCCGCACCACCCCACGGCGCAACGTCCCGTTCCCCGCCACACTGCTGATGTCTCGACCAGTGCGGGCAACGATTGCGAACGCGCCGAGGTTCATCGCAGCGTAGGCAGCCGCGAAGACAGCTAGGGACTGCATCGCCAGTGGGCTGACCCCCAACGCAACCACGCCCAGCAGAAAGTTGCCGGCTTGGGCGATTGAAGAGTAGGCCAGCAGTCGGATGACATTCGACAGCTCCTGCGCAGCCAGGTTGCCGTACGTCATGGACACCGCCGCCCGTACGGCAACAGTCGTCCGCCAGTTGACGGCGGCATCGGGCAGACCACCAAGCGCTTGAGCGAGCCCGAACACGGCGCCGTTTGGCGCCCAGCCAACCATGACTAACGCAACCATGACTTACGCGTGAGCGGCGTGACAAACAGCGCCCCCGTCGCAAGGTCAGTCGCAATCACTCCGGGCGCCAGAGGCAGAACCGCCGCGGCGAGCAGCGCGGCGATCAGGAGCAATAGCGGAGCCGTCTCGTACAGCACCCGATCCGGCTAGCGCGGGACGACTGACCCGCGCGCGACACGCGCGAGTCCCGCCATCAGGGGTGCACCAGGCGCCAGCCGACCGGTCAAGCTCCACTCCTCGAGCAGCGCGATGGCGTAGACACCGACAAGCACCGCCGGCAGCAGCCACCAGCCACTCACTGAGCCAACTCCCATGGTGACAGGTCGAGCGACGCCGCTCCGAGCAGTGCATCGGCGAGCTCTCGATCGCGCGTGACTGTTTCGACGAGGGCGGCCAGACGATTCGATGGCGTGTCGATCCGGACATCGACAATATCGCCGTCAACCAGGGTCAACGAGAGTGCGGCCCTACCGCGGGGCGTTTCTATCTCCGCCTGGCCCCTCCCCGAGAGTTGTCGCGCTGGTGGTGCGTTGCGCGGACCTGGTCCACCGGCAGCAAGAAGCAGGTCAATGCTCTGCTGCACCTCCGCCAAGCGCACCACCAAAACGGGCCATTACATCGCCCGTTCATGACCCGCCAGATAGAACCGCCCCGGGTTCGACTGGCCGCCACTCGCCGGTTGCATCGCGTCGAAGCCGCGGCGGTCCACCTGCGCTTTCAGGTGCGACCGGCGTCGTCGGAACGCATGATCCCATTGTGATGGCCGAAGAAGACCACGTTGGGCCCAGCTGGACTGAAGACCAGGGCATGCTGGTCGCTCGTGTCGAGTGTGGCCAGCACCGCGGACGGCGCGCCACTGCCTGAACTGGAGCGCAGGAAAAGCAGTGTTCCCGCTACGACCGCGACGAGACCGAGCGCCCAGGGCGCTGGCGTTCGAGTTGAGCGTGGCTTCTTCTTTTCCTTCGTGGTGCGGCCGCGGCTGGCCACGCCGGCCATGCTGCCGTGTCAGAAACGCGCATGAGGATCCTACGTTCGAGGTTCACCTCTAGAGGCCGGTCGAGTAACCGTTCTGAAGACGGCCTAGCCCTTGTCCTCGCCTACTTTCGCGTGACCCAGGGTACGCTGCGCGAGTTCAAATGTGACAATCGCGTGCGTCCTGTTTTGCCTCGCTGTCCCAGGGTTTTCCGCCGTTTGGCGGCAAATCTGGCGGCAAAACTTCGAGAGGCTTGGCCTTGTCGCGTCGGGCAGTGAACCGAATCCGTAGCAAGGCTCGTCATCTTCCTGCTCGAGACGTGGACGATGCCCGGACACGCGCGAGGGCGAAAAGGCCACCGAAGCGGTACCACTCCGCGATGCGCACAAGGGCGGTGGCGCGGAGAATGTCCGGCTCGCGCCAGGCGTCGAGAAAGATTTTCAGCCAGCGGCCCGCCTCGCCGTAGCCTCTGAGGAACCAGAGCCGATGTGCGTCAATCGCCAGTTGGAGGCCGATCCGGGTTGCGCCCTGGGCGTCCTGGCACCACGCCACCGCCGCTCGCAGGTTGTCGTGCTCCCGCGCCAGATGGCGCGCCATGGCGGGCGTGTCGAAATCCGGCTCGTCCTGGGTCGCATGCGCGAAAGCGGCGTACCAGTCGCGACGGCGGTCCCTGATTGCCGCGCCCTCCGCTGCGTCGAGGAGCCTCTCCTCAGCGTATTGACGGATCGTCTCCAGAAGGTGGTAGCGGATCGCGCCGCCGTCCTCCTCGACGACGACGAGTGACTTCTGGACGAGCGCCGCGAGGAGGTCGAGCACCTCTTCCGGAGCAATCCTCTCTCGCTGGTCCTCTGGCTCTTCAGGGCGCCGCCTACAGATTCGGCCGCCTCGAGCGTCCAACCCCCGCGGAAGACGGCCAGCCGTCGGAACAGCGTGCGCTCAGATGGGGACAAGATGTCGTGTGACCAGTCGACCAGGGCGCGGAGCGTCTGTTGGCGGCGCAACGCGGTGCGGCTGCCACCGGTGAGCAGGCGGAAGCGGTCACTGAGGCGCTCATTGATCTGCTCAGCGCTCAAGACGGCGACACGCGCAGCGGCTAGCTCGATCGCAAGTGGGATCCCGTCGAGGCGCGTGCACACCTGCGCCACCGCGGCTGCGTTCGCGTCCGTCAGCGCGAACCCGCGTTGCACGAGCCGCGCGCGCTCGAGGAACAGTTGGATCGCATCGCAGCGCAGCAGCTCGTCTAACACACCAGGACCGTCGCCAGGCGTGTCGAGCGAGGGCACGCGCCAGATCGCCTCGCCGCCTAATCCAAGGACCTCGCGACTGGTTGCGAGCACGCGCACGCCAGCGCACTGGTGGACGAGGTAGTCGGCCAGCAAGGTGCTCGCGTCGAGGAGGTGCTCGCAGTTGTCCAGCACCAGCAGCGCGGTTTTGGACCCCAGCAGGTCGATCAGGGTCTCGACCGCGGATCGGCCAGGCTGCTCGTGCGCGCCGATCGCGGCGAGTGCAGCACCCGGCACCAGGGCTGCGTCGGTCAGGGGAGCCAGGTCGACGAACCACACTCCGTCGGGGTAGGCATCAAGCAGCTCGGCAGCGGCCTGCAAGGCTAGTCGCGTCTTGCCGGTCCCGCCAGTGCCGGTGAGTGTGACGAGCCGGTGAGCAGCGATCAGCGCTCGCACTTCAGCCACGTCCGCTTCTCGCCCGACAAAGGAGGTGAGCTGTAACGGCAAGTTGTTCGGCGCTGCTGCGAGCGAGCGAAGCGGGGGGAAATCGTCCTGCAATGTTGGATGTCTGAGTTGGAAGACGTGCTCGGGCGCGATCAGGTCTGAGAGCCGCTGCTCGCCCATGTCGCGCAGACCAAGACCGTCGTGTGGTCCGGCGCGTGCGAGGTCGGCCGTGGCCTGAGACAGGAGCGTCTGACCACCGTGGGCGATCGCCCGCAGCCGTGCGCAGCGGTTGACAGCCGACCCGTAGTAGTCTCCGTCTCGCAGGTCGGCCTCGCCTGTGTGCACTGCGATCCGCACCTTGAGCCGTGCCGGCGTCGGCCACGCCTCCGTCCGCAGCGCGTGCTGGATGGCTGCAGCCGCCGCTACAGCGTCAGTGGCCCGAGCGAAGACGCAAAAGCGCGAGTCACCCTCTCCACGGGGCCGAACGACCTGTCCGGCGTGCTGCGCGACCGCCTGTTCGATCAGGTGATCGTGGCGTGCCAGTGCGGTCCGCATCGCCTCAGGGTGCGCCTCCCACAGCCGCGTAGAGCCCTCGACGTCGGAAGAGGAAGGTCAGGGTCCCCGTCGGCAAAGGGGCCATGCGGGCGCCAGCCTACCACTCGGCGGGAGTAGGCCTAGACTCGGGCGCTAGGCGGTGGTCGTGGGTCGGAACGCTCCTTTGTGGACATGCCCCAAGCGTGGTGCGTAGCTGGTTGGGCGCAACATGTGGCATGCGTGCGGCGACTACTCGGTGACGACGAGCTGCGCGGCTGGCTGTGTGAGGCGTACCGAGTGATGGGCGAGGAGCACCGGCTCGATGCGCACCCGGGGCTACAGGCTTCTTGATTGGGCTCGCTTGGGGTGTCGGACGTAGTGGTGCGACCGTTGTGACGACGTGCTGGCCGCGGTCGGATTGGATGCGAACTGCTGGTGAAAGAAAGGCGTTTTCTTTGAAGGTTTGGTAGAAGAAGTAGAAGGACACGGTCAGGGCGATTGCGCCTGCCAGTTGGAGTGCGATGGGCATATTTGACCAGTGAAAGCGCACCGCATCCAGTGGCATGGTGACGAGCCAGACGATGAAGAGACCGTTGAGGGCGGCGAAGAAGAATTTGTCCCACAGTTTCTGGTCGGACTTGCCGATGCCGGTCATGCGCTCGGTGAGGAGGCTCGGGTTGTAGCGGATGAGCCAGACGCTGAGGGCGATGACAAAGCCGAAGAAGAGGGCCAGGAAGGCCCACCCGGCGAGCCAGGCGATGGTGCCCGCGGCGGTGAAGAGGATGGCGGCGAAGACGCAGAACATGCCGGCCACCTGCGCGATCAAGAGCGGCAGCCTCACGCGCATGGTTGAGTGTAGGACTGACGAGCGCGGGGGCTGAGGGATTGGGGAACGCGGCCGGGCGCGGTGGATATACTGCGCACGAACCGCATACGCGACGAGCGGGGGAAGTCCGGTTTGATTCCGGTGCTGTCCCGCAACTGTAAGGCGGCTCGCCGAGGCGAGCTGACGAGCCAGAATGCCCGCCGCCGCACCCGCCGTGCGCCTCCGAGCGAGAGGCCCATGAACCGGCGCGAAGCCAGCATCCCGTAACGACAGCGCGCGGCGAGAAACCCGACCCGAGGAGGTCATCGAATGCGCGCTCGGCTATTGGTCTTACTGGCTCTGCTGGCACTGCCGACCACGACCGTCAAGGCCCAGACAGGGTTTCCGCTGACGGTCACCGACGACTCGGGCGTGCAAAGCACGTTCGCGGCGCCGCCGCGGCGCATCGTCAGCCTGAACCCCGGCCACACGGAGACGGTCTTCGCGCTCGGCGCGGGGGACCGATTGGTCGCGGTCGACTCCTTCGCCAACTACCCGGCCGAGGCCGAGCTGATCCAGCCGCGACTCGAGACCTTCCCGACGGTGTCGGTCGAAACAGTGGTGAGCCTGAAGCCAGACCTGGTGCTGTCGCTGGTCGAGCGCGACGACGTGCTGAACCAGATCCGCCAGCAAGGCATCCCCGTGATGAAGCTGCTGCCGCGTGACTTCGACGCCACCACGCGCGAGATCGCCATGCTGGGTCAGGTGCTGGGTGCGCCCGAGCGCGGCGCGGCGCTGGCGACAGAGATGCAGACGCGCAAGCAGCGCATCATCGAGCTCGTGGCGGACGCCCCCCGACCGAGCCTGTTCTACGAGCTCGATGCATCCGACCCGACGAAGCCGTTCGCGGCGGGGCCGAACGGCTACTACGGCCAGATTGCCGATATCGCCGGCGCCAGCAACATCTTCGGCGACCTGCCGGCCGACTTCGGCCAGGTCAGCGCGGAGAGTGTGATCAGCCGTAATCCCGAGCTGATTATCCTGGCCGATGCGTACGAGCCGTTCAATCCGCAGACACCGGCGTTGGTCGCGGCTCGGCCAGGGTGGAGCCAGGTCGCGGCGGTGCAGAACGGCACCGTCTACGCGGTGCAAGCCGACATTTTTTCGCGGCCCAGCCCGAGGCTGGCTGACGGACTGGAAGCGCTGGCGTACCTGGTGCATCCCGACCGTTTCGAGGCATCGGGCGGCCCGAACCTGGCGCCGACGCCAACCGGGTTTCCGTACTGCGACCCCGGGCAAGTGCCGGCGTTCACGTTTGGCTTCGGCGAGCTGAACGCGGCTCTTGGGACCGAGATGGGCGAGCCGACCGAGTGCGCGCACACCGATGTCGCCAGTGGCGATGCGTACCAGCAGACGACGAAGGGACTGGCGATCTATCGGCGCTCGTCGAATACGCCGTCGTTCTCGACCGGGCTGGGGCGGTGGGAATTGACGCCTGACGGGTTGGTTGGACCGCCGGTGGGCGCACCTGGCGAGTGACGGTGATCGCACGGGTTGAACCGGGAACGGGGGAGGATTTGGCGCAGCCCTCACCCCAGCCCTCTCCCAGAGGGAGAGGGAGCTCGCCTCGGCCCCGGATGGGGTTGGTGCTCGGCGGGCTGACCGTGGCCCTTGCGGCGGCGATGCTCTTGGGGGCGGCTTTTGGGACGGTGGCGCTGCCCGCGCAGGCGCTCGTGCAGATGACCCTCAACCACCTGTTCGGCATGGGGTTCGAACAGACGTGGCGGCCGCAGGACGAGGCGATCTTCTTCGCCATCCGACTGCCCCGCGTGGCTGGCGCTGCGCTGGTGGGCGGCTGCCTGGCCGCGGCGGGGGTGCTATTCCAGGGGCTGCTCCGCAACCCGCTGGCCGATCCGTACGCGCTCGGCGTGTCCGGCGGGGCGGCGCTTGGCGCGGCGCTCGGGTTCGTGCTGTCGATGACGTTCTCGGTGCTCGGGTTCTCGCCCGTGCCGGTGCTGGCGTTTGGCGGCGCGCTGACGGCAATGGTGGTGGTATACGGGCTCGCACGAGTCCACGGCCGGGCGCCTGTGGTGAACCTGCTGCTCGCAGGCTTCGCGATCAGCGCCATCCTGGGCTACGGTGTCTCGCTGCTGCTGATCCTGAACGATCGCTTGCAGCTGAACCTGCCGCGGGTCTATGGCTGGCTGCTCGGCGGGGTATCGGTGACGCAGTGGAGTCAGCTGAACCTGGTGCTGCCCGTGGTGCTACTGGCGATCGGCGGCGGCTGGCTGCTCGGTCCCAGCCTGGATGCGCTCGGCCTGGGTGAGGAAGCCGCCCAACAGCTGGGTGTGGCAGTCGAGCGCGACAAGCGGCTGGTCATCGTCCTGGGCTCGGTGCTCACGGCGTCGGCGGTGGCACTATCCGGGCTGATCGGCTTCGTCGGGCTGTTCGCGCCGCACGTGATGCGGCTGCTGGTGGGGCCCGGCCATCGGCGGCTGCTGCCCTCGGCGACATTGCTCGGCGCGACGTTTCTGGTGCTCGCCGATCTGTTTGCGCGCGCGCTGCTGCCGCCAACCGAAATTCCCGTCGGCATTCTGACCGCCTTCGTCGGCGGACCGATGTTCCTGTGGCTGTTGCGGCGGGAGCGGCGAGACTACCACCTGTGACGCTGTCCTTCGAGGGTGTCGTGGCCGGCTATCCAGGAGGCGGTGACGTGCTTCGCGGGGTGTCGCTGGCGGTCCAACGCGGGCAAGTGATCGCGCTCGTGGGGCCCAACGGCGCGGGCAAAAGCACGGTGCTGCGCGTGGCGACACGCGTGCTCGGGCCGCGCGCGGGGCGGGTGATGCTGGCAGGCGACGACCTCGCGGCTCTGCCCGGCGGACACATCGCGCGCAACGTCGCGATGGTCGCCCAGCAGGCGGAGGTGCCGTCTGGCATGACCGTGCGCGAGCTGGTCGGGCTCGGTCGCACGCCGCACCTGCGGCTATTGCTGGGATCGGGTCGGCACGACCGCGAGGCTGTCGAGTGGGCGCTACACGCGACCAGTGCAGACGGATTTGCGGACCGGTTCGCGGACGAGCTGTCGGGCGGCGAGCGGCAGCGGGTCATGCTGGCGCGGGCATTGGCTCAGGAGCCGCGAGTGCTGCTCCTCGACGAGCCAACTGCCAATCTGGACCTGCACTACCAGGTGACAGCGCTCGACCTGGTGCGCGGCCTGGCGCGCGAGTCGGGACTGGCGGTGCTCGCGGCGATTCACGACCTGCAGCTGGCGGCCCTGTACTGTGATCGGGTGGTGGTGCTGGACGGAGGCTCGGTGGTGGCATCCGGCTCACCCGAGGAAGTGCTCACGCCCGCGGTGCTGTTGCCGACGTTCGGCCAGGCGGTGGTGGTTGCGCGGCACCCGACGCATGGGGTACCGCTGGTATCGGTTGCGCCGAACGGTCACGCCCGACACGCGCCAACATAGAGCCACGATGCGCATCGTCGACTTCGAGGTCATCCGCCTCCAGGGCCCCGAGCTCAGCCAGCCGGTGCGGCCGGCGTGGGCACCTGGAAGCGTCTGGTCGCGCCGTGACGCGGTGCTGGTCAAACTCACGACCGACGAAGGCATCATCGGCTGGGGCCAGCCTGGCTACGCGGCTTCGGCACTGCTGGAGAGCTGGGTCAAGCCGCGACTGCTGGGCAGCGACCCATTCCTGCTCGAGCAGCACGCGCGCACCTTCCGCAACGCGGATGGCTGCTGGGGTGTCGAGATCGCACTGTGGGACATCATCGGCAAGGCCACAGGCGAGCCCTTATATCGGCTGTGGGGAGCGCACAAGGACCGTGTGCCGGGCTACGCGAGCTGCATCGAGCTGCGCTCGGGCGAGCAGCGCGCGGAAGATGCGCAGGCCCGGCTGGCGGAGGGCTGGCGGGCCATGAAGCTGCGTCTGCACGACTGGACCGTGGGCCAGGACATCGCCCAGGTCGAAGGTGTGCGCCGAGCGATGGCTAACGACTTCGTCGTGCTGGTCGACGCGAACCAGGCGCAGCAGCCGGGCACACCGCAGCCCGAGGAAGGCCCCGTCTGGACCTACGAGCGGGCGCTGCAGACCGCGCGCGAACTGGAGCGGCTGGGCGTGTTCTGGCTCGAGGAGCCGCTCGACCGCTACGACTTCGAGGGCCTGCGGCGGCTGTGCCAGAGCGTAGACATTCTGATCGCGGGCGGCGAGAACAACCGCGGCCTGCACGAGCTACGGTGGCTGATCGAGCAAGACGTCTACGACGTCATACAGCCCGAGGCGATGGTCGCCGAGACCATGAGCGGTTTACGCAAGATCGCCGCGCTCGGGGAGCTGCATCGCAAGCTGGTGGCGCCGCACCACGGCGGCGGCGGCCTCGGCGTGGTGGCGCATCTGCACCTCGCGTGCGCGATCCCCAACTCGACGTACTTCGAGATGTTGCACGAGCCACCTGGGATGTCGGCGGACGTGTTTCAGTGGTACCTGGCAGAGCCGCTGCGAGTTGATGCCGAGGGAATGATCGTGGCGCCGTCGGGCCCGGGCCTCGGGGTCGAGCCAGACCCGGCTTTGATCGCCCGCTATCGCGTCTGACGGCTCGGAGAGGCGAGCTAGCCCTCACCCCAGCCCTCTCCCAGAGGGAGAGGGAGCCCGCTCTCGCCCTCACCCCTTGATAAAGCCTCTCCCAGAGGGAGGGAGCCTGCTCTCGCCGTCACCCCTTGATAAAGCCTCTCCCAGAGGGAGAGGGAGCCCGCTCTCGCCCTCACCCCTTGATAAAGCCTCTCCCAGAGGGAGAGGGAACCGGGGTACGCTCGGGGGCGTGGACCTCGGGCTGCGCGGCAAGACGGCGGTGGTGGCCGCGGCCAGTCGCGGGTTGGGCAAAGCCGTGGCGGCGGCGCTGGCGCGCGAGGGCGCCAACGTGGTGATGTTCTCGCGTGATGCTGCGGCCATCGAGGCTACCGCTCGTGAGGTGCAGGACGCCGCCGACGGTGTGGCACAGGTGATCGGCCTCGCGGCGGACGCGACCAAACTGCCAGACCTGGAGCGGGTGGTGCAGACGGCGGTCGAGCGGTTCGGCGGCGTCGACATCGTCTACAACAACGCCGGCGGCCCGAAGCCGGGCATGTTCGACAGCCTGAGCGACGAGGATTGGCAAGGCGCCTTCGAGCTGAACTTGCTCTCGGCGATCCGACTCACGCGGCTGTGCCTGCCCTACATGAAGGCTCGCAAGTGGGGGCGAGTGATCACCGGGACATCGTCGTCGGTGAAGCAGCCACTGGCGAACCTGATGCTGTCGAACACCGTGCGGAGCGGCACCACGGCCTGGTCGAAGACGCTGGCCGACCAGGTCGCGGCCGATGGGATCACGGTCAACACAATCGCGCCGGGTCGGATCAATACCGAGCGGGTACGGCAGATCGACGAGGACACCGCGCAACGCAGCGGTCGCACGCGCGAGGAAGTGGAGCGGGACGCGTTGAAGACCGTGCCGATCGGCCGATATGGGGAGCCTGCCGAGTTCGGCGCCGTCGCGGCGTTTCTGGCCTCCGAGGCTGCGAGCTACGTCACCGGCGTCACCTTGCTTGTCGACGGCGGCCTGTTCCGAGGCACGTACTGATGCGGTTATCGACGCGGCTCGGCTACGCCGATGGGTTCGTGCGGGCCGTGGAGCGGGTGGTTGCGCTCGAAGAAGTCGGCGTCGACATGGTCTGGGTGGCCGAGGCCTATGGCTACGACGCGGCGACCCAGTTGGGCTACCTGGCGGCGCGGACGCGGCGGGTGCAGCTTGGCTCGGGCATCTTCAACATCTACTCGCGGACGCCCGCGTTGCTCGCCCAGACCGCCGCGGGCCTGGACGATCTCTCGGGTGGCCGTGCGATTCTCGGGCTGGGAGCGTCGGGGCCGCAGGTGATCGAAGGCTGGCACGGCGTGCCCTACGACCATCCGGTCCCGCGAACGCGCGAGATCATCGAGATCTGTCGGATGGCCTGGCGGCGCGAGGAGCTGGTATTTGACGGCCGCTGTTACACGTTGCCGCTGCCTGTCGATCGGGGCACCGGTCTGGGCAAGCCGATCAAGATGCTCACGCATCCGTCTCGGTCACGGATTCCTGTGTACTTGGCCTCGCTGGGTGAGAAGAGTGTCGAGCTGGCCGCGGAGCTGGCCGATGGGTGGCTGCCGATCTTCTACGTGCCTGAGAAAGCGGCTTCGATCTGGGGCGATGCGCTGCGGCGGGGCTCAGGGCGGCGCGCCGAGTCGCTTGGGCCGCTGGAGATCGTTGCCGGCGGACCGCTGGCCATTGGCGACGGTCTGGAAGGGCTACGCGACCTGGAGCGGCCGCACATCGCGCTCTACGCGGGTGGCATGGGGGCGCGCTCCAAGAATTTCTACAACGAGCTGCTGTGTCGTTATGGCTACGAGCGGGAGGCCGCTGAGATCCAGGATCTGTACCTGAGCGGCAAGAAGAAGGAGGCGGCGGCGCTGGTGCCCGCTTCACTGCTCGAGGGCCTCTCTATGATCGGCCCGGCTGGCTACGTCAAGGAGCGCATCAGCGCGTTCAAGGCCGCTGGGGTCACCGTGCTCGATGTCCAGCCGATCGGTCCCGACCCGATCGGCGACGTGGCCAGAGTGCGCGATTGGCTCGCGGCGGCGTAGCTCAGCCAAGCCAGTCGGTGACCTGGCCGGCCAGGATGACTGACAGGATCTCCTGACAGTCTTCGATCTGGCGGGTTGCGGCTCGGGGATCGTCGGCGGCGCGGCGCATGCCCTGATTGACCGCGGTATGGAGGGTCTGGACGACCTCGCGGAGGTAGTCGTCCAGGGGCTCGGCGATCTCCGTGGGGTGCATGCCTATACGTATTTGCGGCCTGCGAGCGGATCTGGAACGGTGAGGCCCATGCTCTCGATGAGCGGGTTGACCTCGTTGAGGTATTGCTCGCGGGCTTCGGCGTTCGTCCGACGCTTCAGGCCCCACATGCGGTAGCGCTCGGCGCGTTTCGACTCGGTTCGGCCGAACATGTCCAGGCCGGTCACGTACCAAAAGTTCAGCGCCCGCTGGACGCGGTCCCTGGCTTCGCCGCCTCGGGCGGCCATCTCGGCCGTGCGGGTGGTGCCGAAGTCGATGTGGCCCTCTTCTTCTTCCATAACCCTTGACGGGTGCTCCAGGATCCTGCTCAGCGGCTTGTAGGAACAGCCGACGAACTCCTCCAGCTGGTACTTGCCGACGCGGTCGATCAGGAAGCCGAAGACCGCGAAGTCTTCCCACGTGGTGATGGTTCCGCGGAACGCTTCGAGGTACCGCTCTTGATTGGGCCGGCTGAGGATGTAGGCGGTGTCGACGCCGATGTCGCCGGCGAGTCTGGCGAATTTGCGGAAGTGATCGATTTCTTCGGCTGCCGTGCGGGCGACGACGAGCTGATCGATCGCTGACGGTGCCGCCGGGAGCATGGCATCGACATACAGGTGGGGCCCGCCGATCTCGCAGTCGGCCTGGATGGCCAGGACGCGCCGCAGCAAGTCAATGTATTCGGGGTCCTGGCGGGGCAGGTCAGCCTGCTCGATGTAATCGGAGAACACGGTTCTCAGGGTACCCGGGCGCTGCGCAAGCGTCGCCCTGGCGGGCCGCCGCCGCGGTGGCGGGGTTAGCGGTGCGAAGCTCAGGGGCGGGGGCTAGCGCCGTTGCTCTGGCGGGCTGCCGCGGCTGGCCGATGGAGCGGGTGCTGCGCAAGCGCCACAGGCGAGGAACGGGCGGCGGCGCGGCTGGGGGTGCGGCGCTAGCGGAGAGCGGTGCTGGCGCGGGCGTCGGCCTGGCGGGCGGGCTGCGGGGAGAGATTGCCGACGCAGCCCTCACCCCCCGGCCCCTCTCCCAGAGGGCGAGGGGAGGCGTAGACGCGTGGGTACAATCGGCGGCAATGGGGCGCCGCTGGGGCGAGGCCAGCGGGGCTTGGGCGGCGCTGGCGGGGTGTGTCGTGACGATTGTGCTGGCGGCGGGGTCTCGAACTTCGCTGGCGGCGTTTCTCCGGCCGATCGAGGCCGACCTGGGGTTGGACCGGTCGGTGTTGTCGACGGCGGGGGCGCTCACCGTGCTGACCTATGGCGTGGCGCAGCCTCTGGTGGGTGCGCTGGCGGCGCGGCTGGGCGCGCGGCGGGTGATGATTGGCTCGGCGATCCTGACGGGCCTGGGCGGATTCGGCATGGCCGCTGCGACCGAGCCGTGGCAGCTGTATCTGTTCGCGGGCATCGTCCCGGGCCTGGGCTTTGCCGGCGCGAGCAGCGTGCCCGCGGCCGCGCTCCTGGCGGGCTGGTTCTCCAGCCACCTGGGCCTGGCGACCGGGATCATGAGCAGTGCGATCCCCGCGGGCCAGAGCATCTTCGTGCCGCTCGGCACCGTGCTGCTGCCGACACTCGGTTGGCGGAACGCGTACCTGGTGCTGGCGCTGGCGGTGCCGATCGTGGCTGTGCCGTTTTTGGGGTTGCTCGTGCGGGAGGCGCCGCGCGCGCTGGCTGGGCCTCGCCCTCACCCCAGCCCTCTCCCAGAGGGAGAGGGAGCACGCTCTCGCCCCCACCCGGAGAGAGGGAGAGCACGCTCAGGAGCCGGCTATCGGGATGTCTGGCTTCTGGGTGTGGGCTTTTTTGGTTGCGGGTTCTCCGACCAGTTCGTGTCGCTGCACCTGGTCGCGCTGGGCGCCGACAGCGGCATCGATCCACTGGCCGCCGCGGGACTGCTGAGCCTGCTGCTGGTCGTGGGCATCGTGGGCAGCATCGCCTCGGGACCGCTGGCCGATCGGCTGCCGCCATCACACCTGCTGGCCGGGCTGTACCTGACGCGGGCGCTGACGCTGCCGTTGCTGTTGTTCGCGGGCGCAACAGCAGGTGTCGCGGTGCTGATCATGTTCGGTCTGCTGTTCGGGATGACGTACATCGCGAATCAGGCCCCCGGGGCGCGGCTCGTGCGCGACCGCTACGGCGTTCAGGCGGTCGGTCCATTGATGGGCAGCGTCGGGCTAGCGCATCAGATCGGCGGCGCCCTCGGCGTCGGCCTGGGTGGCTATAGCGTGGCGCAGACGGGCAACTACGGACTGGCGATCGCGGGCGTGGCGGTGGTCGCGTTGATCGGCGGTCTAAGTCAGTTGCTCATTCCGCCGCGCAGCGCACAATAGGATTCGCCAAAACGATGCCCGAACTGCCCGATCTGACCGTCTATCTCGATTTCCTGCACAGCCACGTGGTCCGCGAGACGCTGCAGCACGTCCGCGTCGCCAGTCCGTTCGTGCTGCGGACTGCGGACCCGCCGCTGAGAGCGGTCGAGGGCAAGAAGGTGCTCGGCACCCGCCGCCTCGGAAAACGGCTGGTGCTGGAGCTCGAAGACGAGTTTTTTCTAACGATCCATTTGATGATTGCGGGCCGCTTTCGCTGGCGCGAGCCTGGAGCATCGATTAGCGCCAAAATCGGTCTGGCGGCGTTCGATTTTCCGAACGGGACTTTGCTACTTACCGAGGCTTCGCCCAAGAAGCGGGCCGCGATCCACATCCTCAAGGGAGAGCAGGCACTGGCGGAGTTCGAGCGAACCGGGCTGGAGGTCTTCGACACCGACCTCGATCGGTTCCGACAACGGCTGCTGCAGGGCAATCACACCGTCAAGCGCGCCCTGACGGACCCCGACCTGTTCTCGGGCATCGGCAACGCCTACTCCGACGAGATCCTGCATCGCGCGCGGCTGTCGCCCGTAAAGATGACTCGCTCGTTCGACGATGACGAGGTGCAGCGCTTGTTCGCGGCCACGCGCGAAGTAATGCAGGAGTGGATCGACCGCCTGCGGCGCGAGGCCAAGGACGGCTTTCCCGACAAGGTCACCGCGTTTCGCAAAGACATGGCGGTGCATGGCAAGTACAAGGAGCCGTGCCCGGTGTGCGGCACTCCCGTGCAGCGGATCGTGCATGCCGAAAACGAGTCCAACTACTGCCCCACGTGTCAGACCGGCGGGAAGCTCCTCGCCGATCGAGCGCTGTCGCGGCTGTTGAAAGCCGATTGGCCGAGAACCATCGAAGAGCTCGAATCGCGGCGGCGCGTGGCTACGAAGCCGTAGCCGGATCTCGCGATTTGCAGCCGAGATCCTTCGCTGCGCTCAGGATGACATGGAGGTTGCGCTCAGGATGACATGGAGGTTGCGCTCAGGATGACATGGAGGTTGCGAGCAGCGATCAGCGCGTTGCGTCGAGGGCGGCGCGCAGGACTTGCTGGCCGGCGGGGGTGGCGAAATCGCTGCCGCTGCCTTGATGCTCCATGATGACCGCGACGGCGACGCGCGGATTCTCGGCGGGGGCGAAGCCGATGAACCACGAGTGCGACGTCCCGTCGCCTACTTCGGCGGTGCCCGTTTTGCCTCCGACCTTCACCCCCGAGATGGCGGCTTTGGCGGCGTAGCCGTTGTCCACGCCTTCGACGAAGAAGCTGACGAGGGTGCGAGCGGTATCGGACGACATCGCGATCGAGAAGAACTGATTCGGCTCGTGTAGCTGACGATGTGAGTCGCCGCTCACGAGTTCAGACGCGAGGTACGGCGTGGGCACTCGACCGCCGTTGGCAACGGTCGCTGCGAGCAGCGCCATCTGCATTGGGGTCGCCTCGACCTCGCCCTGACCGAACGCGGTCTGCACCAGCAGCTCGGACGACCACTCGGTTTGCGGACGTTTGACGTGGCTGGGCGTGACCGATAGGTCAAAGGGCGGGGAGCGCTCGAAACCGAAGCGGTGGGCGTAGTCCTCCAGCCGCTCCGCCGAAGCGCGCACCGATGCACCAGGCTGGGTCCACGGGTACGGCCCGGGCGGCTTGTCATCCAGCCACGGGTTGATCGGGCCCGGAAAGCCGAGCAGCAGGCCGGTCAGGCCGAAGACGCGGTTGGACGACCAGGCGAACGCCTGCTTGTAGGTGAGCCGTGGCACGTGCTGGCTGTTGCGGCAGTCGACGCTGTACGAGCCGACCTTCACCGCGGTGGTGCATAGGAAGGGCGCGTCGAGATCGACCAGACCGCTGTCAATCGCCGCGGTGGCGGTGACCGTCTTGAAGGTCGAGCCAGGCACGTAGGTGGCCTGGACCGCGCGGTTGAACAACGGCTGGGCCGGGTCATTCTGCAGGGCGGCAAGCCGATCATCGGACGCGTTGGGGTCGAAAAACGGCTTCGAGACCAGCGCCAGCACCGCGCCCGAGTGGGGATCGAGCGCGACGATGGCGCCACTCGCATCGCCGAGCGCCGCCACGGCCGCGTCATGCACCCGCGAGTCGACGGTCAGCACCAGGTCGGGCGGCTGTATCGGATGGTGAATGAGCGGCTCGGTCAGGCGGTCCCAGATCGAGGGTGTGCGCGAGCCGCGCAGCTCGGCGTCGTACGCCTGCTCGAGGTTGGTGTCGCCGAAGCGGGGGTTGAAGAAGCCGATCATGTGCACCATCGATGGTTTCCCATAGCGCCGCCGCATGCCCTGGTCAGTGGATTCGGAGGCGGCGAGCACCTGGCCGTTGCGGTCGAGGATGCGGCCGCGCGGCTCGGACAGGCGCTCCTCGGCCACGCGCGGGTTGGCCTGGTCGGAGGCGAGGTCGGGGCGCATGATCTGCCAGTAGCCCAGGGCGATGGCGATGATTCCGAACAAGCCGACGAGCGCGAGTGCCGTGCGCCGAATATTGGCGCGCAGGTCAGCGAGCATTTTCAGCAGCCCTCACCCCAGCCCTCTCCCAGAGGGAGAGGGAGTTGTTGTTTGAGATCCGCAGCAATAAACCGACGATCAGGAAATTGGCGACGACGGAGCTGCCGCCGTAGCTGACGAATGGCAGCGTGATGCCGGTGAGCGGGAAGAGCTGCAGCGCACCGGCCAGGATGATCAGCGCCTGCAGCGCCAGCACCGACGTGAGGCCGGCAGCAAGCAGGGTGCTGAACCCGCTGCGGGACCCAAGTGAGATCAAGAAGCCGCGCACCACGAGCAGCACGAAAAGATTGATCACCGCCAGGGTGCCAACCAGGCCGAGCTCCTCGCCGATGGCCGCAATCACGAAATCGGTGTGGACGGCCGGGATGAACAGCGGCGAGCCCTGGTCCAGCCCCACGCCCAGGGCACCGCCCGAAGACAACGCATATAACGCCTGCACCAGCTGGTAGCCGATCGTCTGACGGTTCGACCACGGGTCGAGCCAGATCGTGACGCGTGTGTGGACGTGGTCGAACAGCTGACTGGCGATCGCACCGCCGAGCGCGAGCAGGACGATCCCGAGCACCACGTAGCTGACGCGACCGCTGGCCACGTACAGCATCGTGAACAGCACAGTCGAGAACAGCAGCGCCGGCCCGAGGTCCTTTTGCCGCCAGAACAGAATCAGCGCCGCACCAATCATCAGCAGGATCGGCGCGAGGTACGGCAGCGGCGGCAGATACATCGGTCCGATACGGCGGCCGGCGAATGCCAGCAGCTCGCGATATTCCTCGAGGTAGGCAGCCAGGAACAGGACCAGTAGCAGCTTCACGCCTTCGGTCGGCTGCACGCTGACTGGCCCAACGCTGAACCACAACGCGGCGCCACTGCCGTTCGGGTCCTGGCCAAACAGGAGCGTGACCACTTGCAAGGCGAGCGCGAGGACAGCCCAAGTGTAGCGATAGCGACGCAGCCACTCGATGGACGGCAACAGTCCGACCAGCATCATCGCGCTTAGCCCAATCAGGACCCAGATGCCCTGACGGGGCCCGAGCCCAGGCTCCAACCGCGACGTCATGAGCTGGCCCAACGCGGCGAGGCCCGCGGCCAGCGGCAGGACCAGCGGATCAGCGCGCGGCAATCGCACGCGTAGCCACACAGCGGCCACGAGCAGACCGATCCCGAAGAGCCCCGCGCCGGTCAGCGTTTGCCACTCGACGACCTGTTTGCGGACGAGCGCGAGCTGCACCAGACCGATTGCCAGGAACAGCGCGGGGAACACGAGCAGGAGACTTGACCGCTGGCGTATGGGCGCGGCGACGGCCATGCTTCAGATCGTATAGTTCGAGTTACGATGGCGACCAAAGCGGTAGTCGCAGCGCTGCGCACGCGGCCTGATCGGGTGCTGGAGGACTATGACCGATTGGTCGAGCTGGCGGGTGTGCAACACCACCTGCAGCCGGGCGCGGCCACGATCCTGAAGGACAACATCAGCTGGCATTTCCCCTTCCCAGCGGCAAATACCACGCCGTGGCAGCTAGAAGGCTCTGTCCGCGCGTTACGCGCACGGGGTTTTACCGAGTTGACGTGCGTGCAGAACAAGACGGTCGTAACCGACGCCTTCAAAGGCGAAGACTTGAACGGCTACGTACCGATCTTCAAGAGCTACGATATCCCCGTTCTGTACAACTTCAAAGATAGCGACATGCGCTGGGTGCCGATCCAACCCAAGGCAAAGATGCTGGTTCTTGATCGCATCTTTCCCGAAGGCATCCACGTGCCGGACTTCTTCTTCGGCAAGAATATCGTCCACCTGCCAACCATCAAGTGCCATATCTACACGACCACAACTGGCGCGATGAAAAACGCCTTCGGCGGCCTGTTGAACACACGCCGCCATTACACGCATAGCTGGATCCACGACACGCTGGTGGATCTGCTGGCCATCCAGAAAGAGATCCACACGGGACTCTTCGCGATCATGGATGGCACCACCGCGGGTAATGGGCCGGGGCCGCGCACGATGTTTCCCGAGATCAAGAACGTCGTGCTCGCGAGTGGCGATCAGGTCGCGATCGACGCGGTCGCGGCCAAGCTCATGGGGCACGACCCGCTGAGCATTGGCTACATCCGGATGGCCCATGATGCGGGGCTGGGAGTTGGCGACCCGCGTGAGATCGAGCTGGTCGGGGATACCGACCTGGCCAACGAGTCGTGGGGCTTCCACGTAGGCGACAACGGAGCGAGTCGGGTGGGCGACCTGGTCTGGTTCGGGCCACTCAAGCCGATGCAGAACGTGCTGATGCGCACGCCGCTCGTGAACCTGTTCATTCTGGGCTCCGAGGTGTACCACGACTACTACCGCTGGCCGACGCGTGATCGTCGGGTGTTCGAGTCGTGGCTGGCGAACACGCCATGGGGCGAGCTGTTCCAGGAGTACCACCGTCGCGGCGCGCTTGGCCACGAGCCGTTAGCCAAGGCCGTCTAGGAGGCGCGGAGTCCCCTGGCCCGTAACTTGCAGGGGCACGCCGTTCAAACTCACGCCGCGGGGGGCGCCCCACAGGCACGGAAAGGCGGGGGGTTGGCGGGCGAGGATCACACACGGTCGGGCGCGGAGGAAGCCGAGGAATTCATGTCGGTTGCCGCGCATGATCTGCGCAACCCGATCGCCGTCATGCGCGCATCGGCGCAGATGGCGCAGCGGCAGCTGGCGCGCGGCGACCTTGACGCGGCCCGCGGCCGGCTGGGCGCCGTCGTCGAGCAGACGGATCGTCTTACGGAGATGATCGAGACATTCCTCGATGCGGTGCGGCTGGGCGCCGGGCGACTGCCGCTGCAACGCGACCACATCGATCTGCGCGAGGTGGTGCAGGAAGCCCTGGCGCGGGCCCGCACGATCGGACCCGAGCTGGCTGAGCGAGAGGTGCTCATCGAGGTGCCGGCGGATTGCATCGGCGCCTGGGATCGGGTGCGGATCGTCCGCGCGGTGCGCGCGCTACTGAGCAACGCGCTGATCTATGGCGATCAGGCGGGGCCGGTGCACGTGTCGGCGACGCGACACGGGTCGCGCGTTCGGCTTCGCGTGACGGGCGGTGGGCCGGGCCCGGACGGTGACGAAACGCAGCATTTGTTCGAGCGGTTCTTCCGCGGGCGAAGCGCAGCTGAGGCGGGCCAATCGGGCTCGGGCCTTGGACTGTACATTTCGCGTGGGATCGCGCGACTGCACGAGGGCGATGTGCGGCGCGTCGAAGGCGATATGTTCGAGATGGAGCTGCCGCTGGTCCAGTAGCCTCACAATCCGAGCAAGCCGAGATCCCTCGCAAGCTCGGGATGACATGTGACAACAGTAGGCTGTCAATCCGTGCGAGCCGAGATCCCTCGCAAGCTCGGGATGACACGTGACGACAGTACGCTGTCAATCCGAGCAGGCCGAGATCCCTCGCGAGCTCGGGGTGACATGTGACTATGGCAAGCGACGTCATCGTGGTCGGCGGCGGCAACGCCGGGCTCGTCGCGGCGATCTCGGCACGCGAGTCGGGCGCGAGCGTCTTGCTGCTCGAGAAGGCGGCGGAATGGCGCCGCGGCGGCAACACGCGACACACCCGCGACATTCGTTACGCGCACCCACCGGGCGAGCCCTACACCACCGGCGAGGCGTACCCGGTCGAGGAGCTGCTGGACGACCTGCGACGGGTTGGCGCCGGGCAGTCCAACGCGCAGATGGCCGAACTGGTGGTCGAGCAATCGCAGACCGTCGCGGAGTGGATGACCCAACATGGGGTGCGCTGGCAACAGCCACTGACCGGGACGTTGCACTTGGGCCGCACCAATCGGTTCTTTCTGGGCGGCGGTAAGGCGCTCGTGAACACGTACTACGAGATGGCGCAGCGGCTGGGCGTGCGGGTCGAGTATGACGCGGCAGTCAGCTCGGTTGAGGTGCGGAACGGCTGCGCGACTGGCGTGCGGTTGGCTGACGGTAGCGTCAAAAAGGCCGACGCCGTGGTGCTGACAAGCGGTGGCTTCGAAGCCAACATCGATTGGCTCAAGCGGTACTGGGGCGATGCCGCGGACAACTATGTCGTGCGCGGCACCCCCGAGAACGATGGCCGGGTGCTGGCCTCGCTACTCGAGCAGGGCGCCGCAAGCGCTGGCGACCCCAAGGGCTTTCACGCGGTGGCCGTGGATGCCAGGGCGCCGAAGTTCGACGGCGGCATCGCGACCCGACTCGACTCGGTGCCATTCGGCATCGTGCTGAACAAGCACGGGCAGCGCTTCTACGACGAAGGCGAGGACTTCTGGCCAAAGCGCTACGCCATCTGGGGTCGGCTGATTGCCGAGCAGCCCGACCAGATCGCGTACTCGATCGTCGACGCGCGCACAATCGACTGTTTTCTGACCTCGCTGTACAAGCCGTTCGAGGCCACGACCATCGAGGACCTGGCGGCCGCGATGGGGCTCGATCCCGCCACGGTGGCGTGCACGGTGCGCGGGTACAACAAGCGCATTCGCCCGGGCGGGCGGTTCGATCCCGCGACTCTGGACGATTGCTCGACCGATGGCCTGAAGCTGCCGAAGAGCCACTGGGCGCAGCCCATTGATGCCCCGCCGTTCTACGGCTACGCGCTGCGGCCCGGCGTGACGTTCACCTATATGGGCCTGGCGATCGACCGTGATTGCCGGGTGCTCATGCAGGACGGCGCGGCATTGCAGAACGTCTTCGCCGCGGGCGAGATCATGTCAGGCAACGTGCTGTCGTCGGGCTACCTGGGAGGATTTGGGTTGACCATCGGCACCGTCTTCGGCCGCATAGCTGGTCGGGAGGCAGCAGCCCTCACCCCGACCCTCTCCCAGAGGTAGAGGGGGCACTCTCATGGCCACGATTGAGATCGCGCCGCACACGGTGTGGCAGCTCGACGTGTGCAACGCCTGCCGCTATTGCGAAGGCTATTGCGCGGTGTTTCCGGCGCTCGAACGGCGGCGCGGCTTCTCACCCGCCGACGTGGTGTATCTCGCCAACCTGTGCCACGACTGTCGGGCGTGCTTCTACGCGTGCATGTACGCGCCGCCGCACGACTTCGGCGTCAATATTCCGAAGGCGCTCGCCGAGGTCCGCGAACGAACCTATGCGCAGTACGCGCTGCCGCGGGTGATGGCCAATCTGGCAGAGCGGCACTGGATGCTGCTGCTCAGCGCGACCGTGCTGGGCCTGCTGTTCTTCGGCGCGGTGGTCCTGGCCTGGGGCGATCCGCGGCGCTTCTTTGCAGCCTCGCGTGAGCAGGGGAGCTTCTACGCGGTGGTGCCGTATCTGGCGATGATGCTGCCGGCCCTGGCCCTGTCGCTGTACGCGCTCGCCGTCCTCGTGATCGGCGCGTTCGCGTTCGTGCGCGACATCAGCGGCGCGGCCTGGCAGTGGCGGCCGGTGCTGCGGGCAAGCTGGGAGGCGCTGGCGCTGCGCTATCTGCAGGGCGGAGCCGCCGACGGATGCACCTACCCCGATGCGCGGAGCTCGTACTCGCGCATGCTGCTGCACATGTTCGTCTTCTACGGGTTCCTGAGCGCCTTCGCGGCCACCGTGGCGGCTTTCATCCTGCAGGACGTTCTGGGCGAGCTTCCGCCCTACGCGTGGATCAGCGTGCCGGTGGTGCTCGGCTCGCTGGGTGGGGTGGCGATGATCGTGGGCGCGACGGGCTTGCTCGTCCTGAAGTGGCGCAGCGATCGCACGCCGGCCGATCCGCGGACGGTCACGCTCGATTGGTTGTTCCTGGTCAGCCTGGACGTGGTGTCGATCACGGGCATGCTGCTGCTCGTGCTGCGCGAGACGCCGTTGATGGGCAGCCTGCTGGTCCTACACCTGGCGACGGTGCTGGCGCTGTACGTCTCGGCCCCGTTCGGCAAGTTTGCGCACTTCGTCTACCGCTACGCGGCGCTGGTCCAGAATCGACTCGAATCACGCTGAGGCCTAAGATCCCGCTCAACCAAACGCGCAAGCTAGGGGCGGGAGCGCGGGATTGATCCCGCTCAACCAAACGCGCAAGCTAGGGGCGGGAGCGCGGGATGGATCCGTGACGGGCGGCGATCCGTACACGGAATGAAGGAGGAAGCATGAGGCTGCAGGCTCTGAACCCGGCGTGGGGCGTCACCGTCGTTCGTGTAACAGCTGGGCTGATCATCTTCGTCGCCGCCCTCGAGAAGTACAGCGCGATGGGCTTCGCCGGATTTTCGGCGGTTACCAATCAGCTGGGGATCCCGATGGGCGACTTCTGGGGGGTGTTCATTCCGCTGCTGGAGCTGATCGGCGGCGCGCTGATCGTCGCTGGCCTAGGGACGCGCTGGGTCGCCGCCCTGTTCGTGATCGAGTATTTCGTGACCAGCTTCCTGTTGAAAATGCCTCGCCCGGCGCCGTTCGGCGGCTGGGACAGCATGCGCATCGACCTGATGCTGCTCGCGACCGCGGTCACGCTGGTGCTGGTTGGGCCAGGCGCGCTGGCGCTGGACGCGCTCGTGCTCCGCCGCCGCGCATCCGGCGCTCAACGTGCCACGGCACGGGCGTAGCCAGTAACGTAGCCTTGTGACGCTTCGCCTCGGGTACAAGGCTTCGGCCGAGCAGTTCGGTCCGAAGGAGCTGCTCGAGTTCGCGGTGCAGGCCGAAGCGTGCGGCTTCGATAGCGTCGTCGTCAGCGATCACTTCCAGCCGTGGCGACACACGGGCGGCCACGCGCCGTTCTCGTTCGCCTGGCTGGGAGCGGTCGGCGCCCGCACCCAGCGGGTGATGCTGGGCACCAGCGTGGTCACGCCGACGTTTCGCTACCACCCATCGGTAGTAGCTCAGGCGATGGGCACGCTCGGAGTGCTGTTTCCTGGCCGCGTGATGCTCGGCATCGGCACAGGCGAGTCCCTCAACGAGGTACCGCCGATCGGTATCGCGTGGCCCGACTTTCGAGAGCGCTACGCGCGGCTGCGTGAGTCGGTGACACTGATGCGGCGGTTGTGGTCGGAGGATTTTGTCAGCCACGAGGGGACCTACTACCGGACCCACAACGCGACCGTTTACGATCGGCCCGCTGGCGGGGTGCCACTGTACATCGCGGCTGGTGGGCCGCAGATGGCCAAGTACGTCGGCCGCGTGGGCGATGGCTTCATCTGCACCAGCGGCAAAGGGGCGGAGCTGTACCGCGATCAACTGCTGCCCGCGCTGGCCGAGGGCGCTCGAGAAGCCGAACGCGACGTGTCCAAAATCGACAAGATGATCGAGGTGAAGGTCTCCTTCGACACCGATCGGCAGCGGGCGCTCGACGACACGCGGCTGTGGGGCGCGCTCGCGCTATCTGGTGACGAGAAGACGGGCGTGGAGGATCCGCGCGAGATGGAGCGGCTCGCCGACGCCTTGCCGACGGAGCGCACGGCCAGTCGCTGGATCGTCTCAACGGATGCCGAGGAGCACGTGGAGCAGATCAAGTTCTATACCGATCTCGGCTTCACGCATCTGGTGTTCCATGCCCCGGGCAACGACCAGTCGCGCTTTTTGAACCTGTACGCGGAACGCGTCCTGCCGCTCCTCCGCAAGCTCTGAGGCTGTACCACGTTCAGTACCCAACGAGCGTTCCACCGTGTGCGGAGGGCTGATATATTGGCTGTCGCCCGGCCGAGGACGGCATCCATCACAGTGGCCACCACCAGCCCTGACGACCTCCGCATCGGCGCGCTGGACGGCGCTGCCGTGGTGCGTGAACGCCGTACGACCCAGGAGCTGGTCTTCGAGTTTCTGCGCGATGCCATCTTGTCGGGACGCTTGCGCGGCGGCTCGCACCTCGTGCAAGACAAGATCGCCCAGGAGCTCAACGTCAGCCGCGTACCTGTTCGCGAGGCTTTGCTACAGCTCGAGTCCGAAGGCCTGGTGCACATGGAAGCCCACCGCGGCGCTACGGTGGTGTGGCTCACGGCTGAGGAGATTGCCGAGGTGTTCGAGATTCGCTCGATCCTGGTCACGGCCGCCATCCGCAAGGTGGTGCCGTGCCTGACCGAGGAGCAGCTCGATCGACTGGAGCGTATGGCCGAACGCCTGGAGGAGCGGGACACGGCCCCCGCGGTCAGGGCGCGACTGAACCACGCGTTCAACTCGATCCTGTTCGAGCCGCTGAATCGGCCCCGCCTGCGGGCGCTCATGGACAAGCTCGAGCGCGAAGTTGATCGCTACCTGACGTCGATTCCGGATCGGCCGCGTATCGGTCGGCGCGAGCTGGTCGAGGCGTGTCGTAGGCGCGATGCGGACCGCGCCGCGGAATTGCTGCATCGCCATCTGGAGAAGGCTTCCGAGTGCGCCGTGGGCCGAGTCAGAGAGATCGAGGCGCCTTCATAGAATCTTCATAGCTGCAACGGATACTCGGCTTGTATGAGTAGCCGAAGGTTCTCGAAGTCAAGACGCACCGCGTTGGCTGGTGGCGCGGCGCTGGTCCTCGGTGGCGCCGCGGTCGCCACGGTACGAGCGCAGCAGCGGCCACAAGTCGAGCCAGTGGCTCGTGAGGATGTGCTGTTCCTGGAGGGGCCGCTGCACGAGCGGCGCGACGCGTGGCTCAAGGCGGTAGCTGACAAGCTCGGCGTCACGCCGGAGCGACTGGATCAGGCGATCCAGGAGGCGAGCAAGGAGGTCGGCATGCCAATGCCGCTGCTGATTCCGCCGCCGAATCTGGGGAGCGGAGAACCGGGGGAGCCCGGGACCTTCAGCATCCGCATCGACTCTGATCCCGCTAAACCAAACGCGCAAGCTCGAGACGGGAGCGCGGGATGGGATCTGGCGACCGCCGCCAAAGCAATGGGCCTGACCGAGGAGCAACTGCGCAAAGAGGCGGTCAGCAAATCACTGACGGACGTGGCCAAGGCCCACAACGTGGACCCGAACACTGTCGCGGATGCGCTCAAGGCGCAGCGGCGCGCGGACATCGACAAAGCGGTCGCGGATGGCAAGCTGCCGGCCACGTTCGCGGACCGTTTGAAATCACGCATCGACGACGAGATCGAGCGCTTGATGCGCCTGCCTGGCTTCCGCGGCAATTTCATCTTCCGCTTCGAGCGAGCGGAGCGCTAACGTTTGGCGGTCCTGGTCGTCGACGACGACCGCAAGACTGTGGATCTGGTCCGCCTGTACCTGGAGCGGGCCGGGTTCACGGTGCAGGTGGGCTATGACGGTCGACAAGCGCTGGAGCTGGCCCGGCAGCAGCCGCCCGAGCTGGTGATTCTCGATCTGATGCTGCCGTACGTCGATGGACTCGACGTGTGCCACGTGCTGCGGCAGGAGGTCGGGCAGGTGCCGATCATCATGCTCAGCGCGCGCAGCACCGAGGCGGACAAGCTGGGTGGCCTGGAGACCGGTGCCGATGACTACGTCACGAAGCCGTTCAGCCCGCGGGAGCTCGTCGCGCGCGTGAAGGCAGTACTGCGTCGAGTCGATCCAGGTGGTGCCGCGCCCGCGCTCCGCGTGGGTGAACTGGAGATCGATGCGGGGCGACGTGAGGTGCGCCTCCGAGGCCAAGTGGTGCATCTGACGCCGCGCGAGTTCCGCGTCCTGCACGCGCTCGCGCGTGAGCCAGACCGGCCATTCACCCGTGTGGAGCTGGTGGAGCGGGCATTCGGCTTTGACTATGACGGGCTGGAGCGAACCGTGGACGCGCATGTGGCGAACCTGCGCAAGAAGATCGGTCCGCAATATGTGGTGACCGTCACCGGGGTGGGGTACAAGCTGGCCTATGGGCAGCCCTCACCCTAAGCCCTCTCCCAGAGGGAGAGGGAAAAATCAATGATCGCGCGTAGTTTGCAGGTTCGGCTTCTCGCGGTTCTGGTGCTGGCCGTCGGGATTGCGCTGGGCACGGTGGCAGTGGTTGCGCGCGCCTCGACCACCGCCGAGTTCACGCGCTACGTCGAAGGTAATCGCGTCGAGATGCAAGCGGTCGCACGCGAGATCGCCGCCTCGGTTGGCGACCGGCTCCTGGTCACAAATCAGCAAGGGCGGGTGATCATCGACTCGTCCGAGGAGCTGGTCGGCCGCACGCTGACGCCTGACCAGGTGCAGAAGCTCGGGCCGCTCCATGCGCAGGCACCGCCGCCATCGCGAGCGGACCTCGACGTGCTGTTCGTGCGGCGCGGCATCGACTCCGCGCTGGAGGGACCGATATGGACCCGTTCGGTGCCGCCGGGCAGCCCGGTGCTGCCGATGCTGGGGCTCGATCCCGCTCAGCCAAACGCGCAAGCTCGGGACGGGAGCGCGGGATGGGATCCGCTGGCGCCCGACGACCGCGAGCAGGTCTTCGTTGGCGCGGTCACGCGTTCTTTGCTGGTCGGGGTGCTGGTCGGTGGCGGCGTCGCCATCGCGCTCGGGCTGGCGTTCGCGCGCGGGATTCTTCGACCGGTCGGCGCGCTGACCGAGGCGGCGCGGCACATGGAGCGCGGCGATCTGAGCCAACGCGTGGTCGTGAAGTCGCGCGACGAGATCGGCCAGCTCGCGCACGCCTTCAACGCCATGGCCGATGGGCTGGCGCGGCACGAGCAGCTGCGGCGGACGATGGTCACCGACGTGGCGCACGAGCTGCGGACGCCGCTCACGAACTTGCGCGGTTATCTCGAGGCGCTGCGCGACGGCGTTACGCCTGCATCGCCAACCATTGTCGACTCGCTGTACGAAGAGGCGATGCTGCTCAATCACCTGGTCGACGACCTGCAGGACCTGACGCTGTCTGAGGCTGGCCGTCTGGAGCTACGCCGCGAGGCGGTCGACGCGCAGACGCTTGTGGTCTCGGCGGCGCAAGGCGTGCAGGCGCGGGCGAAGGAGCAGGGGATCACACTGGTGGTGCGGTCGGTGCCAGCGTGCGTGCTGGCGGACCCACACCGGATCGGCCAGGTGCTACGCAACCTGCTGGCTAACGCCCTCACGCACACACCCGCCGGCGGGGAGGTGGAGCTGAGCGCAGCGGCGGCGCCTGATGGCGTTCGGTTCGAAGTGCGAGACACTGGCTGTGGCATCGCACGCGAGCACCTGCCCAACGTCTTCGAGCGCTTCTATCGGGTGGATGCGTCGCGGGCGCGGGCGACGGGCGGGGCGGGCATCGGCCTGGCGGTCGTGAAGCAGCTGGTCGAAGCACACGGCAGCGGCGTGTCGGCGAGCAGCGAAGTCGGGGTTGGCAGCTGCTTCAGCTTTACGCTGGACTACGCCCGCGAGCCGGCCCAGGGAGCGAAGGCATTGGTGACGCCGCGCAGCGCGCTGCTCAGCGCGGGGTAGTGGCGCAGCAGGACGTCGATCATGGTGTTGTTGTTGATCCAGTTCATGCCGACCGGCGTGTACACCTCGGGGGTGTAGTCCGGCCCGAAGAATCGGTCGCTCTTCAAGCGCCGTGAGGCCATCAAGATGAAGATGCGGAACGCGGTATCGCTGAAGCCGAAGCCCATCGGTTTCGGTTCGGCAAACATGCCGACCATCAGGTCGAGTCGATCGATGCGATCGTCGTACACCTCGCGCATCTGCCGCGCCCATTCGCGATTGGGAGTCAGCTCGTCGAAGGTGCGGATGGGGCGCAAGTGCAACAGCTCGCGGAACATCGTGTAGCGCGGCACACCCAGCTCGCGGATGCGCATGAGGTCGATCGATGCCAGGTCGACAATTTTGCCGTCCGGGCGGGTGAAGTACTGCAGCAGCCTGGGATAGTTGTGCAGCTGCAGCGCGCCCGGGTACAGGGTGCCGAACGAGTACAGGAGGTCGGCGGTCGAGGTGCCCTGCAGGAGGTCATTGCCCTTGCGATCGGTGATGTTGTCGAAGGCGCGTTCCTCGATCAGCTGATCGTCCTGGGCACGGCGGAAGGTGTAGTCGTCGCGGATCAGGGGGTGCATGCGATAGACCGCGACGAACTCCTCGGTCAGCGAATAGGGTGCGGCATGGTGGTTGGTGTCCGACCCGGGGATGCCAGTAAACAGGTCGTCGTTCGTGAAGCGGCGCAGGAATGGATTGAGCTCTTCGCCGCCGATGCCGTACCAGTTGCCGCGCAGGGCCATCACCGACGTGGGGTGGGCGATGATCGCGGTGCTCCATTCAACCGTGTGGATCTTGGCTAGCAGCGCGGCGTTGATCAGTCGCGCCTTCTGAAAGAGGTCCTCATCGGACCAGTCCGGGTATTCCGCCACCAATCGATCGCAGATAGCGTTGTGCTCGCGCGCAAACAGCGTGAGCAGCAAGCCGAGTCCGAGCCACCAGCCTGGCTGCTCGGCCAGTGTGCTCAATAAGGGTGGCGGCAGCAGTTCTTCGCCCTGGTGCGGGACCAGGCGCAGCTTGCCGCCGCTGCCGGTGCGCACGCTGCCCTGTAATTGCTGGTTGCTGGGGTAGATCTGCGATGCGTCCCACCACGGCGTTTCCAGGTTGAGGTGGGTGGGCGGGTTGCTGCTGTCTTCGGCTGGCCGGGTGGAGTCGGCGATCGTCCTGGGGATGAGCATCGGGCTCTGTGGGAACGTGTCGCCCGACGGAAGTGGCACCTGCCACATGTTGTTCTTGTCGCCGCTGCCGTGGCTGAACCAGTCGCGGGTCATGAATTGGAGCCACGCCGCTGCGAGCGTGTTCAGCGACCTGGCGGGCTCGAAGTGGTCGCGGGTCAGGAGCTCGCGACTGACCACGCGCGGATTGGGCGACATGATCTGCGGCTCGGGCTCGGGCCAGGTGAACTCGTTGGGGACGTTGCGTCCGAAGCGCGTGTTGGTCGAGCCCATGCGTGGGTCACGCAGGTCGTTGAAGGTCCCGTCAGGCATGCGCTGCCGCAGATACGTGATGCCCTTGGCCTGTGGCTCGTCCTGGGGCAGTGTCGCGAACGTTGAGGTGTCGACCAGGTTCCCGGAGCGCAGCTTGACGCGCTCGCCCAGCAGCACGGCCAGGGCGATCCACGTTGGCAGCTGTGGCCAGCCGATATTCTGATCGATCCACACGCACACGTCGGCGTACAGCCGCGCGAGCAGCGAGGGGATATAGCTATAGCGGGCGGCCGGCCCGCGCAGCGCTCGTTGAATCCGGTCGCCAGCCCACAGCGCGAGGGCTACCCACGCGACGGCCTTCCGCACTCGGGCACGGTAGCATGCACGCCCGTGGCCATGTCTAACCCTGGTCAAGGGATGGGGTTACCGCCGACCGATACAGGAAATCGGGTACTCGATTGGATCGGCGACCGCATATGGGACGTGATGCACTTCGAGCGCCGTTTCGATCCCTTTCTTCGGCCGTACTTTGACGCTTTGTTGCGAGACAAACTCACCCAGCTCGTCACGGATCAGATGAATCGCGGGCGCCGCGACGAAGGACTGAAACTGGCTGAGGAACGGATTCAGCCAAACGAAGAGGAAGACATTCAAGCCATCATCGATGCCTTCAACGCGCAAATGCGACGACTGTGGAACCCGTACCACTTCGAGCGTGGTGGGAATACCAAAACCCATGGTGTCGTGCGGGCGGAATTTACCGTGCGCGATGACGTGCCCGAGCACATGCGGCGGGGCATCTATGCGACGCCGGCGACCTATCGCGCGTGGGTGCGGTATTCGGGTCCCGGTCCGTACATCACGCCGGACATCGACGACGTGGGCTTCATGAGCATGAGCATCAAGCTCATGGGTGTCCCGGGGCCGAAGCTGCTGGAGGACGAGAAGTTCACGCAGGACATGTTCGGCGTCTCGCCGCCGACCTTCGTGACGGCTGATGTGCACTCGAATGCGCAACTCCAGCGCTGGAGCTACAAGAACGCCGCCGCGTTCCACTTCGTCAATTTCACGGCGCCGCACTTTCTGGACGGCATCATGCAGGCGTTGTGGACGAAGACGCAGACCAGCCCGCTCGAGCATCAATACTTCAGCTGCGTGCCGTATCTGTTGGGCGAGGGGCAGGCGATGCAGTACTCCTTTCGCTCTCGCCTGGGGTTTCGCACCAAGGTCCCTGGGTTGCCAGGACGGCCGCCCGATAACTACTTGCGGGACGCGATGGTCGCCACGCTCGCGCGGCAAGATGTGGAGTTCGACATCCTGCTGCAAGTGCAGACCGACCCTTTTCTCATGCCAATCGAAAATAACGCGGTGCTGTGGCCGACTCGGTTGTCGCCACGCGTCCCCGTTGCCGTCGTACGTATCCCGCGACAAAAATTCGATTCGCCGGAGCAGTTAGCGTTTGCACGCGTGCTTACGTACAACCCCTGGCATAGCATTCCCGAGCACCGGCCGCTGGGCAACCAGAGCCGAGCGCGCAAGCGCATGTACTACGAGCTGTCGCGGCTGCGGCAACAGATGAACAACGTGGAGCACTACGAGCCGACTGGCGACGAGACGTTCCCATAGCGCCCCGTGGGGTGTACACCGACATGCTCCGCGAGGACCGGTCTCCTGCCGTACGGGAACGAGGACCGGCCGCACAATTCCCCAACGAGACGACCGGTCACCTGCCCCTTTGGGGAGGGAGGACCGGTCTCCTATCCGAAGGGGTCGTACGACCGGCGTCCACCCACCCTTAGGAGAACGCACGACCGGTCTCCTGCCTGCGGGTGCGGGCTACGGTGAGGAGGCCAGGGAGCGCAGCGTGCTGAGCGCGGGGAGGAAGAAATAGCCGCCACCGCGTGTCGTGACGAACTGGGGGAGGTTCTCGTAGCGCTCGCGGACCGGCTCGGCGGGAACGGTGAAGGTCGCGGCGCCAGGCGGGTGGTAGCCGACAATGGGGTCAGGCTCGGTGTAGCGCTCGGCGAACTTGGGATTGTTCAGCCACGTGTGCTGGACGAATTCGAACTGCCGCGCGATGTTGGCGCACAGGCAGATGAAGAAGAGGCCGCGGTCCGGCTCATCCGCGGCGGCCTCGGAAAACGGGTCGGCGATGGGCGGACCGTATTCGCGGCCGCGGCGCAGCAGGCGATGGCGGCGGTCGAGCGACACGGAGCGCTCCGTGCCGGGGTCGGGATCGAGTGAGTCGCGCGGGTGTGACCTGCGGACATGGGCAGAGATGGGGCAGTTGAGCCCAAACTGGTCGAACTGGTGGTAGGTAAAGTCATTCGCGTTGGCTAGCAACGGGTCATCGACGTCTGGCGTCAAGGTCAGCGGCGCTCCGCTCGGCCAGCGACCCACCATCTTGGCCGCGAGCCGGGTGCGGCGGGCCGCGTCGCCGCCACTCGCGCCATCGACATAGCGCCAGAAGGCGCGCACGTCCTGGCTCAGGTGTCGAAACACCAGATACGAGCCGTTGCGCGCGAGCGGTGGGTGCTCGGTCAAGCGGCCGTACTCGTTCGCGTAGCCCAGGATGACCTCGCCCGGTTGGATGGTGTTGCTGGGTGTATCCGTGCGCGACGACAGGCCGGCAATCGTCGGCTGCGAGATGCCGTCGGCGAATCCGAAGTGCTCTCGCCCATCGAGGTCGATCACCGCATCCAATCGCAGGATCTCGGACACGCCCGCGTAGCCCGCGGCAATCGCGGAGTGATGCTGTGCGAGCGCAGCATCGTCGGTCGCGAAGAGCAGCAGCAGCACATCGATCGTGGGCGTCGAAGGTCCGCCCCACTGCCAGTGCTCGGGCGCGCTTTCACCCTGGTCGCCAAGCATGCGCCGGCGGTGCGCGGTGGTCATGCCTGCGCTGAACTCATTCGAGAACTGCTGCAGCGTGTCCTCCGAGAGCCCCAGCTTGCGCAGGCCACTCGGCGCCAGGGCGACATTCAACGCCGTCTCGGGCAGTCGCACCGGCGCTGGTGTGACCTGGAGGCTGCCGAGCCATGCGCGCGCCGCCGCGGCATCCGTGATAGCAAGCAGGACATACGTTGCCGCGCGCAGCGAGGGGTAGCCGCGGGCAAGCAAGCCCTGCAGGTCTTCGTGCTCGATGCTCATAGGCGGCGCAGCCACGCGCGGGTCGCGGCATCGTCCATGTCTCCGTACAGGCCAAGCCGTATCTGCGCGTTGTTGTCGATATTCAACGCGGTCTGCCCTTGATACGCGGCGTACCAGAACGATGCCACCAGTTGATGGTTCAAGTTGAAGCGTTTGAAAGTCTGTTCATCGTTGGCGCCGTCCAGAATGAGCCAGTTGGTCTTCGGGTAATCGATGCCATTGCTGAAGGCCGCGTTCAGTCCCCAGGCAATCTTGTCGACGAAGTCATCCATATAGCTTTCGAGGCTGCCATCGTAGTTACTGCAGAAGATGACACGGCGTTTGTCGTCGAGGAACAGCCAGCGGGCGAAATGGATGGTCTTCACGCCCAACAGATTGGCGTGATTGAAGACGTGGCGGGTGAGGAAACTCGTGCCGTACAGGACCAGCGTGCTGGTAAAGCGCCGAAACGGCCCCGGCTTGAGAAAGCCAGCCGAGGTGAAGGGGTTCTGAATGCCGTGGTCCTCCTGCGCGGCCAGCGCCTGGATCAGCGCATCGCCGGGCGTGACATCCCGTGGGCGATCTGCCTTTTCGTGCGCGCGGAGGAAATAGAGCCAGAACGGCAAACCGACAACGATCACCGGCAGGAGCACAAGGGCAGCGGCTATGACCGCGGCGAAGTGCAGCTTTTCCTGGAGGACGTCGATGGGATCCGGGGCTGGCGGAGGAGTTCGGGCCCAGGCCAGCGATGGCTCACGCCGCACGAATTCCTGGATTGACGCGCGCACCTGCTGGGGTTCAGCGCTCCGCCAGTCGGTGCCATTGAGAAAGCCTTCGATGGCCTCGCGCAGCGCAGCTTCCTGCTTGATCTGCTGCACACCGCGGCCGCGGGTGTTCACGTACGTAGCGGCCGCTTCGACCTGGTGGGTGGTCAGGTAGTCCAGGCGAGCGCCGCTGTAACCGTCGCAGTGCTCGTAGATGCGATCGAGCCCGCTACCGGCGACATTGACCAGGTCGCGCAGAAAGCCGCTGGCCGAGCCATCGACATCGGCGAGAAAGACGAGTCGCGGCTCGAGGTATTTGCCGTGCAGGTCGTACGCCGCGGCCATCACGAAGAAGCGGGCGAAATGCACGTCCGGTAGCTGGCCGAACGGCACCGCGGCGTTGCTGGCAGGGTCTTGCGCCATTTCTTCGAGCAGGCTGCGCAGCGCGGCTTCGTGGCCGAAGCGGACGGGCGCGATGACGGTGACCGCTGCTTGCGGGTCGCTCAGACGGACACTCCCTGGCGCAGGAAGGCGCCGGCACGCGGAAACTGGAGCACGAAGTTGATAGTCTTAAGTCGTTCCCAGTACACGATGCCGAGGTAGGTGCCGGGCGTGATCTCGCGGATCTCGTCGCGAATCCTGCGCGCCAGCAGCGACGTTTTCGAGTAGTCGAGGATGATGGCAGGCTTGCCGTCGAACCAGCTTGGCGCGACGTAGACCTTCGCTTTGATCAAGTGCACGCTGACCGGCGAGACCTTGTTCACCAGCTCACCGCGGGTGCGATCGAAGACTTTGCCCTGCCACGCCAGCCAGCGCGCGAGCCACAGGATGGGGCGTTCGACCTCGGTGCCGGGCGCGACGATGGCTGTCCCCAACGCGTCACCGTCGGGGATATCGCCAAGTGGACTGCGGTGGAACAGGTCATCGAGCTGTGCCTGAGACATGGTGTTCAAGTCGTCGAGTGTGATCGTTGCCATGCGGGTCAAACTCCCCCCTGGTTCTGGCGCGGCCACGGCGCGAACGGATTGTCAGTATGCCGCAGCACGCCAGCTAACCCCGGCGCGTGCCGCAGCAGGACGGATGCGAAATCGTTGTTGGCTACCCAGTCCATTCCGGTTTGGGTATAGACACGCGGTGAATAGTCGGCGGTGAAGAAACGGTCGCTCTCGAGCCGCCGCGACGCCATCAGGATGAAAATGCGAAATGCCGTATCCGAGAAGCCGAAGCCACTCGGTCGCGGCTCAGCATACAAGCCGATCATCAGGTCGACGCTATCCAGGTCGTTGTTGTAGACACGCCGGATTTGCTCGACCCACTCGGGGTTATCGCTGAGCTGCTCGAAGCGCTGCAGTCGTGGCTTGCGCAGCAGCGCGCGGAAGTCGTTGTAGCGGGGCACCCCGCGCTCACGCACGCGCAGCAGGTCGATGGCGGCGACGTCGTTGAGGTTGCCTTGCAGGTCCGTGAGGCGCTGCAGCGTTTTCGGGAAGTTGTGCAACGTGATCGCACCGGGGTGACTCGTTGCGAATGAGTACATGGCATTGGCGAAGCCAACCTGTTCCATGACGGGGCGAGCGTTCTTGAAGGCGATCGCGGGAAAGTCGGTTTCGAGCAGCGTGCGATCGGTCTCGAAGGAACGGAAGCTCAAGTCGTCGCGCAGCAGCGGGTGCATGCGGTAGACCGCCACGAACTCCTCGGTGATCGCGTATGGCACACCGTGGTGGTCGGTTGGCGAGCCGGGGATGCCGCTGATCACCTCGCTGTCGCTGATCCGGCCAAAGAGGCGAGACAGGCGCTCGGACTCCAGCCCCCACCAGTTGCCGCGCATCCCGAAGACGGTGGTGGGGTGGGCGATGATGGCCGGTGTCCATTCGACGCTGTGGATCTTGGCCATGAGCGCGGCGTTGATCAGTCGCGCATGGTCGAACAGGTCGTCGTCGGACCAGCTCGGAAACTCGGCGGCCAGCCGATCGCAGATGGCGTTGTGCTCGCGCGTAAAGAGCGTGTGCATCAGGCTGAGGCCGAGCCACCAGTTGCCGTTCACGCCCGTGAGATCGATGCCGTTTTCGTCGAGCGGCAGCAGGCCGTCGGACTGGACGGTGAGCCTGCCGTGCTCGCCGCTGCGCAGTTTTTCGAGCATGTCGGCGCCGCTGCCGTAGATCTGCGAGCCGTCCCACCAGTGGGTAGCGGTGTTCTGGTAGGTCCTTGGCCCGTGGTTGGTGGCAGTCGGATCGTCGCGGGTGCGGAGGATGCGCATCGGCCGCTCTGGCCAGTCGTCCTCTGGTTGCAGTGGCACCAGCCATGGGTTCGACGGCTCGTTGCGGCCGTGGCTCAGCCAGTCGTGGACCTGGAACTGCAGCCACGCGGCGGCCAGCAAGTTGAGGGTGGTGGCGGGGATGAAGCGCTCACGTGTCAGCAGCTCGAGGCTCACTGTGCGTGGGTTCGGCGTCATCAAGCGCTCGGGCGACTCAGGGTGGGTGAAGCGGATGGGGACGTTGCGGCCGAAGCGCGTGCCGGTGCTGCCCATCGTGGGTTGGCGAAGGTCGTTGTACGCGCCGTCCGGGCTGCGAGCGGTCAGGTAGCGCGGCGGCGTGGCGGCCTGTGCTTTGGGAAGATCCTCAGTGGAAAAGAGGTTCCAGCGTCGCAGGGTGTTGCGCGCTGCGAGCAGCACGGCGATGCCCAGCGGAAGCGGCAGACGGTGCCAGCCGATGGCCCAGTCGATGGCCTGGGCGAGGCGCAGGAGCACGCCCGCCGATGCTACCCCGCCCCGGTGAGGCTGTAGCATGCGCCGCATGGCCGACCTCGCGCGGATTCTGCTGGCGTGCATTCGGCTTTTCAACGGACTGGCGGCGCTGCTCGTACCGCAGCAGCTAGCCAGGCGGTTGGGCATCGATACCGACGAGTACCCGGCGGCGATGTATGTCCTGCGGATGTTTGGCGTCCGCACGATCCTGATCGGCCTGGACTTACTCGCGCCACAGGGACATCGGCGCGAGCAAGCGCTCAAGGCCGCGCCGATCATCCATGCTTCGGACACGGCGGCGGCGTTCCTGGCAGGTCAGCACGGCAAGTTCCCACAGCCTATGGCGCGGATCACGGTGCTGATCTCGGCGGTCAATACAGGGCTGGCAATTATCGCCAACCGCTAAAACGCTCCTGAGCGGCGTTTCTTCTCTCGAGATGACTTTCGCCGCTCCCACCGCTCCCGACACTGTCGTAGCGGAGACTCCCAAGCTTCGTATTTCCTGGGTCGAGCTGTGCTGCTTGAACTGCGGTGAGCTCGCCGGCTATATCGAGAACGCGCGTCTGGTGAAGCCCGTCGTACCCGGGCGCATCCGCATCGATGCTGGACGTCTGCGCTGCGGACGGTGTGATGGCATGCTGCTCAGCGGTCAGCGCGGCGTGGCCACGAGCGTGCAGGGCATCGGATGATCGCCTTTCCCGACATCACATCCACCGTGCGCAACTAACCCGCTACCGCATCGCCTGGCTCGGCGACCGAACGAGCGATCGCGCGATCCGGGCCGGTCTCGACCAGCATGCCTGTCGCCGCGTTTTGCCCGTGCGACAAGTCAGTACTCGGCCTCGTCTGAGCTGCGCCACACCCTGTCATCACCTTAGACGTCGGCCGCGCGAACTACTTCCGGGCTGCCAATCGAGCGCCGATGCGCAGCCAGCCAATCTGCCCCGCGTCGTTGCGCACGAACTCGGCGCGGGCATCGCGCATGGGATCATCGAGGCCGATGATGCGATCGTCTGACCAGAACGAGAATCGAACGGCCGGCGGGTCTGGGGCGCGCGGCACGCCTTTGAAGGGAAAGCCTTCCTTGCGGTGCACTTGCACCTTCAGACCGCTGCCATCGACCGACACCTCCGTGTCCGCGAGCCACGCCTCGTAGCGGCCGGCGTATTCGGCCAACTTCGCCGCCGGGACCGCGACCGGAGCTGGCACAGGGCTTGTCAGCCCCAGGTGCTGCTCGAGCAGATCCGCGCTGAGCACGCGGCACAACTCGTCGCCGCGGCTGGCATTCGTGAGGATGACCAACCCGAAGCCGCGGGAGGGTACGACCTTAAAGGTGGACGACTGACCGTGGGTGCCGCCGCTGTGCTCGACGATGCGTGTGTCCGCCACGTCGCGCAGCATCCACGCCACCGCGACGGAATCGGCGAAGCTGCCAGCCGGCGCCAGCGGCGAGTGCATCTGCACGCGCAGCTCATCTGACAGGAACCCCGACGGGCCCAGGCCGAGCTGGAAGCGCGCATACCGCAGCAGGTCGGGTACGCACGACGTCAGTCCGCCCATCGGGTTTGCCGCTCGCGTCAGGGCCCACGGCCGGGCGATCCGCATCGCCTCATCCGGTGTGAACGGACTGTGGTGGCCGACGACGAAGCGGTGGGTCATGATCCACGTCGGTTCGAAGTACGAGTGCTCCATTCCGAGTGGCTGCAACACCAGCTCGCGGGCCGCGTCTTCGTACCGCTGCCCACACACCACCTCGACGATCCGCCCGGCGACGGCGAAGCCGGAGTTGCAGTAGGAGAACAAAGCACCGAGCGGTGTCAATTGCGGCAGCTCGGCGAGCCCAGCCACGTAGCGCGCGAGCGCATCGTCACCGCTGCCAGTGTCGCTGAAATCGTCGCCGACCCAGCCGCCGGTGTGGGTGACCAGGTGGCGCAGTTTCGCCTGCTCGGCGACTGACTCAGAGGCCAGACGAAAATCGGGCAAGTAGCGACGAATGGGCGCCTCGAGGTCCAGGCGGCCCTGTTCGACCAGCCGCATCATCGCCGTTGCCGTGATGGTCTTGGTGATCGAGCCGATCTGAAACAGCGTGGTGGGCTGGACCGGCAGCGGATTGTCGATGCACGTGACCCCGTACGTGGAGATGTCTTCAACGCCGTCGGCCAGGACGCCAACGGCGACGCCGGGCACGCCGAAGCGCTGCATCAGGTCGGGCAGCATGCCACTATGGTGGGCGTGTCGCTGTACTACGAGTCAATCGGCGCCGGCGAGACACTGCTGCTGATTCACGCGGGTATCGCTGATTCGCGCATGTGGGATCAGCAGGTCGAGGAGTTCTCGAAGCACTACCGCGTGATTCGTCTCGACGTCCAGGGGTTTGGCAAGTCGCCGGCCGCTGAGCAGCCAGTGACCCGCGCCCAGGAGCTGTGCGATCTGCTGCGCAGCTTGGATGTCGAGCGCGCGCACGTGGTCGGCGTGTCGATGGGTGGCGCGGCGGCGATCGACTTCGCGGTGCAGCATCCAGAGATGGTTGGCGCGCTTATCCCGGTCGCGGCTGGTGTCAGCGGCTTCGAGGACACCGCCCACATGGTCAACGTGGAACGCCCGGCGGAGTTCACTCAGGCCGTGCTGCGGTTCCTTCAAGAAGCGGCAGCATCTCGCGGTGCAGGTCGCAGCTGACCGATAGCAGCAGCCGCGCAACGCCGACGCGTTCGAGATCCGCGATCTGTTGCGCGGCCTGGGCTGGCGTACCCATGATCCACGCGGTCTCGGTGGTCATCATGCGCTTGTACTGCGGCTCCGTCTGGCCCAGGAACTCGTAGCGCTCGCGCACCTGCTGCTCGGTTTCGCCGATGCAGATGGGCGTGAAGACCGACAGCCGCACGTGCTCGGGTAGGCGCGCGCGAATTGCCTGACACTGCTCGACGGACGGCAGGGTGATGGTGTACTCGTCGGCGTAGCGGCCGGCCAACCTCGCCAGCCGCTCAGCACGCGCGCTGCCGCCGACGATCAGCGTGGGCCTCGGCTGCTGGACCGGTTTTGGGGTGAAGCTTGCTTGTTCCAGGTGGTAGTGCCGGCCGTGATGCGTGAATGGGTCCTGGCTCCACAGGCCGCTAATGACTTGCAGTTGTTCTTCGACGAGATCCACGCGTTGCGGTGCTTCCGGAAAGTCGAAGCCGAACGAGGCGTGCTCATGCGCAAACCAGCCGGCGCCAATGCCTAGCTCGGCGCGACCATCGCTCATGTGATCCAGGGTCGCGGCCATCTTGGCCAGCACGGACGGATGCCGGAAGGTCACGGGGCTGACCAGCGTGCCGAGGCGGATGCGGGTTGTTTCGCGGGCCAGGCCGCCCAGGAATGGCCAGGCGTCCGCAGCCATGCGCGAGCACAGGCCACGCTCGTATTGCTCGGCGATGCCCGAGGGGTAGTAATGCTCAGCGAGGAGGGCGGCCTCGAAGCCGAGGTCCTCGCCTGTCCGTGTTATGGCCAGGGTGTCAGCGTAGGTCATGCCCTCCTGGATCTCGATGGATAGGCACAGGCGCACGCTGCTGAGTGTAAAGGCCCTCTCCCTCTGGCTCCTTAGCTCGCCCTCACCCCCTTTCTCCCAGAGGGCGAGGGGAGGACTCTTTACCCCGGAGCAGCATGACGGCCAGGATGAGGGCGATGAAGCCGAGGATCCGCCCCGCCAGGCTTGGCTTGCTGCCCTCGGGCTGCCTGGTTGTTCGGGCTGACTGACCTTGCTCGCGTAATTGGGCGCCGGCGCTCTTTCTCGGCACGCCGAGAGGTCCACCACCCCGCAGCGCGGGTGCCGTGCCGGTGCTCTCGGCCTGAACCTGGCCAGTCCGCTGGTCGAATTCGGCACGGCCCTGCTCTGCGTTCGCGGTCGCTTCGGCCAGGGCGGTTGCCCGTGCTGGCTCCTGGAGGAAGGCATTCAACTCGGCGCCAAGCACGAACACGAAGCCGAGGAGGTACAGCCAGAAGGTGAACACGAGGAATACGCCGAACACCGCGTAGGCCTGATTCGGCGGAAAGATACTCAGGTACAGCGGGAACACCGCGAGGATCACGAAGAACAGCACTGCCGACAGCAGAGTTCCAGGCAGCACGTTGCGCCACCCCTGCTCTGCATTGGGCAGCACCTTGTAGAGCAGCAGGAACAGCAGGAATGCGCTCACGATCGAGATCGACCAGCTGGCCACGCTGGCCAGCACCGGGCCTATGGGCAGCAGCGGCACGTGCTGCACGAGGCTGCCGACGCCCAGCGCCAACGTGGAAATCACCAGTAGCGAGGTGGTCACGATCAGCATCACGATCGAGACGACGCGCTGCATGATGAAGTTGCGGCTCTCGACGTGGTACGCCTTGTCGAATACCGAGGCCATGTTGCTGAAGAAGCTGGAGCCGTTGAACAGGAGGAGCAGGATGGCGATGATGCCCGCGGGCGCAGCGGCCGAGTGTCTGACGCCCTCCAGCGCCTCTGACAGTGGTCCGGTGGCCTGTGACGGCACCAGCACCATGACCGTGTCATAGACCTGGTTGAGGCGCTCGGGATCGCGCAGGACGAGGCCAGCGACGGTCAGGATGCCGAGCACGAGCGGCAGAAGCGCGCTCAGCGTGCCCCATGCCAGCAGCGCCGCCAGGTTCGGCGTCTGGTCATCCATGACCTTGTGCACGAACAACCCGCCGCGCGAGCGCTGGAATGCGGCCAATTTTTCTGTCAGTGACTTCATCGATCTGACCGGCTTTGAAGGCAGGAGCTATGCCAGTCGTCATGTCCGCGGCGCGTTCCCAGAAGCGAAACAGCGGGCGAGTGCTAGGCTTCCCTACATAAGTGTTCTTCGATACCGCAACGGAGACGCTCGATCGGGCAGCGCTGAAGCAGAGGCAACTGCAGCGCGCACAGGCTCTCTTGACAGAGATCCTGCCCAGCAACAAGTTCTACGCGCGCAAACTCGGCCGCGAATGCCGCGTCGAAGACTGGTCAGATTTCCGCCGACTGCCCTTCACCACCAAGAGTGAGCTGGCGCAGGATCAAGAAAACGAGCCGCCGTACGGGACGGTTCTCACGTACCCCCTAGAGAAGTACGTCAAGTTCCACCAGACGTCCGGCACCACGGGGAAGCAGCCGATTCGCTGGCTGGACACGGAGGAGTCGTGGGACTGGTGGGCCAACTGCTGGGGACACGTGTTCCGCGGCGCCGGCGTCGGACCCTCGGACCGCGTGTTCTATGCCTTCTCGTTCGGTCCGTTCATCGGCTTCTGGGCCGCGTACGAAGGCGCCCGCAAGGTCGGTGCCCTGACCGTGCCGGGCGGTGGCATGGAGACCCAGATGCGCCTGAAGGCGATGCGCGACATCGATGCCACCGTGCTGTGCTGCACGCCCACCTATGCGTTGCGGATGGCCGAGGTTGCCCACGACATGGGTATGGACCTGCGCAGCTTGGGTGTGCGCGCGACGGTTCACGCGGGCGAGCCCGGCGCCAGCATTCCGGCGGTTCGCGACCGCATCGAGCAGGCCTTCGGCGCGCAATGCTACGACCACACGGGTATGACGGAGCTGGGCGCCACGGGCTTCACCTGCCAGGAGAAGTCAGGCGTTCACCTCATCGAGTCGGAGTTCGTGTTCGAGGTCATCGACCCGGCCACCTGTGAGCCGGTCGAGGACGGCGAGCAGGGCGAGCTCGTCGCGACCAATCTGGGTCGCGCCGGCAGCCCGCTGATCCGCTATCGAACGGGCGACCTGGTCGAGCTAGACCCGAGCCCGTGTCACTGCGGCCGCACGTTCGCCAGGCTCAAAGGTGGCATCCTGGGCAGGGCTGACGACATGATCATCGTACGCGGCATGAACATCTTTCCGAGCGCCATCGAGGGCGTGCTGCGCGAGTTCTCGCAAATCAACGAGTTCCGCATCGAGGTGTTCTCGAAGCGGGAGATGGCCGAGCTACGGATCTTGATAGATGCCCAGTCGGGGACCGACGCGGCATTTGGTCAGCTCGTTGCTGACCGTCTGCATGACCGGCTGTTGCTGCGGGTGCCGTGCGAGCTGGTCCCGGCCGGCAGCCTGCCGCGGTTCGAGCTCAAGGCTCAGCGCCTCGTACATCGCTAGCGGTTCGTCGCCCCCTAGGAGATGTGCAGGATTGCACCTGTCGCGGCGAAAGCATCAGCGCTACGGTGACGAATAGCTGACGGCCGCCGCTGCACGCGCCTTCCCACACACCACCTGCAGTCACCGCTCGGTCGGGCACCCGTCGCACGCTCGAGCGGGACAACGGTCATCGGCTCGAAACGCGTCATGCTGGGACCGGGGCCTTTTCCCAGCGGGGCGCGTTTCGTTTTAAGCTCCGGCTGGAAGAGTCGCTCGCGACGTAACTGACGGCTAGCTATTGCCCAAAAGGGCGGGTAGCATACCGCGCGGGGAAGCGCGGTCAGCGCAAATACCGGGGACGGGCGACTCTTCAAGGGGGAGGGCGGCGATGGACGCCGCACTACAGCGCGCTGCCACTTCGTCGCCGGACGGGGTGGAGCGGGCACGCATGGCCGCGCTCATATCGACGCTGTCCGACGCAGTTCTGGTCGTGGACACGGCGGGCCAATTCGTGCACGCCAACCCGTCGTTCGAGGGGTTGTTCGGGCCGCACGCTGAGGCGTTCGTAGACGGCGACCCCGGACCCGACAGCGTGCGCATGCGCGCCGCGCGCGGTGAGTGCTTCAACAGCGAGATCGAGCTCCGAGCGGTCGGCGGATCACGCTGGTTCGATGCGCGCACCGCGCCAGTCCTTACGGCCGACGGGGTCGTGCACGGCGGGGTCGTCGTGCTGGCCGATCGGACCGACCGGCGTCTGCTGCGGTTGCACGAAGAGTTCATGGCACTGGCCAGCCATGAGCTGCGCTCCCCGCTGACCGCGCTGGGTGGCTTTTTCGAGATGCTCTCGCGGCGCCTGGCGCCCGAGATGGATGAACGGACGACGCAGCACCTGGTCCGTGCCCAGGGGCAGGTGCGGCGATTGATCGACCTGGTAAGTGAACTGACCGATCTCGCGCGCTTGCATGGCGACAAGCTGAGCTTGAAGCCGGAGCGCTGCGAGCTCACAGCACTGCTGGCGCAGTTTGTCGACGCGGCGGAGACCCTGTCGGTGGCGCACCGCGTCGGGCTGCAGGTGCCTGAGGGTCAAGTGTGGGTCATGGCTGACGCGCAGCGACTGGATCAGGTGCTCATGAACCTGGTGACCAACGCGGTCAAGCACGCGCCCGACTGCAAGCGCATCGACGTGCGGCTGGAGGTGACCGAATCCTGCGCGGTGGTGTGCGTCCAGGACTATGGGCCGGGCGTTGCCGACGGGGATCGCGAGCGCATCTTCCAGCGCTACTACCAGGCGCGGGCGACGAGTGGCCCATCGCGGGCAGGTCTCGGCCTTGGCTTGCATATCGCCCGTGAGATCATGCTGGCGCACGGCGGCGGCCTGGAGCTCACCGCTAGCTCGCCAGACGGATCCATCTTCTCCGCGCGCCTGCCACTCTCGCGTTAGAACCAACGTATGCGACGTCGCGATGCCATGCGGCTGTTCCTGGCTGCGCCATTGCTGGGGCCATTCCTCCGCGGCACGCCGCCCGCCCAGGCGCGGCAGCCTTCCACGAGCCTCGAGGGCCAGCGTTTGTTCCCGCTCGACAACCCCTGGAACCAGGATGTCTCGCAGGCACCGTTAGACCCGAACTCAGAGGCGCTCATCGCGAGCATCGGCCTCGACCGCGGGCTGCACCCGGATTTCGGCACCGTCTGGCAGGGCGCGCCGATCGGCATCCCATATGTCGTCGTCGACGGCGATCAGCCGCGCGTGCCAGTGACGTTTGAGTATGCCGATGAGAGTGCCCCTGGGCCGTACCCCATTCCAGCGGACGTACCCATCGAGGGTGGCGGTGACTCCAGCGGCGATCGACACGTGCTGATCGTGGACCGCGACAACCTCCTGTTGTATGAGCTCTACGCCGTACGGCATGTTTATCGCCGACAACGGCGCGGACTGGTACATCAGCGGCGCGCCCGACCCGCGCTGGAACGACGACGAGCTCGCCAGCATCCGCCGCGTCAGCGGTCGGAACTTCGAAGTCGTGCATATGGACGGCCTTATCGAAGGGTGACACACTGCTCGTCTGGCAACCTCCCCGCACTCTCTGAGTGGTGGACCGTGGCCGCGGCTGCTGCCGGCGGAGCACCCGCGGTACGCGGCGTTGCCAGCGCAGCCCGGTGTGCTGATTGGTCGCGAACGCGAGCTGATCGACATCCGTGAGCGGCTGAGTCGGCCGACGGTGCGGCTCCTGACGTTGACCGGACCAGGTGGTGCGGGGAAGACCCGCCTTGCCCTGGAAGCCGCCCGGGCGTGCATCGACGACTTCGCGCTGGGCGCCTGCCTGGTCGAGCTCGCCGCGATCGGCGAGGCCGAGCTGGTGCTGCCCGCGATCGCCGAGGCGCTGGGCGTTCGCGAGTCGATTGGCCAGCCGCCACAAACCAGCATCATCGAGCACATCGGACCAGCCGAGCTGTTGCTCGTGCTGGATAACTTCGAGCAGGTGCTCGATGCGGGGCGCGATCTGGCGCGGTTGTTGGAGGGCTGCCGCGGGCTGAAGATCCTCGCGACCAGCCGCTCGCGGGTGCACATCCGCTGGGAACACGAGCTGCGAGTGCCACCACTCGCGCTGCCCGATCTGCTGCGTCTGCCGCCACTCGCCGAGCTGGCGCAGGTGCCAGCGGTCGCGCTGTTCACCGAACGCGCTCAGGCTGCTCGCCCGGACCTGCTCTTCGACGCGGCGGTCGCCCGCGCGGCGGCAGAAATCTGCGTGCGCCTCGATGGCCTGCCACTTGCGCTGGAGCTGGCCGCTGCGCGCGTGCGGGTGCTGCCACCGGCGGCGCTGTTGGCTCGGCTGGAACGCCGCCTCGACCTGCTTACTGCCTCTACTCAAGACGCGCCCGATCGGCACCGCGGACTGCGCGCGGCCATTGACTGGAGCTACGAGCTGCTGTCCGACCAGGAACGGAGGTGGTTTCGTCGCCTGGCGGTGTTTGTCGGCGGCTTCACGCTCGATGCCGCGCACGCCCTCGGCGAGGGGGAGGATGCATTCGATCAGGTGGCCTCGCTCGTGGATAAGAGCCTGCTGCGCTCGGATCCGACCGAGGAGCCACGCTTCGGCATGCTCGAGACGCTGCGCGAATACGGCCTCGATCAGCTGGCGCACTGCCAGGAGAGCGACACCGTACGGGAGCGGCATGCGTCGTTTTTTGCGCGGCTCGCGCAGGGCGCTGCCGACGGCGTCACCGGTCCGGATTCGATGCGCTGGCTGGAGCGGCTCGAGCAGGAGCACCCGAATCTGCGCGCCGCGCTGGAATGGTCGTTCGATACCGGGCGCGGACAACTGGGCGGCCAGCTGGCAGCGGGGCTGTGGCAATTCTGGAGCGTGCGCGCCCACCTGCGCGAGGGCGCAGCGTGGCTGGAGCGGGCGCGCGCCGCGCAGGGCGTGCCGCCAGAAATGCGGGCGCAGGTCCTGGTCGGCGCGGGTCAACTGGCGCGCGAGCGCAACGATTTTCCGTCCGCCGAGCGCCACCTCCTCGAGGCGCTGCAGCTGTTCCGCGACCTTGGCGATCGGAACGGCGAGGCGGCGACGTTGAATCGCCTCGGCGAAGTTGCACGCTACACCGGCGATTTCCCGCGAGCTGAGGCGTACTACGGCGAGAGCCTGAAGTGCTACCGCGCCCTCAACGACCCGCGCGGCACGGCATCGGTGCTGACGCATCTCGGGGTCATCGCGCGCAACCAGGGCGACTACGATCGTGCGGTCAGCCTGTACGAGGAGAGCCTGGTGATCGACCGCCAGCTCGGTGATCGTCGCGGTATGGCGGTTGTGCTCAACAACCTGGCCAACATCGCGGGCGCACGCCGCGACTACAACCGTGCGGGACAGCTCATCGAGAAGAGCCTGGCGCTGCGGCGTGAGCTCGGCGACAAACGCGGCATCGCTCTCGGCTTGAAGAACCTGGGCGACGTTCGGCGCGATCGCAACGACCATACGGGTGCAGTGGGCCTGTACCGGGAAAGCCTGGAGCTTCGCCGCGAGCTGGGTGATGCGTGGGGCGTGGCGCTGTGTCTGGAAGGCGTGGCCTTGAGCCTCATCGCGCGCGCCGAGAGCGTGCGGGCCGTCCAGCTGTGTGGGGCGGCAGCCCTCCTGCGGTCCGCCGTTGGCACGCCGATTCCGCCCGCCGAGCAAGAGGCATGGGACGACGCACTGGCGGCAGCACGCAGCCAGCTCGGCGCAGCGGGGTTCGATGCCGCCTGGGCCGCCGGGCAACAGCGCGAGCTCGACGAGCTGATTTTGGAAACGTTCACCGATCCGGTGGCGCTGCCCATTCGGCCGCTGGCCGATCCATTGTCGCGGCGGGAGCGCGAAGTCGCTCTCCTGGTCGCGAAAGGGCTGACCAATCGTGAGATTGCCGAAGCGCTGGTGCTGAGCGAGCGCACCGTCGATGCCCACGTCGAGCACATTCGGACCAAACTGGGTGTCCGCACGCGCAGCGCGATCGCGGCGTGGGTGGCGGTCTCAGGCGGTCCTTCGACAAGCTCAGGATGAGCGGCAATTCGACAAGCTCAGGATGAGCGTCCTTCGACAAGCTCAGGATGAGCGATATCCCGCTCATGGTGAGCCTGTCCTTCGACAAGCTCAGGATGAGCGGCGTCGGTGTCAGGCGGCGAGCGCTAGCGCTTGCGTCTGGCTGGACGTCGGTAGTCGCACGATGAACGTCGAGCCACGACCGACCTCGCTTTCGACGCGAATCTGGCCCAGGTGCGCTTCGACCAGCATCTTGGCCACCGCCAGGCCCAGACCAGTGCCGCGCACCGAGTGCGTTGCGCCGTCCTTGCCGCGATAGAACTTCTCGAAGATCCGCTCACGCTCATCGGCCGCGATGCCGATGCCCTGGTCCGCCACACGGATCTCGAGCTCGCCACTGCGCAGCGTCCGCGCGCTCACCTGTACCTCGCTGCCTTCAGGCGAGTAGCGGACCGCATTCGTGAGCAGGTTGTTGACGACCTGCCCCAGCCGCGCCAGGTCGACTCGAGCCAGCGGCAGCGACCCCGGCAGGCTGCTGACAATGCGATGCGTGCTGCTCGCTTGCGCGAAGGCGGCGGTCGTGCGCTCGAGCCACGGCGCGAGGTCCGTGATCTCGTACTTCAGGCTGAGTCGGCCGGATTCGAGGCGCGACGTGTCGAGCAGATCGTCCACCAGGCGGAGCATCAGGCTCGAGTTCTCGTGCACTTCGGCGGCGGTCTCGCGGATCTGACCTTCCTTGCGCAGGATGCCGTCGGCAATCAATTCGGCGTAGCCATGAATGATGGTCAGCGGCGTCCGCAGCTCGTGCGAGACCTGGCCGAGGAATTCGTCCTTGAGCCGCGCGACCTCACGCAGGGACTCCACTTCGCGCATCGCTTCCGCGGCGGCGGCGTCGCGCGACATGCGCGCCATCTCGCCGGCCAGTCGAGCGCTTTCCAGTGCGACAGCGGCGTAGTCGGCGAGCGTATCCAGTACCAGCAATTCTTCGCTGCTGAAGGCGGGAATGCCGCAGTTCGAAGAGCGGCGTACTCAGTTTCTTAGCCTGCCCTCGCGGCGACCATAAGGGAAGTAGCTGATACTGCCGAGCGACGATCACTGTTATTTATGACCTGAGAAGCGCGAACACGTCGACGTCGGTGAGCTCGCCCGCGGCATCGCGCGCCGCGCTGTGGAACGTGCCCTCGTGCACAAAGCCGAGCGCTTCGACCACTCGCCGACTGCGGTCGTTGCGCACGTTCATCCGCGCTTCGATACGCAGTGCCCCGATCTCCTCGAAGCCTGTCCGAGACAGCGCGGCAAGCGCTTCGCGCATGAAGCCGTGTCCCGCGGCCGAGCGGCGCAGCCAGTAGCCCAGCGACAGCTCCGGCACCGACCACTCGATGTGGTGAAACACGGCCTCGCCCAGGTAACGCTGATCGGCGCGGTCGAAGATGCCAAATGCGAGGTGCTGGCGCGTGAGCCACTGCGCCCGCAGCCGTGCCAGCTCGATGCGCACCTCGTCCAGCGAGGTGCGGCTCGGCCAGTGTCGCAGCCAGGGGTGGAGATGGCTGCGCGACTCCTCGAGCGCTTCCCAGAGCGGCTCCGCGTCGTCGGCCTGGTACGCGCGCAACACCAGCCGCGCGGTCTCGATGCGCTCGGGAACCGCGACCAGCTCAGGTGGCTTCAGGGCGCTGCCGCGGCCGCGGCAGCGGGTTGGGGCTCCTCGGCGCTGCGCTTTTTGAAGGCGGGCATGACTTCGGCGGAGAAGCGCTCGAGCTGCTCGAGGATGAATCGCTTCGGGGTGCCGACGACCTGTCCGACGTGGACTTGCTCCAGGCCGGGGTAGCGCTCTTGCAGCTCCAGCAGCCGCTCGACCATGCGCTCGGGCGGCCCGGCCATGAACGCGCCCCTGGCGACCGAGTCGCGCAGGGTGGGCAGCGCGGCGTGGCGGGCACGCGCAGGGTCGGCGATGGCGCTGATCTGGTCTTCTGAGAGGCCAGGGACGAAGCCGAGCGGCGCGAACATCTTGAGCCACTCCTCGAAGAACGGCGACGCCTCGCGGATCGCCTCGTCCTCGCTGTCGGCGATGTGGAAGCTGAGCCCGATGACCAGGTCTTCCCCGAGCTGGGTCTCCCGACCATGCCGCGCAAGCGCGTCGCGCCACGCGACGATCGTCTTGTCCGCGGCGCCGCCCGAGGCCGCGCCGCCGCCGATGATGCCCTTGATGCCGTGGCGCGCCATGAAGTCCAGCCCACGCGGACTGGCGCTCACGATTGGCTGATAGCACTCCACCGGCCGTCGTACCGGCCTGGGCACCAGCGTGATGTCCGAGAGCTCGTAACCGCGGTAGGGCACCTTCGGCGGGATCGTGTAGTACTTGCCGTGGTGTGAGAAGGACTGCTCGTTGAAGGCCTTGAAGACGATCTCGACCTGCTCTTCGAAGTAGTCGCGATTGGCGTCCGGATCCAGCATCGGTGCGCCGAACGTCTCGACCTCACGGGTGTGGTAGCCGCGACCGATGCCGAACAGCACCCGCCCAGCGGTGAGGTAATCGGCGGTGGCAAAGTCCTCGGCCAGCCGCAGCGGGTGCCACATCGGCACGATGTTGAAGCCGCAGCCGAACTTGATGCGCTTCGTCAAGTGAGCGAGATGGGTGGCGAGCAGGAGAATGTTTGGTATGCACTCGTACCCCTCGCGCTGAAAATGGTGCTCGGCCAGCCAGAAGACGTCATAGCCGGTCCGATCCATCAGCTGCGCGATCTCTGTCGCCTTGTCAAAAGCCGTCAGCAGTTGCTCGTCAGGGAGCCAGCGGTCGTTGACCGGTGTGCCGTCCAGGCCGAGGTTGTCGAGGTCCACGTGGCCGGCGTAGAGGCTGCCGAACTTCTTGATCATTGTGGCGGTGCTCCCTTGCTCCCGCTGACGATTGTGCCCGCTCCGAGGTAGGCGCGCAGCTTCTCGGCGTACGGTAGGCGCTCCTCGGCGGTGTTGCGCTGCCGCACCAGCGCGCATAGCGGGCACACGTAGTCAGGCGGCGCGTGGTTGTACATGAGCGCGATGTCAGTGGGCGGTCCAGCCGCCGTCGACGACCAGCGTGTGGCCGTTGACATAGTCCGATTCGGCGGAGGCCAGGAACACTGCCACGGCCGCGACGTCCTCGGGCGCACCGCGCACGCCCAGCGGCACGATGTCCTTCAGGCGATCGGCATTTGCCATGCCCACGCCGCGATCCATCGTCGCCGGGGCGCCTGCGCCGAGGATCTCCGTCGAGGTCGCGCGCAGGTTGGTAGTGATCGAGCCAGGACAGATCGCGTTGGTGCGGATGCCGCTCGGTCCGTACTCCAGAGCCAACTGCCGCGTGAGCCCCACCGCCGCGTGCTTGGAGATGGTGTAGGTGAGGCCACCACCGCCGGCGATCAGCCCCGCCACAGAAGCCACGTTCACGATCTTGCCGTAGCCGGCCGGCACCATCACTTCGAGGGCGCGCTTGCAGCCGAAGAACATCCCGCGCAGATTGATCGACAACACCTCGTCGAACAACTCGATCGACGTCTCCAGGCACGTGGCGTAGCCGTCCAGCACCCCCGCGTTGTTGACGATGATGTCCAGTCGACCGAAGCGGCTCACGGTCTCCGACACAAGCCGATCGATGTCTTGCCACTGTCGGACGTCGGTGCGAATGAACAGCGCCTCGCCCGAGCCGCTGATGCTCCGCGCCGCCGCCTCGCCCCGCTCCGTCGAGTACTCCCCAATCGCCACGGTGGCGCCTTCGCGGGCGAACGCCGCCGCGATTGCCAGCCCATTGCCTGAGCCGGCGCCAGTCACGATCGCGACTCGGCCCTCGAGCCTAGCCATGGGCGCCTCGCAATCGCTCCACCGCGTGGCGGTAGCCCGCGTGGAGCACACCGGTGTCCGAGGCGTAAGCGATCAGCCTCACCCCCTCGCGGATCCAACGCTCGGCCTCGTCGAGGCTATCGACCAGCATGGCTACCTCCTTGCCGCGCTTCTGGGCGGCGGCGATCAGTCTCGTGCGGTGGTCGTCGAGGGTCTCGGCCTGTCGGGAGGTGCCGTA
>WNGE01000309.1_pt1 | contig 62928 bp, 53 predicted proteins | sample 5400651 | NCBI WGS metagenome assembly WNGE01 (sample SAMN13153370, study PRJNA577476) | soil metagenome | isolation source: 60 cm soil or saprolite under grassland replicate 2 | place: USA:California | collected 2016-06-15 | reverse complement strand
TGAGGCTCCGGGCTCCGGTCTCTCGCCGAGTGTGGCGCGTGACCACAGGGTGCCCCTCGGAACCGACAGCTCGAAGGTGCAGGGAACCGTGAAGGGCGCAAGGCCCGCGCTGCGCGCCTCGCCCTCGGATCCCCGGCAGCTCGTCATCACGCAGGAGCCGTCGAAACGGCAGCACGCGGCCGAGCCGGCGTGCCGGCAGCAGCTTGCCCTCGCCGGACGCGAGAGCGCGGCGGAAGTGACCAGCTCGAGGAAGGCAACGATGAAGAGAAGCAGCAGGAGCGGGGCGAATCTTCTCATCGGGCGCCCCCGAGCATACGTCCGATCGGAGGCAGGTTGACGGGACTCACCGGTCGACGAGCGACATCAGCCGCTCGTTGTAGCGGGGGCCGGCGATCTTCTCCGGCGCGAGCGCTCGATCGAGCTCGGAAACTTCGGCCGGTGAAAGCGTGAGAGCGGCCGCGCCGACGTTCTCTTCGAGGTAGCGCCGCCGTTTCGTGCCGGGGATCGGCACGATGTCGTCGCCTTTGTGCAGCAGCCACGCGAGCGCAACCTGCGCGGGCGTCGCGCTCTTTCGTTTCGCCAGCTCGCGCACCGTCGCGGCGCCGCGCATGTTCGCGTCGAAGTTCTGGCCGGCGAAACGGGGATCGCCCCGCCGGAAATCGCCGTCCGAATATTCCTCGGCGCGCTTCGCGGTCCCGGTCAGGAAGCCGCGGCCGAGCGGGCTGAAGGCAACGAGCCCGATCCCGAGCTCGGCGAGGAGCGGAATGATCCGCGGCTCGAGGTTCCGCTCCCACAGCGAGTACTCGCTCTGGAGAGCCGAGATCGGGTGCACCGCGTGGCCGCGGCGGATGGTCTCCTCGCCCGCCTCGGACAGTCCGAGGAAGCGCACCTTGCCTTCGCGGACGAGGTCCGCCATGGCGCCGACCACGTCCTCGATCGGCACCGCCGGATCGACGCGGTGCTGGTAGAAGAGGTCGATGAAATCGGTCCGCAGCCGTCGGAGAGACGCCTCCGCCACTTCGCGGACGTGCTCCGGCCGGCTGTCGACGCCCGCCGGCTCCCCGTCGACGATCCGGAAGCCGAACTTCGTGGCGATGACGACCTCGTGCCGCCGTCCGGCGAGCGCGCGCCCCACGAGGTCTTCGTTGGTGAAGGGGCCGTAGACCTCGGCGGTGTCGAAGAACGTGACCCCGAGATCAAGGGCTCGGTGGATGGTGGCGATCGACTCCCTTTCGTCGGCGGCGCCGTACGACTGGCTCATCCCCATGCAGCCCAGGCCGAGCACGGAGACCTCGAGGCCCTGCCGGCCGAGCTTCCGTTTCGGGAGCGGGATCACCGTGGAATCCTACGTCACGGTCTCCCGCCGCCCGGCCCGGCGTCCCCCTGTGGCGCAGACCTTTCTTTCGGGTTTCTTTCGGCTTTCTTTCGGGTTTCTTTCGGGGGTCTCCGCTATAAAGCTCGACGCATGGGATTCCTGTCTTCACCCCTTTTCGGACGGACATATCTCTGAAAAGAGAAGAAAAGGACGTCGTCGGAGGAGACCAAGAGACCTCGCCGCCGTCCAGTCCTCTGGAAGAGCCCACGCTCCTCCGGCGCGTACGAAACGCTGTAATTGGAAAGCCGCGTGACCCGACCGATCCCCAAGTTTTTCATCGCCTCTCCCTCGTCGCCTTCCTAGCCTGGGTCGGACTCGGCGCCGACGGCCTGTCGTCCTCTTCCTACGGCCCGGAAGCGGCGTTTAAGGCCCTCGGGCAGCACATACCGCTCGCGGTGTTCCTCTGTCTGATGACCGCAGCGACGGTATTCATCATCTCTTTCGCCTACAGCCTTCTCATCGAACACTTCCCAGGCGGCGGTGGCGGATATCTGGTCGCCACGAAGTTGCTCGGCCCGCGCCTCGGCGTTGTGTCCGGGTGCGCGCTCATCGTGGACTACGTGCTGACGATCACGGTCTCAGTCGCCACGGGCTGCGACGCCATCTTCAGCTTTCTTCCCGCGGACTGGGCGCACGCAAAGCTGGAAACCGAAGTCGTGGTCATGATCCTGCTGGTAGTGCTCAACCTGAGGGGAGTCAAAGAGTCGGTCACTTTTCTGCTCCCAATCTTCCTGGTCTTTGTGGTCACGCACTTCGTTCTGATTTCGTACGGGCTCGTCGCGCACTTCTCGGGTCTGTCGGGCGTTCTCCACGGGGCGGTTGCCGAGGCGCGCCACACGACATCTGTTCTTGGATTCTTCCCGACGCTGTTCATATTGCTCCGCGCGTACTCGCTCGGAGGAGGGACCTACACAGGCATCGAAGCAGTCTCGAACGGTGTCCAGATTCTGCGTGAGCCGAGGGTTAAGAACGCAAAGAAGACAATGCTGTATATGGCACTGTCCCTGGCGTTCACCGCGGGAGGGATACTGTTCTGTTATCTGTTGATCCGCGCACAGGCCTTCCCGGGAAAGACCCTGAACGCAGTGCTGGCTGAGCGGTTGTTCGGGCCCTGGCGGCTGGGCGGCGTACCAGTAGGGCAATATCTCGTTGTCATAACGCTTGTAGCGGAGGGCGCGCTTCTCTTCGTGGCGGCGCAGACGGGTTTTATCGACGGGCCTCGCATTCTCTCGAACATGGCGGTGGACTCGTGGGTTCCGCGCCGGTTTGCGCAGCTCTCCGATCGGTTGGTCACGAAGAACGGCATCTTCCTGATGGGGATGGGCGGAATTGCCGTGCTCCTTTATTCGAAGGGAGCGAGCGATCTGCTCGTCCTGATGTACTCGATCAACGTGTTCCTAACGTTCACCTTGACCGAGCTAGGCATGTCGCGCTATTGGATCACGAAGCGACGCGATCCGGCTCACGAGCACTGGCTCCGAAACCTTGCGATTCACGGCACGGGTCTGACCATGTGCCTATCCATACTCGTCGTCAGCATCGTGGAAAAGTTTACAGAGGGAGGGTGGCTTACTGTTGTCGTGACTTCCGCGTTCATTCTGCTTGCGTTCGTGATCAAGAGTCACTACCAGAAGGTTCGCCACCAGCTACTGCGACTCGACGAGACTCTCCTCCACATTCCGCTGAAACCGCGCGAGATATCAACGGCCGGCGCCGATCCGAGCGCTTCCGTTGCCGTGCTCCTGGTGAATGGATTCAGCGGGCTCGGCGTCCATACGCTGCTGTCGATCCAGAAGCTTTTTCCAGGGCAATTCAAGAACTACGTTTTTGCTTCGGTTGGAGTCATCGACTCCGCTTCTTTTAAGGGAGCCGCAGAAGTCGAATCCCTCCAACACCACACAAAGGAGGATCTTGAGAAATATGCCGCATTTGCGCGGGGACTAGGGTTCCGGGCGGAGTTCAGGACCGCAATCGGTACCGAGGCAGTGGAGAAGGTGGTGGAGCTTTCCCAACAATTGCGGCGAGAGTTCCCGAGATCAGTGTTCTTCCTCGGCGCGCTGGTTTTCGAGCGCGACACGCTCTTCCATCGAATCCTTCACAACGAGACGGCCCTCGCGATCCAACGGCGGCTCCAGTTCGCGGGCCTCGAGGCGGTCGTCCTGCCGATTCGCGTCCGAACGCTCTCCAGGATCGACGCTGCCTAAGGAAACGAAACTTCGGGGGGAGTCCCAATTGGGCCGTGAGACGTTGGTTGATCCACCTTGTCGAACCCGGCCTGGCACCAGCACCCCGGACCGTGGAGGCAAGCACAGTCACCGTTGTGCCAGAGGCGCAAGCCCCGCACGGCGAAATACCCGTATCCAGCGAGGCCGGCCATGGCGAAGAAGCCGTATCCGCGCCCGTGCAGGGCGATGGCTTCGATCAACACGCCTGCGACGGCGCTGCCGGCGGCCAGCAAACCGAATCGAAGCGCGCGAGCCTCACTTGTGCTCACGCGCCGAGTCTTGGATGGGAAGCCCAAAGAAGTCCGGAAGGAAGCCGAAAAGATTTCGAAAGAAGCGACGAATCGACTCCGGGCTACTCCTCCGGCGTGAAACGATAGCCGACCCACGGCTCGGTACGGATCCACCGGGGGCGGTTGGGATCGTCTTCGAGCTTTCGGCGCAGGCTGCCGACGTGGACCCGCAGGGTGTCGTTGGTGACACCGGCGGTCGTTCCCCAGACGGTGGCGAGGAGCTGAGTGTGAGTCCAGACGGCTCCCGGCTTCCCGAGAAACGTTTTCAGGATCGAGAACTCGATCGGTGTCAGGTGGACTTCTCGATCCGCCTTGAGCACCCGGCGTGTCTCCAGGTCCACGGAGACGTCTCCCCAGCGCGAAAATGGAGGAACGCCGCGTCCGGCATCCGTTCGCCGCAAGAGTGCCCGGGCCCGAGCGAGCAACTCGTCGACGCCGAACGGCTTGGTCACGTAGTCGTCCGCGCCCGCGTCGAGAAGCGCGACCTTCTCCCGTTCATCGTGTCGGACCGTCAGCACGAGAATCGGGACGCGCGAGCTCTTTCGAACTTCCTGCACGAGCTCCCGACCGCCGAGCTCCGGCATGTTGAGATCGGTCACAATGAGGTCGAAGGATTGCTCACCGAGCCGGTCAAGCGCGTCCTGTCCGTCCACCGCCGTGTCCACCTGGTGGCCGGCCCGTTCGAGGGCGTCGCGAACGACCTTGCGCATGCCGGGCTCGTCCTCGACGAGCAGGATGCGGCTCATGGGCTCTTCGGAAGGACGATTTCGAAAACCGCTCCCCCCTGCTCCGAAGCCCCGATTCGAAGCGTGCCTCCGTTCATTTCAACGAGGCTCTTGGAAATCGACAGACCGAGCCCGGTGCCGGGAACGGCAGCGGTCGAGGGAAGTCGCACGAACCGTTCGAAGACGCGTTCGCGGTCGGGTGCGGGAATGCCTGCTCCCTGATCGAAGATGCGAATGAAAGCCTTGTCACCGTCTTTCGAGACCGAGACCCGGACCTCGGAATTGTCCGGCGAGTAACGTGCGGCGTTCTCCAGCCCGTGACCGAGCGCCTCGGTCAATTGAGAGGGATCCACTTCGACGGCGATCTCCTCGGGCGGGACGTCGACATAGAGAGCGTGTTTCGAGAGCGCGTCTCCGAAGCGGGCGAGAGCGGCCTCGACGATCTGCCCGCAGCCGACCCGCTCCCGCCGCGGCCGGGTGATTCCGGAATCCAGGCGCACGACCTCCATCAAATCCGAAACGTGACGCGACAGGGTCTCGAGCTCGATCCGAGCGAGCCGGGACTCGTCCGACGCACCGGCGCGCGCCTGCCAGTTCTCGACCGCGGCGCGGGCCGTCGCCACCGGCGTCGTGAGGTCGTGCGCGAGAGCGGCGAGAAGCGTGGACTTCATCTGTTCGCTCGTCTTGGTCTTTTCGGCTTCGCGAGCGATTTGCAGGAACCGCTCCCGCTCGAGCGCGAGACCGAGCAGCACCGCGCATCCCTCCGCCATCCGCTCGGTCGACCGGAGGCCGCGCGCGACCAGAACGCCCGCACGCGTGACCCCGACCGGGATCGGCAGGTAGATGTCCGTTCCGCCGAGCTCGGACGGGTACGCCGCCGAGTTACCCTGCCGGTACGCGAGCTCGACGAGGTTCCTCTGCGAGAGGGCGCCGGGCGTCGCGGCCAGTTCGGACAGGTCTCCCGGCCCCCGCGCGAGCCAGATCGAAACCTCGCGCGACTGAAGCGCGAGTCGCAGCCGGTCTGCTGCCAGGCCGAGGAGCGACTCCCGGCTCGTGTCCGCGAGGAAACCCTGGGACAGATCGGTCAACGCGGCGAGGTCCCGCCGCTCCGCTTCGACGAGACGCAGGCGGACGCGGGCGGTGGCGGAGAGCCGGCCGATCAGAAGTCCGCACACCAGGAAGACGAAGAAGGTGACGACGTTGCGGGGGTCCTCGATGACGAAGGTGTAGTACGGGGGGAGAAAGAAGAAATTGAACCCGAGTCCGGCGACGACCGCAGCGAGGACTCCCGGCCCGCTCTCCCACGCCCAGGCACAGAAGAAGACGGCGAGGATCAGGAACAGCGCCGCCGAGGAATAGGTCAGGCCGGGGACGAGCTTGAGAAGGCCGATCGTCGCGAAGACGAGGAGGAGCGCGGCCGGGTAGCCAATCCACCGCGCCGTCTGGGCACGCTTCACGGCGGCTATTCTGCGCGCTCGTGCCGAATGATGGCTGGGAGGCAGGGACTCGAACCCCGATTCACTGGTCCAGAGCCAGTTGTCCTACCATTGAACGACCTCCCAGTCGTTCGAAAGATCGCGAAGTATAACGGCTGTCGCCTCGGAGTGACGCCGCCTGAGGGTCTTACGGCGTACACTCGGAGCCGGCCATGATCCCGGAAGTCTTCGAGTGTCCGCGCTGCGAGCGACAGTTCGTTATCGACGGCATCCCCGACGACGGCAGTGAAGAGGTCCATTGCCCGCAGTGCAGCCGGTTCCTCGGCGTGCGCGACATCGCGTTCGTCCTTCGCACCGAGTTGGACGAGCTGATCGAGCGGCTGTCGTTCGAGAAGGATCGGCTGGAGAAGGACGAAGCGGTCTACGGCCTGACCGATTGCGATCCCGAGATGAAGTACTACGGGCGCGAGGTGTCGAGAGTGATCGGCGTACTGCGGTCGGCGCTGAAAGATCTCCGGCACCTCCGCGAGGACTACCGGGTCAAAGGCTAGATCGCGAAGATCTCGTCGACCGTGAGGGAAAGTCCGGGCAGGGCCTTCGAGACGATCGCGGCATTCCCGGAGAGCTTTGCGGTCGCGACATAGCGTCCATCGGCCCCCAGGTTCAAAATCTCGGCACTGTCGTCCTCCGGATCGAAATACCAGATCTCGGGCACGCCGGCTTTCGCGTACGCACGCATCTTCGTCTTCCGGTCGTACGCCTTGTTGCTCGGGGACAGGATCTCGATCACGAGATCCGGCGCGCCCTGGACGTTTGCCTCCGTGATGATCGAAAGCCGCTCCTTTCGGATGAAGAGCAGATCAGGCTCGAGAGCGGTCCACTTGCTGAAAACGACGTCGTAGGGTCCAACGAATACCTCGCCAAGGTCGCGTTGCTCGACGAATTCGTCCAGCGCACGGAGGAGTTTGCGAACGGCTCTTTGATGGGTGGTGTTCGGTGACGGCGTCATGAAGACTTCACCCTCGATGAGCTCGAAGCGCTTGCTACCGTCACGCGGAAGCGTCTGGAACTCGTCGTAAGTGAGCTTGGAGATGACGGACGTCATCGGAAGGGCCTCACGGGCAGTCTCGCACTTCGAGTTCCTGCTGTCTACTTGTCGCGGCGGATCCGCCCGACGAACTTCCTCAACCGCGAGAGCGCCTTCTCCTTCCCGAGCAGCGCGACGACGTCGAAGAGCGGAGCGCCGACGGTGACTCCCGTGAGCGCGAGACGCGTTGGGTGAATCAGCCGCGAGGCGGGAATCTTCATCTCGGCCGCGAGCTCGCGCAGCGCCGCGTCGAGATCCGGCGCGGTCCAGTAAACGACTCCTTCGAGCTTCGCGATCAACCGCTCGACCTCGGCCGCGGTCTCCGGCCGGACGTTCTTCTTCATACCCTCGGGGTCGTACTCCTCCGGGTCCTCCGCGTACATCGAAAGGGCGCGGCCCATCTCGATCGCGGTCCGCGCGCGGGTGCGGTGGAGCTCGATCGCGGCGAGCGCCGCCTCCTTCTCGGGAACGCCCGCCGGCGCGTGCGGCCTCGCCCGATCGAGCAGCTCCTCCGCCGGAATGCGGGCCATGTACTGAGCGTTCATCCAGAGGAGCTTCTCCGGGTCGAAGACGGACGGCGAGGCGCCGATTCTCTCCAGTGAGAACTCGCGCTCCATCTCCTCGCGCGACAGGATCTCGCGGTCGTCTCCCGGAGACCAGCCGAGCAGCGCGAGAAAGTTGACGAGCGCCTCGGGGAAGATCCCCTGGTCGCGCCACTCCTCGACCGCCGCGGCGCCATAGCGCTTCGAGAGCTTCTTGCGGTCGGTTCCGAGAATCATTCCGAGGTGCGCGAACGCCGGCACCGGGGCATCGAGCGCGCGGAAGAGCGCCACGTGCTTCGGCGTGTTCGCCAGATGGTCGTCCCCGCGCAGGACGTGCGTGATCCGCATGTCCGCGTCGTCGACGCAGACGCAGAAGTGATAGAGCGGATGGCCGTCGGACCGGACCAGGACGAAGTCGTCCAAGGCATCGGCGGGAAACTCCACTCGGCCGCGGACGAGGTCGTCCACGACGATCGTCTCCGCGGGCATTCGCAGCCGCACGACGAACTTCTCTCCCTCCCGCGCGCGCCGATCACTCTCATCGGGAGGGATTTCCCGGCCCGCCCCCGAGTAGCGATACGAGCGCCCCTCTGCGTCCGCTCTCTTGCGCTCGGCGTCGAGCTCCTCGGGGGTCTCGAACGCCCGGTAGGCCTTTCCCTCGGAAATGAGCCGGTCCGCGGCCGCGCGGTAGAGATCGTAGCGCTGCGACTGATAGTGCGGGCCTTCGTCGTGCTCGAGATCGAGCCAGTCGAGCGCAGAAAGAATCTGATCGGAGAGCTCATGCTTCGAGCGCTCGACGTCGGTGTCCTCGATGCGCAGGATGTAGGTCCCCTTCTCCCGCCGGGCAAAGAGGAGGTTGTAGAGCGCGGTTCGCGCGCCGCCGACGTGCAGGAAGCCGGTCGGAGAGGGCGCGAACCGGACGCGCGGACCGGTCGAATTCTGCAAGGCTTCGACATGCTAGCTTACGGCGCCTCCCGGCCGCGATGGAAGAAATCGAAAAGACCGAGCCGGTATCGATGCGCCTGCGCGCCGACGCCGTGCTGCTCCTGGTCACCGTCGTCTGGGGCTCGTCGTTCATCGTCGTCAAGAACGTCGTGCAGGACTCGCCGCCACTCGCGTTCCTGTTCTTCCGATTCCTTCTCGCGGCGGCGGTCTCCGCGCTGCTGCTCTTCGGCCGGCGCCGCACGCCCGGCCTCTTCCGCGACGGGGCAGTGATCGGCGGTCTTCTCGCGAGCGGCATGACTCTTCAGGTGCTCGGCCAGGTCGAGACGACGGCGTCGAAGGCCGCGTTTCTCACGGGGCTTTCGGTCGTGATGACGCCCTTTGCCGCGTTTGCGAGAACGCGCAGCCTCCCCTCTCTCGAGAATGGAGTCGGGATCGTTCTCGCCGGGCTCGGTTTCTTCCTGCTGACCTTTCCGGCGGGGGGAGGCGCGATCAACCGCGGCGACCTGGCGATCTTCGGCTGCGCGATCGTGTTCGCGTTCTACATCGTCGAGATATCGGTCCGAACGCGCGCGCACGACCCCTTCTGGCTGACCGCGGTCCAGCTTTCCATGGTGGCGGCGACAGCGGCGGTCCTGGCCGCGGCCGCGCGGATCGTGGGGGCGCCGCTCGAGCTGCGCGCGGTCGTGTGGCACGGAGGCTTTCTCTCGGCGGTGCTCTACCTGGGGACGATCGGCACGGTCGGGACGTTCCTCTCGCAGACCTGGGCGCAGCGGCACATGTCCGCCACACACGCGGCGATCCTCTTCGCGCTGGAGCCGGTCTGGGCGGCGCTCCTCGCCGCGTGGCTGCTCCACGAGCGGCTCGCATCGCGTGGGGCGTGGGGAGGGGCGCTCGTGCTGGCGGGGATCGTCGTTTCGGAGATGCGGCTGCGCAGGGGGACGTGACCCCCTTTTAATCCAGCGGAAACGTCAGGGTGTAGGCATAGCGACCGCGTCCGACCTCCATCCACACGGTCGACCGGTTGTGGTCCCGCTGAAGGATCCGGTTGACGTCGTCGACGTCCTTGACCCGGGATCCGTTCAGTGCGAGCAGCGAGTCGCCGGACTCGATTCCGGCGCGGACCGCCGCGCCGTCGCGGTCGATTGTGGTGATGCGGAGCGCGCCGCGCACGGGGGAGACGCTCATGCCGATTGCATCCTTCAAGATCTCGACGCCGAGGTTCGGCGGCGGCGCGGCCCCCTGTACGGTGACGGTCCGTTCTCCGGTCGAGTTGCGAAGCACGAGCCGCATCGGACGGCCCGGGCCGCGGCCCGCGAGAGCGGTCTCGAAAGCGTCCTCGGACTCGATCGGCGCGCCGTCGAGCGAGACGATCAGGTCGCCCGGTCGAAGCCCCGCCCGCGCGGCGGGGGAGCCGGGAAAGACGCTCCGCACGCGATACCCGCGGGGCCGCTCGAGAGCTCCCCGTTCGCCGGAGGTGATCGTCCGTCCCCGGACGCCGATCCAGACGGCGCGAACCTCGCCGAAGCGCAGCAGGTCGTCGACGATTCGCCTCGCGCGATCCACGGGGGTCGCGAACCCGATGCCCTGCGCACCGCCGATGATCGCGGTGGCGATTCCCACCATCTCCCCCTGGATGTTGACGACCGGGCCGCCGGAGTTCCCCGGATTGATGGGCGCGTCGATCTGAATGAAGTCGGTGTAGAGCCGCTGATTCTGGTCGCCGCGGACGCTCCTCCCGAGCGCCGACACGACGCCGGCGGTGACCGTGTTCGAGAGCCCGAACGGGTTCCCGATGGCGACGATCGTTTCCCCGATGAGCAGATCCGACGAAGTTCCGAGCCGGATCGTCGGAAGAGAGCCGCGCGGATTCCGCACGCGCAGGACCGCGAGGTCGTTGTCCGCGTCCGATCCGATCACCTCGCACTCAAGCTCCTGGCCGCTCTTCGTCGTCGCGAGGATACGCGAAGCTCCGGAGATCACATGATCGTTCGTCAGAATCACGCCCTTGGGATCGATGATCACGCCCGAGCCCAGAGATTGCGCGCGGTCGCTCCGCGCGCGCGGATTGTTTCCGAAGAAGAATTCGTCGAAGAGCGACGCCTGCCGCCGGACGATCTGCTCCGCCGCGATGTTCACGACCGCGGGAGAGACTTTTTCCACGACCTCCACGATTTCGCTACGCCGCGAAGGCAGGGGCGCCGCCGGCGCCGCGCCGGTGAGCGCGACCGCGAAAACCAGAGCGACAGAGGTCCGCTTCACAGCTGAAAAAACGGGATGCCGCCGCGCGGCATTCCGGGAGTCAGCGCTGAAAAGCTGAATTCAGCCCTGACCCGAATTCAGTCATTCAGCGTTGACCCCGCATGAAAAAAGCCCCGCTCTCGCGGGGCTTCACAAAACGAGGGAGAAAAGAAGTTACTTGGTCTGGACGTCGATCTGCTTCTGCTTCTTCGACTCCGTGTGGCCGCTACTGACCTTGATCTGACGCGGCCGCGCCTCCTCGCTCTTGGGCAGCTCGATCTCGAGGAGCCCGTTGTTGAAGGACGCGCGGATCTCCTCGCGGTCGACGTTGTTTGGCAGCGTAAAGGAACGGACGAAGTGACCATACGACCGCTCGAGGCGGTGGAAGTTGCGGCCCTCCTTCTCCTCCTCGAACTTCCGCTCCCCGCGGATCGTCAGAACTCCGCCTTCCATCTGGACTTCGACCTGGTCCTCGCGGAAGCCCGGCAGCTCCGCGGTCAGGGTGATGCGGTCCTTGTCCTCCGAGATGTCGACGGGAGGTACCCAGGTACCGAGATTCAGCTCCTCGTCCCGCTCCCGGCTCGCCACGGTCCCGAGCGCTCGATTGAAGCGGTCGGCGAGCGAGCTCAAATCACGATAAGGATCCCAACGAATGACGTTCATGCTTACCTCCAAACTTTCGCTTCGAAGAATACAGAGGTGAGCGGCCTTTTGTCAAATAGATGAGCTTCACGCCTTGAGTCTCTGTGGCTCAGATTCCGTTTCGATCTCGAGATGCTCTCCGTCGGCAGAGACGGTGAGCTCCGCAGTCCCTCCCGGAAGTAACTCATTTTTCAGGATCTTGGAGGCGAGCGCATCCGCGACCTGCTTCTGGATCAACCGCTTCAGAGGCCGGGCGCCGTAACTGGGATCGTATCCCCGGCCGGCCAGCAGCCGCCTCGCCTTTTCGGTCCAGATCAGGCGGATTCCGCGGTCCGCCACGGAACGGGCGAGCGCCTGCAGCTGGATCTCGACGATCTGCTCGATCTCTTCGCGCGAGAGCCGGTGGAACACGATGACGTCGTCGATCCGGTTGAAGAACTCCGGCCGGAAGTGCCTGCGCAGCGTTTCCTCGATCTTCGCCTTGACCTCTTCCTCGTTCATGTCGTGCGCTTCGGCGATCCATTCGGACCCGAGGTTCGACGTCATGATGATGACCGTGTTCTTGAACGAGACGACTCTCCCTTTGCCGTCGGTCAGACGGCCGTCGTCCAGGACCTGGAGGAGGACGTTGAAGACGTCGGGGTGCGCCTTCTCGATCTCGTCGAAGAGCACGACAGCGTAAGGGCGGCGCCGGATCGTTTCCGTCAGCCGTCCGCCCTCCTCGTAGCCGACGTATCCGGGAGGCGCGCCGATCATTCGCGCAACCGAGTGCTTCTCCATGTACTCCGACATGTCGAGCCGAACCATCGCCTGCTCGTCGTCGAAGAGGAATTCCGCGAGCGCCCGGGCGAGCTCGGTCTTTCCGACGCCCGTCGGCCCGACGAAGAGGAACGACCCGATCGGGCGCCGGGGATCTCCCAGGCCGGCGCGCGACCGCCGCACCGCGTCGGAGACGGCGCGAACGGCTTCGTGCTGCCCGATGACCCTCTGCGAGAGGCGCTCTTCCATGTGGAGCAGCTTCTGCGTCTCGCCCTCGAGCATCCGCGTCACCGGGACCCCGGTCCAGCGCGACACGACCGCCGCGATGTCTTCTTCCGTGACCTCCTCGCGGAGCATCGGGCGCCCCTTTTGCAGCTCGGCGAGCCGGGTGTTTCCCGCCGCGAGCTCCCGTTCGAGCTCGGGCAGCCGGCCGTAGCGGAGCTCCGCCGCCTTCTGGAGGTTCCCTTCCCGCTCCGCTTCGGTCGCGTCCTGCCGGACCTTCTCGATCGCCTCCTTGGTCTGCCGGATCTTCTGGATCATCTCCTTCTCGGCCGACCATTGCGCGCGCAGGCTGCTCGCCTTTTCCCGCTGCTCCGCGAGCTCGCGCTCGATCTCTTCGAGCCGTTTCTTCGACTCTTTCGTTTTCTCCTTCTCGAGCGCGCGCTTCTCGATCTCGAGCGACATGATTTTTCGCTCGACCTCGTCGATCTCGGTCGGGACCGAATCGATCTCGGTGCGCAGTCGAGCGGCAGCCTCGTCGATCAGGTCGATCGCCTTGTCGGGCAGGAAGCGGTCGGAGATGTACCGGTGGGAAAGCCGCGCCGCCGCGATGAGCGCCCCGTCCGTGATCCGGACGCCATGGTGCACCTCGTAGCGTTCCTGAAGGCCGCGGAGGATCGCGATCGTGTCCTCGACCGTCGGCTCGTCGACGTAGACCGGCTGGAATCTCCGCTCGAGCGCCGCGTCCTTCTCGATGTACTTCTGGTATTCGGTGAGCGTCGTGGCGCCGATCGCGCGCAGCTCGCCCCGCGCGAGCGCCGGCTTCAGCATGTTGGAAGCGTCCATCGCGCCCTCGGCGGCCCCCGCGCCGACCAGAGTGTGCAGCTCGTCGATGAACAGGATGACCGTGCCCTGCGCCTCCTCGATCTCCTTCAGGACGGCCTTCAGCCGATCCTCGAACTCACCCCGGTATTTCGCGCCGGCGATCATCGAGCCGAGGTCGAGCGCCACGACCCGCTTGCTCTTCAGACCTTCGGGAACGTCGCCCATGTGAATGCGGCGCGCGAGGCCTTCGACGATGGCGGTCTTTCCGACGCCGGGCTCGCCGATCAAGACGGGGTTGTTCTTCGTACGGCGCGAGAGGACCTGGATGACGCGGCGGATTTCCTCGTCACGCCCGATGACCGGATCGATCTTGCCGCGGCGCGCAAGGTCCGTCAGATCGCGCGTGTAACGCTTCAACGCCTGGTACTTGTCTTCCGGGTTGGGATCCGTGATCCGGGAAGAGCCGCGAACCTCCTTCAAGGACTTCAAGAGCGCGTCCTTGGTGGCGCCGCGTCCCGTCAGGCGTTTTGCGGTTGCGCCGGCGGCCGGCTCGGCGAGGGCGAGGAGGAAATGCTCGGTGGAGACGTACTCGTCCGCGAACTCTTTGGCGAGCTCGAACGAGCGGTCGAAGACGCGGTTGAGATCGGGCGAGAGGACCGCGTCGGCGGCGGCGCCGGTGACTTTCGGCCGCTTGTCCAGATCGGCCTCGACCTCGCGAGCGAGGGCCGACGGATCGACACCGAGCTTCTGAAGGATCGGGACGACGACGCCCTCGTCCTGTTGCAGCAGCGCGAGCAGAAGGTGGTCGGTCGAGAGCTCCGCGTTACCGCGCGCGCGCGCGTCGCGCTGCGCTTCCTGCACCGCTTCCTGGGACTTGATGGTGAGCTGGTCGAATCGCATTGTTGTTCACTCCCGTTGTCTTGTGGGCCGGTCCAGCGGATCCCGCAGGCCAGCTTCTCGGAACCCTTTCTCGCGAAGAAGGCACGAGTCGCACGATCGGCAGGGTTTGCCATCCGGCGCGGGGTCGTAACAGGACGACGTCAGTGCAAAATCCAATCCAAGCTCCGCGGCCCGCGACACGATTTCCCCCTTCGTCATCGAGAGCAAGGGAGCGTGGATCCGGAAGGCGATGGCCCCTTCGACGCCCGCTTTGGTGCCGAGGTTCGCGGTCTTCTCGAAGGCTTCCAGAAACTCCGGTCGGCAGTCGGGATACCCCGAGTAGTCGAGCGCGTTCGCACCGATGTAGACGTCGCCGGCGTCGATCGACTCGCCCCATGCGACGGCGTGGGACAGGAAGAGCGTGTTCCGCGCCGGCACGTAGGTCACCGCGATCGCTTCGCGGCCGAGCGCGTGGCGCGGCACTTCCCGGGACGGGTTCGTGAGCGCGGAGCTCTCCGGCGCCGGGAGATCGAGCGTCACGATCCGATGGGCGGCGGCGCCGTAACGAAGAACGAGACCTCGCGCCCGCTCGAGCTCGAGCCGGTGGCGCTGCCCGTAGTCGAACGACAGCGCGAAAACTTCCGCCGCCTCCTTCTTCGCGATCAGCAGGCATGTCGCGGAATCGAGTCCGCCGGAAAGAAGAACGATGGCGCGTTTCATTTGGGGTCAACGCTGAATGACTGAATTCAGGCCTGACCCGAATTCAGCGATTCAGGCCTGACCCTATCTCCCCGGAACGTCACCCCAGAGAAGCTTGTGAAGCTGCAGGCCCAGTCGGATCGGCCGGCCGGAATCCCGGATCCAACTGCCTAGGTCCGAGGCGGAAAGCTTCTCCCACACCGGCGAGAACGTGACGACGTGCTTCCCGTCGAGATCCCGCGCTGCGACGAAGTCGAGCGCCCACTCGAAGTCGCGACGGTCCGCGAGGACGAACTTGATCTCGTCCCGCGATCCCAGGCTCTCGAGGTTCTCCGGCAGGTTCGCGGCCATCATCCCGCTCCCGGGCGCCTTGACGTCCACGATCTTGACGACCCGCGGATCGACGCGGTCGAGCGGAACGTGCCCGCCCGTTTCGAGGAGCACCGTTTTTCCATGATCGAGAAGAGTCTCCATGAGCGGATAGACGCCCTCCTGCTCGAGCGGCTCGCCGCCGGTGACCTCGACGAGTTCGGTCCCGAGCTCGAGAACTTTCTGCGCGGCGTCGGCGACCGCCCACAGGTCCCCGCCCGAGAAGGCGTACGCGGTATCGCACCAGACGCACCGCAGCGAGCACCCGGTCAAGCGGATGAACGCGCACGGGAACCCCGCGCGCGTCGATTCTCCCTGGATGGACCGAAAGATCTCGGTGACGCGGACGGTGGGCTCCACGGCCGAAGTTTAGCGACTCGGCGACTCGACGACGCGAATCTTGCCGTGCAGCATGTTCATGCCGCAGGAAAACGGAAACTCGCCCGCGCGCTTGGGCAGGATCTCGATCGAGGTCTTCCGAAAAGCGGGCAGTCGCCGGCGAACCCGGAACTCGGGCAGCACGACTTCGTCGCTGCACGGGCTGTCCTCCTGGCGGTCGAACACGATCGTGAGCGGGATCCCCTTCTTCGCCAGGATAACGTCGGGCCGGTAACCGCCGGACACGACGACGGTGACCTGGTCCCGGCCGCCGCTCCCGGGTTGCGCCGCGACGGTCCGACGGCGGCCGAAGAAGAAGAGGTACAGGAAGACGCACGCCGCGGCGCCGGCCGCGATCGCAGCGATCCGGTCGGGCGTCCACGCGAAGGCGAGGGTCATCGCCGGGCCAGCCTCAGGCTGTTCGCGACGACCGACACCGAAGAGAAGGCCATGGCGGCGGCGGCGATCATCGGCGAGAGAAGCCAGCCGGTCGCCGGGTAGAGCGCGCCCGCGGCAATCGGAATGCCGATGACGTTGTAAAAGAACGCGAAGAAGAGGTTCTGGCGGATCGCCGCGAGGGTGTCGCGCGAGAGGGCGATCGCCCGGGCGACCGATTCGAGGCTCCCTCCGACGAGCGTGATGTCCGCGGACTCGATCGCAACGTCCGCGCCGGCGCCGATCGCGATTCCGACGTCCGCCTGCGCGAGCGCCGGAGCGTCGTTGACGCCGTCGCCGACCATCGCGACCACCTTGCCGCGGTCCTGCAGCTCCTTCACGCGTGCGGCCTTGTCCTCCGGGAGAACCTCGGCGATGACCTCGTCCACGCCGACGCGGGCCGCGACCGCCCGGGCGGTTTTCTCGCGGTCTCCCGTGATTATCGCGACCTCGAGGCCCTGTGCCTTCAGAGCCGCGATCGCCCGCGCCGAGTCCGGCTTTTCCCGGTCCGCGACCGCGAGGAGCCCGATCGCCTGTCCGTCCACCGCGACGAGAAGAGGAGTCTTTCCGTCTCCCGACAGACGCTCGACCGCGTCCTCGACCGGCGCGAAGTCGACGCCGGATTCCTCCAGAAAGCGGACGTTGCCCGCGATCGCCCGGCGGCCCCCGACGACAGCGTGCACTCCGCGGCCCGACTTCGACTCGAAGGACTCCACCGCGGGGACGGCGAGTCCACGCTCCGCCGCCGTGGCGACGACCGCAGACGCGACCGGGTGGGCGGAGCCCTTCTCCAGAGCCGCCGCGGTCGCGAGGACGTCGCCCTCGGCGATACCCGGGACGGCCACGACGTCGGTGACCCTTGGCTTTCCCTCGGTGACCGTGCCCGTCTTGTCGAAGAGGACGGTCGTCACCCGCCTCGCGCGCTCGAGCGCATCGGCGTCGCGGAAGAGAATTCCGGCCCGCGCAGCCCTTCCCGTGCCGACGAGGACCGCGGTCGGAGTCGCGAGCCCCAGCGCGCAGGGGCACGCGATCAGGAGGATCGATGCGAGGACGTAGGTGGCGTAGCCCGCGCGCGGCTCGGGTCCCGCGACGTACCAGACGACCCAGGCGGCGACCGCGATCATCAGGACGGCCGGAACGAACACGCCGGCGATGCGGTCGGCGAGCTTCTGGATCGGCGGCTTCGAGGCCTGCGCCTCCTGTACCAGCTCCGCGATCCGGGCGAGCACCGTGTCGCGTCCGACGGCCGTCGCTTCGATCTCGAGCACCCCTTCCTGGTTGAGGACGCCACCGATGACGGTATCCCCCACGTTCTTCTCGACCGGCAGGGATTCCCCCGTGACCATCGACTGGTCGACCGCGGACCGTCCCGCGACGACGCGCCCGTCGACCGGGACCGCATCTCCCGGCTTCACGCGGAAGCGGTCACCGACGACGACTTCCGACAGCGGCACCTCGATCTCGGCGCCGTCGCGTAGGAGGCGCGCCTTCTTCGGCGCGAGGTCGAGGAGCAGGCGGACGGCCGACGAGGTGCGGCTCCGCGCCCGCGTCTCGAGGTACCGGCCGAGGAGGATGAGAGTCAGGATCACGCCGACCGCCTCGTAGTACACCGAGCCCATCGCGCCAGCAGTTGGGGGCAGAGCGCGCGGAAAGAACGTCGCGACGACCGAGAGGAGAAACGCCGCCGTCGTCCCGAGCCCGACGAGCGTGTCCATGTTCGCCGTTCGGTTGCGGAGCGTGCGGACCATTCCCGAGAGAAACGGCCAGCCGGCCCAGAGATACACGGGAAGGGTCAGAGCGAGCTGGACGTAATCGCTGCCGCGAAAACGGAGACCCGCCATCGAGATCGCCAGCACAGGAACGGTGAGCACCGCGGCGACCAACGTGCGTCGCCGGGCGTCGCGCGTCTCGGTTTCCGCGCGGGCGCGGTCCTCCTCCGGCTCGTGATCGCCTGCAAGCTGCGCTCCGTAACCGCTCTTTCGCACCGCCTCGACGAGGCGATCGGGCTCCAGGTTTTCCCCACGGACGCGCGCGCGACCAGTTCCGAGGTTGACCGAGGCTTCCGAGACGCCGGGGACTCGGGCGAGACCGTTCTCGATCGTCGTCACGCAGGAGGCGCAGTGCATGCCCTCCAGGGCGAGGTCGATGATTTGATGTGGCACGGCGAAAGATTACCGGAGCCGCCGGAACGCTTTCAGGCGGTCGATCGCCTTTGACGCCGATTGATTGGCATAGGGGTCAATCGTGTATTCCTGTATTCCGCAGTCGCAGATAGGATGCGATTCGTTCGACGTACGCCCGAGCAGATTCGTCTCTGTTGATCAGATCCTCGAGCCGTCGCACGCCGCGGTTGAAAGTCGACTCCTCCCGTCCGAAGCACTTTGCCATCCTCGCGATCGAGAACCCCGCGTCCCGCCGACCCAGATACGCTGCCGTGAGCCTGGCGCGCGATTCCCTCATGGACCTACCAGGCTGTTTCAGATGCTCCAACGACAGACCCGCAGCGCGCGAAACCGACTCGGCAAGACTCACAGGCGTCCAGGCGCTCGGCAATCTGCGCGCCTCTCCGACCGTAACCAAGGTGCGCTCCGCGAATTGCCGATCTCCTTTGACGGCAAACCCATAGGTCGGTACGTCCTCATAGGTCTGCTCGTCCCGACTCGCCATCAGCCGCCGGTAGACTGACACAGCCTCTTCCTGCTTCTGCGCCAGCTTCCCAAGCGCGACATCCACATCGAGCCACGGCAGACTCTTGCCCTCTCGATAGTACCGATCGCTCGACCACCGATATGCCTCGGGCCGATCAACCAGGCGGGCCCGGACCGGATTGAGATGGATATATCGCAGCAGCGCGAAGAGATAACGCTCATCCTGAACGAGGAGGGCCTTGTACCTGCCCTGAAAGAGATGCCCCACCCGTTTGTGGCGGAAGTTGAACTTTTGCGCGTAGAAGGATTGGAGCGCCAGCATGGTGCGTGACAGCGCGACCGGACCCCGCTCCAGCGCCAGGTGGACGTGGTTGTTCATGAGGCAGTAGCCCAACACCCTGAACTGAAATCTTGACCGGCACTCAGCGAGCCGCTCGAGGTAGACCTCACGATCCCGGTCATCGCGGAAGATCGCCTTACGTTCATTGCCCCGGGCAATCACGTGGTAGACGGCGCCCGTGAGCTCGAACCGAAGCGGCCTGGCCAGAAACACCTCCAGGCAGGCGATCCGCCTATCTGTATCTGGAGTTGTCGCGACAAGAAGTAAGGCCCGGAATACAGGAATGCACGATTGACCCCAGACCCCAGACCCAGACCCGACACGCAGGAGGCGCAGGGCATGCCCTCCAGGGCGAGGTCCATCTGCTGGCGAGGCACCGCCGGATTAGGAGAGAACGGCCTCGAGCTGCGGCTCCGCGTCGCTCCCCCGCGAGAGGAGCGAGATGCCCGCGGTGTACGCGAAGCCGTTGAAAAACACGAGGAGGAACGGAACGCCGATCCAGTAGCGCTCGGCGACGGCGAAGACGAGGCACGTCAGGAAATAGGTCGCGAGCACGATCTCCCCCACGAGCGAGAAGTTTCCGGCAGCCCGGTACTTCTTGTTCTTCCAGTCGCCGGCTTCCCCTTCGATCCGGTACTTCGGCGTCCGGGTGAACTCGGTGGAGCTACCGGCCAGAGCTTCGAGCACTCCGCGCACGTTGGAGAGCGAGAGCCCGATCCCGATCGACATGAGAAACGGCATGTACTTCAACGTCGGCTTCCAGCTCCGCCCGATCTCTCTCTGTGAGGAGACGTAGAAACCGATGAACGAGAAGCTCGCGCCGAAAAAGAGCGGGAAATCGAAGACGGCGAGCTTCTGCCAGCCGATCTGCTCGCGGATGACGATCGCCGGGAAGATCAGGAGGGCGAGCAGCACGACCAAGAGGTGCGAGAAATTGTTCGTGAGGTGAAAGAACGCTTCCACCTTGACCTTCCGCGGGTAGGCGCTCCGGAAGATGGTCGGCAGGAGCTTCCGGCCGGTCTGAATGGAGCCTTTCGTCCAGCGGTGCTGCTGGCTCTTGAAGCCGTTCATGTCCACCGGGAGCTCGGCGGGCACGGCGAGGTCTTTCAGGTAAACGAAGCGCCAGCCCGCGAGCTGGGCGCGGTAGGAGGCGTCGAGGTCCTCGGTCAGCGTGTCGCTGTTCCAGCCGCCGGCGTCCTCGAGGCAGCGCCGGCGCCAGATCCCGGCGGTTCCGTTGAAGTTGAAGAAGCGACCGGATCGGTTGCGGGCTGTGTGCTCGATGACGAAGTGGCCGTCCAGAAAAATCGACTGGATGCGGGTCAGCAGTGAAAAGTCGCGGTTCAGATGCTCCCACCGCGCCTGCACCATTCCGACCGTCGGGTCCGTGAAGTGGGGAAGACAATCACGCAACATCCCGGGTTGCGGAACGAAGTCGGCGTCTAAGATGAGAAGGAACTCGCCGCGCGCCGTCTCGAGGCCGGCCTGGAGCGCGCCCGCCTTGTAACCTCGCCGGTGGTCGCGCGGGAGATAACGGACATCGTACCCGCGCGCGCGATACCGGTCGGCGACTGCTCGCGCGACGTCGCGCGTCTCGTCGGTCGAGTCGTCGAGGATCTGCACCTCGAGCAGCTCCTTCGGATAGTCGAGAGCGACGACCGCGTCGACGAGCCGTTCGACGACGTAGACTTCGTTATAGAGGGGAAGCTGGACCGTGACGACGGGAAGCCGCGCGAGGCTTCCGGCGGGCCGGGGATCGTTCCCGCGGTGACGGTAGTAGAGGCGCACCAGAAAAGCCCGGTGCGCGCCGTACACCGCCAGAAGCGAGAGGACGACGTAGTAGGCGATCAGGGTCGCGATCTGGGCGGTGCCGTCCATCCAGTTGCCGGCAAAGGAGTCGTGGCGCGGCCGGGGCTCCTCTTCGCCGCCGGGGAGACCATCTTTCTCGCGATGGCGTTCCTTCCCGACGCTCGGCGCAGCCTCGCCGCCTACCTCCTCCTTTTTCTGGCCGGAGCCCTCCTCTCGCTGCTTGCGGCGCGGAGTCTATCCGCTTCGCGACCGCGCTCTCTCCTCCTCTTCGCGGCCGCCTTTCGCCTGACGCTCCTTTTCCGCCCGCCGGACCTTTCCGAGGACGTCTTCCGTTACGTCTGGGACGCGAGGGTGGGGGCGGCGGGCCACTCCCCGTATGCGGTTGCGCCGGACGACCCCGAGGTGGCGGGACTCTTCCCCGAGCTTCGGGCGCATCTCACCCATCGCGAGTTTCGAACCGTGTACCCGCCGGTCGCCCAGGGCGCGTTCCGCGCCGCGGCATGGGCGCCGGGATCGGGCGTCGTCGCGATGAAGGCGATCTTCGCGGCCGCGGACGTGGCGGTCGTGGCGCTCCTTTCCGCGAGCGCAGGAGCGTCCGCGGGCTTCGCGGCGGCGCTGTACGCGTTCCATCCGCTCGCAGTCACGGAGAGCGCCGGACAGGGGCATCTCGATTCGCTCGGGGTCGCGCTTCTGCTCGCGGCCGTCGTCTGGCTCGCCCGGCGGCGCCCTGTCGCCGCGGGCCTCGCGTTCGCGGCCTCGGTCCTCGCCAAGTATGTTCCTCTCGCGGCAACGCTGCCTCTCACCAAGCGCGGCGGACTCCGCTTCGCGGCGACGGCTCTCGCCTTCGGCGCGGCGCTCTGGGGCCTCGCGGCGAGAGGCGGCGCTCCTCCGTCCGGAGCGCTTCCCGCATATGCGACGCGGTGGGAGTTCAACTCGCTTCTCTATCCAGCCGTCGCGGGAGTGATCGATTCGATCGAGCTTCCCGCGAGAGCCAAAGCCGCGTACATGCGCTGGAAGGACGTTCGACCGCAGCGTCCCTGGATGCAGCGCGTCTTTCCGTACTTCTACACGGCGCTCTTCGCGCGGGTCGTGATCGCGCTCTCTCTCGCCGTGGCGCTGGTCGGGATCGCGGCCCGGATCCCCGAGATGGAGGCCGCGCTCTTTGCGTCGCTCGCCGCGTTCTTCATCGCCTCGCCGACGCTCCACCCCTGGTACCTGCTCTGGATTCTGCCCTTCGCGGCGAAAAGGAAAGAACCCGCGTTCCTCTATCTCTCGTTCGCCGTGCCGCTCTCCTACGCCCTGTTGTACCCGCTCGGCGGGTGGACGCCGGCGGCAATCCGCGCGGCCGAGTACGTTCCGTTCGCGATCCTGCTCGGGGTCACGCTGTGGAGAAGTCACGCCCCTCGCCCCGGGGTCGTTCATGGCTGAGTCCCGCTTCCGCTATCGCGCGGTCCTGGCCTACGTCGGAACGGGTTTCCGCGGGTGGCAGATCCAACCCAACGCGGCCCGCACGGTGCAGTCGGTCGTGGAAGAGGCGCTCGCGGTCTTCGCCGGAGAGTCGGTGCGTCCGCTCGCCGCCGGCCGGACGGATGCCGGTGTGCACGCCGACGGCCAGGTCGTCCATTTCGATCTGCGGCTCTCGCGGGAGCCGCGCGAAGTGCGCGACGCGCTCAACACGCTCCTGCCGTGGGACGTGCGCGTGATGCAGGCCGAACGCGCGAGCCCCGACTTCCATGCCCGCCGGGATGCGCTCTGGAAGGACTACCTCTACCGGTGGAGCCGCGCCGACGTGATCGCTCCGCGCGATTCGCTCTTCGTCGCTCCGCTTTCAGCGAACGCCGAAGCCGCGCGGATGGCGGCGGCCGCCGCGCTCCTGCCGGGCAGGCGCGACTTCGGAGTCTTCGCCGTCCGCCGCAGCCGGGGGGATTCCGTGAGGACGCTTCATTCGGTCTCGATCGAGGAACGGGGCCCCGAGTTGCGGGCGCTCTTCCGCGGCGACAGCTTCCTGCGCGGAATGGTCCGGTCGATCTGCGGGCTCCTGGCCGACATCGGGCGGGGCCGCGTTCCTCCCGATCGGATGCGCCGGATCATCGAATCGGGCAACCGCAGCCTGCTCGCGCAAAAGGCTCCGGCGCAAGGACTGACGCTCGTGAAAGTCGAGTATCCCCGCGTTACACTCGTTCCGTGATCCAGCCCGACAACCTGGCCCCGTCCGAGTCCGCCGAGCGGCAGCTCTTGGACGAGATCGATCTCGCCCGCCTCCCGCGGCACGTCGCGGTCATCATGGACGGCAACGGCCGGTGGGCGCGGCAGCGCGGCTTTCCGCGCGTCGAGGGGCATCGGGCGGGCATCGCGTCGGTGCGCGAGATCGTCGAGACCTGTGCCCGTCTCGAGATCGACGCGCTGACGCTCTTTGCCTTCTCTGTCGAGAACTGGAAGCGGCCGCGCTTCGAGATCGTGACGCTGATGTCGCTCCTGAAGGAGTACCTGAACAAGGAGCTCGCGAACCTCCTCAAGAACGACATCCGGTTCCGAGTCGTGGGACGCATGAACGAGCTCGACGCCTCGGTCCAGAAGGAGCTGTCCCGCGGCCTCGCCGGCACCTCGTCCTGCCGGGGGATGACGTTCAACATCGCGTTGAACTACGGCGGCCGCACGGAGATCGTGGACGCCTGTCGCTCGCTCGCGCACGACGTTGCCGCCGGGCGGCTCACCCCGGAGCAGATCGACGAGGAGACACTCGGCTCGCGCCTCTCCACCGCGGGCCTGCCGGATCCGGATCTCCTGATCCGCACCTCCGGAGAGATGCGGGTGTCGAACTTCCTCCTCTGGCAGATCGCATACAGCGAGATCTGGGTGACCCCGACGCTCTGGCCGGATTTCCGGAAGCGCCACCTGTTCGAGGCGATCCTCGATTTCCAGAAGCGGGAACGACGCTACGGCGGCGTGATCGACGGAGGGCGCGTGTCCGAATCGGGCGAGGCGGCCGGGTGACGCTCATTCCGCCGTCATCCTGAGGCCTGAAGATTTCTTCACTGTCATTCCGAGGTCCGAAGGACCGAGGAATCTCTGGCTGGACTGGGAAAGAGATCCCTCGCTTCGCTCGGGATGACAGGATGCAGGAAGCTTCGCTCCGGGATGACAGGTCGGGCGAAGGGTTCTGAATGACAGTGGGCCGGAGGGAGCTCGCCGCCGCGGTCGCGATCCCGATCGTCCTCTCGGTCCTGTTCTTCCTGCCTCCGCTGGCGTTCAACCTGCTCGTCGCGGCCGTCACGCTCGCCGCTCTCTGGGAGTTCTACCGACTCGCCGAGAAGGCGGGTCTTCCGGTCGCGAAGACCGCAGGGATGTTTTTCGGAGCAGCGTTTCTTCTCGGGTGGGCGGCTCTCTGGGGATTCGACGTGCTCGACCGTCCCGGGAGGACCGTCGTGCTCGGCGCGCTCCTGGTCTTGGTCGGGCTGGCGTGCCTCGCGCAGCTCTTCGCGAAGGTCGAGCTTCCCGTCGCGCTCGGCGGCGCGAGCGGCACCGTCTTCGGAGTTCTCCTCGTCGCGCTCCCGGCAACGGCCCTCTGCTACCTCCGCATCGTCTCGTCGCGCGCGGTCCTGCTCCTCTTTCTGCTCGTCTGGGGCTGCGATTCCTTCGCCTACTACATCGGCAAGAACTTCGGCCGCGTGAAGCTCGCGCCGAGCGTCTCGCCGAACAAGACCTGGGAGGGGACGATTGGAGGATTGATCGGCGCGACGCTCGTCGGCGCGGCGGCCGGAACGTGGTGGGTCTTTCCGGAGCTCGGTGCGGCGCGCGGGGCGCTCGCGGGCGCGCTCGCGACGTCTGCGGGGCAGCTCGGTGATCTCGTCGAGTCCCTCTGGAAGCGGGGAGCGGGGGTGAAGGATTCCGGGACTTTCCTGCCGGGCCACGGCGGCTTCTACGATCGGATCGATTCGCTGCTTTTCGCTGGTCCGGTTCTGGCTCTCTTCGTGTCTGGTTTGTAGCAGACTTGAGCGGCGGCTCGACGCCGCCGGACAAGCGGCCGCGCGACACATGTAACGGCGGCTCGATGCCGCCGGGAGAGAGTAAGCGGCCGCGCGGCAGCATCCCACGGCGGTCCAAAGACTGCCGCGGCTCCTCCGTACGTGAGAGGGCCTTCCTTCGTATAATCAAAGATTCGTGAAAATCATCAGTGTGCTCGGCTCGACCGGCTCCATCGGACGGGCGTCTCTGGACGTCATCGCGGCGTTCCCCGACCGCTTCCGCGTCGCGGCGCTCGCCGCCGGCCGCTCGCTCGAACGACTCGCGCAGCAGGTCGAACTCCACGCGCCGGAGCTCGTCTCGATCGAGCGGGACGAGGACATCCCCCGCCTGCGCGCGCACCTTCCGTCCGGATTTCGCGGCCGGGTACGGATCGTCGCCGGCCCCGCCGGGCTCGAGGAAGCGGCGTCGCTGCCGGAGGCGGACATCGTCGTCGCCGGGCTGGTGGGCGCCGTCGGCCTGCGGTCGGCGTACGCGGCGGTGGCCGCCGGAAAGCGGCTGGCGCTCGCGAACAAGGAGGCCTTGGTCGTCGCGGGAGAGCTGATCGTTGCGACCGCGCGGGCGAGCGGCGCCGAGATCCTCCCGGTCGATTCCGAGCACAGCGCGATCCACCAGGCATTGCGCTGCGGAAAGCGGGAAGAGGTCCACCGGCTCGTGCTGACCGGATCGGGGGGGCCGCTGCTCAAGCGGGACCTCGCGACGTTTCGAGGGATCACGGTCGAAGAGGCGCTCGCGCACCCGACGTGGAAGATGGGACCGAAAATCTCGGTCGACTCGGCCACGATGATGAACAAGGGGCTCGAGGTGATCGAGGCGCACTTTCTCTTCGGTGTCGCTCCGTCGAAGATCGACGTCCTCATCCATCCCCAGTCCGTCATCCACTCTTTCGTGGAGTTCGTGGACGGGTCGCTGGTCGCGCAGATCGCTAGGAACGACATGCGATTCCCGATCCTCTACGCCCTGTCCCATCCCGATCGGCTTCCGAACCCCTTCGGGCGGCTCGACCTCGTCGGGGTCGGGCATCTCGAGTTCCAGGAGGTCGACCCCCGCCGTTATCCGGCGCTCGACCTCGCGCGCGCCGCGCTCTCCTCGGGCGGCGGAATGCCGGCCGTCGTCAACGCCGCGAACGAAGTGGCCGTCGGGGCGTTTCTCGAAGGGAAGATTTCCTTCCCGGACATCGTTCACGTGGTGTCCGAGACCGCCGCCGCCTGCGGCCGCGTGCCCGGTCCGGGGAGCCTCGACGAAGCCGAGGAGATCGACCGGACGGCGCGGCAGTCGGCGTCGCGGATCGCGCGAACGCTCGCCCGGGCGAGTTGAAAGGCTCCCGGCCGGACAGCTTTTTCCTATGACGATCGTCAGCAACACACTCGCGCTTCTCTTCGTGCTCTCGGTGCTCGTGGTCCTCCACGAGTTCGGGCACTTCGCGGTTGCGAAGGCGTTCGGTTTTCCTGTCGAAGTCTTCTCCGTCGGATTCGGCAAGCGGCTCTTCGGTCGGAAGTGGCGGGGCACCGACTACCGCGTCTCCGCGATCCCGCTGGGCGGTTACGTGCGGGTCATCGGTCTCGGCCCCGACGAGTCGACGCTGGCGGAGGGGACGTCGAAGGAGGCGCCCGCCGTCGGCAGGCGCTGGCAGCGGGGACTCATCCTCGTCGCGGGCCCGGCGATGAACATCCTCCTGGCGTTCGTGCTGCACACGGCGGTCTTCGCGGTCGGAGTCTCGGTGCCCGCGTACGAGCTCGAAGCGCCCGTCGTCAAGATCGTCGAGGACAAGTCGCCCGGAGCCGAAGCGGGATTCCTGCCGGGCGATCGGATCATCGCGATCGACGGCAAGCAGACGCCGCGCTGGCGGGACGTCCAGTTCGTGTTCGGGATGAACGCGCGTGAAAAGCTCAAGGTGGAGGTCGAGCGCCACGGCGCGCGGACGGTCCTCGACGTGGTTCCGAAGCCGAGCACGAAGTACGACCTGGGCTACGTCGGGCTGCTCCCCGACTTCGGCCGCTCGGTGCGTCCGCGCATCGCGATGGTCCTTTCCGGGTCTCCCGCCCAGGTCGCCGGATTGAAGAGCGGGGACGTGATCCTCTCGGTCGCCGGCAAGGAAATCCGCGGCGCTCCGGAAGAGGTCTTCTCGAGCTTCGTCTCGGCGGTCGCCGGCGCCGCGCCGGGGCCGTTCCCGATGGTGTACTCGCGCAACGGAAAGACCCTTTCCACGCGCGTCCAGCCGCGCCGCGACCCGGACGGCTCCTGGAAGGTCGGCGTCCAGGTCGTGCCCGACCTGCCGGAAATCCTCGAGCGCTTTCCGATCGGGCAGGCGTTCGTCGAGGGGTGGCGCCGCGTCGAGTCGGATTTCCGGATGACGCTCTCGGTCATCGGACGGCTCTTCCGCGGCAAGGCGAGCATGCGATCGATGTCGGGGCCGCTCGACATCGCGAAGTTTTCGGGAGAGGCGGCGCGCACGGGCGCCGTTCCGCTCGTAGCGCTCATGGCGGCGATCTCGCTCCAGCTCGGGATCTTCAACCTCGTCCCGATCCCGGTCTTGGACGGCGGGCACCTGTTCCTGCTCGGGCTGGAGGGGATCGCGCGGCGCGACTTCTCGCTCAAGGTCAAGGAGCGCATCCTCCAGATCGGGTTCCTGATGATCCTCGCCCTGATCACGGTCGTCCTCTACAACGACTTCGCGAAGAACCTGCCCGCGAAGTGGTGGCCGTTCTGAAAACCCGGGACGCAAGAGACGCGTAGGCCAGGCCAAGACACGCGTAGGATGGTTTCGTGAGTCGACTTCCGGTCCTCGCTCCGCCCGCGGCTCCGTCGGTCAAACGGACGCTCGCCCCGCGGCGGATCACCCGTCGGATCCGGCTCGGGAACGTCGCGATCGGCGGCGGCGCGCCGATCACGGTGCAGTCCATGACGAAGACCGAGACGGCGGACGTGGAAGCGACGCTCTGGCAGATCCGCGACATGATCATGGCGGGCTGCGAGATCGTTCGCGTCACCGCGAACACGATCGAAGCCGCCGACGTCTTCGACCGGCTCGTCGCCGGATCCTCCGTCCCCGTGATCGCCGACGTGCACTTCGACTATCGCTGCGCGATCCGCGTCATGGAGAGGGGCGTGACGGGCCTCCGCATCAATCCGGGAAACATCGGCGCGCGCTGGAAGGTCGAGGAAGTCACCCGGATGGCGGCGGACAAAGGCATCCCGATCCGCATCGGCGTCAACGCGGGCTCGCTTGAGAAGGACCTCCTGAAGAAGTTCGGCGAGCCGACGCCGGAAACGATCGTCGAGTCAGCGTTCCGGCACCTGGAGATCTTAGAGTCGCTCGGTTTCTTCGAAACGAAGGTGTCCTTGAAGGCGTCGAACGCTCCGATGATGGTCGAGGCGTATCGCCTGTTCTCGAAGCGGAGCGACTATCCGCTGCACCTGGGCGTGACCGAAGCCGGCTCGCAGTTCACCGGGACGGTCAAGTCCTCGATGGGCATCGGCATCCTTCTGGCCGAGGGGATCGGAGACACGATCCGCGTCTCCCTCGCCGCGGACCCGGTCGAGGAAGTGCGTGTCGGGCGCGAGATCCTGAAAGGTCTCCATCTTCGCGAGGACGGCGTCAACGTCATTGCCTGTCCGACGTGCGGGCGGCTCGAGGTGGACATGCTCCCGATGGTCGCGCGGGTCGAGAAGCACCTGGCCGGCGTGAAGCTTCCGCTGCAGGTCGCGATCATGGGGTGCTCGGTCAACGGCCCGGGCGAGGCGCGCGAGGCCGACATCGGTTTCGCGGCCGGCAAGGACATGGGAATGATTTACAAGAACGGCGAGCCGTATCGCCGCATCGGCGGCCCCAACATGCTGGACGAGTTCATCAAGGAGATCGATCTGCTCGTGGAGGAGCGGCTGCGCGCGGCGAACACTTGAAGCTGTTATTCCGAGGAGCGAAGCGACGAGGAATCTCTGGTTCGACGAGGAAGAGATCCCTCGCTTCGCTCGGGATGACAGAGAGGCGTCGAATCGACCTCCTGGTCGAGGAGCGGCTGCGCGCGGCGGCGGGCAACCCGATCACCGAGTGATTCCGGCGGCGGGCGAGCCGGCGGCACCCGGCTTTTCGCCGTCTCTCCCGATCGACTCGCCGCCGGGGCGCCTCGCGCGCCTGCGTGCGGCTCTGGCGCATCCTCCCGTGTGGGTCACGCTCGCCGTCTGTGCCCTCATCCTCGCGGCCCGGCGGCCGACCGAACTTCGCAACCCGCAGTTCTGGGCAGAGGACGGGGTGTACTACGCGAAGGCGTACACGCTCGGCGCGCGCGCCCTGTTGGAGCCCTTCGGCGGTTACCTCCATACGACGCAACGCATCGTCGCCGCCCTGTCTCAATTGGCGGATCCCGCGTGGGCGCCGGCCATTTTCACGGGGGCGGCGTTCCTGCTGACGCTCTACGTCGCGGCGCGGACGCAGTCGCCGCGCTTTCCGCTGCGCCCCCACGTGGGCTACGCGCTCGCGGTGGTCCTGGTGCCCGACACGTTCGAGGTCCTCCTCTTCCTGACCAACATCCTCCGCGTCACGGCGGCGGGTCTTCTGCTCGTGCTCATTTCACGGGAGCCTCTCCGCTGGCGGCAAAAGGCGCACGACGGCGCAGCGGTGCTTCTCTTCGGCCTGACGGGACCTTACAGCGTTCTCTTCGCGCCTCTCTTCGTGTGGCGGGCGTGGCGGCGTCGGACGCGAGCAAGCCTGGTTCTCGCCGTCCTCGTGATCGGGTGCGCTCTCACTCAGGGGGTCCTGATCGGGCTGCACCAGACGGGGAAACTCGCGGACGAGGGGCCCGTTGCGATGGGCGCCGGAGTCGTCGTGCCCGAGAAATTGCTCGCGGTGCCCGGAATGCGGATCGCGGCCTCGCTGCTCGCGGGCTCGCGCGTGCCGCCCGACTATCCGCTGTCAGTCGAGATCGCGCTCGGAATCGGCGTCCTCGTCGCCGTCGCTCTCCTCGCCCTGCGCAAGGGCTCCGCGCGGACCGAGCGGGTGTGGCTGGCGATCGCGTTCCTGTTCGTCCTCGCGAGCGCCCTCTATCGCTGTCGGTTCGTCCTGCCCGACCTGTGCCATGCCGTCTACGGCAACCGGTACTTCTACCTGCCCCAGTTGATCGTGCTCTGGTTGCTGATCGACCTCGCTCTCGAGCGAAGACGCTGGCTTTCGCGCGGCGCGGCAGTCCTCCTGCTCTGGATGCTCGTCGCGAACATTCCGCGACTCCGCGAGCCTGGCCTGCCGGACATGCGCTGGGCGGACTACGCCGCCAGGATCCGAGCCGGCGAGGCGGTGGAGATCCCGACGAATCCCGGCGGGGTGGAGCCCTGGATCGTCAAGCTGCCCGCGCGGAAACCGTAAACCGAGATACAACTCCGTTCGGTTCTGCGCCGGTTCGTGTCGCGAGATCCCTGCGGTCGAGCAGACCTGTTTGGGCGGGTGACACTGCTTCCGTTCCGTTACTTCGGCAGCGCGACGACCGTGTCGCCGACCTTCTCCCGAATCGGGTAGTTCTCGAGCACCCAGCTCCAGACTCTCGGGATTCTCTGCGAGTTCGGAATCCCGTCGATCGCGTCGAGCCAGCTTCCACTTTCGAGGAACACAAGAGCGGGCCGCCGCGCGCGGAGGTCGCGCAGGACTTCCTCTTCGAATGGGGCCATCGGCGGCACCTCGGTGAACCGCGTCGGGTTCACGCGGCGCAGAAAAAAGTACAGGCCAGCCCGGTTCGAGAGATCGAGAACCATCGAGCCCTCTGCCGAGTGCCGATTCGTAAACTCGATCAGAGCCCGCAAGTTGCGTTCTTCGTCCCGGGGCACGCGGATCCCTCCGCCGCGGGGAACCGTGAGCGGCACGGTCCACGCCAGTGGCGCCATCCTTTCCGAATATCTCGTCGCGTCTCGGAAGATCGTAAGCAGGCGGCCGGGGCCGTTCATCGAGAGTGCGGCAAGACAGCCGGCAGTCGCGAAAGCTGCGCCGAGACGCCGCGGCGACGCGACCCGGTTGCGGAAGGCTTCGAACGCGGCGACAAGGAGGAGGAAAAAGACGGGGCCCGTCAGCGCGTTGCCGGCTTGAAGGTGGAGCCGAAAGACGACGTGACAAAAGAACGCAAGACACGCAAGCGATAGCACGAGGAGCCGCATCGCGAGGGCGGTCGCGATCTCCCGTCTTCGAATCCGGAGGGCGAGGAGGACCCCGGTTACGCCGAAGAGGGGCGCCAGGTAGAAACGCTTCGCGATCGCAGGGCCCACGGGAACATCCCCCGCCATGTACGGACGGCCTTTCCACCACTCTCGGAGGAGCTCCCACGGCGCCGGGAAATGGAGGCCCCAGAGCGACTCGAATCGGAATGGGAGATCGATGAACGAGACCTTCAGGAAGGGACCCAGAGCGCCGACCGTCGCGAGGAACGCAAGCCAGGGGATCAGGACCGCCCCGAGCCCGAGGAAGTAATGGCCGATGCGAAAAAGGCGAGGCTCCGATTTCGAGGACATCAGACGACAGAACGCGAGCGTGGTGACCTCCGCCGCCAAGACGAAAGTCCCGAAATCGAGCGCGTAGAGAAGGCCGAGTCCTCCGAGGAAGGCCGCGAAGAACTCGCGCCGCCCCGACCCGCTGCCGCCGAGAGCCCAGGCGAACGCAGCGAGGCTCACGAGCGGCAACACCGGACGGTCCGCTACGACGGCGATCGACATGCCAATGTTGAGGGGAACCGCGAGCGCCGCGAGCACGGGGCGATGGCTTGCCGCGGCGGCGACGAGAAAGAGAGCCGGATGGAAGAATGACTCGATGACGTGACGGGCCTCCACCGATGCCAGGAAACTCGGTTCGAACCATCGAAAGAGCAGAAAGTCGCGCCCTCCGTCGGAGAAGAAGCCGTGCAGGGGAAAAGTGTCCCGATAAGGCACCTTGCCTGCGAGCATGTCCGACGCGGGCCCGAGCCAGTGGCCGTTCTCGAACAGGTCGAGGAAGACGCCGGGGGGGCGGGTCGCGGCCCAGATGATCGCCGCGAACGCGAAAAAGAAACTCGCGGTGAACCACGCTTCGGCGCGGCTTGAAGTCGTCGCCGGGGGCACGCGGGGTGAAATCGAGCTCTTCTCCAACGCTCTGCCTTTGCTTCTGATTTACGACAGTCGCCGGGGCGGCGTCGCTAGAATCTTCGCGGGGGAAAGGACGCTCTGAAAATCGATGTGCTCGTGCTCTGGCTGACCTGGGCGGCCGCGACGGCGACAGCCATCTGGCTCGCGCGGCGCTTCGTGACGCGCACTCCTCTCTCGATTGGGCTCCTTCTCGCTCTCCTGCCTCTGCTCTTCACCGGGCGGGCTTTCCTGCGCGGCGAGATCTACGGCCCGACCGATCTGTTCTCCGGGCACGACCCCTGGCGGCGGGTCGCCGCGGAAAACGGCATCACGCGCATCGAGAATCCGATCCTGTCAGATCTGGCGTTCGCGAACCTGCCCTGGCGGGCGGCCGTCCGGGAAGCGCTCGTCAACGGACGGCTCCCGCTGTGGAACCGGTTCGTGCTGGCGGGAAACCCGCTGCTGGCCTCCGCGCAGGCCGGCGTCCTTCATCCGGCGACCTGGCTCGGGATTTTCCTGCCACTTTCCCTCTCGTGGACGTTCTCCTGCGCGTTCACCATCTTTCTGGCGCTTCTGTCGGCATACCTCTTCTTCCGCGAGTTCTGCCGTTCCGACCTTGCCGCGCTCGTGGGCTCGGTCGGCTGGGGTTTCTCGACTTACGTGCTCTTCTGGGACGGCTGGGCGGTCGGACCGTCGATCGCGGCCTTTCCGCTCCTCCTGCTCGGGCTCCGCCGCCTCGCGCGGGAGGGCGGGGGCAGAGCGATCGGCATCACCGCCGTCGCGTTGGTCCTCTCTTTCCACGGCGGGCATCCGGAGACCTTCTTTCACGGCCTCGCGGCGGGCGGCGTCTATTTCCTCTGGGAGCTCTTCGCCCGTGACCGCCGACCGCGCCCGGGGCGCGTGCTCACGGGTGCGTTCGTCGCCGGTCTTCTGGCGTTCTTTCTCTCGACGCCGGTCCTCTTTCCCTTGCTCGAGGCGCTGCCGCATTCCGCGGAGTACGCCGCGCGTCAGGCGGCGCTCGAAAAGGGAAAGACGGGCCAGTCCGTTCCCGCGGGCGAGGCGATGCGCCGCCTCCGGCCGGCGATTCTGCCGTTCGCGCACGGGATCTACGGGAAGAGTCCCGTCCAGGACCGGAGGCAGGACGGGTCGGGCGTGCCGCTCGCCTATGCGGGCGCGGTGCTGTTTCCTCTTGCCGCCGTCGGGTTCTTCGGACGGACCACCCCCCGACCTCGCGGTCGCGGCCTCTTTCTCGCGTTCTTCCTCGCCGGGCTCGCGTATGGCGCGAGCGCGCCGATTCTCCTGGACGTGACCTCAAGCCTGCCCGGCTTCGCTCTCGCTCTCAACTACCGCCTCGTGTTTCTCGCGCCGCTCGGCCTCGCTGGGCTGGCGGCTCTGGGCGCCGACCGGATCGGCGCGCGCGATTCGCCTGCGCGCGACCTCGCGATCGCCTCGACCGCCGTGGTCGTGCTTCTCGCGATGGTGTTCGCTCTCTCGACCGGAGTTTTTCGCGAGCGGTTGCTTCCATCGAGCTTCGTCGCCCTTTCGTTCGCCGACGAGATCGCGCCGCTCGTTCTCCTCGCGCTCGCCGCCCTTCTCCGGGGCACGCGCCATCGCGAGGTGGCGGCGGCCGCCCTGGCCCTTCTCGTGGCGCAGCGCTGGCTGGAAATGCGCGGGACCTATCCGACCCTTCCGGCGCGGTCTCTGGCGCCGGACCTTCCGACGCTCGAAGCCCTGCCCCGGACCGGCGATCCGTACCGGGTCGTCGCCGTCGGTGAAGTCTTTCGCCCCAACGGCGCGGCGCTGTACGGGCTCGAAGACGTGCGCGGGTACGAGTCGATCTCGCTCTCCCGCTTTGCCGAGACCTTCCCGATCTGGTGCAGTCCCCAGTTTGCTTCCCACAATCGCGTCGATGACCTCACCCGTCCTTTCCTCGCGTTCCTGAACGCGCGTTACGCGATCGCGGCACCGGACGCCGCGGCTCCCGAGGGCTGGGTTCTCGTCGCTCGAGGAGGGGACCTCGCGCTCTTCGAAAGCCGTCGGGCGTTACCGCGAGCGTTCGTTCCCCGCCGGCTTCGCGCGGAGCCGCAGGCTGCGAAGCGGCTCGAAGAAATGGGCCGGACGAAAGATTTTGCGGACGTCGCCTGGCTCGATCACGCCGACTCATCCGGAGAGGAGAACGGTTCCGCCGCCCTGGTCGTCCGGGAGATCGGGCCCGATCTCGTCCTGACCGCCGACGTTCGCAGGCGCGCTCTCGTCGCGACGTCGGTGCCGGACTGGCCCGGCTGGCGCGCTGAGGCCGCTGGCAGGGAGGTCCCGCTGACGACCGTCAACCACGCGTTCGTCGGATTCTGGCTTCCTCCCGGACATCAGGAGGTCCGGCTTCGCTACGCGCCGCGGTCCTTCTCGGCGGGTGCGGCGCTCGCCGGCGCCGCTTTCGTCGCGGCGTTTCTCGTCCGGTTGCGCCGCCGGACGAGGGCACGGCCGGGCTGAAGCGCATGCTCCTCGTCCTCCGGTTGCTCGCGGTCTACTTCGCGGCCTGCGCGGTTTCCCTCTTTCTCGTCCACCGATTCGTCATCCGCATCCGACCGGGAGTCGCTCTTCTGCTCGCATTCGGTCCGTTCCTGCTGACCGGGAAGGCGCTCCTGACCGCGGGCGTCTATGCGCCTCTGGACATCGCGTACCAGGGACAGCCGCTCGCCTCGCATCGCGATGAGCAGGGGATCGGGCCGACGCGCTCGCCGATCTTGGGCGACGTCGTCTCGCAGATGATCCCGTTTCGCAAAGCGGTCCGCGACGCGATCAAGAACGGCCGGCTCCCTCTGTGGAACCGGTTCCTGCTGGCGGGGGAGCCGTTGCTCGCGGCCCAGCAACCCGCCGCGCTCCACCCGATGACCTGGCTCGGATTCCTGCTTCCGCTCGCGCAGGCCTGGACGTTCGAGATGGCTTTCCGCTGTTTTCTCGCGCTGCTGACGTGCTACGCGTTCTTCCGCGACCTCGAGTGCGGAGAGATCCCGGCGCTCCTGGGCGCGGCGGGGTGGGCGTTCTGCGACTACCAGGTCTTCTTCGCCGGGTGGCAGCACACGTCCGCGTCCGCTCCGTTTCCGTTGCTCCTGCTCGGCGTGCGCCGGCTCGCGTTCGAGCCCTGTCGGCGAGCGCTCGTCCTGACCGTCGTCGCACTCCTTCTCATCGTGGCGTCCGGCCATCCGGAGACGCTCCTCTTCGCCGTGTCGGCGGCCGGAATCTTCTTTCTTTTCGAGCTCTCCTTTGCCGGTCGCGGCAGGAGGCCGCGCTCCCTGCGTCTTGCCCTCCTGGCCGGTGCGATCACGCTCGGACTCTCCGCCGTCCTGCTGCTGCCGCTCATCGAAGCGCTCCCGCACACCCAGGAACACGCGATCCGATCCGTCTCGTACGCGCACAGCGATCGTTCCGTGAGCTTCGCGGAGAGCCTACGGCGCTCCATTCCCGACGTCGTGCCCTATGCGCTCGGAGTCTCCGGAAAAGGAAGGACCGCGATCGGCTTCGGAGAGCCCGCAGCGTATGCCGGGGCGATTCTTTTCCCGCTCGCCCTCGTCGGTCTCTTGTCCGCGCAGCGCGAGAAGTGGCCGTTCCTGGTCTTCGGGTTCCTCGGCGCGGCGCTCTGGGCGCGGCTGCCGATCGTCGCGGACGCCGTGGCGCGGCTTCCTTTCTTCGACATCGCGTTGAACGAGCGGACGGTGTTCCTCGCAGCGCTCTCTCTTTCGGCGCTCGCGGCGGTCGGCGCCGAGCGAATTCGCCGCGGAGAAAAGCTCGGAACGGCGCTCGCGGCCGCGATCGCGACGGCGGCCGCGGTCGCCCTGCTCTTTTTCCAGGCTCGGCCGATGCTTCTCCGGCTCGACGTAGAAAAGGATTTTCTCGAGAGCCGCTTGCTGCTTCAGATCGTGCCGCTCGTCCTGCTCGCGGTGACGGTTGCCGTCGCAGTCGCCCGGAGACGATTCGCTCCGTGCCTTCCCGCCGTTGCGCTCGTCCTTCTGATCGCGGAGCGGGGCCTGGAAGCCGGCCGCGTGTACCCGACGTTTCCCTCCCGCGCCTTCTATCCCGACCTGGAAGTCCTGAAACCGATTCCGCGCGATGCCCCCTACCGGTTCACGGCGGTCGGCTTCACGTTCGTCCCGAACGTTTCGGCGCTCTACGAGCTCGAGGACGTACGCGGATACGAGGCGATGACGTTCGCGCCGCTCTACGAGACCTTTCCGTTGTGGTGCGTGCCGCAGCCGGTCTGGTTCAACCGCGTGGAGGACCCGACGCGGCCCTTCCTCTCTTTCCTGAACGTCCGGTGGGTGCTCGCTCCCGCCGACCGCCGGGTTCCGCCGGGCTGGATCGAGCGCGCGGTGGGGGACGGAACCCGTTTGCTCGAGAACCCGGGCGCGTTCGAGCGCGCGTTCGTGCCCCGGCGCCTGCGCTACGAGACGTCGGAGGAGAGAGCTCGCGGATCGCTCGAACAGATCCAGGACTTCGCCGCGTTTGGCGTCGTCGAGGTCTCCGGATCGGACAGTGCCCTTGCGGGAAGATGGGTCGAGAACGGCGAAGCGCGCGTCCACATCGAATCGTACCGGCCGGACCGCCTCGCTCTCTCGGTCGAGGCCGGGGCGGGAGGAGCGACCGTCGGGACGTCCGTAACGCGCTGGCCCGGCTGGAAGCTCCGGATCGACGGACGCCGGTCGACGCTTGCGACCTATAACCGTGCGTTTCTCGCCTTCCGCGTTCCGCCGGGGAGACATGCCGCCGTACTGCGGTACTGGCCGGACGGCTTCGCCGCGGGCCTGGCTGTCACCGCCGGAACTCTCGCCGCCTGCGCCGTCAGTGCGATTCTCCTCTCCCGCGGAAGGAAGCGAGGGCGATCATCGCGGTGACCGGCGAAAACGTCCGCGCCGCCGACCACGCGATCCAGAGCCGGGGATCCCGCGGGCTCTGGAGGTAGGTCAGCAGGAGGAAGACCGAAAGCGCCGCGGCGACCCCGAGCGGCAGAACGGCGCGGCGGCCTTTCGGCCGGATCGTTAGGAGTACCAGGATCGGTACGGCGAACGGGAGCACATACCCGGCCTTCCACAGCGCGGTTCCGATCGCGGACGCGACGGCGGACAAATGGTCCCAGTGGAACTCCAGCGAGCGCCCGTAACCCTTGTAGCCGAAGAAGACTTTCCGCATGGCGCCGAAGGCGAGCCAGGTGCCGATCGAAACGATCGTCGGAGCCAGGAGGAGGAGCGCCGATCGCGCGAACGGGCGGGCGGCGTCGCGGTCGACGAGAAGAAAGAGGACGATGACTGCGCCGACGAATGGAAGTCCCTCGACCTTCGCCGCCGCGGCGCCTGCGAGGAAGAGGCCGGCGAGGAGCTTTCCCGCCTCGGATCGCGCCGCCGGCGTCACGAGGAGCGCGACGGCGAGGAGCTCGAAGAAAAGGAGGAACGGCTCGGCGTTGCCGGCGACCGAAGAGTGGATCCCGGTGAGCCCGAGGGCGCTGATCACGAGCGCGGTCGCCGCCGCCGCGGGCGGCGCGGGCGCCTCGGCCCGAAGGATCCCGAAGAGTCCAACGGCCGTCGCGGCGAGCAGCAGCGGGAACGTCAGCGTCGCGGCGCCCCACGGGAATCGCCCGGCGATCATTGTGGCAAACGCGAAGACGTTCGTGACGAGCGGCGGGTAGTAGACGTGCAAGTATTCGAGGTAGGGGGCGGAGAGAAAGCCGGCGTCGATCGTCCGGGCGGCCGCGAACTGCTGCGCCTTCGGTCCCCAGAAGAGGAGGAGGTCCGGAGAGGTCGAGCGCGCCGCGAGCGTCGCGGCCAGCGCGGCGAAGATGGAGATCGCGGTGAGGATGAGCGCGATCCATACCAGAGTACGCGCCTGACTCTGATCTCGCCTCCCTGACCGCGCCTCGGGCGGCGCGGGATCTGACCCCTTCGGGATCAGACTCCGGAGCGCGAACGCGACGGCTGCGCTCGCGAGGACGAGGATCGGCCCCCAGCGCCAGCCGGCGAGCGCCCAGACCGTCATCGTCGCGGAGAGAAGGACCATGCCGACTCCTCCCGCCAGCGCGATCCGGCAGACGTTTCCGAAGCGGCGGAACGCCGGATGCACGACGAAAGGCGCGCCGGCGAGTGGAAAGACGGCGAACGACGCGAGCCAGAGGTATCCGGCTCTCACCGCTCCCGCTTCCAGACGCTTCCCTCCGGAATCGAGAGCACGAGCCGACCGGCCGGAGTCGGAGGCGCTCTCCCGACCACGATCTCGTAATCGGCCTCGCGCAGCACCTCCGAGTCCGTCGGCACGCTCCACAACGCGGCCGGGACGACCTTCCGGCCCGGCAGGAGCGCGACCGCGAAACGATGGAGGTATGAGTCACTGGTTGCGTCGGAAGGCTCCGTGCGGACGACGACGGAGGCTCCGCGCGGCACGACCCCGGCCGCCCGTTGCAGGAGGATCCAGGCGGGAACCATGAACGTCGCCTCGCTCGCGTCGTAGGGCGTTCGCGGCGCGTGGAAGAGACCGCGCGCGAAGGGCAGCGCGGCGACGGAGAACCCGGCGAGGACGGCCGAGCCGGCGAGCGAGAGAAGGAGCGCCCTCCTCACGTCGCGAGCCGGCGCAAGACCGCCAGGTTCTTTCGATCCTGCACGAGCGCGTCCTCGTCCTTGGGGGTCTCGAGGAACTTGGGGATCGCCGCGAGACGCGGGTCGGTCATGAGGTTCACGAAGCCCCGGCGGCCGATCGTGCCGCGGCCGATGTGCTCGTGGCGATCGACGCGCGAGCCGCGCGGTTTCTTCGAGTCGTTGACGTGGATCGCCGCCAGCCGCGAAAGTCCGACGGTGCGTTCGAAATCGGCAATCGTCTCCGCCCAGCCGCGCGCGCTCACGATGTCGTACCCCGCGGCGTGAACGTGGCAGGTGTCGAAACAGGCGGCGACCCGTCGAGGCGTGCGGACGGCGCCGAGGATGTCCCGAAGGTGCTCGAAACGGTGGCCGACGCAGGAGCCCTGTCCGGCGGCGGTCTCGAGAAGGATCCGGACGTGAGCGCCGCCCGTGCGTTCGAAGACTTGATCGAGCGACGCCGCGATCCGCGCCACCCCGGCGGATTCTCCTTCTCCGCAATGGGCGCCTGGGTGCAGGACGAGGTCCGGGATCCCGAGGCGCTCGCACCGCTCGATCTCCTCGACCAGGGCTTCGATCGATCGGCGCGAGAGCTCCGCCACGGGAGATGCGAGGTTGATGAGGTAGGACGTGTGCGCCACGACCCGCGCGAGCCCGGCACCACGTGCGGCGGAGCGGAAAGCGCGCGCCTCGGGCCGATCGATCGGCCGCCCCACCCAGCGGTTGCTGTTCTTGACGAAGATCTGGAGCACCCGGCAGCCGACCTCGAGACCGCGCTCGACGGCGCGTGGCGTTCCTCCCGCGATGGATTGATGAGCGCCGAGGGGCAGATCGTTGACGGTAACCGGCACGGCCTTCACGCCAGGATTCTAGAGGGTCAACGCCGAATCACTGAATTCAGCCATTCAGCGCTGACCCGAATTCAGCGATTCAGGCCTGACCCCTACGACGGCTCTCGGTCCTCCAGGTGCTCCATGAGCTCCTGCCCGATTTTTCGGGTGACGAAGATCTGCTTGACGTAGTTCAACGACGTGATCGCGAGCGGCACGCCGGCGGCGGAAAAAGGCGCACCCACGGCCGCGAGAGCGAGGTGCCGCGCTTTCTCTCCGCGCGTGAACTCGGGGTTCTTGAGATCGAGAACGCTCCCGTAGTACCGGAAGACCATCCGGTACACGTCAGAGAGGAGAACCCGCAAGCCCATCTCGCTTCCCCACACGAAGCACTGTCCGAACCGGACCTTGTCGAGGAACTCCCCAACCGACTCGGCCTCGGCCACGGTATAGACGCGCGCGAGCGGCCCCAGGGTGTGGGCGTCGGATCCCGCCACGAGCGAGACGTCGCCGCGCTTCTCGCGCACGACCGCCATCAGGTCTTCGACCAGGCGGTTGTGCTGCGACGCCATCGCCCCGTTCTTGACCTCGAACACGTCGAACATCCGGAGCATCTCCTCGAAGTACTGCCGCGGCGAGTTGCGCATCCGGTAGTTCTGGAACATGTGGTTCGCGGACGCGAGAATCTTTTCGTCCCGGATGTACTCGTGGAGGTCGTAGATGTTCTCCCGGCGCCGCTGGATCTCGGCGTGCTGCTTTTCGTCGATCGCGAAGACGTTGACGTGGATCCGTTGCCGCGTGTCGGGGAACCACGTCTCCACTTCTTCGGAGATGAAGAAGTCGTCCAAGTCCGGGTGCTTGTCGAGCAGATACAGGCAACCGTCGATCGAGTCGTGATCGGTCAGCGTGACGTAGTCCATTCCGCGTTGCTTGGCGAGGCGGTAGACGTCCTCGGGGCGGTTGTAGGAGTCGCGCGTGTTGGCGATTCGGAAGTACTTGAACGTCGAGTAGACGGAATGGCAGTGGAGGTCGGCCTTCTTGAACCGGCGGTCGGAGAACCAGGCCGGGGTCTCCGGCTCGCGGAATTTTCTCGTCGACATCGAGAACGCCGAGTGTGCAAGCGCCGGGCCGGTCAGTCAAGGACGTTCGGAAGCAAATGGTTGTGTTAGCGTTTCGCCGTGCCGCGCATCCTCTTCCGGCTGCTCTACGGCGCCCTGCTCGGCGCGGCGTTTCTCTTCGCGGCCTGGCTGTCGTTCCGCGCCTCGATCGTCGGCCGCTCCGTGACCGTCCCGGACCTCGGCGGCAAGTCCGTTCCCGAGGCCATCCGGATCGTTCACGACGTCGGGCTGCGGGTCGAGGAGCAGGCGTCCCGCGCCCGGCACGACGACCGGGTGCCGCGGCATCGGATCTTGATCCAGCAGCCCGAGGCCGGCTCGCTCGCGAAGCCCGGCCAGGTCGTCCGCCTCGTCCTCTCGCTCGGTCCCCGCGAGCTCCAGGTCCCTGACTTGGCCGGTCTCGCCCCACGCGCGGCCGCCCTGAAGCTCGCTCGCGAGTCGCTCCAGCTGGGCGCCGTCTCCTGGTATCGCGATGCGGAGGCGTCCGCGGGAATCGTTGCGCAAAGCCCGGATCCCGAGACGCCGGCGACCAAGGGGAGCGCCGTCGAGGTACTGACGAACCGCGGGATGCCGGAGCTCCGATTCGTCATGCCGGACTTCGTCGGCAGGGATGCGGATAAGGTCCGCGCGCGCCTCGAAACCTTCGGTTTTCGGGTGGGAAGCGCGCGGTACGAAACGTACGAGGGAGTCGCGCCGAATACCGTCCTGAAACAGTTTCCGCCCGCCGGGTACCCTCTCTCCCGGCGGGACGTCGTCTCGCTGACCGTCTCGCAGTCGGCTTCGGCGATTCCTCCGGCGTCGTGAGCTCTCTCCGGATCGCGCCGTCGCTGCTCGCGGCGGACTTTGCGCGGCTCGCCGACGCGCTTTCGCTCGCCGAAGAGGGAGGCGCGGACCTGGTCCACGTGGACGTCATGGACGGGCACTTCGTGCCGAACCTCACGATCGGACCACCGGTCGTGCGCGCGCTGCGGGCGGCGACGCGACTGGCGCTCGACGTTCACCTGATGATCGAGACGCCCGAACGCACGCTCGCCGAGTATCTCGACGCGGGGGCCGACTGGGTTTCCGTCCACGTGGAGGCCACACGGCACCTCCAGCGCTGCCTTTCCGCCATCCGAAAAGCGGGGGCGAGAGCGGGCGCCGCTTTGAACCCGGCGACTCCGCCCGGAGCGCTCTCCGCGTGCTGGGCCGACCTCGACTACGCCGTTGTCATGTCGGTCAACCCCGGTTGGGGAGGACAATCGTTCCTGCCGGGCTCGGTCGAAAAGGTCCGGCGGCTCCGGGCGGAGGCGTTGGAGGGCGGAATCCGGCTGACGGTGGAGGTGGACGGTGGCGTCGGAGCGGACAACGCGGGTCCTCTCGCCGCGGCCGGGGCGGAAATTCTGGTCGCCGGAACGGCGATTTACGGGACGAGCGACCCCGCCGCGGCGATCGGGCGGTTGCGCGCGGCCGCCGAAGGGGTGCGAATCTGAAGATGACGCGACGGGCAGGGAGAGTGACCGGGACGAAGTGGGGGATGGCTGCGCTGGCCGTTCTCCTCCTGGCGGACGGGTGTTCCGGCGCGAAGAAGCCGGACAAATTGACACAGGAGCTGCTCGCCAAACCGAAAGAGACACTCTTCGAGAAGGGAAAGGCGCTGATCGAGAAGAAGAGGTACGACCAGGGGCGCAAATACCTGACCTTCGTCTTCGAGACGTACCCCAACGATCCGCTGGGACGCGACGCGCTCCTTCTCGTCGCGGACTCCTTCTTCAAGCAGGGCGGCTCGAGCGGGTACACGGAGGCCCGGTTCCGCTATCGCGACTACCTGAACCGTTACCCCGGCGCTCCCCGGCGTGATTATGCCCGGTACCAGTTCGCGCTGACCTACGACAGGGAGATGCAGCGGCCCGATCGCGACCAGACCCCGACCCGCGAGGCGATCGACCAGTACCAGGCCTTGATTCGCGAGTACCCGACCTCCGGTTTCGCGGGCGCCGCGAGGGAAAGAGTCCGGGTGCTGACGGGCGCGCTCGCCGAGCACGAGTTCAGTGTGGGCTACTTCTACATGCGGAAGGGCGCGACCTCTGCGGCGCTCGCCCGATTCATCGACCTGGAGCAGAGGTACCCGGAGTACGGGGCACGCGACAAGCTCTATTTCTACGCCGCTCGCGTTCTGGAACGGCTCGGCCGCCGTCAGGAGGCGGACCGGTACTACGCGCGGCTCACCGCGGAATTTCCGGCGAGCGAGTACGCGCGCAGGGTACGGGGACCTCGAGGCGAAAAGCCGGCAGCCGCCGCTGCGGCGAGCCCGAATCCGAAGTCCAAAGCCCAGAGTCCGAACTAGGCTGTCATCCTGCCCTTCGCTTTCGCTCCGCACAGGCTGGGGTCCGCCGCGAAGGATCTCTTCTCGAAAGCGAGGGATTTTTTCGGCGCTTCGCGTCTTGGAATAACGAGCACGGGGCATGGGCTTCTGCCGCTTGCGCCGGTTTTGCGCGGCCCGAGCCCCGGCTTCGTTGACACTTCCGCAAGGCAGGCGTAGTTTTAAGGCAGAAGTAGTGTCTCTCCGAATTTCTTAAGGAGCCCGCCATGCGTCCGCCCGTTCGTCCTGGCGCCCTCGTTGCCGGAATTCTGGTGGCCGCAGCCGCCGTCGCCCAGACCCCGCCTCCCAAGAGGGAAGTTCCGGGCGGCACCATCGTCGTCACACCCCCCACGCAGACCATCACCCGGGTCGGGCCGGCGCCGGGGGTCGAGCTGGCGCCCCAGCCCGTCGGCTACGAGAGCGATGTGCACTGCTACGGCTATCTGGGTCAACCGAACGAAACCTTCCCCGTGCGGGTCATCGGCGCCGAAAACGTCGCGGAGCAGGTCGATTTCGGAACGAGCGATCGGGTCTACCTGAACGCTGGGTATGACAAGGGACTCAAGATCGGAGACGAGTTCTGGCTGATCACGCCCGAGCAGATGGTCGTGCACCCCACGACGGGAAAGGATCTCGGCCAGTTCTACCAGTACCGTGGCCGGGCCGTCATCGAGAGCGTGGAAGCCCGGACGGCGAGCGCGATCATCTCCGGCTCCTGCACGGACATCCCGATAGGCTCGTTCTTGAAGCCGTTCGAGCCGATTCCGATCCCGCTCGCCCGCAAGTCGCCCCCCGCCAGGGCGGGCGACTTGCCCTCGGGAAAGGTGCGGGGGCGAATCGTCTCCACGCGGGACGGTATCGTCGCGGTCGGGGCGGATCACACGATCCTGGTCGACCTGGGCGCGGCGGACGGCGTCGAGCCCGGTGACTTTCTGACGATCTACCGGTACGCCATCGGACGCGAGTACGGCATCCGACCGGTCGGCGCGTACTGGGTGAACGTGCCTCCCCCACCCGGCGTGTTCATCCCGCGCACGTATCTCGGAGAGATCGGGGTTCTCGCCGTCGGCGACCGGTGGGCCGTCGGGCGGGTGACCGACTCCTACCGACTCATCGAAGTCGGAGACGAGGTCGAGCTGAAATAATCGTCCGGGCCGTTCCGAACAACTTCAGGAGAGGCGGCCGACGCCTCTTCTTTTTTTCGTCTGGGTCACCGTCGCGCTTCCGGCCCGGCGCGATCGCTCATCCAATCCGCGAAGGCTCGCTTCGCGAGGGAGTCGACTTCGCGCTGGCACGAAAATTTATTTCTCGCGTGACCGCGGTGCGAAGCGAGAGATTCTCCCTCGACTCTTCTCGCGGCGAATTTCGTTTGCTAAGATGCGCGCCTTCCAACGCCGCTCTCGTTTCGCCGGAGGCCGACGTGAACCTGGACTCTCAACTCCAGCAAGTCATCGAAGAGCTTCTCACCCATGGCATCTCGCTCGATCTCGCGAAGAAGGAGTTCGAGAAGAAGTACATCGTCGGAGCGGTCAAACGATCGTCCGGAAATCTCGGCCGGGCGGCGTCTTCTCTCGGGATTCATCGCAACACGCTTCGCAACAAGGTCGGGCTCTTGAACATCCGTCTGCCGCGCGATCAGTACCGCTTCGCCGTCTCACCCGACATCAACAAGAAGAAGTGACTTCACGCGCTGAAGCGCGCGAAGTCACCGTAATTTAGACGGGCGGAGGAGGGGTCTTGTCGCGCGCGGGAGGCTCCGGCTCGGGTTTGACGGCCTCCTTGAAGTTCTTCAGTCCCTGCCCGATCCCCTTCCCGAGCTGGGGCAGGCGCGACGCTCCGAAGATAACGAGAACGATCAAGAGGATGATGAGAAGTTCCGGGACTCCAAGGCGGCCCATAGTGATTCTCCTACCTTGCTAGCTTAGCAGAGCGCGGCGAGACGCGACTCGAACACGGTCCGGAAGGCGTCATCCGCGCTCGCGACGAGCAGCCGCCGCACGAGGGCAAGCTCGCGCGGCAGATACCAGCGGTAGACGGGTCCCTTTCCCTGAGCGACCGCGCGAGCGAACGTTCCGCAGACCTTCCAGGCGCGCTGAAGGAGCACGCGGTCGAATCGCCGCGAAAAAGCTTTCCACTCGAGGCCGCGCCGGTCGGCGAAGTGGAGCACGACGACGACGCCGGTCTCTTCCGTCATCCACTCGAGCGTCGTGCGCTCCCACAGCAACGAAGCGAGATCGTAAGAGTCCGGTCCGCTGCGCAGGTCCTGGAAGTCGATCGCAGCGACGTCCTCGCCGACCGGAAAGAGATTGTTGCCGTGGAAGTCACGATGGCACAGGACCCGGGGATGCGTTTCGATTTCGCGCGCGAGGGACGCGGCCCAGGCGTCGTGCGTCGCCCTCTCCCCGGTGTCCAAGGACTCCCCGAGCCAGAGGTCGAAGACCGCTTCGCGCGCGAGGTCGAGCTCCCGAAAGAAGAAGGCCGCATCGAAGGGCGTGTTGATACCCGGATCGGAAATCTCCGCGATGGTGATCGCGATCGCGGCGGCACGCTCCAGCCAGACTGCGCGCTCGGCCGGTTTCGACGCCAGCCGGGAAGCGAGATCTTCGGGGCCGAAGTCTTCGAGGATCTGATTTCCGGAGCTGTCTTGCGCGTAGAGCGCCGGCACGCGGATCCGCGTGGAGAGGTGCGCGCGCGCTGCGAGCCAGCGCCGCCGGGCGTCGTCTTCCTCGGAAGGGTAGACGACTCCGAGAACGCTTTCGTTTCCGGCGAGCGCGAACCGCGCGTAGCGCCGGCGCCCTACGTCGCCCGGCAGAACCTCGACGGAGACCGGCTCGTAGCCGGACCGCCGAGCGAGTTGCAGGAGCCCGGAGAATTCCGGAGGGATCGGGGGACCCGCCGGGAGGGGCGCCTGCTCCCTCAAACTCGGAACCTTTGGACGGCCTAGGAAAGCGACTTCGCCTGGCTCAGCACGACCTTCTTGATGCGCACGGGCTGGTTCGGGCGGTCGGTCGCGTTGCGCGGCACGGCGGCGATCTTGTCGGCGACTTCCATTCCGGACACGACTTCTCCGAAAGCGCTGTACTGCCGGTCCAGGAAGGGAGAGTCCTTCACCACGATGAAGAACTGTGAGGACGCCGAGTTGGGGTCGGCCGCGCGCGCCATGGAGACGACGCCGCGCTTGTGCGGGGTCTCGTTGAATTCGGCTTTCACGTGAACCTCTGCGCCGTTGACCACGTTTCCGCCGGTGCCGTACGGATGCCGGGGGTCCTCCGCCTTCTTCGTCAGAGGGTCGCCCCCCTGGATCATGAATCCGGGGATGACCCGGTGGAACATGGTCCCGTCGTAAAAACCTTTCGCGGCGAGGTCGACGAAGTTCTCGACGTGCTTGGGCGCGGCGTCATAGTGGAACTTGATCGTGATGTCACCCATGTCGGTCTGGAGAATTGCAAGGGTGTTGGCGTAATCGCGTGCGGCCACTTTCTTTTTCCCCTTTTGAGCCGCCTGGCCCGAGACGGCGAGGGCGCAGAGCAGCAAAAACGTGAGCGCTGTTTTGCTCTTCACATCGGCTCCTTTCGAGACAACCGCGGAACGATAACACCGTCCCTCGGACGGTATTCCGATCGAGTGAGCACGGTAAAATCTCCTCATGTACGTCGCTCTCGCGCGCACGGTCCTGACCGACGTGGATCGCGACAAGATCGCCGACGAGGTGCGGAAGTTCCGTGCCCTATATCCCGAGTATTCGCGCGATGACCTCGTCGATCGACTGATCCACCACACGGCCGTCCGCTGCGGCGTCATCGGCGCCGTCGCGTCGGCACCGCCCGGATTCCTGGCGGTGCTTCCGCTGGCGGCCGACTTCTCGTACCAGGTCCTCGCTTTGAACCGCCTGGTCCTGACGATCGCGCGGATCTATGGGCGTTCGACGACGCGGGAGCAGAGGGCCGCGACGGTCGCGGTGAGCTTGCTCCTGGGAGGCGGCGCGGAGTTCGTGCGTCGCAACGTCGTCAAGGGAGTTTCGGCTTCTCTCAAGCGGAAGGGGAAGACCCGTCTCGCGACGCACGTCGGAGGAGCGATCGGCAGCCTTCTGACCTACGCCGGGGTCCGGGCGATCGGCCTCCTGGCGCGCAGCTACTATCGTCCCGGCGGGGCGGTCACCCGGGTGCGAGCGCTCGCGGGTCGATGAAAGCGTCCGCCGACACCGTCGTCGTCGGCGGCGGAGTCATCGGTCTCTCGCTCGCGCGCGAGCTTTCCTCGCGCGGCTGCGACGTCGTCGTCGTCGAACGCGGACGGACCGGCGACGAGGCTTCCTCCGCCGCGGCGGGACTCCTGTCCGCGCAGTCGGACGCCGAATCGCCTTCGCTCTTCTTCGATCTCGCGAGGAAAAGCCGCGACTTGTATCCCGAGTGGTCCGCTCTCCTCGGAGAGGAAACCGGCATCGACGTCGGATGGCGACGCATCGGAGTTCTTCGCGTCGGCGCTGCCGAATCGCTCGAGCGGTTCGCATGGCAGATCGACGCCGGTCTTCCTCTCGAACGCCTGGAGGCGACCGAGATCGCCCGGCGGTCGGCGGGTCGCGCGGCGCGCGAGATCCACCACGGGCTCTTCTTCCCTGAGGACGCCGTCGTCGACAACCGGTCGCTCGTGCGGGCTCTCGAGAGCTCTCTCGATCACCGCGGCGTCGCCGTTCTCGAAGGCGTGGCCGCGACGCGGTTTTTGGTCGAGAGAGGCCGCTGCCTGGGAATCGAGACGACGAGCGGCCCGATCCGCTCCGATTCCGTGGTGGACTGCGCCGGCGCGTGGGCGAATTTCGATACCGCGCTTCCTTTCCAGATTCCGGTCGAGCCGGTCCGCGGGCAGATCGTCGAGCTCAGCGACAGGGAGCCGTTCCCGATCGTCCTCGCCTCGGAGGACGTCTATCTGGTGCCTCGCGGCAACGGGCGGATCCTCGTCGGCGCGACCGTCGAGCGAGCCGGATTCCGCAAGGAAGTGACGGCGGGCGGCGTTGCCCGCCTTCTCGCCGCGGCGCTCGTTCTCGCGCCGACACTCGAGAGCGCGCGCGTGACGTGTGCGTGGGCCGGCCTGCGGCCGGGCACGCCCGACGGCTTCCCGATCATCGGCGAGTCGCCTGTCTCCGGCCTCTTTCTCGCCGCCGGACACTTCCGCAACGGCATTCTCTTGGCGCCCCTGACGGCAGTTCTCGTCGCCGATATGGTCACGCGAGTGACCGCGGAACATCCCCGTCTTTTCTCTCCGGAGCGCTTCATCGAAGACGCGCGCGGCCGTTGACCGATTCGTTTTCGGATAGAATCGCTGTCAACGAGCGGCCCGGAATCTCCGGCCGGGAGGGGCGACGAACGGAGGGAAGGGCGGTCACCAAACCTCGATGCCAATGAATTTGTCGACGACTGTGAGAAGAGCGATTTATGGCGGAGTCTCGAAGACCGCCGACCTGCTCTGGCGCGCCGCGCGCGCGATCGACCGCCGCTTTCCGGAAAGATCCTTCCAGCCGAAGTGGGCCCCGGCCCCCCTCCTGAAGCAGCGGGAACGTTCGTTTCCGAACCTCGGCTTTCCCCGCGAGACCGACTCGCTCTGCCCCCGCTGCGTGACGGAAGTCCGTTCCCAGATCCTTTCCGGGGAAGCGGACTGGAAGGTCCTGGTCGATGGAAATCCCGGGGAGATCAAGGCTTCGATCGTCGAAGAAGATGGCCGGATTCTCATGAGGAAGAGCTGCCCGAAGCACGGGCTATTCGAAGACGTGATGTCGATCGACTCCGCTTTCTTCAAACGGATCGAGTCTCTCTATCCCGGCCGGGACTTCGTGATCCCGAAAGACGGGCTGCACGAGCACGGGACGTCGTCGATCCGGTACGGGCGGGGCGCGGTGCTCACGATCGATCTCACCAACCGCTGCAACATGATGTGCAACCCCTGCTTCATGGACGCGAACCAGGTGGGCTACGTCCACGAGCTCGAGTGGGACGAGGTCAAGAAGCTCCTCGACGACGCGGCGTCCGTGAAACCGCGGCGCCAGCTCTCCGTCCAGTTCTCGGGCGGCGAGCCCACGCTCTCTCCGCACTTCCTTCCCGCCATCCGCCACGCGCGGGAGATCGGGTATTTCTCGGTCCAGTGCGCGACGAACGGAATCCGGTTCGCTCAGGACGAACAGTTCGCGCGGCAGGCGGCCGAGGCGGGCCTCCGATTCGCATACCTGCAGTTCGACGGCGTCGGAAACGAGCACAACCAGCACCGCAAGGTAGGCAACCTCTACGACGTCAAGCTGCGCGCGATCGAGAACCTGCACAAGCACGGCGTGGACATCACGCTCGTGACGACGATCGTCAACGGGATCAACGACGACCAGGTCGGCGAGATCCTCCGGTTCGCGATCGAGAACATCGACAAGGTCAACACGGTCTCGTTCCAGCCGGTCTCGTTCACGGGTCGGGACGAGGACATCGACGACGAAACCCGCCGCAAGCAGCGCTACACGCTTTCTCACCTCGCCCACGACGCCAAGACACAGGCCGGAATCGGAGAGCCGCTCTCCGACTGGTACCCGCTGTCCGCATCCGGACCTTTCTCGGACCTGAAGGACCTCCTGGGTGGGCTCGAGGCGGAGTGGGGGTCGCTCAAGTGCGGATGCCATCCCAACTGCGGCATCGGCACGATGCTCCTGGTGAACGCGGAGACGAAAACGAAAGTGACTGTCCCTTCGATCCTGAACGTGGACCGGATGCTCCAGGACGTCAAGGGGATCACCGACTCCGGCCGCCGGAAGGTCTGGACCGCCGCGCAGGTCGCCCTGTCGGTGCTGAGGAACTTGAAAAGTGAGGGGATCCCGGGCGGACTCTCGCCGTGGAGCGTCATCAAGATCATGGACGGCCACACGGGCGGGAAGCTCGGGCTCGCGAAGGAGAAGCGCTACGCCTGGCGGGTTTTCTTCATCGGCGGAATGTGGTTCCAGGACCTCTTCAACTACGACTTCCGGCGGACCGAGATGTGCATCATTCCCTACGCGACGCAGATGGGGGAGATCTCGTTCTGCGCGTACAACACGGGCGTCGGCTGGCGCAAGATCATCGAGGAGATGTTCCAGACCGCCTCGCTCGCCGAGTGGTACAAGACCCAGGGCCGGCACGAAGTCTTCGCGCGCGGCCGGAGCGTTCCGCTTCCGGCTTTGCCCGGGGAGGCGGTGCCGCTGCCCGTCCCGGCCCGCCCGGCGTTCGCGGCGCGCGGGGTCGCCCTACCGGTCCACGGCGGCGGCGCGAGGTAACTCGAGCTCGTCGACCTCCGCTGCCGACTCCGTCACCGCACCGGCGCTTCGTAGTGCGACGTGTCGTTGAAGAGCGCCAGACGCGCCCGGCTCGGCTCGCGGAAATCCAGGATGGAGAGGCCAGCAGGACTGGAGTCGAGCCGATCCCGATAGCCGCGGGCATCGAATCCCAGGAGCGCGCTGACGAGAAGCCGAATGGTCGCCTTGTGCGACACGGCGAGAACCCGGCCGTCGGGATGCGATGCGACGATCTCGAGCAGAGCGGGAAGAGCGCGCGCCATGACGGCGAGCCCGGTCTCCCCGCCTTCGGGAGCGAAGGAAAAAGGGTCCGACTCCCAACGCGCGTGTTCGCCGGGGTAGAGGCTCTCGACTTCCGCCAGTGTCTTCTGTTCCCAGCGGCCGTGCGAGATCTCGCGGAGCTCCGCGCGCGGGACGACCTCCCGCCCGTGCGGAGCGGCGACGAGTCGCGCGGTCTCGAGCGCGCGATCGAGCGGCGAGGCGTAGAAGGCATCGATCGGGTCGCCGGCGAGCCGCGCGCCCAAAGCACGGGCCTGCGCGCACCCGATCTCGGAGAGAGGAACGTTCGTCTCTCCGGCAAAACGGTCCTCGGAGAACACGGTCGCTCCGTGGCGCACCAGATAGACCCGTGTCGTCACGGACGCCGGCTTCTCGCGGAGGATCTCCGGCCGGGACCCCGCCGGCTCCGGCGGCTCGACCACGACGTCTGTCCGCCGGCGGATCCCGACGGCCCCGCGGGCCGTCCGGAGGCCACGGGTCCTCCGATTCGCCGAACAGCAGCCGTCGCGGGCGCCGCAGTCGCCGCCGTCGCTCCCCGTCGGGCGGACTTCGCCTTCGCGCGCTCGCGATCGCCCGCCTTGCGGGCGCGGATCGCGGCGATGCGCTCGGCGATGGGGATCTCCAATCGCTCCGCCGGCGCGGCTGAGTAATCGAATCCGGGCAGGGTAATCCGGGGCAGCCGGCGGCCGAGCGCCCTTTCGATGGCGCGCAGGTCCCCCTCCTCCTCCGGCGAGACGAACGTGAAGGCGTCGCCGGTCCGTTCCGCTCGAGCGGTTCGACCGACGCGATGGATGTAGTCGTCCGGAACGTGCGGCACGTCGAAGTTCACGACGTGGGGAAGAGCCTCGACGTCGATCCCGCGGGCCGCGATGTCCGTCGCGACCAGAACCTTGTACCTGCCGCTCTTGAACCCGCCGAGCGCCTGGGTCCGCTGCGGCTGGCTGCGGTTGCCGTGAATGCGCTCGACGGAGACGCCACGCTTCGACAGCGCCTCGAAGAGCCGGTTGGCGCGGTGCTTCGTCCGGGTGAAGACGAGGGCGTTCTGGAGGTCGCCGCGTCGCAGCAGCTCGGCGAGAAGCGGCGTCTTCAGGTTTCCGGTCACCGGATAAACGGCCTGAGTGATGCCGACCGCCGGCGCCGCCGGGCGCTCAACGTTGACGGGAACGGGGTCGCGGAGGATCTCGCGCGCCAGCGTGACGATGGGCGGAGGCATCGTGGCCGAGAAGAACAGCGTCTGACGCCGCGAGGGCACGTGTTTCAGGACCCGCCGGATGTCGGGCAGGAATCCCATGTCGAGCATCCGGTCCGCCTCGTCGATCACGAGGATTTCGAGGCTGTCGAGCCGCGCGTAGGCGTGCCGGAAATGGTCGAGGAGCCTGCCCGGTGTCGCAACGATCACGTCGACTCCGGCGCGGAACGCGTGCTCCTGCGGCCCCATCGCCACGCCTCCGAACACGGTCGCCGTCTGGATGGGGGTATGCACGGCGAGCTGACGAGCGTGGTCCTCGATCTGCGCGGCGAGCTCGCGCGTCGGGGTGATGATCAGTGCGCGTGTCGCGCGGCGCGGTTTGGGCAGCAGTCGGTGAAGGATCGGCAGCAGGAACGCGGCCGTCTTGCCGCTCCCCGTCGCTGCCGTCGCGAGGAGGTCCCGTCCCTCGAGAGCGGCAGGGATCGCGTCCTTCTGGATCGGCGTCGGTCGCGAGAAACCCATCTCGCGGACGCCCTTTAAGACATCGGGGTGGAGTCCGAAACCGGAAAAGGCCATGGAGTTGACGTCTTTCCGCGGGGCGCTGCCCCGCCATTATCCGGCGCATGTCCAGGGGGAACGGGAGGGGGTCGCCGGCAGACCGCCGTTACCGTCGCGCCGAAGCCGGCGCGGAAGAGTTCGAAGGGTGTCACGTTTCCGCGCGCCGGCGCAACCGGCCTCGGTCAACCGGCCTTACCCTCTGACCCGCCAGCCTCGACGCGCAAGGAGCTCACGCAGGCGTTCGCGATGGTCCCCCTGAATCTCGACGAAGTCGTTTCCGGCGCGGCCGCCGGTGCCGCATGACTTCTTCAGCTCGCGCGCAAGGCCGGCTAGGAATTCGGCGTTCCCGGGAAGCCCGTCGATGACCGTCACGATCTTGCCGGAGCCGCGCTTCTCGACCGAGAGGTTCACCTGGATCCGCTCCGGCACCGGCTCCGGCTTGCGCGGGAGCTTCGAGGAGCACCGGCAGTCCACCTCGGGCCATCCGCACGTGCCGCAGAGCCGGCCGGAGCCGGTCGAGTAAACGATTCGGCGGCGCGCGTCCGTCACCAGAGCCTCCGTTGCCCCCGGGAAGAGTTTTCCGGTCGGGAGCGTTTGGTTGGTTCTCTCATTCTTCTGAGAATATGACCGACATCATGACGGCTCCCTCCGCCTCCGCTCCTCTTGTCCGCGTCCGCGCGGACCGGCGGGGACTCGCCATCGTGGCCCACGTCGACCACGGCAAGACGACGCTCGTCGACGCGTTGTTGAAGCAGTGCGGCACCTTTCGCGCCGGCCAGCAGGTTTCCGAGCTGATCATGGACTCCGGAGACCTCGAGCGCGAGCGGGGGATCACGATCCTCGCGAAGAACACGGCCGTCCGCTATCGCGACACGATCATCAACATCGTCGACACGCCCGGGCACCGGGACTTCGGCTCCGAGGTCGAGCGCATCCTGACGATGGTGGAAGGCGTGCTCCTCCTGGTCGACGCGTCCGAAGGGCCTTTGCCGCAGACCCGTTTCGTGCTGAAAAAGTCGATCGAAGGGGACAAGCGGCCGATCGTTCTCATCAACAAGATCGACCGCGCGGACGCGCGGACCCTCGAAGTGGAGGAGGAGATCCGCGACCTCTTTCTCTCGCTCGCGACGCTCGATCATCACCTCGACTTCCCCGTCCTGTACGGCTCGGGCCGTTTCGGGTTCGCGAGCTTCGATCCGTCGGCGAGCTCCGGCGACCTCCGCCCGCTCTTGGACGCCATTCTCGAGCACATCCCGGCGCCCGCCATCGGAGACGGTCCTTTCAAGATGATCGTGGCAAACACGGAATACTCCGACTACGTGGGCCGCCAGGCGGTCGGGAGGGTCTTCTCCGGAGTCCTCGAGCGGACCGGCGAGCTCGCGGCGGTCCGGCCGGGCGGCGAGATCGTCCAGAGGGGGCGCGCCGGCAAGATCCAGCTCTTTGCGGGGATCGAGAAGGTCGAGGTCGGGGAAGTCTCGGCCGGCGACATCTGCATGATCTCGGGATTGCCCGACATCGAGATCGGCGACACGCTGCTCGATCCGGTGGATCCGGCGCCGCTGCCCGGGATCCGGGTGGACGAGCCGACGCTCTCGATGGAGTTCCGGACGAACGATTCTCCGATGTCCGGCCGCTCTGGAAAGTTCGTCACGGGCCGCCATCTCCGGGAGCGCCTCGAGAAGGAGCTCGAACGAAACGTCGGCGTACGTCTCCAGAAAACCGCGGAGCCGGACGCGTCCCTCGTCCTCGCGCGCGGCGAGCTCTCGCTCTCGATCCTGGCCGAAACGATGCGGCGGGAAGGATACGAGTTCGCCCTCGGCCGTCCTCAGGTCATCCTCCGCACGGGCGAGAACGGCGAGCTCCTGGAACCCTACGAGGAGCTCGTCATCGACTGCGCGGAAGAGTTCACGGGGCCGCTCATCGCCGCGGTGGGCGAGCGCCGGGGAGAGTTGCGCCACATCGGCCGGCACGGCGACCGAACGCGCATCGAGTTCACCGTCCCCTCGCGGGGCCTCCTCGGCTTCCGCCTCGAGTTCCTGTCCCTGACACGGGGGACCGGGCTCTTGAATCACCTCTTCGACGAGTACGGGCCTCACCGCGGTCCGCTTCCCAACCGCAAGCGGGGCGCGATGATCGCAAAGGAGCCGGGAGAGGTCACCGCGTACGCGCTCGACCAGCTCGCCGACCGCGGCACGTTCTTCGTCAAGCCGGGCGAGGCCGTCTACGGCGGCCAGATCGTCGGCGAGCAGGTCAAGGACAACGACCTCGTCGTCCAGCCCTGCCGGCGCAAGCAGCTGACGAACATGCGGGCGTCGACGGCCGACATCGCGGTCCGGCTGAACCAGCCGAGGTTGCTCACGATCGAGCAGGCGATCGAGTGGATCAACGACGACGAGTTGGTCGAGGTGACGCCCTCGGCGATCCGGGTGCGCAAACGGATCCTCGACCACGGCCGGCGGAAGAGCGCCGAAAGCGCCTGAGCCCCGGCAGCAAAAAAAGGGGCGGCCGAATGGCCGCCCCGGTCCTCCGTTTCGCCCCCCCGACTAGGGCCGTCGGGAGCGTTCCTTCCAGCCCTTGATCGACGTCTTTTTGCCGCCCGGCGCGTTCTCAGTCTTCACGGTGTTCTCGGTGCTGTAGAAGATGTTGCCCTGCTGGTCCCTCGACTGGAAGTACACCGGCTCCGACAGGAAGCCGCCCTGCGTCTGGACCTCCGCGCGGTCCGTGCCGCTGTACGGGTTCCCGGTTGCGTACAGAACCCGATACAACCTTGCCGTCCCGGGCGCGAGGCCGCACTTGCCGGCGTTCCCGCAGGCATTGGGACCTGTCACCGTACCGTTCGGGTTGTAGGTCGTGAAGAAGATGACGCCGTTGATGGAGATCGAGTCGGTGATCACGCGCTCGCCCTTGGCGAGCTCGATCATCCAGCCGTTCGCCGGCACCGAAGTGGTGCTCGGGGCGGTCGACGAGGTGATGTCGTAGAGGTCGCTCTCCGTCCGCGTCAGAGTGTTCGCCTTGTCGACCACGTAGTAGAAGCGCTGCTTGAAGTTGAGACTTCCCGGGAAGTTCCTCGACAGGATGTCGTCCCGGTCTCCGGTCCCGAACGCGAGACCCAACGCGGCCTTGCCGTTGACGTTGTAGCCCAGGTAAACCGCCGTCGGCCGGTAGTAGATCGGATAGAAGGGATCGACTGCCGGGGCCACCGGCTGCGGAGCCTGGAAGACGAGGAACGGCTTCGCCGACCCCGCCGAAGGATCGATCTGGGTCTGCCAGCGGCTGCCCGGCGGTGAAGCGCTCATCCTCAGGTCGGAAAGGTCGATCCGCCAGAGCTGACCCTTCTGGTCTCCGAAGTAGACGACGTCGAGCAACCCATCACCGGACGTATCGAGCACGGCCGCTTCGGACGGAATCGAAGCGAAGTAGGTCGGCGAGCATCCCGACCCGGAGTTGATCCCGCAGCTCGAGTTCGCGCGGTAGAGCACGTGACCGGTCTCGACGTCGATGAAGTAGATCCAGTTGCCGCGCCGGTTCAGGCGTTCCCGGTCGAACCCGCCGCCGAAGATCGCGACGTACCGGTCTTCGGTGGTCGGCGAGCTCGTGTCGCAGTTGGCCGTGCAGACCCGGACCCTGCCGAGGCCCGGCTTCGACCAGGTCTCAGCCATGTCTCCGAATCCGGCCCCCGGCGACGGAGCGACGTCGAGGTCGCCGACGTCCGAGATTTCCCACAGGACCGTGGGCCAGTCGCGGGCGCAGGTCGAGTCGCCCGACACGTTCAGACATTTCGGGGCATTGAACGTGGCCGGGACCGGCATGGTGAAGCCGCCGCTGCCGTCCGGGACGAGCTCGTCCGGCTGCGTCAGATCGAGCGCGTAATAGCTTCCCAGCGAAACCGCGGGCGCGGCGCCGGATGTCCCTTCGAACGGCGAGCCTTCCCGCATTCCGCCGACGAGGACGGTGTGCCACATCCGGTTGGCAGGTGTTGGCACGCCGTTGTTCGCGGAATCGATGAAGACGTCGCCCGCGGTCGGGGAGCCATCCACGGACCATTCGTCCCGCTTCGATTGCGCTCCGACGGCATCCTTCAGGGGCTTGAAGAGCTGCATGATCGCCCGCGGCGCATAAGCGAAGAGCTCCGCGCCGGTTCCGAGGTCGAAGCAGTGACCCTGCGTCCCGTCCGGATTCACGCAGAGCGACGGGGTCCGGTCCCAGGCGCCGGCGTCCACGGCGTGGAACAGGCCGTCGTTCGCGCCGAAGAAGAGAACGCGGCGCCGCCGCAGGAACGTGTTTCGGTAGGTCTGGTAGTTGTTCAGGTTCGCTGCGTAGTACGCGAACTCGCTCGGCGGTCCGACCAGAACCGGGCCGGCGTGGAACATGTCCCCGAGCTTCAACTGGAACGAGCTGTTGGGAGGCGTGTACTTCTGTGTGGCGGTCGAGGCGAGCGCGCCCATGACGGCGTCCCGATCTCCCCAGATGAACCGGAGAGAGTCGGTCGCGTCGGTGTCGGTGAGCGCCGGCGAAACCACCGCCGGAGGCGAGGTCTGAGGCCCGAGCAGCGCCTTCAGCGCCGGCCACCAGGTCGCGCTTGTCGAGGCGGTCAGGTCGTGCCGGCCTTCCGGCACGGAGCTCGAAGGGGGAATCGGAAGAGTCGGCACCGGATCGGTGTAGCCCGTCGGCAGCGAGAAGACGATCTTTCGCCCGGGGTAGCGGGTCGTCGCGATCGTCGAGACCGTGTCGTTCGAGCCGTCCGAGTAGGTTCCGTTGGTCTTTGTCGCGTTGGGAGCGAGGATGGCGGAGGAATTCGTCGCTCCCGTCCCGGGCGTCTGCGCCAGGTTCTGGCCCGCGTTCCAGATCAGCGAGGCCGGGTCGTTCGAGGGGGCCGGGAGTGGAACGTTGGCGAACGGATCGTTCTGGTCCTTGATCGTCCGCGTCCCGAGCTGGAGCTTGCCGTTCGCGTCGAGCCTGTAACCATTGACCCGTCCATCCCAGATGGAGCGCGAGCTCGCCGCGTTGAACGTCGCGAGGTACACCATCTGGTCTCCGGCGGCCTGCGCCGTCGAAATCGTCGCCGCGACGAAGCCTTTCTGGCTCTGGAGGACGAACACGGCGATGTCGTTCAATGCCTGGACGAGCTGAGCGGCGGTCGTGACCGGGAAATAGCCGTCGCTGCCGTCGGGGAGGATCGCGCCGCTATTGTGCGCGATGCAGACGCCGGTGTCCGCCGTGGCCGCGGCGCTCGCCCCGAAGCCGATGACGTAGATCGGGATGCCGAGCTGTTTAAAAGTGGTCAGGAACTTGCTGGTCAGGAAGCCGCAGCTATCATTCGTGCAGGCGTTGAACGTGTCATAGATCAGGATGACCGCGCCGTTGCGGCAGCCGGCGTTCGGATCGTCCCCGCGCACGCCGTTCGTGAACCCATCGATCCCCGGTTTGGTGAAGTAGTCGAGGATGTTCTGAAGAGCGTTTTTGATTGGAGCCTGGTTTCCGTTCTTTGCGGTCAGGATCACCGTTCTCTCGACGCTGTCCAGGTTCTGGCTGCCGGCTAGGGCGCCCAAGAGGGTTGGGTCGCAGCCGTCGGCGTACTTGCTCTGCCCGGTCTGTGTGTAGCCCGGGTTGTCCGGGTCGTTGGTCGTGAACGTGCCGGTCGAGGTGTCGTAGTTCTCGATGTACGCCTGAGGCCGCAGCAACCGCTTGACGCAGGGGTAGGAGTCCTTCGCCGGCAGGCACTGACCCGGGTTGTTCGGGTCCGGGATCTGATAGTCGCGGGGGATATTGACCAGCAGATTCCCGTTTTGCTGGAACTCCAGGCCCGAGCAGTTCGCCTGCATAGTGAAGTCGCTCTGGGGCTCGCTCAAGAAGCCGAGCGACCGGCCGGCGATCGAGCCTCCCGTGGAGTTCGTGGCGCCGGTCGCATAAAAGAGCGTCGGGTCCGGCGAGCCGCCCGAGGCCGGGATGGGTGAGCCCATCGCGACGTACGGAACCACGATGGTCCCGGGATTGCTGTGCGGCGTCAACGCCTGCGTCGTCCACGTGTTGCCGGACTTCGTCTGATATTCCTTCGTCACCTGAACGGAGCGAGGCGGGGAGCCTCCGAGCGTGTAAGTGGCGAGCGTCCCATCCGTGAACGCGTCGCCGTACTTGCCGGTCGTTATCCGCACGCGGATCCGCTCGTTGTTCGAGAGGTTGATGCAGGCCATACCGGCCGAGCCGCACGTCGTGCCCGCCGTTCCGGGGTTGGAGCCGAAGAAAGGACCGGTCAGACTGCCCGCATTTCCGCTCGGAAGCGTGAGCACGGGGGACCGGTCGCTGCAGACGGGAACCGTTTTGTTCGTGCACGGGCCCTCGCCGCCGACTCCCCACCTCTCGAGGGTTCCAATCGGTTCTGCCCACGTCTCGGCCGGAAAGTCGGTCGCCACCGGCGCGTAGATCCAGTGCTTTTGGAGGATGCTCGTCTGATTGTTGTTCGGAGGACGGGAGAACGCGGTCAGACCGATGTTGAACTGCGTGTGGTGGTCGGCGACGAACTGGCGAATCACTCGCTTTGCGGCGCCGAGCTTGCTTGAGGCAGAGTCCGCGTCGCCGTCCCAGGTGCTCATGGGCGTATTCAGAAGCACGCTGAGCGACTGCGTCGTAGTCTCCGTGTTGCCGAAGACGACGAGCAGGTTCGGCGGCGTTCCCGAGGCGTCACCGCTCTTCAGCAGGTCCTTGTCGTCGCCGAGGACCGGTTGGACGACGGCCGAAATCACTCCCAGGGCGAGAAGGAAGCAGCGCGCGTGACGGAGCATGGTTTCTCCTCGACTCCTATGGAGTCGGAATGGAAAGCGTCTTCGGATAGATGCCCACGTCGGCATCGATCGTCTTGCTCGCCTGAATGTTGGTCGAGTTCGCGGTCGACGTCAGCGCGTAGACGTTCTCGACGATCTGGCTGGTCCCGTACCCTTTGCCCGAGGACTGGATCTGATCTCCGGGGAGGATCGAGTAACCGAGAAGAACCGGCTGAGAGACGGTCACGGCCATGTCCGGGGTCGTCACCGTCGGGTAGTTGCTGGAAACCCCGACCGGCATGAGTCCGCCGTTGTAGGCGATGGTGTTGTTCAGCATGCCGGTGCCGTACTCGATGCCGGAGTCGGCGGCGTAGAAGATCTTCGAGATCTTCGTCTCGGTGGCGGACAGGGTCTGTTCGATCGAGGCGGTGAACATGAGCGCGACGCCCATGACCGTCAGGATCAAGAGCAGCAGGATCGCGAGGAAGAGCGCGATGCCTCTCTCGCCGCGCCCGCGGTGTTTCGGATGCAAAAGAATTCTCATGGTTTCCACCCCGATCGAGGGCCTCACGAGTAGTTCCTCAGCGAGACCGCAAAAGATTGGAGCCGGCGTCGATAGGGCCGGCCCGTCGCGGTCGAGAAGTTCTTGATCGTCGAATCCAGGATCTGAATGCCCCGCGCGCCCGGCCCGCCGTACACGAAGTCCGGGTCGGTCGACTTGACGACGAGCGAAAGCCAGACCGAGCGGAGCGAAGGAAGGGCGAGCGCGGGGTCCGAGGAGCCGCTTGGGACGGTGGTATCTACGAACCCCGGGACAAATTTCGGATCGGTGGAGCTCAGCGCAAGCGTCGTCGAGACCTCGTTGGCGACGTTGCCGACCCACTCGTCTTTGTTGCTGCCGCTCGTATCGATTTTCGCGGGATCGACCCCCTTGTCGTGAACCGAGGCGTCGGCGCCGTCCACGCCGTAGGCGACCTGGAAGTCCTCCACTTCGTCCACGAGCGGCTGAATATCGTAGTTGCCGGAGCCCGGGTCGAACGTGGCCTCGACCAGCGAGGGATGGGTATCGGCGTTGCTCGCCGAGACGTCCGCCGGGCCCTCATCGACGAAGAATCGGACTTCATCGACCATGCCTCCCGAGAAAGGCTTGTCGATGCTGGGAGCGGTCGAGTTGGATGCGTTCAATTTCTTCGCTCCCGAATCCTGCGGGTTCATGGTGAACGTGAACGTACTGGCGGTCTGCGTGTACCAGGTCCCGCCGGTGTCTACGAGACCGACGATGTACTCCGGGACCAGGTAATCGGTCCCCGAGATGTTCACGACGTCGTTTGCCCCGGCCGCCACGGCGAAAAAGAAGGGACGGGTCCGGCTGATGAGAGAGGGCGCGCTGCCCGGCGCGAAGTTGGACACGCCGCCCGTCGAGGTCGAGTGGATGGTCACCGTGGCGGCGGTCGTCGTCGCGCAGCTGCCCGCGCAGGTGACGTCGCCGGAGGCGAAGTAGTACTTGTCTCCGGACAGGATGCCGCGGACCTCGATGACGTCGGTCCCCTTGCGGGTGAAGTGCGCGATGCCGGAGAGGTCGTTCACGCTGACTCCGCCCGCGCTGTTGTTCTCCACCGGCAGGACGGCGTTGGCGAAAAAGAGGCCGCCGACGCGCGCCTGACGGATCTGCCGGGACAGCTCGTAGATGCCGATCCGCGAGGACTGCTGCGCCTCGGCGACATTGGTCTCCTGCTTGGCCAGCTTGTTTCCGCGGTCGAGCAGCGTGTAGAGGCCGGCCACGACCGTGATCAGCACGGCGAGCGACACGAGCACTTCGATGAGCGTCATCCCGCGTTCGTTCCGCTCAGGCATTTTTCACCCGCAGGTAGAGCGACTGGGTCGTCCGGCGCAGACCCGGCAGCGGGCCGATAGTCGGCTGCACGATCACCGTGATCAGCTTGACGATGTAGGGGTTGGGAGACGCGATGCGGGTCGTCAGGGTCCCGTCGAATTGCTCGATCGTGTAGACCCTCGAGTACGGGAAGCGGAACCAGCCGGCGCCGGGCGACGTGGCCGCGTAGGAGGTCGCTCCCGTGGAAGGCTGGTACCACATCGGGAGATCGTTCTCACAGTACGTTCGGGCGGGGCTGGCGCCCGGAACCGCATCGCAGGCGCCGACGACCGCGAGGGGCGCAGGCGAGACGGCCACGCCCGTCGGAGCCGCTGCGTTCGAGGGCGTCGTGACGTTCAGGCGGGGATCGTTGCGGGGGTAGCCCGAGAGCTCCTCGAGCTTCTCCCGCGCCAGCGTGTTGGCGTTCGTCAGCATATTGGAAGAGGCGTTCGTGCGGATCGCGCCGGTGAAGAGCGGCGCCAGGGCGAGCACGGCGAGCGCGAGGATCGAGAGCGCGACGAGGATCTCGATCAACGTCAACCCCCGCTCACCCGACAGGTTCTCTTTTCTCATCTCCAGATCCATCCGGTCGTCGTGTACCCCGTTCCTTCGACGTACTTGTCGATCCGCAGCTTGCCCGAGAAATCGCTGTCGATCGTGACCCGGAAGAAGTTCTTGGCGCCGAAGTCCGCGTAGTAGATGCCCCGGCCTCCCGATGTCGTGGGGAGCGCGGAGGTCGAGGTGTCCTCCGGCGGAACGATGCCGCCGGCCGGAGTGAACGCGATGCGGCTGGACAGGGTTGCGTTGCCGAGATACTTGTTGAAGGCGGCGGCGTTCGTCAGGTCGTCAGGACTGCCTCCGAACTTCCAGAGCTTGATGTAGTTGCTGAGTGTGACGTCGCCCAACGTCGGCTCGTCGGCGCCCGACTTCACGAACCCGCCGTCCTGCTGGAAGTTGCCGGCGGCCGCGGCCTCGTCGGCGGGAAGCGGATTCGTGTCGTCGTTGGCCCGGTCCTGAAACGTGTAGAGGTGAATCCGCTTGTTGTCGAGACTGATGAGAACGACCACGTTCGCCTGGCGTTTGACCGCCTGGAGACGGGCGGAAGCCAGGACCTGTCGGATGGTGGCGAACGCGCCGAGGTCGTTCGCGCGGCGGATGATCTTTCCCGCGAAGGGGGCTGCGAGCAGCACGAGCACGGCGAGGATGGCGATGACGATCAGGACCTCGATGAGCGTCATGCCCCGCTGGCGCCGGCCCGCGACGCCCGATCGATTTCCGATCACCTCCGGCGACACGTGTCGCGGTACATCTTTCGAAGAAGTCAATTCATCCCCGCCCAGATAGAAAATTTGAGTCCGCACCTTCCTGGGAGCCGACGGACATCTTAGCGAACGCTGTGCCGCCGTCCCGGAGAGCCACTAATCTTTGTGAAGAAGTGAGTTAGTCCGTTCGGTGACACTTCTCACCAGAGGGATTCCGGGGATTTTCGTTACTTTTCGTAACACCGTTTCCGCCGTGTCTCCCGTTTCATCGACACTTCGGCAACGGTTTCGGCGTCGGCCTCGAAGCCGCCTGGAGGATCAGGTTCCTTTCGGAACATACGTCGCGCGGTTCTCGGGACCCTCCCGGACCGTGACTTCCGCGACCCGCGTCCACCCGAGCGCGCCGGACGAGTCGAGGCGCTCGGCGAACCAGCGCGCGATGTTCTCCGCGGACGTGTTGCGCCCGGCGAAGGCGGGGTGCTCGTTGATGTACTTGTAGTCGAGCTCCTTCGCGATCGCCTCGAGAGCGTTCTTGGCGGTCAGAAAGTCGATCGCCAGGTCGTACTGCTGGAGCTTCTCGTTCTCGAGGACGGCTTCCACACGATACGAGTGGCCGTGAAGGGGTTCCGGTCCTCCCGCGTAGTCGATCAGGTTGTGCGCCGCCTCGAACCGCGCGGTGACGGTAACGCGGTACGGCATGGGATGGACTATCCCAGTACGGTCGCTTCGCGCGTGATCGAAAGGATCGCCTGGGCCTCGGGCGGAATCGAGAGCAGCTTTTCGAGCACCTTCTTCGGCGTCGAGGTTTCGCCCGCCGATTGATCCAGGTTCACCTCGAAGGTCAGCCGCCCGCCTT
>WNGE01001822.1_pt1 | contig 62986 bp, 50 predicted proteins | sample 5400651 | NCBI WGS metagenome assembly WNGE01 (sample SAMN13153370, study PRJNA577476) | soil metagenome | isolation source: 60 cm soil or saprolite under grassland replicate 2 | place: USA:California | collected 2016-06-15 | reverse complement strand
GCGTTTACTGGTGGACAGGATGCACAGCCCTACACCTTTGTGCAACAGAGTGATATTGATGTATCTGCCACTTCATTAAAGAATTCTACCCGGCAGAGTGCAATAAATGATATACACCAACAATTACAGCCAAACGAACATCTTGTTGGTGATCCACAGTGTACATCACATATCTCCTCCGACCACAACGCTCTTGATAGGGTTAATCAAGTGACAGTGACGGTAAAAACAACATGTAAAGCGACTGCTTCTACATAGGAGGTTTAAGGAACTTGAAAGATGTCAGGTAGACTTTATCCAATCGCTACCAATGCTTTCCTCAGACAGCACTGCATGCCTCCAGCCACACGCACTGGTAGGGTTCCAGCCGCAACGACCGCTCTGCTGTGAGCGTTTGGCCGCTGATCAGGTCGCTGAAGCGGTAGCCCGCCCCGTACACCCGCAGCTGGTTGGCATCCATCTCCTGCGGATGATTGGAGAAATTGGCCACTACGAATAGTCGTTGGCTGCCGCTGTGACGGACGTAGCCGAAGAGATGCCCGTTGCCGGTTTTGACGAACTCCGTGTCGCTATCGTAGATCGCCGGTTGCTGCTTACGCAGCGCGATCAGCCGCACCAACTTCGCGAAGATGTGGCCGTGCGGCGAGCTGGGGTCATTCTCTACCCTCTCCCGCCAGGCCCAGTCAGCCTTGGGGCGGTGGACCCAACGACTGTCGCCGGCCTTGTACGGGTCAGAGGCGAACGAGTACTCGTTCAGCGTGCCGACCTCGTCGCCCAGGTAGATCAACGGGATACCGCCGATGCTCAAGATGATGCTGTACAGCATCAGGATGCGCCGCGCGGCCAGCTCAATCTGCTGCTCGTCTGCCGACTGGATCGCCTGCTCCAACCCGGTCAGCGCGGCCAGCGTGCCTGAGACGCGGGCGTCGCCGGTGGTCGGGTTCTCCTGGAACGGCATGCCGCGTGCAAAAGAGCCGGGGAAGCGCCCAATGTAGAACTGGTTCAGGAACGTCCGGTGGCCGGTCGGATCGATCCACTTCCAGCGGGCGTCGTTGTCGTCAAAAGTCCAGCCGATATCGTCGTGCGAGCGCAGGTAGTTCACCCAGGCCGTACCCTGCGGCAGCCGGAAACGGTGGCGCATCGAGTGATCGAGCAGCTTGACCTCGCCGGTCGCCAGCGACTCCCACAGCAGCGCCATCAGCAGCGGGTTGTAGCTTATCTGGCACTCCCGCGGGCTGATGTAGCTCAGCACGTCGTCGGGATGGACGATAGCCTCGGACTTGAATAGCATCGCGGGGGCGGCTATTCTCAGGATGGAGTTAAATGCCTGGATGATCTGGTGAGCTTCTGGTTGGTTCTCGCAGTTGGTACCCATACGCTTCCAGATGAATGCGACCGCGTCGAGCCTGAGGAACTCCACGCCGGTGTTGGCGATGAACAGCATCTCCTCGGCCATCGCACGGAAGACCGCCGGGTTGGCGTAGTTCAGATCCCATTGAAAGCTGTTGAAGGTCGTCCAGACCCACTTGTGTATGTCCTCACGCCAGGTAAAGCTACCGCGGCGCACGGTGGGGAAGATCTCACGCAGCGTGCGCTCGTAGGCGTCGGGTACCGTCCGGTCGGGGAAGAGGAAGTAGAAGCGCTCGTACTCCTGGTCGCCAGCCTGGGCCCGCCGCGCCCACTCGTGCTCGTCGGAGGTGTGGTTGAAGACGAAGTCGAGCACCAGGCTGATGCCATGCTCCTGGAACTCGCGGGCCAGCCCGGCTAGCTCTCCGATCGTGCCGAGTCTGGGGTTGACGCGACGGTAGCTGCTTACGGCGTAGCCGCCGTCGCTATTCCCCTCGGGCGATTCGAACAGCGGCATCAGGTGCAGATAGGTGAGTCCGAGCTTTTTTAAGTAGGGCAACCGGTCGCGCAAGCCATTCAGTGTCCCGGCGAACAGATCAACGTAACACATGCCGCCAACCATCTGCTGCGACTGAAACCACGCGGGTGGGACTTCGCGCCGCGCATCCAACTGCTTGAGCCAGGTCGGCCGTGTGAGCCAGCTGCGCGCTACCGCGCCCAGGATCTCCTCAAGGTGGTAGAAAAAGTCGTATTGTCCGCCATAAAGACCGATCAGTAGCCCGAATAGTCGTTCCCACTCGTGCCGCAGCCGCGTTTCGAACGCGCGCCAGTCGGCGGGCGCGGTGTTGGCTTCGTCCCGAAAGGTGATCTCCAGGCGCGGCCATAGTCGCTCGAGTGACAAGGCCGCTTGCTGCTGAACCTGCTTTGCATCAGTCATATCATACCCCCTCTGTACCGGCCTGCCGACTCATTTGGGAGGAAGAAGTCAGGCGTGTGCCATCTCAAGAGCAAGTATACCTGAGATAGTGGAAAAATGCGACCGTTTTGACACATTTGATGGTTCTTAGGCAACCTCGCTAAAGAAAAAAGTCCTTCTTTCTTCGCAATTCATGTACTTTATGGTATGATGCTCTTGCGTTTAAAGAACGAGAAATATGTTGGTTAGATGCAATCTATTGAAGAGTTCTCAGTAGGGCAACAGCCCACAATACCTGAAGCCGTGGAGAGGCAATATCGACCGGTGAGAACGCTACGGAAGTCGATAGGCCTGCTTTCGTGTACACTCCTGCTGAGTGGAGTTTTTTTTGCGGCAATAACCTCAGCATATAATGTTCTTTACCTTTCCTCGCCTCTCCTCTATGTAATGCTTTATCCAAATGCGCAGTACCAGTTGCCATCTCTCCCTTCTTCATCGGCCCCTTTACACTCGTCAGACGTAGATTATGTCGTGAACCATTTTATGGAAGCCATGATGCAGAAGGACTGGAAAACGATGTGGTCTCTGCTCCATCCAGATGCCCAACAGCACTGGAAAGGAGAAGGTGAATTCATTCATTTTGAACAAACAAAGTTTGGCGCCTTGAAGTTCAGCAGCTATAGTTCGAGCACTGCCCAACTAGAGCATTCGTGGTATAACCCTGATACAACGCTCATCTATTCCAATGTGGCCACCCTTCGCGTCTCTCTTCAGCTGACCGCTCCAAAGGGGTTACTCACAGCTCCCTCTGAGTTTGCCTTGAATCATGGGCTGTTCAACGAAATCGATTTTGCTCTGGTCCAGAACAATCATGCATGGCAGGTGCTTATTGCCGGGCCGGCAGATCCAGAGGCACCTATTCTCGAGCCGGCTTCGCCCCATGGAAGCACGCTCGTCGTTCCTATCTTTATGTACCACCATGTTTCTCACAAACCTACCACAAATCTTCTTGACTACAACCTGACGGTGACAACGACCGACTTTGACCAGCAGATGACCTGGCTTCAGCAACATGGGTATCATAGCATTTCACAAACCGAACTCTTTGATGCGTTTTACTATGGGAAAGCACTCCCTGCCCATCCAGTGATGCTGACCTTTGACGATGGCTACGAGGATGTGTATACCGATGCCTTGCCAGTGTTGTTAGCTCATCATTATAGAGGGGTCTTTTACATCATTACCGGTATGATTGGTGGATGGTATATGACATGGGCTCAGGTCCGTACTCTTGCTCGCGTTGGTATGCAAATATCTTCACACACCGTTCATCACGTGAACATAGGAGAACCGCCCGCGGGGACAAGCACGCAATCTGAACTTGTTCGCTCCAAACAAACGCTAGAAAAGCAGCTTGGTGAGCCGATTCAATTCTTCTGCTATCCTGTTGGCGAGCCGTTCCATCATGATACCTTAGCCGAGCAACAGGAAGTGTTGAAAGATCTATTTAATGATGGGTACGTAAGTGCCACCCTGGATCCGTTCTCGACGTTCACAGCCGTCCAGAATGTCCAGACCCCGTATCAGTTGAATCGTATCCGTGTTAGTGGCGGTGAGAGTATCGACGCCTACATCGGCATTTTGAAAACGACCTTACATGTATCGTGACGACTCGCCGCGTTGCTACAGGTCACGAAGGGAGCCAGCCCTTAAAGCTCTGGCGTGCTGGGCCAGAGGTGGTACTGGATCTTCAGGGCGATGATACGTTCCACTGACTGATTGATGCGTGCCATCGAGAGCCTTCCACCGGCGATGGCCTGCTTGATAGCCGCGACCGAGGAACTCAGATCGTAGGAATCGCGTACACCCAGGATCATGTCGTTGCCTGCCTCAATCGCGAGCACCACGGCCTGGGGCAGGCTCCACTTCTTCGCAATACCCAGCATGTAGAGCGCGTCGGTGAGGACGACGCCGTCATAGCCAAACTGATGACGCAGGATATCGGTGACGAAGGGGTGCGAGAGTTCCGCTGGCATGTTCGGGTCAACCGCTGGCATCAGCACGTCGGTCGTCATAATCATACCTGGAATCTCCAGCCTGTTCCGTGTCTGTACAAAGTATTTGTAGGGTGCCAGCTCGGTCGAGTAGAGCTGGTCCAGTGAGCGCTTGACCACTGGTAGTTCTGTGTGAGCGTCTTTAGTGGCGGCACCAAGGCCTGGGAAGTGTTTGAGGGAGCCGATCTCCCCATCTCCCTGGATAGCACGCAGGTAGGTTCCAGCCCATCGGATCACCGACTGCGGCGTGTAGCCCCAGGTACGCATATACTGGTCTGGCCCCATTACCACAGGCACATCCACGTCTGGCGCAAGGTCCGTGTTGATTCCCAGTGAGTGCAAGTCGTGCGCGATGCTGTGCCCCAGCTTCGCCGCGTTCTCTATCTTCCCTGTCTGATATGTTTCCAGGGCCCCCGGACGATGCCCGAAGATATTCATAATGCGCTCGACAAAGCCCCCCTCCTCATCGGTGGAGATCAGCAGCGGCATCCAGGCCTTCTTCTGCATATGTGTAATATCGTTTTTCGCCTGATTATAGGTGTTCATCTGGGCGCCATACATAATTACGCCGCCCGCATACTGATCGTGGATCATCGTCTCCAGGTCGGCTGAGTAAGAGTAGCCCCAATACTGCACCATGAAAAGCTGACCCAGCTTCTGATTAAGGGTCATACGCGAGAGATACATTTTGGCAAGGGTCTTATAGCTCAAGTACGCCGAGATCTGGTGTAGTTTCTCCACCTGCTCCGGGCTGAGTGGTGTCTGAATGAAGGGACCCGTGGCTACGAATGCCTGCAGAGTGGTGGGCGTCGCTGAACCTGTCACCATTTGCTGGATATCCCCTCCGATGAGTGTGACGATGAAGGCGAGTATCACCAGAACCAGCACCTTTGCCCATCCAGCAGCCTTGCGTCTCCTTGGCCGTTCCGGCAGTCGCTCCTCCCCTGAAACCGGATTCCTGAGCGATCCTTGCTGTGGAGGTTGAGGCATCTGCGGCTGTTCTGTCTGTATTGGCATAAAGACTCCTGTTTATTTCTGGCTTCACAGTAAACATAGTTATAAGGCATGGTTTTGTTCGGTCAGCACCCCCCTTTACGTGGTAACGCTAATTTGCGAATGTTTGTTGCGTACCGCCATTAATTCCTCGGCAGCGTGACAGGTAAGAGGTGGTACTGCATTTTTAGCGCAATGATACGGGCCACCGCCTCGTTCACGCGCGCCATCGTGAGTCGACCATCGTGGAGTGCCTGTTTGAGTGCCTCGATCACTGCCGCCGTGCGAGCGCTCCCCATTGGACCGAGGATCATGTCGTTGCCGGCCCGGATCGCCAGCACCGCTGCTTCGGGCTCGCTCCACCGCGTGGAAATGCCACCCATATAGAGCGCATCGGTGAGAACCACGCCATCGTAGCCGAACTCGTTGCGCAGGATGTCGGTCATGAATTTGTGTGAGAGTTCCGTCGGCATGTTTGGGTCGATGGCGGGCATCAACACATCGGTCGACATAATCATCCCAGGCCGCATCAGCGGGTTCGGCGAGTTGATAAAGGTCTTATATGGCGCAAGTTCGGTTGCGTAGATTTGCTGCCGTGAGCGGTTATCAGTTGGCAGAATATCGTGCGCGTCGTATGGTGTGTCGCCCAGGCCGCCGGGATAGTGTTTCATGCAGGCAATCAGCCCGTGGCTTTGCATGGCCTCGATATAGGGGCCGGTATATTTGATCACCGGAGCTGCGGTGGTGCCAAAGGTGCGATCGACGGTATCGTAGCCGGGGACAATCATCACGTCTACATCAGGGGCCAGGTCGGTATTGAGTCCGAGTGTGAGCAGGTCGTGAGCCATCTTCACCCCTTGCTGTCGATCAAAATTCAGACTCCCCGACTGGGAGATCTCCCAGGGACCAGGCCGCGCCCCGTAGATGTGCTCCAGGCGATTGACGTACATGCCGCCCTCTTCGTCGACCGAGGTCAGGAGAGGAATCTTCGCACGCTGCTGAGCCAGGCTGGTTGTCGCCCTGGCCTGACCAGCGGTCTGCAGGTGGGATTCATACATAATCATGCCGCCGACATGCAGCTGGGTAATCATATAGTCCAGGTCATCGGAATAGTTGTTCTGCTCGCTCTCGGTCATAATCATCTGGCCTAGCTTCTCGGCCAACGACATATGCGCAACGTAGAGATTAGCAAGTTCCCTATAGGTCATACCATCAACCAGGTGCATGAGCGCATTCACCTGGGAGGCATTATAGGGTGGTTTGATAAAAGGGCCGTATGGCCCTGCCGGTACTATAGTCTGCTTGCTCGGGGGAACTGGGTGCGTGGAGCCGAAATGCATCAACAGTCCCGTCAGGACCACGATAACGGCCAGCGTGACCAGGGCCAGCGAGAGGATGAGGCCGATCCTGCGCCGTCTCCGTCGCGGTGCGCGAAGCGAGAGGCTCTGCTCCGCTTCCCCCTTGGCCTCGCGCCCGGGTGGTAGGATGATTTGGGATCGATCTACATCTTTAGACATACAATTTCCTCTTTAGCTGGTTGTGGTCAGGAGGCTCCTGGAGGCACACCTGGCGCGGGATTATGCCAGCCTCCATCACCTGCGATAAGTTGTTCTGCTTCGGGCGGTCCCCAGGTATTCGGTGTGTACTCCAGGACAGGAGATACGTTTCCAAGGACGGGGTCTACGATCCTCCACTCTTCCTCGACGGAATCCTCGCGCACAAAGAGCGTTCCCTCACCACGCATGGCATCTCCGAGGAGCCGCTCATATGGCGCCATCTCGTCACTTGCCTGGAGGGCCGCGACAAGCTCAACTTCTTCGCCCCGCATGATCTCTCCTGGAACTTTGGCACGGGCAACAAGCGAGATCTTAACAAAAGGGCTGATACGGAAGTGGTAATAATTAGACTGAGGAGGCTCGACCTCCCCAAACACGGCCTGGGGTGGACGCTTTAGTTCAACCGCTATCTCCGTGGCTGTCACGGGCAGGCACTTGCCAGCCCTGATGTAGAACGGCACATCGGCCCAGCGCCAGGTGTCGATAGTGAGTTTGACCGCAGCGAAGGTCTCGACCTGCGAATCGGCAGCGACGCCGTCCTCCTGGCGATAGCCGCGGTATTGGCCCCGCACAACCCGCGCGGGATCGAGTTGCGGTATTGCCTTGAGAATCCTGACCTTCTCATCGCGAATCGCATCGGAATCTACCCCCGAGGGCGCCTCCATCGCAAGGAGCGCAACCAGCTGCAGCATGTGGTTTTGCACGACATCGCGGATTGCGCCCGCCTCTTCGTAGAATTTCCCACGGCCAGACACGCCAAAGTTCTCCGCCATGGTGATCTGCACGCTCTCGATATAGTTCCGGTTCCAGATCGGTTCGAGAAACGAGTTGGCGAAGCGGAAGTAGAGCACGTTCTGGACCGGCTCTTTGCCCAGGTAATGGTCGATGCGGAAGATGGCCGATTCGGGAAAAGCGGAGTGCAGGATCTGATTGAGGGACTGGGCAGAGGCAAAGTCGCGCCCGAAAGGCTTCTCGATGATCACTCGAGCATTGTTTGCGCTACCTGACTGTTCCAGTCCCTCGACGACGGGGCCAAACATGCTGGGCGGGATTGCCAGGTAGTACAGGGGATGCTGCGCGGGACCAAGCGCTTGACGTAGTTTTGTATAGGTTGCCTTATCGTGATAGTCACCAGAGACGTACTGGAGCAGCAAGCATAGCTTCGCGAACGCGTCCTTGTCCACGCCGCCGTGCTCCGAGAGACTCTCATGGACATGAGCCTGCAATTGTTCGATGCTCCACGGCCTCCCTGCGACTCCAATAATGGGCATGTCGAGGTGACCGCGCCGGATCATTGCCTGCAAGGCCGGGAAGATCTGTTTATACGCAAGGTCGCCCGTGACACCAAAGAAGACGAGCGCATCTGAATGGTTGTCTGTCAAGATGCACCTTCTTATCCTTGGTCATCCTTTTCCAGGTGGCCACCAAACTCGAAGCGCATAGCGGATAGCAGCTTGTCGGCGAAATCGGCTTCACCACGCGAGCTGAAGCGTTCGTAGAGCGCTGCACTCAGCACATGGGCAGGAACGGACTCGTCGATGGCGGCGGCGATAGTCCAGCGTCCTTCCCCAGAATCCGATACTCGGCCCGCGAAGTTGGCGAGATCGGGGCTTTTCAGGAGCGCGCTGGCCGTCAGGTCCAGCAGCCACGAGCCAACCACGCTGCCGCGACGCCAGACTTCAGCCACGTCGGGAAGGTTGATGTCATACTGGTAGTATTCTGGATTCCGTAGCGGGGATGTCTCGGCATCGATCGTTTGCTGCTGCTTGCCCACGTTGGCATTGCGGATAATGTTCAAGCCCTCTGCGTAGGCAGCCATGATGCCATATTCGATGCCGTTGTGGACCATCTTGACGAAGTGGCCGGCACCGTTCGGTCCACAATGCAGGTAGCCCTGCTCGGCAGTTCCCCCAATTTTCTCTCGCCCGGGGGTGCGAGATGCTACATTGGCGCCAGGAGCCAGGGTAGCGAAAATCGGGTCTAGATGCTTGACGACCTCGTCCTCACCACCGATCATCAAGCAATAGCCGCGCTCGAGTCCCCAAACGCCGCCGCTCGTGCCAACGTCAACGTAGTGGATGCCGTGAGGCTTGAGCTCGGCAGCGCGCCGGATGTCATCATGATAGTAGGAGTTGCCGCCATCGATGACGATGTCACCGGGAGCGAGGTGCGGGACAATGGTGGCCAATGTTGTATCCACTGAGGCCGCCGGTACCATGAGCCAGATAGCGCGAGGCGTGGAAAGCTTACTGACAAGATCTTCTAACGACATTGCTCCCTGCGTGATGGCCCCGTCTTGCAGGAGTGTCTGGATGGTTTCCGCGTGGCGGACATAGCCGGTGATAGTATGACCCGCCCGTATCAACCGCTGTGACATGAAGGCGCCCATGCGCCCAAGCCCGATCAATCCGAGTTCCATATGATGTTCCTTTCTGTAAATGCATCCGGTGGATGGTACAGTGACCGAAATGTTTTCTCAGCCTACTATATCATAAAGTAATGTATATAGCGCAAGCGTGACCGGGCTTGAATAGCCTTCTAATGCTATTCAGCCGCTATAGAAACACGTTCAGCTAATCGCAACTGCTACAGTAACCAGCGGAATGAGCTTTGGAATATCGCATGAATGGTAATTACCAACAAAGAAATAGTGCATTTGACACTCCTTTTTCGTCGCGCAGTTGTTTATACTCAATTATGTACCGTTGTGTAGTACATTTTACATGTAATGTTCATTCGTTTAGCCTTGACAAATATCGGGGGGCTGCGTTAAGCTACAGGTGTTAGCTGAACTGTGACAAATAAATTAGAGAGCTTTCACCTCCACAAAACTTCATAGTTTTTTTGCTGGATCAGTTGTACGTGACGTACAGCATGAGCAGTAACGCAGTAGGCCCATCAAGGAAAGTACAGGCACAACGGAATCCAACTTGCTTGATCGTGTTCGTAGAACGGTGATAGAGTGTTTGAGTTGTAGTGCTTTCCTGCGTCTATCAATATAACGGCCTGATTTTCGCAGGTGACTATCCTACTCCAGCCTGGCTGGAGAGAGAGAGGTCCGGAGCATGGGTATTGAGATGGATAAACATACACAGGGAAAGAGCTTACAAGAGCTTACTGACCACTGTATGAGCGAAATACAGAAGTACAATCAAAGAAAGCCACACGACGACCAGTGCTGCCTGGAAATTTTTCGCCGGGCGATGCTGCAGAATAACTCTCACGCCTGGGAAGTACTAATGGGGCGCTTTCATGGTATAGTTTTGAGCTGGGTGCGCCGTCATCCTCAAAGAGATGCAGCATGTGCTATTGATAGCGAGGAAAATTATGTTGCGCTGACCTTTGAGCGCTTCTGGAAGGTCACCGTGCGCAACAAGAACCTGGAATTTTCTTCGCTTGGTGGGGCCCTCGTTTTTTTGCGAGCTTGTGTAAATAGTGTTATCATAGATACATTACGAGCCCAGAAAGAGGTTCCAATACCGGAGAACTTTGAACGCGTGGCGCCTGAGCCAGACGAGAGTTTCCAACGATGGGAGATCATCAGGGGTTTTATTCCCAGCGAACGCGAGCAGCGACTGGCGTATTTGCTGTATTATTGTGGCCTCAAGCCCCGGCAAATTGTGCAGTTTGTCCCGCAGGAATTCAACGATGTCCATGAGATCTTTCGCTTGACACGCAATGTTATCGATCGGTTGCGGCGCAATAGAGATCGACTGCGCTGGCTATTGGGCGACGGTGAGTTATAAGGGAACAATGCACATGTATGAAATTGAGACCCCAAAAAAACGTTTAGCTACGTTTATAAAGCAACACACACAGCAACAAGCCTGCTTGTTCCGTTAGTGAAATTCGTGCCGAGAATGAGGAAGTACTAACTATGGACTGTATGCACGCAATGGCCCCCAATGACGAGGAACTTTTGGGTTTTGCTCTTGATGAAGAAGCTCTGTCAGCGCCGACAAGAGAACACCTGGAACAATGCGAAATTTGCCAGCAGCGCCTGGCCAGGTACAAACAAGTCAACTCCTCCATTGTATCCCAGCTCTATCGCCGCCTGTGTCCCACTGGGACACAACTCAGTCTCTATTGCGCTGACCTGCTCCCAGTCGAAGAACGAACGCGTGTAGCAGCCCATGTGTTAGATTGTCCTCTTTGTGCCGCCGAGGTAGCGGAAACACGTCGTTTTATGGCTACGCCTCTGCTGGAGCCGACTCCTGATGCGTCACCCGCGGCGGCGGTGCGCCGCATCTATGCCACACTTTTCAGACAACAGGCACAGTTGGTGCTGCGCAATGGGATTACTATGCCCGAAAAAGCCTGGCCTCGGCAATACCGGGCTGAAGCTATCGATATCTCGCTCCACCTCTCGCGGGCAAGCAGCGGCGCATATATGTTGCTTGGCATCCTCACCAGCGCAGATGGTGCGGAGAGCGTAGACGCCTTTGAAGGGGCGCGGGCGGAACTGTATGCCGCGCAAAAAGATGGTAGTATAGAAGAAAGAAAACCAGAAGAAGCCATTTGCCGCGCCGTGGTAGACGACCTGGGCAACATCGTATTCAGCGGGGTTCCCGTAGGTGAATATACGTTGGTCGTGCATCTACCAGATCAGGAAGTCATTATTGAAGGAATAAACATCGAACGCGGGTAACCTGCCCACTTATTTTTATGCTATTTCTGGGCAAGTTGGTCACTGGGGGCTAACTATCACATATGGAAGACGCCCTATTTCTACAACAGTTGCGCGACCTGAGCCTGGAGGATGGCCAGGCTTATATACAAACGCATGCCGCCGAATTGATGGATCATGCTGCCTTTGGGGTTTTAATGTCCGATGATATCCTGGACCAATTGTATACAAACCCCTCTTTTTCTCTTAAACTATCTGAACTTTTAATTTTTTTTGGTGAACACCTTCACCATACCACATCCCACGCTCTTGGTCTCAAGGCTAAGGGCGATGCATTGAGAGTTATAGGGCTCCATCAAACCGCAATAGAATGCTTAGATGCTGCTGGTGAGGAATTTCTTCAACTAGGAGACGAGAGAAACTGGGCGAGCACTCGTATCACTTATATTCTCTCTTGTGCCTGGCTAGGGCGCGTCGAAGAAGCACTTTCTGAGGCAGTTCGCGCTCGCGACGTCTTTCATCGTCTTGGCGAGGACTACTGGGCCTGTGTAGTCGATCATAATACTGCATACGTCTATGAGCAGGTAGGGCGATACCAGGAAGCGCTTGAGATTTACGAAAGAATATTGACTATCTATCCTATTCTGACCGATAAAGATGAGATACTCATAAAGCGTGCTATAGCTATGGCTCAAGTCAATCAATCATTAGACCTGGCTTTGCTAGGAAAATTTGAACAGGCATGCTGTATTCAGCAGCAGGCCCAGGATACCTTTGATGCTCTCAAAGAGACAAGTATGAGCGTCAACTCTGAGATCAATCTAGCGGATTTCGATTACACTCAAGGCTATTATGGCTTAGCACTTCAGCGTTATCATAAGGCCCGTGAAAGCCTGATGAAAAACGATATCGATGATCCTCTTCTGCTTGCGGTACTTAAGCTATGGATGGCTAATTGTTTAGTGAAACTCAATAGGGCACTAGAGGCCTGTTTACTCGCAGAGGAGGCTATTGAGGTACATCGGCAAATTGGCACATCGCTACAGACTAGTAATGCGCTGCGTGAATACGCGACAACCCTTATCGCCTCAGGCAGATTGCAGGAAGCCTTGGGTGTGCTTGATGAGGCAAGGATACTTTTTGACAAGGGAGGGCTTGACTATTATGCTGCCATAACGCAACTGCAGCAGACTGAAATTTTGCTAGAGATCGGTTCCGGTGTTGAAGCATATAAGGAAGCCCGTATCCTTAAGGAGTATTTTGATGCCCGGAGTCTGGTGTCACGTTCGGTTCGTGCTAGCTTGATAATAGCCAGTGCTCTCATTGAAGAGGCACGCCAGGCTGAGGCCCATCATGAGAAAGAACAGCAAAATTTGTTGGTACAGGAAGCTGTGTCGTTAGCTAAGTCGGCAGCATTTCAATCTCATCAGCACAATTTACAAGAAGAGGTTTATAAGAGTCATTACCTCCTGGGGCGACTTTTTACCCTGCAAGGTAATGACATGAAAGCTGCAAGGCACTATTTGGCTGCTATTGCTCAAATTGAACGCATTCTGGATAACCTTGCATATGACCTGTCACCCTCATTTTTACACAGCACGTGGGTCGTGTATGAAGACATGATCGCTCTCTGTCTTCAGCAATCTCAGTTTGAACGTGCATTCAGCTATCTTGAACGAGCGCGCTCTATGGCTTTGCAGCAGTATCTCAACAAATCGAATATTTTGCAAGGTAAAAGAGAGGAACAGAGTGATATTGCTTTTCCATTTACCACACAAGCGAATAGTGCTGCAATGTTACGGGTACAACAAGAACTCTATGATTGGCAAGGAAGATATCGTCAATACAGTTCGTTACTTGCTGATGTCGATGGTCTGATGGTTTCTGCCCTTGATAGAGATTTTGCCCAGGCTGAACTGAAGCGATGTGAAGTGAAATTGAACGAACTCTTTGAACGCCTGCACCTCTACCAGTCATACATAGACTTTACATTTCACAAAAAGAAAAGAGCGGTACGCATTACAAAACTCGGGGATATAGTTCAACTACGTCAGCAACTGGCACCAGATCAATGCCTATTGGCGTACTTCATCAGTAAGGGGAAACTGGTTATCTTTGTAGCCACAAGAGAACAGCTTGTTACTTGTGAGAATCCGAGTGGTGCTGTACAACTGGAGTTTTTATTACCCTTACTGCATGCCCATCTTCAGCCAGGTGGTTGGACTGACGCGCAGAGACCTCCGCAACAGGCTATTCGACGCTTGCTTCACAAGCTTTATGATATATTAATTGCTCCAATAGTACACCTGTTGCCCCAGCAATCTGGCAATTTGACCATCGTTCCTTATGGGCCATTGCATGAACTCCCATTCCATGCTCTGTTCGATGGGACACATTTTCTCGTTGAGCATTTCCAGATCAATTATTTGCCAGCGAGTAACCTGCTGTTGCATATGAAGCAGCGTAAGCAAGAAAGGGTTCATCGTTCAGGAGAAGTGCCAGCGAACATAAAGCCACTATTAGTCTTTGGTTATTCAGGTAACGGTCAGTTGCAACGTACTATCGAAGAAGGAAAGATGCTGGCTGAAATCTTGGATGGACGTTGTTATCTTGAGGATGTAGCGACGATTACCCGGCTTATCGAGCAAGCACCTGGTAGTTCGATCATCCATATAGCGACTCATGGTCAGGCACGCCTGGATGCACCTAATTTTTCCTGTGTGCTCTTAGCTGATGGTCAGTTCAATGCAATCGACGCGTTCAGCATGAATTTGAAAGGGTGTGAACTGGTAACATTAAGCGGCTGTGAGACGGGGAAAGCGCTTATCGGTGGAGGCGATGAGCAGTTAGGGCTCGGAAGGGCTTTCTTAGCTGCAGGGGCTGAATCACTGGTAATGAGCCTCTGGCCGGTGGAGGATAACGCTACTAACGACTTGATGAAACTATTTTACCGGCGTCTATTGAGTGGGGATAGTAAGGTGCAGGCACTGCGCGCTGCGCAATGCAGCCTGTTAAATAGTGATTCCCCAATGTATACCCACCCTTATTTTTGGGCATCTTTCCGTCTCGTTGGCGATACTGGCGTTCTCAACCGAATCAAGCAGAAAAAACCCATTTCACTCGAAAATTGAACTACTAAAAAAGCGAGTACAACGCGTTCCATGGTCAGGGAAAGAATAAACTGCTCTATGCCCTCCAGAGGGTGTTCGTTGTAAGCATGGAGGTATGCAATGTCCGTAACACAAGAACAAGTAAATTCACTTTGGTGGAATAGACCTGTGGTCTTCTGGCACGAAAATCAGGTTGCTCTTACATTTCACTCCGGCATTGATCGTTCAGATGGAGTCGAGAATGTAATTGCTTCGTTGAAGCTCAACGATCTCAATCAATTCTTGCAAACAAGCGGCTTCAGTTTGAAGTCTTTTACTGCGAAGGATGTTCCTCACCCGGAGGATACACGTCCAGAAGAGATTGAAAAGCTCGAGGCGCAATTAGAGGCGCTTGAGGCTGAACTTGAAGCACTTGAAAGAACTACTCGTCGTCATGAATCATCTTTCTGGTCTCTACTTACTGGTGGGGAAAAATATAAGACACCAGGAGAGAGAGAGATTGAAGAACTCGAAGGAAAAATCGAAGAGCTAGAGAGAGAGATTGAGAAACGCGAGCAAAGCCACGACAACAACCCTCAGGAGGGAAACGCCTCTAACGGCCATAGGCAAGAGGGTCAGGATGGGCAGGGGCAGCGAGATCGTAAGGGGAAAGACTTGAATAGCACGACCGGGAAGTACCTGTTCAATGCTCCTTCTGGCCAGGGTACCATCGTGGTGTGCTTCTTTCATGGCCAGAGTTCCACCATGGCCTCTTCTCTTTCAAACATGAAATCAATGATGGGAAGAGGCAGAAATGATGGCAGCGAGTCTGATAATACGCAGGCTATCGTGACTCTGATCAATCGCAACCTGGAGAAACTCAGACGCGATGGAAGCATTCCTATTATTGCTGCCATGCCTAACTGGATCGGTGGTGGTACACCACCTGTAGGTCATGGATGCCCCATTACACCGCCTATTCCGGTATCTGGGAGTGACGCCTGTGCTTCCCACCCTGGAAGCTGGCCTATCACATTGCCGGAACTCTCGCCCGCTATGAATAGCTTGCAGGGCGATGGGGTAACGGTGTTCGTGCTGGATACCATCCCGGAACTCGAACAGATCAGGAAGGCTGCTGTGAGGGCTGCGGATAACAATTTGTTGCTGAAGGATATGGTTGCCAGGATGGATAACAGGATACCCTCACCCGTACCGCCGGCGATTACGCCTCCCTCTATCATCATCGACCACCAGCAGGTGCCGAAGAGGATAGCGACGAACATACAAACTGGTAAGGATGTTTACCAGCGACTCTTTGGCTTTAAGATGCCGGACCATGGCTTATTCATAGCCGGAATTATCCATGATCTTGTCCCTCAGGCGAGAATCGAATGTATTCGCGTGCTCAATGATTCTGGTATAGGTGACTTTGCCATCATCTGTAAGGCGCTCGAAGATATACAGGGGCGCATGGAGACGGAGCCGCAGAAACTAGGACAGGTTGTTGTGAATATGAGCCTGGTGATTACGCCTGCGGATGAAGAAATTGCGGGTCTCTGGTTTGGTGATGATTACACCTGTCACGCCGGTGACCTGGCGTCGATGATGCAAGAGGTGAAATTGTTGCGTCTTGGGTTACATATGGTGATTCAAAGTCTGACCACGCAGGGAGCAGTAGTTGCGGCCTCCGCGGGTAATGACTCGAAAGCTGACCCGCGTCTCAGTTCGATGGGTATGAACATGGGCATGGATATGCCTTCGCGCCTGGGTCCACGCTATCCCGCGGCCTTCCCAGAGGTCATATCGGCAGGGGCTGTCTTTAAGGATGGCAGCGCTGCCTCGTATAGTAACTTCCCAGCCTTGCCACCAAATCATAATGGCATCGCAACCCACGGTGGGGGCCTGCCAACGCCTATACCCTATAATCCGGCAGCCACGCCTTCAGTGCCAATACCTCCTCCTGGTGCCAAAACCTGGGCCATTGTAACGGATGCTGTCATCGGAGTCTATAGCGCTGACACGTACTCGATGCTCTCGGCTTCTGACTTACCTCCGGAGGATTATCCGGCTCCCGCAGACAGTAATGCCTGGGCCTACTGGTCGGGAACGTCGTTCGCCACGCCCGTCATCAGCGCTGTAGCTGCGCGCGCGCTGCAAGGGCTTCGCCTCGGTGTTGTATTATCCGGTAAATCGGTACGGGATATTATCACTACAGCTAGTGGACAACAGGCAATCCTGGCTGGCGGAACAACTCTGAGTAACAATACTGGTTTTGGGGTGGGGGTAAGTGTGCTTACAGCAGAGCAGAATTGCCAACCCGTGGCAACAGATGCAATACTGTCAGGGTCAAGTGGTGTGACAAAGACCAGTTAATGTTTCCGAAAGGGACATTTTGAGTGTTGCTTTTCTTTTAAAAAGGACAGAAGCTATACTCTAAGGACGTGAGATACACGTGACACTCCGCTTGGGCTAAAGCCCAGCGGCTTCTCGTTTCAACGCCGAAGGTGACTCACCTGATTGCTCAGGCCCCTCTCTTCGGCTCGACGAAGGCCCCGTCCGGGCCAGCACCTGCAAGCCGCGTTGCAGGATGTTTCTTGCAGCATTTTCGTCGCGGTCGGCTCTATAGCCACAGAAAGGGCAAACATGCGTACGGACACTGAGGGACTTTTCGACATACTTACCACACGAGGAGCATTTTTGCGAGGTGTAGTGAGGTCGCACAGCAATCACTTGACGCCCAGCACTTTCAGCCTTAGCTTCAAGGTAGTGCCGGAACCTCCCCCAGGATGCATCGGCTATCGCAAAGGCCAAACAATGGTTCCGTACCATGTTGGCTACTTGCAAGTCTTCCATGGCGATGGTTTGAAAGCCATCTACGTAGTAACGAGAGGCTTTGTGAAGGGTATCCTTCCGCTGATTAGCAATGTGCTCATGGATGCGAGCGACTTGCTTCCGAGCCTTCTTGCGTCGGATGCTACCCTTCTGGCACTTCGCCAGCTTCTTCTGAGCTTTCGCCAGTCGTTTGGCTGTCTTCCTGGCGTGTTTGGCATTCTCGATGATGTGCCCATTACTATCGGCCACAAGGTAGCGAATGCCCATATCCAGCCCAACGGCAGTGTCCTTTTGAGGCAGTGGTTGCGGGGTTGTTTCGCAGACGCATTGCAGATACCAGCCAGAGGGACGCAAGACAACGCGGGCAAACTTGAACGTGCCCTCCAATGGACGATGCACAATGACCCGCATACGCCCGCCACATTGACCAGGGGCTTTGAACCGTCCGTTGTCCAGACAGTTGGCTGCATCACGAAATTGGATGGTATTCCAAGCCTGAGCATTCTTGAAGCGAGGGAAGCCAACCTTGCGACCTTCCTTGAGACCGCGAAAGAAGTTGGTGAAGGAGCGATGCAGACGTTTGAGCGTGGTATCGACCACCACGGCAGGCAAATCAGGGTGTGCCTCTTTGCCATGCCGTTTGTCTTGCTCGTACAGATGCAGGTACTTGCCTGTCTCTTGGTAGTGGGTTATCAACTCCTCAAGACAGGCATTATACATCTTGCGCGAAGCCATCAAGGTCTGCATCAAGGCTTGTTCTTGTGCCTGAGTGGGTCGCATTCTGTACTCATACGTTCGCATGACTCAAGTATAACAGTGAGTGACTACCTAGTCAACAAGCATGGGCTAAAGCCACAATCGTCTAACCACCGCCGTTGAAACGGCATGGCTTGCGACGGGCTAAAGCCCATTTCTGTCAAAATCAGAAAGAGAGCCAGGGGCCGAGCATTCGCAACGCGAATGCTCGGCCCCTGGCTCTCTTTCTGGTCCTACTTAATTCCGCGCTATAGTGTGCGTCGACCGAAACCGCCTCTGCCAGTGACAAAGAGCCCGCCGCAAGCTGCGGGGTTTCCAATCCCAGCAGTGAGGCGGGCTTCTCCCGGGCTTTAGCCCAGGGCTTTTTGGTTTACCCGAAAAGCTTAAAAAGTAGGCCATTTCCTGCTATACTAGGAATCAAAATTACTGAGGCACAAATGAAACACATCCATCTCGAAAGAGATTCCTTATCATCCTGAATGGAATTATAGGATTTTGCCTGATGAGACACAGCTTACGTTGTAAATGTTATTTCTGACAGTTCCCATTAGATGTTGGGCCAGAGCACCTGCGCGACGACGAACAAAAGGTACAGGACGATCATTCCGGCTCCCCCCACACGTGTCATCCCTTTGGCTGGTATCAGCAGCAGTAGCCCTATCACGGTCATGCCAAGCAACCACCCTAGTTCGACGAGTACCTGACTTGCTGCACTACTCCTACCAATCACCAGAGCCGGCAGCGCCAATCCGACCACGAGATTGATCGTATTACTATTGACCGTCGCGCTCACCACTGCTGCTCCCCGTCCTCGGAGTGCCAGATGCGCTGCCGCATACGCATTCGGCAAGCTTGTGAGCCCTGCAAGTATCACTGCTCCCACCAACGCCTGAGTGAGTTGCCATGCCTGAGCAAGTGCCAACGCCGCCCTCACAAGCCCAACACTTGCCAGCACAATAACTAGTAGTGAGAGTGGCACAAGGAGGACAGGAAACCATGACCCCTCCGTTTCCTGCTGTTCCTGTTCCTCCTCATGGATCTGTCTCGCTGCTACTGCCAGGAGATGCGCTAGACCATCTGGCAGGGGCAGGTGGTCGACCTGACGTGGGCGTAGACCCACAAGCACAACGTAGGGAATGAGCAGCACTGCTAGCAGCACCATTGCCAGGACAGGGGCGAGGAGACCGAGGAGAAGAGCCGCTACCACGAGCAGCGTGAACAGCGCTACTGCGCCGTCGAGCATCAAGCCCTGGCGTCGCATGCGCACCTGCCCAGTTATTACTGCACTTAATCCCAAGAGCATAGCGAGATTGAAGATATTGGAGCCAAGAACCACACCACGTCCCAGGTCAGCAGCGCCTGCGAACAGGGATGCAATTGCCGACGCGATTTCTGGAGCATCAGCCCCCAGGGCCGTGAGCAGCCCCAAGAATCCTTCTGTCAATTTGAGTTTAGTACCAAGCACTGCCAGCCCACGTACCAGCACCTCGCTGGAGACCAGGGTCGTGATCAGGCAAGCTAGAAATACGAGCACGGCTATGCCAACAGACATGCATCTCTCCTCTCTGGAAACGTTAGGTGTGAAAGAGAAAGGCCTTGAAGTGGCAGGACTCCGGCTGCCAAGAGGGCTGCCCGAAGCCAGCCGAGCACCAGGGTAATGGTTGTGGTCATTGGGAGCCTGTTCCCATCTCTGGTATACTGTACGTGTGCTCTCTCGCACAGATCCGCTGGCGTTCAGGAGAACCGTGATGCAGGATATCGTCACCAGCTTTACCACCATCATGACGTGGCTGGTGCTGCTTTTGTGCGTTGCCGTCGTCGTGCTGTTGGGCCTCACTGCCTGGCACCTCCAATGGAATCGGCGCCGCGCGCTTCTCGGTGTTGTGCTCATGGCTCTGGTGGTGCTCGCGACAGGAGTCAGCTTGCTCCTGCTCTCTCAGAAAGTTCATACCTGGACTCGGCTCCTCTTGCCTCTTGCAGCTCCGCTGCTCCTGGTCAGTCTGTACCGCCTGTCCTTTCCATCGCTTGTTCCTGCTGCTCCCCGCGAGACTCGACGCCATGTGCTCCTCCTTCTGACGATTGGCGCACTTATGGCGACCGGTGGGTTGGTGCTGCTCGATCTGCTCTTTCCATGAAGAGTTCTTGAGACTTCCTTTCCTCTGCTCCAGGCGCTCGCCTGGCGAGTCTCTCCTTCGGCTCCTCCTTCCGCCTGCTGCATGGCCATGAAGAAGTCTCATAGGCAGCCTGCTCGCACCCAGAACGTCCAGAACCCATTGTATCTGCTCAATGATACCAGCCAAAGGGATGACACAAATGGGGGGAGCCGGAATGATCGTTCCTTACCTTTTGTTCGTCGTAGTGCATATGCTCTGGCCCACCATCTAGACCCCATTCTACGTAAGCTTTTTAACCATTCGCGAGGAAGATATCCCGTGGCCAGTCTGCAAAAGATCGTTGCCTTGCTTTTTGGGTTATCGAAAAATGCAGGAAAGATCAGCTCCTTCTGGAGCAATCTTTCACAGTGTTAAAGGGCGCACGATACAATCTAGTTTAGTCATCATTAAAGCGATAGCCAACACCCGAAATCGTGATCAGAAAGCGGGGGTGTGCCGGGTCCGGTTCAATCTTCCGTCGCAGGTGGCCGATATAGACGTGTAGATAGTGCGATTTCATATCATGGTTTGTTCCCCACACCTGGGTTAGTAACATGTGCTGCGTCATGATCTTTCCACTGTTCACGACAAACACTTTGAGCAGATCATATTCGGTCGGCGTCAGTTTGACCTCCTGACCATTGACCGTGACGAGCTTCTGCGCAAAATCAATCTGCAGTGGTCCAATCGTCATCGTTGGTTCTGTTCTTGGCATGATACGTGCGGCATGACGCAGTGCGACCCGAATACGTGCCAGTACCTCATTGATTCCAAAGGGTTTGGAGATATAATCATCCGCCCCTAGATCAAGAGCAAGCACCTTATCGCGCTCTTTATTCTTCACTGAGATCACAATAATAGGCAGATCCGACTGTTCTCTCACTTTTTGACAGACCTCTAACCCACTCATGCCTGGCAATCCCAAATCGAGCACCATCAGATCAGGGGAACACTGTTCAATGAGTTCGAGGGCCTGTTCCCCTCTCCCAGCGATGAGCACTTCATAGCCATGTCCTGTTAAGCTGCGTTGCAACGCACGCACAATCTCGATCTCGTCGTCTACGACCAGTACACGTGCTTTGCGTTTCATCATGGCTCCAATTCTCCTGTGCTGCTCAGTGGGAGCGTAAAACGGAACACGGCCCCCCCACCTTCGCGTCCTTCTATCCATATCCGGCCCCCATGAGCGTCAACGAACCCCCGGCAGATGGCCAAACCAAGTCCTGAGCCTCGCTTCTCACCAAACATCTGTGCCTTTCCAAGCACACGGTAGAATTTGTCGAAGATATGCTCTTGCTCTGCCAAAGTGATGCCTGGACCACGATCCGCGATGCTGACCACCAGTGCTTCCTCCTGGACCTGGATACTCACGTCAATAGGCGATCCCGCCGGTGTATAGTAGACGGCATTGGTGATGAGGTTTGTGACCACCTGCTCAATCAAGACCGCGTCTACTTCTACTGGTGGAATATGATCCGGCAGGTATGTCTGGACCGTCCTTCCTTCCAACAAAGGCTGCATACGATCCAGGACATCACGAAGCAGTGCATCCAGAGGATACCACACTTTTTCGGGGTGCAGTGAACCAGCTTCTAGACGAGACATATCCAGTAAGTTCTCTACTAGAGAGTTGAGCCGATCTGCTTCCCGTTCAATAGCTGCCGTAAAACCGCGTTGCGTTTCCTCATCCCACTGCACATCCTCCTCCAACAGGCTTGTCGCTGCTGTCTTGATCGTCGACAGTGGCGTGCGCAGATCATGGGAAACGGAGGAGAGCAGTGCCGAACGCAGGGCATCCGTTTGCTGGAGCACTCTCACGCGAAGGCTTTCTTGCCGGAGATGTCCACGCTCAATGACCGCGACAGCTTGTTCGAGAAATGTAGAGAAAAACACTGCTTTAGGTGTGGGATGACCGTGTTCCAGACTCAGGATATCGTCTATGGTCTCACCCCGACCATCGTGCTCAATGAGTAAACGAAGTATCCCAATGACCTTGATATCTGTTTTGAGCGGGACCAAGCACGCATAGCGCTTCATTGTAGACCCATCCGTCGTTTTTTGCGCTGCTCCTTGTGTTGGGTTGGCTCCACTATCGCTCACATGCTCAGCACGAAGGGTTGTACTATCAAAGAGATCCACGATGTGCCCCCGCGTCATTATCTGTTCTGCCGCCACTTTTTCATCAGATGAAAGTTCGACACGCTCAATTGGCTGACAAGCACTGATATGTGGAGTAAGGACTCCTCGCTCATCAGGCAGGAGAAGCAGACAGTCCCGTATCCCCCAGGGAGAAAACACTTCGACCACAGCACGCGCAAAGATAGAAAGCTGTAGTTCCAGATCTTCTTCACGATTGGTCGCCCGCACCAGGTCATACAGAATATGCGTCTCATGCTCCCGACGATTCGCGTCCTCTGCACGCTGACGTAGCGTAGAGGCGAATTGGCTGGTAATGATCGCCGTCACCAGAAAGACGACAAGTGTCAGCACATCTTCAAATTTGGTGACACTCAAGGTATAGAGGGGAGGAACAAAGAAAAAATCGAAAGAGAAGAAGGCAACGAATGATGCAAGCAATGCTGCCGAGAGTCCACGCAGGCTGGCAAGCGAGAGAATAGCAAGCAGATAGAGCAAAAAACTGTCGGGGATCTTTTGATATAGTTGAAACAGCCAGATGACGCCCGTCAGGAGAAAGATGCTTCCTAATGCCAGCAGGCCATCGAGGATGTACCATCTCCAATGCGACTCTTCTTTCGGCTTGAGCGTGAGTAACGGCTCTACGCGGCTCATATCCTCTCTGCGCTTTCAATGTGATGACAACGTTGAGAGAATAAGCATATAAGATAGCACGATATGCTGTCAATACACAAATTCGCTATGACATCAAAACCAGGGCTTACGAGCCGGTAAATTCGCCACATAGAGCGGGTAGCGTCGATCTTCGAGCAGTTGTTTTACTTCGTGGGTGGCAAGTAAGACTCCTGCTCCCTTCCGAACAAAGACGACAATCCCCTGACAGTCCATTTCTTGAGCAAAGGCACGGATACTCTGGACGGGCTGCTGTGAACGTAACTCAACGCGTTGGATGGGGATACCCATCCGAGCGGCTTTCTGTTGTGTGAACTCCAGGAAATCGATAGACTGTTGGATATCTTCCCGGCGAACAGCTTGCTTCCCTGGTCGCCCACACGGACAAAGCAGAGACAAGAGGATCAACGTAGCTCCACGCTGATGCGCGAAGGACAAGGCATAGGTAATCGCGGGTTCATCGATCCCATGTGTGAAGGGTAATAACAGGTCTTGCATCCCTATCTCCCAGGTCTTGTCGTCAACTGTATGTTCTTTCCTCTTCACCTGTGCATGTACTCTCCTGCTTACCAGTGTTTGAGCAGATGAGCGATCTTGCCGTTGGGAGTGAGTTCGTACCGGATACGGTCAGGGTTGATATCATCCACCTGTGTTGCCGTTTTGGCAGAGAGGATCACATCACTGGGTTGTAACCTCTTCCATACGGCTGAGGTCTCTGTGTTCTCACGTTGTCTGTACACAAATCTGCATGGTAATTTCGCTTTGCGTGCTAACCGTTCCGCCTTCACAAACGCTTCTCTGGCCGATACATCATAGAGATAGGGATCAACAATCTCAAATGGTTGCGGGGCGTGGTCAGCTCGGTACTCACCCAGATAGAGAAAGACGATGGGCTTACCATCAGCATTGCCGATAGCAGTTTCAATCACCTGAGTATTCTGTGCATCACCAGAGATAAGCACAGCAAGCACCGAATCCGGCAGGCGACTTCCGAGTTGAGAGACAGCCACAGGTGGACGCCCTCGACGCATGTAATTGACGGAGGCGACTCCCATACCAAGCAGAGCCACAGATCCACCAAAGAGAGCGGCTTGTGGCCTGGAAATCAGGCTGATCCCCCAGGCCAAGGCCACCAGAGCAGTCGTGAGCACACCCAGCCAAAAATCAAGCTCCCACCATACGTTACCAATAATGCGCCGGAGACCAGAGAGATTCATGCTCATACCTGGTGTGGGAATCTTGGTTGCTTTCTGTCCATTGGCAGATACAGTTTCCTGATCGGTGAGAAGGGATGCATGGGGAACGCCAGCAAAAGCAGCATGTCCATTCTCATGGATCTCCCCTGATGATTGGGCATGTGTCGCAGGGGCCCTTTCTCGGTAACGGATCAAATCTAATCCTAGACAGGTAAGCGTAAAGGCTCCTAACAGCCCGAAGGCATACAGATCCCCAAGCGAGTTGATCTGGCCCTGGACCAGTAAGAGGATTGCAATGGGGATGCCGGTGGCAAGGGCAATTGACCAGTGAGGGGTATCACGGAAGCGGTTTCTTTTGAGAAGGAAGGAAGGGAAAAAGTCCATGCGGGAGAGCGCCAGAAAGACATGGTAGGCTCCAATAATGGCTGTATTACTGGCGAAGACGAGAATAAGACTAGCACTAATGGCTACTTCGGTCTGTAACAAGGCGTTCCCCCAATGCCCACCAAGTAACGAGATCAACTGCGTCGAGAGCACCTCATCAGCAGCTTTTTTTGGTTGTAAGAGCGTTGAAAGCATGGTGAGAAGAGGGCTGGTCACGCCAATGGTGAGTACGACAAGAAAAAGCGCCACGCCAATCACTTTCTTGCGAGGCGTCTTCATCACAGGAGAGAGCTGCGAGATACTCTCCAACCCGGAAAAGGCAAGAAAAGCCCCAGCGAACCCGACCAGAACAGACGTTGGAGTCAATTTATCACGCCCAAAGACCGCCAGAAAGAGTGAGAAAACCTGGCCGAGAGAGAGATGAGAAAAGACAGTCCAGAGAAGAGCAAGATCGCTGCCAAAGGCGATAAGGGCAGCAACCAGACTCACTTTGGCACTCTCACTGATACCAATCCAATTCAAGATGCCAAGGAGAATTAGTACGCCAATGGTGATCCATAAGACAGAGGGCAAAACAGCGGGCACGACGACGCCGAAGTACTGGATAGCCGACAGGCAACTAATAGCAGCCGTAAGAAAGTAGCTCACGAGAATCAGCATACCGCCGAGTGCTCCAGCCCACGAGTTGATCGCCTGGGCAGCTACGGAGACCACCCCTCCCCCTTCAGGAAAACGCTGGCTGACCTCAGCATACTTGAGGGTGAGCAGCACAAACACCCCCATCGTGAGCAACACAAAGAAGCCAGCGAGGCCACCGACCGTACTATAGAGGATGCCTGGAACATAATAGATAGACGAACCGATATCGGCAAAGACAACAGCCCAGCACAACAACGGACCAAGGCTAGCTTTTCCATGCACCTGATCCTGGGCGTGAGAAGATGAGTCGCGGGTGGATGATGTTTGTATCATACAAACTCCTTGTCACAGGAGACGTCTTTTCCCTCTTTCGCAACGAAAATCTCAATGATGCCTGGCCTAGAGACGATCTTCTCTTTGCCACAGTGTAGCATATGCCTCAAAAACTTGTCAAAAACATGGTGTTATTTCTAAATTTTTGCTCAAAATTATAGGTAGTTTCCTCAGAAGGGGGAGCGCTGTAGGGTAGACACCTGGCGAACTGCCATCTGGACTTCTTCACAGTGCTGTCGCTGCGTTTCCTGCCCTTTCATTTGTCTGTAAGCGACGTATTGATCTTGCCCCGAATTTGTGGAAGAGGGAAAGGAGGGAAATGCGCAACAGGTTCGGTTATTCTACGCGGCGTCTGTTCCCATCGAACGACACATCAAAATCAAAGGCGATGCCAACCCGTATGACCCCCAATGGGAAATCTACTTTGAAGAGCGCCTTGGGGTCAAAATGGTGCACAACCTGCAAGGGCGACGAAAGCTACTGCATTTGTGGAAACAACAACAAGGCATCTGCCCCGTTTGTCACCAGAAAATCACCAAGGTCACCGGTTGGCACAACCATCACATCATCTGGCGCTCCCTGGGAGGCCCAGACCACGTGGACAACCGTGTCCTGCTTCACCCAAACTGCCACAGACAAGTCCATAGCCAACGGTTGAACGTGGTGAAACCGCGTCCTTCAATGGGCGATTGAAAGGCTTGAGCCGGATATGTGGAAACTCATCTGTCCGGTTCTTAGGGGAGGGGACCTTCATGCTACAATACGTATGAGTTACAAGACCTATACAAGCCTAAGAGAGTAGAGTTAGGGGCGCCGGGAAGTCTGGTCGGCAAGCGGATAGAGGACGCTATCAGCACAGTGTGAGTCATTGAAAACAAACACGTGGAACGACCATGAACAGGCGCATAGTGGTAGCCATCGATGCGGATATTTCCCCTCAAACACAGTATGTGCTGCGTGTAGCAAGCTCGCTTCTTGAACTATCCGCGCCACAACTAGGCGTCGTTCTTCTCCACGTTATTCCCGTGCCAGATATGCCTCAGTCCAAATCCGGCATGTCTAGGGTAGCGCCAACTGCCGAGCAACGCGAACTGGCAGAACAGGCTCTTCACAGAGCACGTATCGAGTTGCAGAAACAAGGCATCGTTCCAGAACAGATAGCAATACTTCTACGCAGCGGCATACCTGCCGACGAGATTGTAAAGGCGGCAAAAGAACTAGAAGCTGACTTCATCATGATTGGAAGTCGGGGAAACTCCCTGAAACAGAAGATGCGGCGTTTGTTGATGGGAAGTACGTCCCATCGAGTAGTAAAGCTAGGCCCTTGCCCTGTCATGATTGCTGCTCTTCCTCAGATGCCTGGTCCCCGCAATCTCGTAGCATGGTATAAGGAGGCTATTACGCACTACCTGCAGGAGCATCCAGATAAGCTCATGATCTTCACTTCGTATGAGGTGGCTCATATGTTTGCTCCACCACAGAGAATAGTAGGTCGTAAAGAGGTTGATGCTGCATCCGCTGCCCTAGAGCAACTAGCTCGTTGTGGAGTCCTCTTTTGTCAAAGGGTCAATGGCGAGTTGCGGTGCATCAATGATTGATCTGGGGTTCTACTGATCTCGGCGGAAGCAAGTAAAGTATGTTAAAATAGGAACAAACTGAGCAGGCTCAAGCTAACTACCATGATCAAGCCCATCAGCGACACACGATGTTGAGGAAGCGGCAGCGCCCTTCGGAGACAGATAGCGTCTCCGAAGGGCGCTGCTCTCGACGATGAGAGCAGCCTCAAGGAAATTTAATCACCTCCACCTGAGATGGACGCTGCCACAGCGACAGGAGGCTCATAGAACTCGGCGTCCGGATTGTAGCCCAGGCTCCCCATTTCGGGAATGTCGAGGCCGCGCAGCTCTGTCGCTGCTGAGACACGTAGACCAAAGAACCTCTTGTAGAGCGCGAAGAAGACCCACGAGATGCCGAAAACGTAGACGAAGCAGACAACCATGCCGATGATCTGTGCCGCAAGCTGCCCGGGATCACCGAAGAACAGTCCGCGCACTTGCAAGCCGCCAAAATTTGCCGCTCCGTCAGCAAAAAGGCCCACTGAGAGCTGTCCCCACGCACCATTGAATCCATGCACAGCGATCGCGCCAACCGGATCATCTATCTTCCACACCTTTTCAATGACACCGGCGAAGAAGACCACGAGGACACCAGCAATCGCACCGATGATGCAGGCAAAGAACGGACTCACATAGCCGCTCGGGGCGGTGATCGCCACCAGGCCGGCCAGCAGTCCGTTGCCCATCATACCGATATCGGGCTTCTTCGCTCCTGAGACCCAGGTGTAGATCATCGCAGTAACAGAACCAAACGCGCCCGCAAGCATGGTGTTCACGGCGATGATGCCGATGCGCAGGTCACCATTCCCCGATGCGCCCAGGGTACTGCCGGGGTTGAAACCAAACCAGCCGAAAGCAAGAATGAAGCAGCCCAGCAGGGCTAACACCATGTTGTGTCCGGGGATGGTATTCGCGCTTCCATCGCGATTGTACTTGCCCAGGCGTGCGCCTAACATAATGGCTCCGGCAAGCGCGCACCAGCCACCAACAGCGTGCACCACCCCGCTTCCAGCAAAGTCGATGTATCCTTTCCCCAGGCCGATCGCCCCCAACTGTGAGAGCCAGCCGCCGCCCCAGGCCCAGTTGGCGAAGACGGGATAGACCAGCGTCGAAACGAAGAGCGCGTAGACGCAGAAGGCCGACCACTTCCAGCGTTCCGCCATCGCACCTGTGGGAATGGTTGCAGTGGTATCCATGAACACCATCTGGAACAGGAACATGACTGCGATACCGACATCATAGGTGCCATCGTTGAGGAAAAAGCCCTTATACCCGATGATACCCCAGTTTGTGCCTCCAATTGGAATGGCGAGCTCCTTGTTCAACGAGGCGAGGCCACCCAGATTAGGCACACCGATCAGGCCAACGCCGCCGTTCTGGAAGGCGAAACCGCAAATGTAGTAACCAATCATGCCGAGGCCATAGACCATGAAGTTCATCGCCATGGTATGACCGGCATTCTTAGCACGACAGAGGCCGGTTTCGACAAGCGCGAACCCTGCCTGCATGAACATGACAAGGTAGCCCGTCACGAGCGTCCACACGAAGTTGATGCCGAGACGGTTCTCATCAACGATTATGGCAAGATTATAGGCGAACGGCTCGTTCGATTTCGCGGTGTTGAGCTGCTGCTGTGTGGTCGGTGTGCCATTCGCCGAGACACCGGTCAAGTTGCTCTGGTTGGCGGTGTTCAAGCCACTTGGATCAGGCCCCTCACCGCACGCGCTCAAGAGAAAGAGCAGGCTTATACCGAACAGAGCTAGCAGGGCGATGAGCGAGAGACGGCGCCGCAGCCACAGCATGACAGAGCGGTCCAGGAATTTTGGAGGAGCCTCATTGCGCACTTGTAGGAAGCGCTGGAAATAAGGCAATACCTCATCATGACGGGATGCCAGCACAACAAGTGGCAAAGCACCAAAGCCTTTGCGTGGCACGAGCGTGACTTTCGCCCCCCGATAGCGCACGTACTCGAACTCTTTCCACTTGCGGAAGAGCACATTGTTACATGCGATGCCTTGCGTCGTGAACTGGTAGCGCACCGGGAGATTGACGAGAGCAAGAGCCATAAGGATAAGAACCAGCTCTACCGTCGTCGGGAACCACTGACCGATGGCGCTCAGAATAAGTAGAGCGCCGAGCGCGTAGAGGTTCGTGCGATGGAGAAGTAACTTCTCACGGTAGGTGAGGGTCACAGTCGCTACTACACTCCCCTCGGACTTGATTCCGAAGGGCAGTCCGATTCGTACTAACATCAGCATGAAAGAACAACCGATCAATATCCAAACCAACATAAAACCATCCTTTCTCTAAAACGGGGAAGGTAAAATCTAGCTCAACTCGACCTTGCCAGAGGCATAGGTCTCATCGCCCTTTCGTGGAATGAAGCGGGCAAAGAGACGCAACCAGCGACGCGGGTCGGGTGGCTCGCGCAGGATCATGTTTTTGCTTTTTTGCCGGGCCTGCACGAGCAATTGCCGGGCCATCGCGACGACGTGCTCATTCGCGCCGTGCGGCCCTTTTAAGCCTCGCTCAAGGATCTCGACTGAACGATGATAGAACCCCAGGCGGTAGTGGTATTCAGCACATTTAAGATGCGCCAGTAAGTTCGTTGGTTCATCTTTGAGAGCACGCTCCAACTCTTCTTCGGCCCTCGCGATATCGTAGCGCTTGAGGTATTCTATGGCCAGGTAGGCCCTGGCCGGTATGTAGGATGGATCGACGCTAAGAGCATTCTCGAGTGCGTTCACGGTTTCATCACTCGAATCTTGCTCCAGATAAACCATCGCTATCCCAAAATAAGCCTGTGGACGCTCCGGCTCGGATTCGGCGGCGTGTCGAAAGCGGATCAAAGCCGCCTGCGGGTCTCCTCTCCGTAAACTGGCATATCCCTTGTCAAGCAGATCTGTGTACATTCGCTTCCTCCTGGAACAGCATGTCCTCCATGCCTTCTTCAATCATCTCTAACAATGGTTCTGTCACCGGTGCCCGCTTTACACCCGATTGTGGCCGTGCAAGGTAAACCAGCTTGAGCAGCAAGGGCGTGACCAGCGTTGTGACAAGGGTAATCAGGATGACCACTGAGTACAGTGAAGTAGTAATGAGCCCGGCCTGCAGGCCAATCGTGGCAGTAATCAGCGCAACCTCGCCGCGTGAGATCATGCCTACGCCCACTGTCAGCGCTTCCATTGGTCGGAAACGGCACAGGAGCGCACCACCGCCGCAGCCAATCACCTTCGTGGCTAGCGCTATCCCGATAAAGCTCAGCAAGAAGAGCGGTGAGAAGTGAGCAACCCCGTGAAAATTCGCTTCAACTCCAACGTAGACGAAAAAGAGCGGAATGAAGAACGAGTAGCCAATCTTCGAGAGTCCATCATGCACCCACGCTCGCATCTCCGTGCGGCTTACCAGGATGCCCGCAATATAAGCGCCGGTGATCGCTGCCACACTTCCGAGTTCCTCCGCCGACCACGCATAGAGCAGGACAAGGGCGAACACAAAGCCGATGCGAGCCTCCAGAGCGAGCAGGCGTGGGAGCCAGCGGGAGAGCAGTGGGAAACCGTAATGCCCCAACAAATAGGCTATTGGGAAATACAGTGCCATCTTAAGGATGGACCAGAGGGGGTTCTGCCCCAGGGTAAAGGCGAGGATCACTGAGAGGACAATAAGGCCGAGAACGTCGTCAATCACCGCCGCTCCCAGGATTGTCGTTCCCTCTTTGGTGTGGAGTTTACCCAATTCTTTCAGTGTTTGTGCGGAGATACTGACACTCGTCGCCGTGAGCAGTGTTCCGAGAAATAAGCTCATAGGGAGAGAATAGCCGAGCGCGTATGAGAAAGCCGTTCCCACGACGAAAGGCACCACCACACCTGCGGAAGCGGAGACGAACGCAGCTACTCCTACCTGGCGCATCTGTTTCATATCTGTTTCCATACCAGCGATGAACATCAGGAGAATGATGCCGAACATGGCGATGGTTCAGCGTCCACTCAGCTACATGCAAGAGTATCTGCATATCTTCTCGTGTCATCATCCATGAGTCCTTTCGAGTACTGAGCATCAATCACAACGTTGCTTTCAAGAGAAAAGTACACGATAACATCATCCTCGTAGGAGGGCTAATCTGTTAGAAATCTATGACAATATTTTGGGCATAAAGCACAAAATATTGTCATGCCTGATCTTGTTGAGTGGATTTTACGGAGTGACCTGAAGCATTGGTTTTAGTATTGGGCCGACGATTGCCGGCTGGCTGCAAACGAATGGGAGCCTCTCTGCCGCTTTTGTCTTTGGGGCGTGCTGTTTGACGGTCTGCTCAACGCTGTTGTTAGTGTTTTTTAGGAAGATAAGATCTTCACGTGTACAAAAAGGCTGGATATAAAACAATTTGATACACCATTACGTATGTAATAATAACCACAAAGTAATGGGGATGCCTGTTGTTAACTACCTCGCAGATTATTTGTGACATACTCTGTATATTGCTGAAAAATAGTATTTCTTATTGTCTATTTAGGAGTTATGAATGCGGTCGAACATAGTCAAAGTAGCTGAGCCTACCTATTCCTCCCCTATTTTCGATGTTCGAAACCAGCGCAGCCAACCCCTATACGAACCCAGGCTGCCAAAAGCGAAACGTCCGCAATCTACAGCAAAGAAATCGAGGCTGGTGCTTACGCCAAAAGAGGGTTGGTTGGCAATGCTTCTATTGGCCGTGGCAGTCTACTGCGTGGTCTATTCTATTAGTTCCGTAGGTTGGGTGAGCCATACCTTTATTTTGTACTGGAGTGCCGCGGCTGGCTTATGCCTCGGCCTGTTTATAGCCAAGGTACATCGACTACCACAGCCGATTCTGCATATTGCCGCCTGCCTCAGCGGCCATTGGCTCTCGATCTGGCTGACAAGTGTTATTGCCTACCATGCCTCATGGGGATTATTGATAGCAGGGATAGGGGCAGTCATTACAGACCCGACCAGAATAAACAATAGTGAAATGGTTTTTCTGTTCTACCTCTCTTTTCTCAGTTTCTTCCTTGGTTATTTCGGAGCGTGGCTGCTCTATCGTGCTCACCTGCCCTGGCTCGTGGCTCTTGTTTATTGCTCTATATTACTGATCAATCTGAACTATGTAAAACAAGACCTGTCGTATATTGTGGCCATTTTACTGGCTGTGCTTATCCTCCTTATCGCGCGTATGCAACTGACAATAAAGTTGGATTACTGGAAAGACCAGGGGTTATATACTGATCGTTCCTGGTTGCGCGGTATTACCATGCGTTTCATGCAGATCGCCTCTGTCATACTGGCGATCACCTTGCTGCTGGGCTGGGCTTTGCCTGTGCTGGGACAGCCAGGCGCGGGAGCGACTGTATGGAATAGCCTGGATAATGCCTGGGCGAACGTTACCCATGGCCACCTGTCGTTGGAGAATCCGGGATCAGTACTTCAGCCCTTCCAGGCGCCGACAAACTTCTTTGGGGATCAATTGACCATTGCTGGCTCTGTGCACTTACCTGCCGGCGAGGTGTTGGATTACACGAGCAGCGCCGCTGCTCCTCGCTCCCCACAGTACCTCGCGGGATTCAGCTATGACCATTTTGATGGTCACACCTGGACATCTTCAGATCAGGGCAGCATGCGGAATTATGCTGCGAACGCCTTGCTGCCGAATGATACGAACGTAAACTTCGCGCCCGTCACCACTTCGGTGACGATTGTGCAGCCGCCGGGTGGTACAAGGCACTATCTCTTTGGGCCTGCACAGCCGGCGACTTTTAATGTTGCCACAACGCTCTATGGAGATCCCTTTGTCTCTGCCTGGTCCCAGCAAGGTGCTTTGACGAAAGGAGAACATTACCAGGTCACCTCCAGTATTTCGTCAGCTTCGCCCCATGATTTGTCGGCAGTGCCATTCCCACAGGATAATCCGGATTACTGGAACAGTGGTACAAACTTCACCACACTGCAAATGGTATATCTCCAGGTGCCCAATAGCGTACCTCATCAAGTCCTGCTTACTGCCCAACGATGGACGCAGGGGGCTACAGATATGTATGATGCGTTAAAGATGCTCGAAGCGCACCTGAGTAATGAAGCGCAATTTACCTATTCTCTGGATAACCCACCTGTTCCCACTAATGTCGATGCCGTTTCCTGGCTTTTACAGACGCATCATGGCTATTGCACATATTATGCCACTGCCATGACCATCATGGCTCGCCTGTTAGGGATTCCTGCTCGCGTGTTGAATGGTTTTAGTCGCGGGCATCTGAACGCTCATCGTAACCTGTGGGTTGTGGATGGCAGTGATGCGCATAGCTGGGTGCAGGCCTACTTTCCTGGATATGGTTGGATCAATTTTGATCCAACGCCCGGCTTCGCGCTAAATAATACTCAATCTGCCAGTTCTCCTACGGTATCACCAACGCCAACAAAGCCTGCGCCTACGCAACCGCCTGTGCATAAGAAAAAAGGGACGTATCCCAAATTGCCAGTCGATCCATCACCAAGAGCAACTCCAACATCGCCAGATGCAACAGCGCGGCAAAACCTGCTGCTTGAACTATCTTTGACGGCTCTCGCGGGTTCCATTCTAGTGCTGCTTGTGGCCATTGCGAGATACTGGTGGCGCAATCTCTATAGCGATAGCAGCTTTGTTGCTGGAACCTACTGGCGTTTGTGTCGCCTTGCAAGCTGGGTGGGCCTATCTCCGCGTGAGTGGCAGACGCCGTACGAGTTCAGCCAGATGCTCTGCCGGCGCGTGCCCCACGAAACGAAACCCGTCTGGCGACTGACTGAGCTCTATGTGCGCGAGCGCTGGGCCCCACCTGGGCGTAGGGACCCGATTTATCGCGTCCCCACACCCAGCTTTGGCAGGATGCTTTTGGGCTTGCTGTGGCATAGAACAAAACGCGTCGCGAAATGACCGGGAACGTCCCCTCCCTTCATCCCTGCCTCTCCCGCCCCTACGGGTACGTTCCCCGTAGGGGCGGGAGAGGTGTGGACGTGGGGAGGGGACGCTTGCGTCGCCCCTGGGCTGTGGGGAGGGGACGCTTGCGTCGCCCCTGGGCTGTGTGGGCTGCCCAGTAATACTGTTGCTTTCGTCGCGAATGACCGAAAGGATACGCCCTTGTAATGACGGGGGTGGGGGAATCTGTGGGACAGAGAGCGGCAAGAGAGAGACCACACCACGTGTTTCCTGGAAAAGACGCGTACACCTTGCGCATGTGGCAAGGTGTGCTTCTGCTGCCAGACGTTCAGCAGGGGTAACAGCATCAAGCGCGTAGGCGCCTGAGAGTTCTTCAAATTCTCCGCAGGTCATGTTGGGTCTCTCCAATCTCGTCACTTGACCTTAATTACGACTTCCACGGCTTTATAGATTACCTACTTGTTAGACAAGATGCTACCTCATTTGGAAAAACATTGTAGGGGTGGTAGACTTTATTAGCTTTGAAAGATGTGTTGAGCTGGTTCTGGGTGTTTTTAATAGTTTAGGAGTAGAGTTGTATGTCCACTTCCGCTTCTCGCGTCGCAACGTTTGAGACGACTATTTTTACCGAAATTAATATTCTGGCGCAGCAACATGACGCGCTGAACCTGGGGCAGGGGAGGCCAGACTTTGACACGCCACCTGATATTGTTGCGCACATGATCCAGGCGTTGCAGTCGGGCCAGCATAACCAGTATCCCCCTGGTATTGGCATCCCGTCGTTGCGCGAAGCGATTGTCGATCACGCGGCACGTTTCTACAACTTGGAGATCGACGTGGCAAGCGGGGTGATCGTCACTTCTGGCGCGACCGAGGGGATTTTCTCAGCTATACTGGGGCTGGTTGATCCGGGAGACGAGGTGATTGTAATCGAGCCGTTTTACGATTCGTATGTGCCAAATATTTTGATGGCGAACGCTGTGCCGGTCTATGTGCCCCTCCATCCTCCGACCTGGGCATTTGATCCCGATGAACTGCGCGCCGCGTTCAGCAAACGCACGCGAGCGCTGATCTTGAACACCCCGCAGAACCCCTGTGGCCGTGTGTTTACCTGGCAGGAATTGAGCCTGATCGCCGAGTTGTGCATCGAACATGATGTGACGGTTATTGCCGATGAAGTGTACGAGCACCTGACCTTTGGGAGTGCACAGCATACTCCCATCGCAACGCTGCCGGGCATGTTTGAACGCACGGTTACTGTAAGCAGCGCCGGAAAGTCGTTCAGTGCGACTGGCTGGAAGGTTGGGTGGGTCTATGGGCACCCTGATCTTGTCGCAGGTGTATGGCGGGCACACCAGTTCGTGACATTCGCGACACACCATCCCTCGCAGGAAGCAATTGCCTATGCGCTCAATCTTCCAGATACGTACTACGAGAGCTTTCGGTCGATGTATGAAAGAAAGCGCCAATTGATGATGTCGGCTCTGGACGGCGGCGGATTGAAATACCAGGTCCCAGAGGGGACCTACTTTATTATGGCGGATTATTCTGATGTGTTTGACGGTACGCCAATGGAATTTACGCGCTATCTCATACAAGAGATTGGCGTGGCATGTATCCCGCCAGAGACATTTTACGGCCAGGAGCATGCCAATATTGGGCACGGTTATATACGTTTCGCCTTCTGCAAGGGCGATGACTTGTTAGAACAGGTGAAAGTGCGGCTGGGAAAATTAGGGAAGTGAGAACTTCACTTCTTTAAAAAAGGCACGAAAACACTTGACTTTTATCGTTCAATCGAGCAGAATTGTAAAAAGCCTGCTGCTGATTTATGACGACCTGATTGTGGGTGTCATAACTTGTGAGATTTTTGCTCTTAGGAACGTATATCTTCCATAGTAGGCGAGCACGCCACCTATCAGGTATGTCCCTTATCATTGTTTCCTTTCCATGCCGGATCCGTAGTTCAGGTTAGTACACGTTTTTTGGATACTGTATGTAATACACCGCTAGAGAGGTGGCTGGCGGCGAGGTTTGATGGAGGGATAGACCGAGGTCTGTAAGGAGCCATCATGGTGCAACAGGACTGGTCTGATGACGACCTTGCCCAAAGGCTGCATGAGCGTAACCCGGAGGCTTTGGAGACACTTATCTCCCGGTATTCTCGAGAAATATATTATTTTATCCGCGTCGTTTTGGATGGTATTGGCGTTGCACAGGATGCCGAAGAATGTGTCAATGATCTCTTCGTCGCAGTCTGGCAAGAGATTGACTCGTTTGATCCCGTACGGGGAACGTTGCGTACCTGGTTAACGATGCGAGCAAAGTATATCGCATTGGATCGACGGCGCCAATTGTGCCGCCGCCAGGCGTACAATTTGCAATCGGCGGAAGAAGCCCGCCAATGGACGTCATCTGACATCAATGGTGGGCGGAAAACCTTTGGCTGGGGAGGGTATGATGGTGACAATAGGGTCACTCTGCCTCCACATCCAGAGTCTAGTATGGAAAACTTATTGGAACAAGGTGAGAGGCGCGAAGAATTGAGCCTGGCCTTGGCGACGTTGCCTGAGCTTGACCGCTATCTGATTTATCAACGTTACTTTAAGTTCGCTAGCACCGAGGAACTGGCAGCAAAGACGGGACTTACCCGTCATGCGGTTGATACTCGACTCTGGCGAGCGCGGAAAAGCTTGCGTGAGGCGCTCAAGGAGCATGCACATGAGTATGAGCGAATTTGAAGGACTACCGAACGCGTGGGATAGGGATTTCTCGACCCTTTCAATGCAAGGGCACGATTTGCCTTCCGATTTTAGTGATGACGATGTAGCCTTTGCTCAGGAACTGGATGAACTCTTTGCATTACCTGAAGAAAATATCCCGCCGTATTATGTTCAGACGCTGTTGGATTCTGAAGAACCCCGTTTCCAGCCAGTTGAACAGGGCTTTGAGCTTAAAACGCGCGCCCGCGTATTTCGCCGTCTCAAATTGCGTCGACGTCTCTTTCAACAAAACCGCCCTTCTCTTCGTTCTTTGGTGAGCGAGGTGCCCGTGCGGCGTTCGCTGACCGCTGGTGCTGCTTTCTTGCTCGTGGTACTTATGACGGTCATGCTCACTGGAGCGTCCTTTGCTTCAGGAGTAGCAGTTTTACTGCATGGCGTTAAATCTGGTGTCCTCCTGGTACATGAATACCCGCCAGGGCTTTCACCTTCCCATACTCCTTACGCCGCACTACAAAATGATCCCGATACACAGCCAACAATCACCCTGTTGGATGCCCAGCAGCGGCTCCATTCATGGAATATGTCCTGGCCTCAAATGTTACCGGATAACTACAAGTTGACCGATAGCTATCTCTATCAAGAGCCGCAACAGAGTTGGGCCGATGGCCCCTTTATGGAATTTGATTATACATTGACCGGTGCGCCAGTACACGGTAACGGCGAACTTGCTATACGTGAATTTAAGCTCAAACCAGACGTGAGTGTTCTCCAGGTAGTCAAAGATGGCTCTACCACAGCTTTGAAATATGACCAGAATGGGAGTGCACAGGCGATCTTTGTAGATGGCCAATGGATGTTACGTAATAAATTTCAAGCGCCGGTCTGGGTCTATGGCCAGCGTAGTGAACTGGTTTATCAGAAAGATGGCATCGTCTACTGGATTGTCGGCGACCAGCGGGACGGTATCAATCAAAAAACATTACTCAACATTGCCGGCTCACTTCAAAGCGTACATTTTAGTCACTTTGTTCCCCTGGGTGGCAAGCATAGTCCCTACACGGTAACGCTCCTGAAAGGTGATATCGATGGGCCGTTTACAGGCGATGTTCTAGCAATCTCCCCCGAAGATGGTAATATTGCCGCTTATTTAACCGTGGTTGGTTCTCAGCAGTATCATCCAGATAATCCTAACTTACTACATTCGCACTGATAAGGCGATAGAAGCGACCGTAATAGAAGACATGAGCATATGTTGGTCTACGCCTTCTTCAGGTATGAGAGACCTTTATATGCTCATATCTTTTCTATCTAAATGGCCTATCGCACTGGACAACCACGTATTTCATCTGGTATGCTCTGTGTAGTGGTCGATAGGGGTTCAAAAAAGTGTATTGGATATCGTTCTTGTAACATGTACTCCTTCCAGCAATGTCGCTGGGAAAAGGTAGTTGTTCCCTATGCCTCAAAGGAGAGGAAAAAGATCAAATGAAAAATCATACCTCAAGAGAGAGAGCCGTGAAACACCATGGGCTCCCCAATCTCCGCATACTTCGCCAACGCAAAGGTTTGAGCCTGGGGCAGCTTGCAGACATGACGGGCCTGCGCCGCGATACTATTGCTCACCTGGAAAACGGGCGTGAAGACCCTCAACCCTATCACCTGCGTCTATTAGCACGCGTCTTAGATGTACCTGAGTTAGAATTAGTCTCATAGCCTTCTATAGATTACCTTTATGCCCTGATAACGGAAACCTGCTTCTCGAAATTCTTGAAAAACTGATCAAGAGCTATTTTCACTGCCCCCTTGAGAATGATTTCAGGCGTTGCAGCAATTTTGCCCTCCATTTCGGCATCGGCATTATAGCTCAGATGGGTGTTATCGGCATCGTCCGCGAGGTCTACCGTACAAGCGGCTTTGACACTCCCCATGGAACTTTTCGGCTCTGCGATCAAGACGACACGTGATGGGGCAACTACTTCGCCTGTCTGCAAATAGACGACATATGGCCCCTTGAATCCAGGAATATTGGGGCTGATTTTCAACTTCAACTGTTGCCCATCAGCCATATCAACGAGTTCGGCACTTTCGCAACCTGGAATGCTCTCCTGCAATACGTGGGGATTCAGCAGCGCGGTGAAAACTTGCGTTCGGGGCGCTTTAACCTTCTGGCTACCTGAAATATTCATTCGAGATTTGTTCCCTTCTTCTACATATATTTGTTCGTGCTAGCTACTTGAGCATGAGCACTTTGACGATTGCTATTATGCTTGATTTGTTTGTGAGTATCAATAGATCAGGTAAGAAGTACCATAAAGGGCAGAAAAAGCTGCTCCTAGACCTGCCAGATGATGATATCCTGATCCGCCGAACCGGAGGCCAGTCCCTGCGCTCCCCAGGAAACCGCCGTAACTGCGTCCCCATGCCCACTGTAGATCGTTCTCGCGCTGCTATCTACATCCCAAATGCGAACATTCTTATCCGTGCACCCGGTAGCCAGGCGCGGGACGCTCGTGGGTTCCCAGGCGACTCCTGTCACGGCACCTTCGTGAGGGAGCAGGTGAATGGTTTGACCGGTTGCCACATCCCAGACATGAGCAGTCACATCACTGCTGCCCGAGGCTAGCTTTGTGCTGTCTGGTGACCAGGCGATGGCCAGTGCAGGTCCCGTGTGGCCTGTAAGATACTTGATTACATTGTGTGGTGCTTCTCGCAAACTCACTATGGCTATACTGCCGTTTTCAAATGCTGCTGCGACGTAACGGCTATCAGGCGAGAGCGCGATCGCTCGTACCGTTGACCTGTTTTTCGGACCTGCGATACGCCCTGTACTCAAGAAAAGCTCGTGTACACCATCGCCTAATGTCCCGGCAAAGAGTCCTGTACCATCCATCCTCCAGCTTATGGAACTGACGACTGCTGGCATGGAGAACTGCTGCAGGTATGTACCCCTGCTGTCCCAGATCTGTACGGTTTTGTCCCGCCCCGCGGAGGCTAGCTGGGTGCCATCGGGGCCCCATGCCACGGAAAGCACTGCTGCTCTATGTCCACGGTAGGTAACGGTGTTTTGTGCATTGGCAACAAGCCAGAGGCGCGCAGTGTTATCTCGTGAGCCTGACAATAATTGCGTACCGTCCGGAGACCAGTTGACACTTGTGACGCCATTACTATGCCCTTTTAGAACGTGGCGAGCATGCGCAGGAGTGTGATAACGCTTATAGAAATAGAATCCTGCTCCACCGGCCCCCACAGCAGCTACACCTCCGAGTATCCAACCCAGTGCACTGCGCCGGCTCATCTTTTTCTGAGGTGATTGCAGCGCCGTGTCCGTCTGCCGCAAAAGTGTGCTGGGACGCCCTGCGGATTGCACCTGCGATAATCCACTCTGTGGCACAGAAGGTGAGGGGTAAATAGTCGGAATGAAAGCCACATCGTTTGCCCGCGCAGGTGCCGCGTCAGCTATTGTTGGTGTATCAAATGCTGTCGGGGGTTGTAATTGCGTTTGTTCGTCATGAGCATGATACAGGACAGTTGGTTCAGTATTGCTGGTTTGTGGCAAGGACGCTGTGGATGTCCGGACCATCTGACGATCTTCTTGTAATTGTGTTGGTAAAGAGAGTTGTGGTGCGAAGCTGCGCGGCTTCTCATAACTTCGCAGGGCGAAATCCTCGGCGAATGCAGCGACGGATGGGTATCGCTTAGCAGGATCTTTTGCCAGCGCGCGCGCGAGGACAGGTTCGATATCTGCGGGGAACGTAGGGACAAAAATACGTATTGGTGGCGGCTCTATGCTGATGTGCTGGTGCATCAGTCGCATTGGTTCCCCTTCAAAAGGGGAATGTCCGGCGAGCAATTGGTAGATCATGACAGCCAAGGAGTACTGGTCACTCTCTGGTCCTGCCGCTCCTTCAAATTGTTCAGGCGCCATATATATTGGCGTGCCCAGGATAGTGCTGGTGGCAGAATTGGTGGTGAAGAATTTCGCTAAGCCGAAATCTGAGAGTAGGAGATGGATCGTGTTGCCTGCTTCGAAACGCAACAAAAAATTGGCCGGTTTGATATCGCGATGCACAATGCCGCGGTCATGTGCGTATTGCAGGGCAGATGCCGCCTGGCGCAAATACTCTCCCCCCTCTTCCAGACTCAAAGGCCAGGCAGTATTCAAACCGGCAGGGAGCATGGGTGCTGGGACGAGCGATTGACCTGTTGCGAATCCTGCTCTGCGACGCAGCCAGTCCCACAGTGATCCTTCCGGACGGTATTGCATCACCATGTATGCCCGTGCGCCGCTCACCGTTTCTTCTTCTCCGTAGCGATAGAGCGGAAGTATATGTAAATGATCCAGGCTGGCAACCGCTCTCGCTTCGTGCTTAAAGCGCTCTAATGCACGCATCGCACTGCTTGAATCCTGGTAATCGTTGGCGTCGGAGCGTACTATTTTGATGGCTACTTGCTGACCAATGGTCGCATCTTCGGCTAAATAAACTGTACCCATGCCGCCGCTGCCCAGGAATTTTATCAGTGTATATCCACCAAGAGATGTGCCAATGAGCGTATCCACTGCCTCGTTACCCTCCAACTACCTAATATACAGGTGCTTCTTCATATATTTCGATGAGTGATCGAAGACATTTTTTTATCATTTTATGAACTCCACCGAACACTGCCTGAAAACATCATAACATGGCATATTACGCCTGTCTATCCAAAATCGAACCGCAGAAAGCCTCACAGTAAATCTTGAGAAACTTTTGAGAATTGAGCACTACATCCCTCTATTTACTTGCGATATCCACTTTTCGTCAGGTATAATGACGACAGTTAATATCGTCTCGTTCTTGCTCTGTTGCAACATCGAAACAAAGGGGTTTCGGAACATGCTTGCCAGCACTGTTAGAGAAGGCAGTCGTGGGCACAATAAATTGGGCCTCTACGCTTCTCTCTGTGCGCCGTTTGGCCGCTACTTCTTCCTCAACTCCTGCACATTTCAGTTTTCAGTAACATCCAATTGTTGTGTTTGAAAATCACACCCACTCAAACAATGTGGTAAGGACCCGATTATGACTTTTAACAAAATCATCTGGCCAACCGTAGGGGCCGATTTATCGTGCCCAGCGCCGATTTATCGGCCCTCGGTGGTTTTTCCGCTATCCAGATGAATAAGTTGAACAGCATTATCGCGTCCAAGGAGAAGGAGTTACCATGTCTGAACAGGATTTCATGCCCATTCAGAATTATGATTATTTAGAATTTTATGTTGGGAACGCGAAACAGGCTGCATACTATTTGAGCAATGCGTGGGGCTTTACACCTATTGCCTACGCCGGTCTGGAAACGGGGATACGCGACCGCAGCAGCTATGTGCTAGAGCAAGGCAATGTGCGCCTGGTCGTGACTTCGCCGCTTGGCCCTGAAGGAGAGATTGCCGAGCATGTGAAGCTACACGGTGATGGTGTGAAAGCCATTGCTTTGCGTGTGGATGACGCTGAGCAGGCATACCGGGAAGCCACAAAGCGGGGAGCGCACGGCCTTGAGGAACCGGCTGTCCATAAAGATGATTATGGCATAGCGGAAACGTCTACCATCGCCATTTACGGCGACACTGTTATTACCTTCGTTGATCGCCAGAATTATCAAGGCGCGTTTCTGCCAGGATATCGTGAAGTCGTAACGAACGTTCCGCGGCGCGCTCGACCTGCCGGCCTGGCCGCCATTGACCACGTAGTGGGCAATGTCGAATTGGGCAAAATGAACGAGTGGGTCGATTTTTTTGAGCGTGTGCTAGGCTTTACACAACTCGTTCATTTCGATGATCGCGCCATCAGTACGGAGTACTCGGCGCTCATGTCCAAGGTGATGCAGAATGGCAGCGGCCGCATCAAGTTCCCCATTAACGAGCCTGCTCAAGGACGGCGCAAGTCGCAGATCGAGGAGTACCTTGATTTCTATCGAGGACCAGGTGCCCAGCATATTGCACTGAATACCGACGACATCATCACCACCGTACGTAGATTAGTGGAGCGCGGCGTCGATTTTCTCAAAACGCCTAGAAATTACTATGAGACCGTGCTGGATCGTGTCGGCACTATCGCTGAGGATATCAACCAGTTAGCAGAACTGGGGATTCTGGTAGATCATGACGACGAGGGCTACCTGTTACAGATCTTCTCCAAACCAATTGTGAATCGCCCGACGGTTTTCTTTGAAGTTATAGAAAGGAAAGGCGCCCGTGGCTTTGGCGAAGGAAATTTCAAAGCGCTATTCGAGGCCCTGGAGCGAGAGCAAGAACTGCGAGGGAACCTGTAGGGGCAGGGCTTGCCCTACCCAGGGACCTGTAGGGTCGACCCTTGCGGTCGACCTGGAAACGGTATCTGTAACATGAAACTCGCAACGTTTAGAACCTCTGACCGCGTAACTCATGCGGGTGTCGTGCACGATGAACGGGTGATCGAGCTTGACTATCCCACAGTGCTTGAACTGTTGCGTGATCCCGAGGGCCTGGTGCGTGCCCGCAGAACACTCGAGAGTTGGAGCGTAGGGGTCAGATTTATCGCGCCCCGCGGGGGGAAAGCATACCCGCTGTCTGAAATTGTCCTGCTTTCCCCCATTCCTGAACCGCCCTCGGTACGCGATTTCTATGCCTTTGAACAGCATGTGAAGTCGGCACGGGCCAAACGCGGCCTTGGCATGATCCCCGAGTGGTACGAGATACCTACGTTCTACTTCACCAACAATAGTGAAATCTATGGGCATGAACAGGAGGTGCCCTACCCTGTAGGCAGTAATGAACTAGATATCGAGTTAGAGATAGCCTGCGTGATTTGGCGCGAAGGCAAAGATATTTCGCTGGAAGATGCGGCAAGCTACATTGCCGGCTACACGATCATGAATGATTGGAGTGCTCGCGATTTCCAGCGCAAGGATATGAAGCTCAATCTTGGGCCAGGGAAGGGCAAAGATTTTGCCACGTCGCTTGGCCCATGGATCATTACGCCGGATGAACTGGCCTCTCGTCGCAGTGGCACTGGCGCCAGCGAACGCTATGATATGACGATGGTGGCGCGTGTCAACGGCAAAGAAATTTCACGCGGTAACTTCAACGAGATATACTACAGTTTCCCGCAAATGATCGCCTGGGCCTCGCGCAACGCCCGTTTGCGCGTGGGCGACATTCTGGGCTCTGGCACTGTAGGCACTGGCTGTCTCCTGGAGATTGGGACTGAGGTTCATCCCTGGTTCCGGCGAGGCGAAGTGATCGAGCTAGAGATTGACGGCATTGGTGTATTGCGAAATCGTATCGCGTAATTGCGAGTAGGGGTGGGGCTTGCCCCACCCAGGCTCACCCCTTGCGGACCAATTATTGAGGAGAAATACAGATATGCCTGCTTATCATCGTTTGGGGCAGATCCCCCCGAAAAGACATACACAGTTTCGCAAGCCGGACGGCACTCTCTACTCCGAGGAACTCTTCGGCACTGAAGGATTTTCGGGCAATTATGCCAACATCTACTACCATTTTCCACCGACGCGTGTGAAAAAAGTAGAGAAATTCATGCGCGTAGAGCTTGAAGAGTGGGACGAAGAGCTACAGCGTCATCATCACCTCAAGACCCCCGGCATCGCCCGCGGTGGTGACGCCGTATTGGGTCGCCAGGTGCTGATGTTCAACAAGGACGTCTCGCTGGCTATCGCGCAGCCTACCATATCCATGGACTATTACTACCGCAATGCACAGAGTGACGAGGTCTACTTTGTCCACGACGGGCAGGGAGTGCTGGAGACAAACTTCGGCTTGCTGCCCTATCACGAGGGAGACTATATCGTTATCCCGCGTGGCACAACTTTTCGTTTCAGCATTGGGAACGATAGCCCTGATACTCGCTTCTTCATCATAGAGGCGCATGGGTCGATCGAGCCACCGCGCCGCTACCTCAATAAAAACGGTCAATTGTTAGAGCACGCTCCCTATTGTGAGCGCGACATTCGCCGTCCCGAAGAACTTGAAACGCATACCGAGCGAGGCGATTTTGAAGTGCGCGTGAAAGTAGGCAGCCTCATTACCAGCTACTGGTATGATTTTCACCCGATCAATACCGTTGGTTGGGATGGCTGCGAGTATCCCTGGATCTTTAATATCGCTGACTTTGAGCCAATCACCGGGCGTATTCACCAGCCTCCCCCTGTTCACCAGACATTCCAGGGACCAAATTTTGTTGTATGCTCGTTTGTCCCACGCAAATTGGACTATCACCCGCTCGCGATACCTGTTCCATACAACCACAGCAATATCGATAGCGAAGAGGTCTTATACTACGTCAATGGGAATTTCGGGAGTCGCCGCGGCATCGAACGTTCATCGATTACCCTGCACCCGCGCGGTATACCGCATGGCCCCCATCCAGGTGCTATCGAGAAGAGCCTGGGAGCCGAACGTACCGAAGAACTGGCAGTGATGGTAGATACCTTCTACCCCCTGAAATTAACAACTGTCGCCGCATCCTGCGACGATCCCGCCTACCCCTATAGTTGGTATGAGTGAGGTTGCGAGTTCGGCAGAAGCAGTGTGCCAACCCCTCTAGCTAGTATGAATGAGGTTGCGAGTTCGGCAGAAGCAGTGTGCCAACCCCTCTAGCTAGTATGAGTGAGGCTGCGAGTTCGGCAGAAGCAGTGTGCCAACCCCTCTAGCTAGCATGAGTGAGGTTGCGAGTTCGGCAGACGCAGTCTGCCGAACTCGCAACCTCACTCAGTAAAAATCCTTGCGAAGAGCGTAGCGATGAGGCCACAGAAAACCATGCACATTGAACCAACTACACTAAAGTGGTGTAGACGACTAACCTCAGATTCGTCTGATGTTCACTAGGCATCCAGTCTCCCGCACAAGTAATTAAATTGAGATAAGTCCCTCCCCTATTCCCGAAAATATCCTGAATGGGTGCCTCTTTTGGAGGATAGTAGGCAATGCGTGCCACACGGAAATGCAGCGTTTTCCTGGCAGTATTTTTCACCAGCACTTCATCGCCAACCTGTAATTGACGTAAACGCCAAAATACTGCTGGAAATCCTCCCGGGCGATCAAGATGCCCATCAATGACCGCGCTGCCTCGCTCGCTGGGATGTGGACCCTCGTTGTACCAGCCTACATCCTCCCATGGATTGAATTTTGGCGTTGCCATGTCACCATCAGGCTGAATTCCTACCGACTCAACGAACGCATTGATCCCTATAGCTGGTATAATCAGGCGGATGGGATTCGCAGCCGTATTCATCCTGTGTTGCGGGAGAACCGTTGACGTGGGACTGACGCTGACTGCATGTTGAGCACGGACTACCAGTACTTTAGCAATAGTAGTCGAGGCAGAGCCACACGCAGCAAGAGTGAGCACTAGTATCAGGGCAAACAAGTGCTCTATCAGCCGACCCGTGTGCATCAGATGCAACCCTTCCTACTGCTCTAGTACTGCTTCCTTACCAGGCGACGAATGAATCCGCCTCCAATGAGGAGCAGCGACACCGTCAGCAAAAGCCAGATCCAGGGAGTAGGCGGTTGCACGTGATCTGTTTGTGGAAGCGCATTTGGATCACTCCCAGTGTTTGGCACACCAGGAAGTCCTGTAACCTGCGAAGAAACAAGCTGAACCTTCGGGGTGCCATTGATCAGCCCGACAACAAAGACACTGGTCACCGAATTGGCGTTGAGCGTCGCTGTAAGCGGGAAGGTCGCGTTGTTCGTCGGGGAGGTAACATTGAATGTATATCCACCCACCTTAACGGCAAGATAGTTACTTGCACCCTGGTAACTTAACCCGCTGAGAACGGTTTTCCCTCCTGTCGCCACAATCACAGAACCTGCGTCTGGAGAAAGCTGATACACGCGGAATTTAGCTGTTCCAGGCGAGAGGAGGTTATTATCGATAAATACTTTCAACGAAAGGCCGGTTGCCTTTGTCCCAACCGCAGCTACAGTGTACGCGGTACCGGGGCTAACCGCTAAGGTCTCTGTAATAACCGCCCCGCCAGTTCCTTTGCCCACAAGAGCGATCTGCACCTTGTGAGGGCCGGCCGGGACCGATGCGTAGCCAGTGACTGCCCCAAATTGAAAACTACTGAGCAACTTCGCGCCATCTACAAAGACGTCGGCGGTTCCGATATCGGGTGAAGCGTGAATAATGCGCACAAAAGATGGGCCTTGAGCTGAGGCGGAAAGGCTCTGAGCGCCAAAAAGAGCAGCAAGGAGACTAAATAGACCGAGACCCAGGAATACATGACTTACTAGAAGCACTAATGTTGGTTTCATCTTCATCATTGTCTCTCCCTCCATGAATTCAATATTAGAAAATGTAGGTATTATGGATAGATATGAAACTCCTAGTGTTTTAAAACGTTTAATATAATGATATGTAACGATAAATCATTTGTTGAGTTTATTTTTGTGAACTACTGATGTGCTTAAGTGGTCGCGAGACGCTATCGGTAATCGGTAAGCGGCTTAAGAGCATGAGGATGAACCATACCTACCGAGTAGAGTACCCTCTTGCCCACAGTACGCAGAGAAAAATTGACTTTATTTACTCTATTTTGTACCATTGAGATGGTGTAATACAAGGAAACTCAGCCTATCGCGAAGAGATTATTTCTCACGTGTATGAGGTGAGGTGTAGCATGCTAAAAGAACAGATGACACTCCCCATTGGAGCCACCATACAAAATCCTGATGGAGGCCGCTACGTAATCGAAGGCCTTCTAGGTAAGGGTGGGTTTGGCGCTGTCTACCTGGTCAGAGACCGCCGTTTCAAGGAGCCTCTGTTTGCGCTCAAGGAGGTGATTGATCCGAACAGGCGAGACAGGGAGCGTTTCTTCTTTGAAGCCGAAATGCTTAAGCGACTGCATCACAGATCGTTGCCCCACGTTTACCAGGTGTTAGAAAGTAAAAATCTCAAACGGGTATATATGCTCATGGATTACGTTCAGGGGCGGGACCTGTCAGTCTTGCTAAAAGAGCAACCGGACCAGCGTTTTCCCTTACCCCTGGTTATGGACGTTATGGCTCCTATTGTCGATGCGCTGAGCTATCTTCAGGACCAGGATCCACCAATAGTGCATAGAGATATCAAACCTTCAAACATCATCGTACCAACGAAAGGGGGTGAAGCAGTCCTGGTTGATTTTGGCCTTGCTAAGGAGTACGTTGAAGATAGAACAACATCGATTATTCGGCATGGTTCTCCTGGCTATGCTGCGCCAGAACAGTATGGAACCGGCACAAATCCTCGTACGGATATTTATGGTCTTGGAGCAACGCTTTACACGTTGTTAACCGGGACTGTTCCCATTGATGCCATCACCAGAGTCACAGCAAGCAAAGGAATCGATCCGCTCGAGCCTGCGCACCTGGTGGTACCAGATGTACCATGGGCTGTCGCCATGGCCATTGAGCGGGCAATGAGCATAAGCAGCACTGATCGCTTCGCTACCGTTGCGGAATTCTGGCAGGAGTTGACGAGTCATGCGCCAAAGCAACAGATAAGTGCGCCTCGTCTCCCTGCATTCGAGACACCGCTACCGCTGAATATCCCTGAGCAAGAACTGAAACGTAATTTGATCGAGCCTTCATCCGAGGGATACCCGAATCATGCTCCCCGCACGAGCAAACGACATGTATTCTTGCTCATCATTCTTGCGCTCTTGCTCACTGCAGCCATTGGAACGGGTCTTGTGTGGATTGTTCTTTCGCATAGCGATCATCCTGCATCTCTTCACAGCGTCACCAGTCCTGTTGCATCTTCACCTGCTCAATCGACGGTGACATCTCCTGCATCTCCTGCTCCTTCTACTCTTACCCCAGGAACCTCTGAATATCCGCCTCTGGCTGCCTCGTATGCAGGCAAGGTCGTTGACATCATGACAAACGAAGATACCGGTATGTTCCTCACGCATATTCAACAAAGCCAGGGGAGCATCTCAGGGTTTTTCCAGGGTTTAGGTTTGGTTGGCCCCTTCAAAGGAACTGTCAATACTGCAGGGCACCTACATTTCACGGTGAAGGTACAGGCAAGTAATACAACCCTTTCGTTTGATGGAGATATCAAAATAGGTGGGGATATGGTGGGAAGCTTTGACGTCCTTGACCAGTATGGGCACCGTACTGGTGAAGCTGGTGCGTGGAATGTTGCCTCTAGTCCCTAGTACATTGAGGCTGAATAAACCCCATGAGAAGCACCAGCCAGGTTGGGCGTACACCAGCAGCGATTATCATGGACCTGTTTCCGCCTCGTTGTCCTAGTACGATGTGATAGCGCGGCAGCACTGTCATCCTTGCCTTGTCATGTAGAGCGCCATCCTGTCATGCTGAGCGCCGTCCTGTCATGCTGAGCGCAGCGAAGCATCTCGTGCGCCACCCGGGGAAGCAGCAAGGGCGACACCCAGCGGAACGCTCTGCCGATCGAGAAAGGAATGCAATTTTGATGGGGGAAGTGAACGAGGGACACTCACATTTGAGAATACTGTTTGTTGGCGATGTCATGCTCGGGCGATTGGTGAACGGGATTCTCAAGAAAAAGCCTCCTGCCTATCCATGGGGCGACACCTTGTCGCTCTTGCGCGCTGCAGATGTGCGCATCTGTAATCTGGAATGTGTGCTTTCCGATCGAGGAATGCCCTGGTCGGCAACGCCAAAAGTGTTTCATTTTCGATCAGATGCAAAAAATCTTCAAACCCTCCTGGCTGCCCGCATCGATGCTGTCTCGCTGGCGAATAACCACACCCTTGATTTTGACTATGAGGGCCTTTTTCACATGCTGAACACCCTCAAGGAAGCAGGAATTCACTACGCAGGTGCAGGCACCACGCTCCATGAGGCATCTGCACCTGCCATATGGAACGTGGCAGGGAAAACGATAGGGTTCATCGCTTTTACTGATAATGAGCCTCCCTGGGAAGCTACGGGAGAACAACCGGGTGTCTGGTATGTTCCCATAGCGTTACAGGATAAGCGCGCCGAATATCTTTTTGAGCAGGTGAGAAAGACAAAAGAGGTAGTCGATATGCTCATTGTATCTGCGCATTGGGGGCCAAATTGGGGATACGAACCCCCAGCGGAGCAAATTCCTTTTGCACGTGCGCTGATAGATGAAGGTGCTGATGTGATCTTTGGGCATTCCGGTCATATCGTACGCGGCATCGAGATCTACAAAGAGAAACCTATCCTGTATTGCACAGGCGACTTTATCGACGATTATGCCGTCGATGAAATAAAACGGAATGACCTGAGTAGTATCTTCGTGCTTGAAACAGATGGGTTTACCCCATCTCGCCTGTTACTCTATCCCACCGTTATTCAACAGTTCCAGGCCAGGCTTGCGCATAACAACGAGAGAAGAGCCATTGTTGCGAGTATCCAGAAGTTGAGTAAAGAACTGCATACAGCATCAACATGGAACGAGCAAGAAGGCCGCCTCGAGATTCACATCAAGTAAACCGGAGTTCGGGCATCGCTTGCACCCCCTCTGTAAGTTGCGTATAATTTTCGTAGTGAATGGTCACAGACCTGAGAAAGTCGAAACAAAGGAGTTTCGGGCGGCAGCTTTGTCTAGGAGTCTAAGAGTGCATATACTTCGCTCCTGGTGCCTCGTACAGAAAGCTTTCTGTTCCCTCAACTCCTGCTTTCAGTTGGATCAATGCGATCAAGCGTATGGAAGGATGCCTTTGATGCCTATATAGAAGGAGTGACAAACGATGGCAAAAGAACCCCGCATCATCAAGTTTTATGAAACCACGCTTCGTGATGGCGAACAGACACCTGGCGTGAACTACTTCCCGGAAGAAAAGCTGGCGATAGCCCAGGCCCTGGCCGAGATGGGCTTCGATACCCTCGACTGTGGTTTTCCCATCTCCTCGCCTGGAGAGTTTGAAGCAGTACGCATGATCGCCTCGAAAGTGGAAAATGCCGAGATTTGTGCGATTGCGCGTACGCACTTTGCTGATATTGACAGAGCGTGGGAAGCTGTAAAGATTGCGAACCGATCCGCCATCCAGCCGTTTGTCAGCGTATCCCCTCTGCATCGCAAGGTCAAACTAGGCAAGACACGCGAAGAGGTGCTTGAAATGGCACGGACGGCGGTTGCCCACGCCCGTACCTATACTGAAAACGTTGATTTCGCGCTGGAAGACACGACGCGCACTGAACATGACTTCATTCTAGAAGTATGTGAAGCAATCTTTAAAGAAGGCGTCCGTTTCGTCACATTATGCGATACGGTTGGGTATGCCCTACCGTGGGAGTTTGGCAAGCTCATTGCCGACGTAAAGCATGAATTTCCTGCTATCCGCATCTCGGCACATTGTCATGATGATCTTGGTCTTGCTGTTGCCAACGCGCTGGAAGGATTGCGTAATGGAGCGGAACGAGTAGACTCCTGCATTAACGGCTTGGGAGAACGTGCTGGCAATGCTGCAACCGAAGATGTTGTCATGGCGATTCGGACACGTTCTGCCGATCTTGGCATGGATGTCAAAGTTGATACGACGAAAATTATCTCAACCAGTCGTCTCGTTGCTAAACTATCAGGGATGCAGGTTCAATGGACCAAAAGTATCGTTGGTCAAAACGCATTCTCCCACGGCGGAGGCATTCACCAGGATGGTGTGCTGAAAGATTCTCGTACCTACGAGATCATGACTCCTGAATCTATAGGTCTGACCTCTGCTGATCGCCGTTTGTTTGTAGGCAAGCTTTCAGGACGTGCCGCGCTCGCTGCACAGATGAACGAACTCGGCTATGAGTTGGAGAAAGAGCAACTAAGTCAGGCATTTGAGTTAGCAAAACTCCTCCTCGGCAAAAAGAAAGTGCTAGAAGAGCTGGATTTGCGCTATATCGCCGAGACCACGCAGGGCAAGACGGAGATCTCGTTGGTTGCGCTAGAGACCGTGGTGGTCAGTTCCGAGACATCGGAAAAGTGAAGTGCCTTACCTCTATCGCGCATCCATTTATTATCCGCGTCAATAGAAGGGCCCCTTGCTGCTCCCCCGGATGTCCCCCTGAGCGCAGCGAAGGGTCTGTCTCGCTCGGCAGAGCGGTCCGCTGGATGTCCCCCTGAGCGCAGCGAAGGGTCTCTCTCGCGTGGCGCACGAGATGCTTCACGGAGTTTACACTGAACATAGCGAATGTGCTCAGCATGACAGGAAGGCGCTATCGCATCGCCCGAGTCCACTGAGGCGTAAACATATCCATGCTAATCGCTGCTGGTGTACGCCCAACCTGGCTGGTACTTATCATGGGGTTTATTTCGATCTGCGGCCGAACACTAGGTTGATCAGTGCCAGCAACACTACAGCGCCAATGACCGAAACAATAAAGGCCGTCAAGTTCCAGCCAACCGTGAGAGGGCGACCGGTAATCAGTGTGTAGCCCCACCCACCGAGGAATGCCCCAACGATCCCGACAATAATGTTCATCAAGCAACCCTGCTGTGAGTTCCTGCCAGTGAGAATACTGGCGATCCAACCCGCCAGCGCCCCAAAAATGATCCATGAAAACCAGCCCAAGTTAGAGTTTATTACGTCCATCTTTGACCTCAAATCCCTGGCGGAGAATAAATCCAAGTGCGAACAGTACCAGCCCGACAGCAATCCCCACTGCCACAATATTGTTACTGCCATTCCAGTTTACCTCCTCGCCCAGGAAGGTGACAGCCAGGAGGACCACGACCACGCCGAGCAGTCTTGTCTTGAGATCATCGAGGCTGGTTATCATGAGCCACTTTGGCGTGGGCAAGCTCTCGTCAATAAAAAGCTGGTAGAGCCCCAGCGCAACGATGTACAAGACAGTGCCGAGCAGAAACAGGTCTATTATCTCTATACTTTCGAGCTCAAGATGTTTAGCTCCCTCTACCGTAAATTCGACGTGGCTAAACGACTCGAACATGATGCTCACCACCGTCAACCCACCATAGACGAGCGTGCCAATTGCCGCCAGGAAAGACCCAATCACTGCAATGACGATCAGGTACCGGCTGCCAGCAAGAATTTTCCGAAGCATGGGGCCATTCCCCCTTTGCGGAATCCATAAAAACCAATGGAAGGGCAAGCATCCATTATCCCTTACATTGTCTGCGACCATTCCAGTGTGTACTGTTGTGAGCTACGCCACTGCACCACCATGCCAGCCCCCGCCAGTACGAGCCACACGATGAGCCAGAGCCACGAGTTCAGGATGATGGCGGACACCGTCCCGTATCCGAAAGAGGCCAGCGGGATGCGTCCCAGTAGCAGCAAGAAGCCCGCCACGATCGTACTGGCCCCGCCCAGCGCGCTGAACACAATGATGAGTATCTTGGGCAGGTTGAGGATAATGATCAGGATAGCCAGGGCGACAGCGACAACAAGCCCAACGATCACGGCGATGAACCCCTGCTGACTTAATCCAAGCGCCGCTATAAGACCGGTTCCAATCGAGTACCCGACAGAACCGCCCAGGATCACCACGGCTGCGTAATAAAAGAAATAGGCCAGCGCGGCGAAGATCAGTCCGACAACAAGTCCAATGACCCAGCTGGTCACCGTTGATAGGAAGCCGCCCCCAAAGAGGGACACGACCCCCTGTGCGCCGAAAAAGAACCCTGCAAAGAAGCCCCAGATGGGGATGAGGATCCTGAAGAACCGGTAGCCAATGAAACAGAAGGCGGCGCCTAGCAACAGCGCCAGCAGACCGACGAAAAGAACCTCAAAAAACATAATACCTCCATAGCTAATCATTACGTCCTTCCACATTCGGAAGAACGTGCCATAGGCAATAAGCCGGATACCTGGTGTGTCCTGTCCTGATGATCCCGCTCCTCAGGACATGCACTGCATTACCTCCTCAAGTATAACACCACAAATGCAGATCTGCACAAGCCGAATGTGCTGGAGGCAGGTTGGGGTAGGCAAAGGGTTAACTAATGCAATGTGTCCATTTTTTTCGCCGCACTTTGTGTGGACTTAGAGCCGCAACTTATGCTATAGTTAAATTAGCAACCAGTCAGTGAAATTTCCTAGAGTTTGTAGCTTATATCTCTGCCTCACGGTAAAGATATGTCGTCTTTTGATTTTCCCGCTTAATACCCTCTGCTATCGGGCTACTGGTAGCAGAACCCATGTGATAGCCTTTAAGATTCATCATCTCCCTCCACGGCTTCTTAGAGTTATCACCATTGCCGACAATAGTGGGATTGGACCAAAGAGGGACTGTAACAGTCTTTGACTTTTTTACAAAGATGTAATGGAGTTGCTCATGGAAACTGTTCATGCTTTTTACACGAAGCTTATCGGGTCCTACTTTGATGCGTGGTCCTTGTTCGCCAAAATCCTTCTGACAGGCCCGGCGCTTCCCCACGGGCAAGACGAGATGACGATGCAACGAGCAATCCCACTCCATCTGCAAGCGGAATACAGCTTGCTCCAACTGCAAGCTGAGGGAAGTCTTGCTGAGGTGCGAACACAGTACCGCGAACTGGCTAAGCGCTATCACCCGGATGCAGGCGGACACCACGCCGACTTCCTTGCGTTACAGCAGGCCTACGGGCAGGTGGTGGAGTACCTGCAAACATGTAGATGAAACTGACTCTTTCGGTGAGGGAGGGCGAATCATTGTGACGGTTTTGTGATGCAAAAACTGCATCGCGCTGAGATATAGGCAAGCTCACGTGATATACTTCATGGGGGGGAGAAACGTAATGGCATCAGAGATAACCTCCCGCTAAGGTGCAGTTATACCGTATTTTTTTAAGAAGGAGCAAGTCCATGGCAGACATAGAGAAAAAGGAAGTTACCGCAAGTCCAATCGAAACCATGAGCGGGGCCAACCAGGCCCTGGTAGAGAGTCTGGCTGCCGCCCAAGAGCGCAACATGAAGTATGCCGAAAGCGTCTTTGAGAGTACGATCGCGTTGCTCAAGAGCCACGTGGAGAGTTCGCGTTCCCTGCTGGAGCAGTGGGAAAAGCAGGCTGAGAAACAGTTAGGGGATACCAAGGCCGCCGAGACCTACTTGGGCCTCTTCCGCGCTCCGCTCACCGCCTATCAGCAGACGCTCGAGGTAGTGGAGACCGCCTCCAAACAGAGCCTGGAGAGCTTTCAGAAGGCGACTGAGAGCTTTCAAAAGGCCATGCAGCAGGGACAAGCGCAATGGCAGGAAGCGGTGCGGCAGGTGCCGCGTACCACTGGGAAGCCTGAGAAGTAACCGGGCAGAGAGCAACCTGACAGGGCCGGAGCGTAAGTCCCCAGCCCTGTTAAGAAAGCAGATATGTCCAGGATGTTCTGCCAGTAGCGTCCCCGTTGAGAGACCGTGGAGCCGCTCACAGCAGTACGAGTACGTTCATTTCCTACGGGAAGGCCGAGTACAACAAAAAAACGGGTTTCCAACCGGATACCCGCCTTCTCTTTATGCCCTTCGTAGGGGCATGATTATGCAGATTAACAAAATAATCCGGACATCTGTAGGGGCATGATTATGCAGATTAACAAAATAATCCGGACATCCGTAGGGGCCGATTTATCGTGCCCAGCGCCGATTTATCGGCCCTCATACGCATCACCCTGAGCTGCCTCACCGTGTCACCCTGAGCCGCAGCGAAGGGTCTGGCTGCATGGGCCTCGAGATGCTTCGCTGTGCTCAGCATGACAGTGCTGTCACCTATACGGATGCCTGGACCAATTTGTTCATTTGCATTATCGGCCCTCCGCGCATGTATCGATATCCGGATGATTTTGTGAAACCTCATAATCACGCCCCTACAGACATCTCTTGTGAATGCCCTCTATGCAAAGGATAAGCCATAAACGCTGTTTTGTTATAAGCCTGGAGTCGTGTTTTTGGTAGGACTGTGGGCGTGTTCATGGGGATACTACGTTCTCTTTGAGTCTTGAAGCTGGTGGTTTAACTTGACAAAACAGGGGGTTATATCCTATATTTCCCTCATAACAAACATATGTAGAACAGAAGCTATTGTAGAATCTTTGTTTACAAGCCAATTTCCGTAGCGACGGGTAACGCTGATGCATCCAAGGAAGTAGGATGTATGGTGATCTCTTCTCATCTTTTCTGTGCAACATGCGGTACGGATAACCCACCACAAGCGGCGTTTTGTTTTGCCTGCGGACAGTCTCTGTATGCATCCACAATAAAACCTCATCCCAGTTCACTTACCGGGCTGCTTGTTTCTAATCACCTGCTCAACCGGCGTTACAGAACCATTAGCCAGGTGGGCAAAGGGGGCTTCGGTGCTGTCTATAAAGCCGAGGATACTTTGTTTGGCAATCGACTCGTAGCTGTCAAAGAAATGAGCCAGAGTGGCCTGAGTCCACAAGAGGTGGCCATGGCCACCGACGCTTTCAAACGCGAAGCACTGCTGCTTGCAAGTCTTTCTCATCCAGGCCTACCCCACATTTATGATCAATTTTTCGAGGTTGGGCACTGGTACCTCGTGATGGATTTCATTGAAGGTGAAACGCTCGACGAGCATCTCGACAAAGCAAAGGTGAGGCGTCTTCTTGTAGAGGAAGTGCTTGATATTGGCATCAAGCTCTGCACAGTCCTTGACTATCTACACACGCGCCAGCCGCCCATCATCTTCCGCGATCTCAAACCCGCGAACATCATGTTGACTCCTGATGGGCAGATCTTTTTGATTGACTTCGGTATTGCTCGTCACTTCAAGCTAGGGCAGACGAGAGATACGATGGCATTTGGTTCACCAGGCTATGCCCCTCCCGAACAGTATGGCAAAGCGCAGACAACCCCTCGTGCTGATATTTACAGCCTTGGCGCCACGCTCCATCACATGCTCACGAATAATGATCCCTCAGATGCGCCATTTCGCTTTGCCCCAATGCACCTGTCGCCTCAACTGGCTCCCCCTGGACTTGATACGTTCATCATGCAGATGCTAGATTTGGATGTGAGCGGAAGACCAGTGAGTATGTCAGTAGTCAAGCAAGAATTGCAGCGTTTCGCCGCTCAGTGGGCCGACCGGCAGGCTCAATCCTTGCAGCCTGGAGTGCTCTATCCACGCCAGCCGGTAGCGTCACCTGCTATCGTAGGGGCTGCATGCAATGCCCAATTCATTGCGCCCATCTTACCGCCTGTAGCAGGTGCCGCGCAACTGGGAATAACCCTCTACACCTATCGTGGTCATGCCGATAGAGTGCGTGCGGTAGCATGGTCACCCGATGGGACACGCATCGCCTCGGCAGGTGCTGATAAGACAGTACAAGTGTGGGATATTGCCACCGGAGATCATATGTTTACTTGTATAGGCCATGTTGACTCCATAAGTGCCGTGGCATGGTCGCCCGATGGCAAGCGTATTGCCTCGGCGAGCAATGATCAGAACGTGCACGTCTGGGATGCTGGCGATGGGCACAAGATCCTCACCTACACTGGTCACTCCGACTGGGTTAACACCGTGGCATGGTCACCCGATGGGACGCGCATTGCCTCGGCAAGTACCGATAAGACCGTTCAGATCTGGATTGCTGCGACCGGGAAACGCATCTGCACTTACCGTGGCCACGCGAATTGGGTACGTACAGTAGCGTGGTCACCAGCCCCCCAGGCTGGTCTGCCTGATGGGATGATTGCTTCGGCGGGCGACGATCAGGCTGTGCAAATCTGGAATGCAGAGCACCCGCCAATGATGGCCCAATGGCGCAGCCTCCTGCCCTTGAACGCCTACCGTGGGCATAGCGACAGAGTGAATGCAGTAGCGTGGTCACCTGACGGGATGCGCATTGCTTCGGCAAGCTATGATCAGACTGTGCAGATCTGGGATGCTACCAGGGCCTCTAAGAACCCCATTTTCACTTATCAAGGCCATTCAAGCGGAGTGCATGCCATAACATGGTCTCCTGATGGCAGGCGTATTGCCTCTGGCTCAGGGGATGGCAACACTGATGGAATGGATAATTGCGTGCGGATGTGGGATACCACCACCGGCGATACGCTCTATGTTTATCGTGGTGATCGTGATTCTGTACATGCCCTGGCATGGTCGCCTGACGGCAAACGCCTGGCTTCAGCAAGCAAGAGTAGTAATGTACAGGTGTGGCAGGCGGTGTAAGTTTTACCTTTCAACTTCGTGCGTCACGGAGTCCCCTCTCTTCAGAGACGGGGAGGAAGTGACGCCGCCCGCAGGCGCACTCCCTTGACGTTTTAGGTCATTTGTGCTACCCTCTTTGTGTAGGCTTAGGCACCCTGGTTCGCCAGGGAGAGACGGTTCGCCTACACGGTACCTTTCCAACTGAACGGTCGGGTTCCCATCGAGAATGCCGCGATGGGGTAAAACGTTCTCGGTCGATCACAACGCTTCGTGCTCGGCATGCTGGGCACGAACGGGCCGCTTGTCAGACGGCCCAGAGTCGCAAGACTCGGATGTGTCGTGCGATGAAGCCAAAGCTGTACTCGCCTCTGGGGTACAGAGTTGCGGTGGAGTACAGACACAAGCCCCTGACTTCCAGTCATGGGGTCTCTGACTATGGTAGTATTAGCGATCTTCCACTGTTAAGACGCTGGGAGACCATTCCCATAGTCCTTTATCCTGCTGGGCCTCTTGAGCAATCCTCGCCAGCGCTCTGTGGCCACCAGCACAGGCGGGAGCAGCAGCGGGCTCAAGTGATTTTGCACCCACAGGCCCAAACGCGTTTCGGGAACCAGGAACTTGGCACCTGTTGCAGCCTTTTTTTGCTCCTGTCTGACCACGGGCCTGAAGGCCTGTTCGTACTGGGGAAACGCTCGCCGATGATCGCCCAGAGCCACTTTCAGTTCGCCAGCCAGGATATAGGCTCCCATCATGGCCAGGGTCGACCCTTCCCCAGCCAGCAGTGCCGGGCAATAGCCGGCATCTCCCAGCAGCACCGCTCGTCCGTTGAACCACCTCTCCATGCGAATCTGGCTCACCGCATCAAAGTACAAATCGGGGGCCGTTTGCATTCTCTCCAGGAGTCTGGGCACTTCCCAGGCTTCGCTGGCAAACACTTCAGCGAGCAGTTGCTTTTGCCGCCCCACATCATGGTAATCATAGCATAGCTTCGTGGGTTGCTTGAACAGGAAAAATGCGCCCAGTGTCTGGTTTCCTCGTGAACTGCGTAGCCCGACTCGTTTTCCAGGGACCCCATAGAACTGCACGCAGGCCTCGTCGAGTCCCAGATAGTTGTCGGTGGTGAAGACCCCGAAATGATAGCCGCAATAGCGCTCAAATTGCGCTTCGTCTCCAAACACCAGGGTGCGCACGATCGAATGCAACCCGTCAGCCCCCACCAGCAGGTCGAAGCGGCGGGAGCCGCCACGCTCAAAGGTCACGTCGACTCCTTCGTCGTCCTGCTTGAGTGCCTGGATGGAGTCCCCGAAGCAGTATTCCACCTCGTCCGACGTTCGCTCGTAGAGCGTCTTGGCGAGATCGCCCCGCATGATCTCCACCCAGAACCGATCCAGGTCGAAGGCCTTGCGCACGGCTTGCACGTTGACTCGGCTGATGCGCTGATTGCGTTCGTTGACAAACGAGATCTCCCCAAAGTTCGTCTTCTCTTGTTGCATTTGCTCCCAGATCCCCATGAGCTTGGCAACCTGCACGGCCTCATTACGAACGTCGACCGGGTACCCGCCTTCTCGCAGGTTTGGTATTATTGGTGCTCATCAAGCTGCTCTCCTTCGAGATTACGACAAAGGCGGAGACCTTGAACGAAGCCTCGCTTCAAGGAAAACTAAAACGTCCACACAGAGCCACTGCATTATAGCACAGTCTCTGCTGCACTTGCGTTTGCCGCTGATACACTTCGAGCAGAAGTCACTTATCCACTTGACCAGGCAGCATCATGAACATCTTTGCTGATGAGAATATTCCACAACCGTTCATAACTCACTCATAGACTACATATGAAGCGTGTTGAAGTGTTTTACTCAGTCATTAAACTGACAGCGAGTTTGACAGCTTAACCGACAGTTTCATATGGATACCATTGAACACATTTGAACAACAAAGCCCCTTCTCAAGCGCAATCAAGTACCCAAATGAAAAGGGAAACAGCCCCAAATGTCCCTTTGAAAATTGTGATTTTTTGAAGAGAAGAACATGCCAGTTCGGCATGCAATACATCCTGGTATGAGAATTGCTATGCGAGCACCAAAAACCCTCATAGATAGAATAACCGCCTGGGTTTTTCTATAAGGCATCAAGCATTCCACCATACCCGTAGTGACAATTGTTGCGTTTCAGGATATAATACCTCCAGCAAAATACTGCACCACCAGAGGAGGTTGACATGCTGTTTTCTGTCTTCATCTCCTATGCTCATCGCGATCGAGCATTCCGTGAGAAACTGGAAACGCACCTGAGCAACCTGAGGCGACAAAACGTCATTGCCTCCTGGTATGATGGGAATATCAGTCCCGGGACCGACTGGAAGTCACAGATCATCGAGCACCTCAACACGGACCAAATCATTCTATTGTTGATCAGCGCTGACTTCATGGCCTCCGATTTCTGTTACAGTCTCGAGATGACGCGAGCGATCGCTAGGCATGATGCCAACCAGGCACGTGTCATCCCGATCATCCTGCGTCCCACCGACTGGAAGGGAGCGCCGTTTGCCAAACTCAAGGTTCTCTCGACCGATGGCAAGGCTGTCACTAGATGGCCCACACGTGACGATGCCTTTGTCAATATTGTGCAAGGCATCCGCCAAGCCATCGATGATCTCATGAAGAAAGGGACATTCCCAAACCCTTAACAGGCCCATCGAGCGCACCAGGCACCTCCTCGATGGGCACAGGGCAGGTGCCCGTCTGGAACGTTCCATTCCGTCGCAACCCCTTCTTTACCGGTCGCGAGCCGATCTTCACCCAGATCCACCGCCTCCTGCATGCGGGAACGACGACGGCACTCTCCCAACCGCCCGCCATCAGTGGCCTGGGTGGCATTGGCAAGACGCAGACGGTGGTGGAGTATGCCTATCGCTATCGTGACAGCTATCCGTTCGTCCTGTGGGTCCAGGCCAACACCCCCGAAACCCTGCTTTCAAACTTCGTCGCCCTGGCAGGGCTGCTCCATCTCCCCGAGAAAGATAAAAAGGAACAGCAGATGGTCGTTCATGCCGTGAAACAGTGGTTTGAGACGCACACCGGCTGGCTGCTCATCCTCGACAATGCCGACGACCTGGGGATGGTGCGGGACTATCTCCCAGAAGGGACACAGGGGCACATCCTGCTCACTACTCGCGCCCAGGCGATGGGGGGTCTGGCTCGCAAGATCGAACTGGACACCATGGAACCAGAAGAGGGGGCGGAACTCCTGCTGCGACGAGCAGGCATCATCCCGGAAGATGCGACCCTTGCGCGTGCCTCGACGACCGATCGTGCCGCAGCTATCGATATCGTGCGCGCCATGGGCGGCCTTCCGCTTGCCCTTGATCAAGCAGGAGCCTACATCGAGGAAACCAACGAGAGTGTGTCCAACTACCTGAGCATCTACCAGCAGCAACGGGCTGAACTGCTAAAGCGGCGTGGTGGATTGGTTCCCGGGCATCCTGACTCGGTTGCCACCACCTGGTCTTTGGCCTTTGAGCACGTCGAAGGAGCCAATCCCGCAGCGATTGAACTGATACGCTTCTGTGCCTTCCTTGCCCCCGATGCCATTCCTGAAGAGCTGATCATCGAGGGCGCACCCCATCTTGGTTCCGTTCTGCAACCCGTTGTTGCCGACCGCAATAGGTTGAATACAGCCCTCGCTGAACTGCTCAAATACTCGCTCATCCGCCGCGATGCCACAACCCACACGCTCACCATCCATCGCCTGGTACAGGCGGTGATCAATGATGAGATGGACAAGGAGACGCAACGCCACTGGGCAGAACGGGCGGTACGAGCGACCGACCAGGTATTTCCTTTCGATGAGCCTGCGCCCTGGCCCCGCAGCCAACGATATCTTCCTCAGGCACTGATCTGTGAAGAACTCATCCAAGAGTGGAACCTCACCCTTGATGAAGCAGCAGCATTGCTGAATAACGCAGGGTACTATCTGAGAAATCGTGGACAGTATCGAGAAGCCGAAGTATCGAGAAGCCGAGCCGCTCGTGCAATACGCGCTCACCATTGGGGAAACAAGGTACGGGCGCGATCATCCCAACACCTGTTACCTGCTCAACAACCTGGCAGCCCTCTACTCTGACCAGGGCAAGTACGAGGAGGCCTTGCCGCTCCACCAGCGCGCCCTGGCCATCAAAGAAAAGGCGCTTGGCCCCGAACACCACGATACCGCGACCACACTCGACAACCTGGCAAACCTCTACAAGAACCAGGGCAAGTACGAGGAGGCCTTGCCGCTCTACCAGCGAGCCCTGGCCATCAAAGAAAAGGCGCTTGGCCCTGAGCACCCCGAAACAGCAAGGACGCTCAACAACCTGGCAAACCTCTACGATGACCAGGGCAAGTACGAGGAGGCCTTGCCGCTCTACCAGCGTGCCCTGGCCATCTACGAAAAGGTCTTTGGTCTCGATCATCCCTATACGAAAATAACTCGTGAAAACTATACCAATCTCCTACAGAAGATGAGACAGAAAACAGAGGGAGTAGATCAACAAAACTGAGACCTATGGCAAAAAATCATCGTTTACATGCTCAAACGAAACACTAAAACTTTTTGCTGAAAGGGCTATAAATTACCCAAACCGTGAACTGTGATCTGTTACAAATAGCTCTTAGCGTCAGCTTAAACATGCTTTCAGCCTTGTTTTCACCATCTCAATTTGATAGCTAAACCAATGTACTACGTTGAACTTCTGCACACACATATGAACAAGAATGTGAGATAATATGAGGTAACAAGCTCAATGAAGAGTCTCACACACTCTTAGAAGGACCTCAAAAATGAACGAAAAAGGCACTATGCCAAAAACAATGATTGACAGCACGCCTCTAGCATAATACCCTCTAAACCCGCTTCTCTCCTTGATATGTTCTCTATCATCTCCCTTCACATTGCGAATTGACAGTTTATTTGACAGTTTAAGTCAAAAAATCAG
>WNGE01000327.1_pt1 | contig 63200 bp, 82 predicted proteins | sample 5400651 | NCBI WGS metagenome assembly WNGE01 (sample SAMN13153370, study PRJNA577476) | soil metagenome | isolation source: 60 cm soil or saprolite under grassland replicate 2 | place: USA:California | collected 2016-06-15 | reverse complement strand
ATCAGCCGACGCGTGTGCGGACAGGTCCTCGCGTTACCGTGCAGCTTCATCCGGCGCCCTCCTTGGGACTGGTGGCTTCGACACCCCCAGCCTCCAAGGAGGGCCGGATGGAACAACGTGGTTAGGACTTACATCTAGCCGACAACGCTACGCGTTCGTGCACGTCTTTCGGCATCTTTTTTGCGCAAGTCGATGAAAGCGCACGGCACAGAGTGAAGGCCCGCCGGGGCGAGGCCTTCACCTCTCGGCGAGTGTCAGGCGGTCGCAGCCTGAGGATCGCTCCGAACCACCACCGTGTCGGCGATGGGGATGATCTCGTCGACCGGCAGATCGGCCCGGTTCGCGTGCTCACGGATCGCTTCCGGACTGCTCGCCTCGTAGATGCAGACCGTGCCGACCGATCCGCCGCCCTCCTCCAGCACATAGCTCCTGATCCAACGGATGTCGTCCGACATCTCGTTGTCCCCGACCTGCTTCGAGCGTTCCGCAGCCACGCCCAACTCCTCGGGCGAACGCCAGCCGCTCCGGCGCAAGATCGCGTACATCTGCATCGCGTACCTCCCTTTCCCGATCCGGACGTAGATCCTTCTGAACTTACGTCTCGCGAGCCTGGCACACGTTACGCGGGACGCGATCTCGCTAGTCGCGATCGACGCCAAAGTGCGCCGAGAGGCTGTCCTGCAGGTGGTCGGCGGCCGGCAGCGTCGCCGTCGCGAGCACGGCGCCGGCCGCAAGCGCGGCGCCGGCGAGTGCGAGCCGAAGCCCCGTCCCCGGCAGGCGCAAGCGAAGGGCCCGCGGCAACCTCGCGACGCGCGTCACCACTTGCAGCGACGTCGCGCCGAGCCAGACGAAGAAGCTCGCCTTGTGTAGCCCGAGGATCGGCCCGTGCGTCTGGTCGATGGCAAGCAAGACGACGCCGCTCGCCAAGAGGACGATCGTCGAAACGACGATCACCGGCGCGACGAGCATCCTCAGGGCCACGTGCGGTGGGCCGCGGCGCACGTATTCCTCTCCGCGCAGGTAGTAGCGAAGCATCCGCCAGCCGGTGCTGGCGAGCTTCAGCGCGACCACGGGAATCAGGAGCATGCCGACGAACGCGTGCACGGTAAGCAGAGACCGCAGGTTGAGAAGAGTCGCACCCTCGATCGCGAGGAGAGGGAGGAGCAGCGTGGCGACGATCGCCGTCAACTGCTCGTTGCCGTCGCTTCCGCCGCGGAACAGCTTCGTCAGCCTCGTCACGACGAAAGTGAAACACACGCGTTGCACCCGCCTCGGCGACTCGCCACCCGCGACCCGGCGTACCTCCGCGACCGCCGCGTCCGCGTCCTCGGCATTCCGCCCAGCCCGGACGTGTTGCCGTCCGCTCGAACAGCCGCCGCTCCGCCGCCGGATCGATCCGGAGTAGCTCGATCGGCTCGCTCTCCTCCTCGGTGAATCGGTTCACGCCGACGATCACCCTCTCGCCCGCCTCGATCTCCTGCTGGTAGCCGAACGCCGCCTGCTCGATCTCGCCCTACGCTCCTGTGGACAGAACAGCACAAACGGGCATGGCCGCTCGCTACGGCCGACACCACCCGGCGGGCGCAGGCGCCTGTGGACGAAACGACACACTCTTGATCCACCCGGGTCTGACCCATCCGGAAGGGACAGGTCCGTTGGAGACGAGCAAGGTGGGCGCGTCGTACATGCCCCACTCGTCTCGCAGGGCATTGCAGATCTCGCCGATCGTGGCACGCGCACGGAGCGCCTCCCGCATCGGGACGAGGAGGTTCCCCTACGCTGCGTTCGTCGCCTCGGATCGCGCCAGCGCGATGACCGGCGCGATCGCCAACCTGACTTGCCGCTCGCTCGTGGGACTAGAGCCGACCGCTCTCATCCCCCCTGCCGGGCTTGATGCGACGCCCCTCTTATTGCGATTCATAGGCCTGTTTCAAGCCCTGAATGTCGATCTTGCTCATTTGAAGCATCGCGTTCATCACTCTCTTGGATTTCTCAGGATCCGGGTCGCTCAACATCTCGCCCAGGGCACGAGGAATGATTTGCCACGACACCCCATATCGATCTGTGAGCCAACCGCATGGTCCCTTCTCTCCCCCTTCGGAGAGCTTCTCCCAGAGTTCGTCTACCTCTTCTTGACCCTCACAGTCCACGAACAGCGATATGCCTTGCGCAAAGGTGAACGACTGACCGCCGTTGAGCGCGATGAACTCTTGCCCGGCGAGCTCGAACGTCGCGCTCATGAACGAACCTTTCTCTCCAGGGCCGGCTTCTCCGTAACGATTCGTGCTGAGGATCTTCGAGTTCTCGAAGATCGAGGTGTAGAAGTTGACCGCCTCTTCGGCCTGATCGTTGAACGTCAAGAACGTCGTGATCTTCTTTTGCATCGATTGGCTCCTCTCTTGGTTTCAGGGAAGCCAGCCCTCGCGGTACGCGGTTGGTTCGCGCCTGGTGACTCGCCCGTAAGCCTGCTTCGGGTCGGTCGTCTCCTGCTCGACGCCCGCGCCGTGGCGCAGCGCCGCCTCGTCCACGCTGTACCCGCCCCAGTCCGGGCCGGTGGAGCGGTCGCGTGCGCCGACTGCGAGCACCACGCAGGGTCCGACTCCGGCCCCTACGATCACGTGCTTCGTCCCGGGAGGGCAGTGCACGAGGTCCCACTGCCGCAGCGGCCGCTCCTCGCCCTCGACGATCAGCAGCGCCTCGCCGGCGAGCACGAGGAAGTCCTCCTGATCGGCCTCCCAGTGGTACATCGCCATCGGCTCGCCCGGCCCGAGGAGGAAGAGGTTGATCCCCAGCTGCGAGAACTCCGGCTCACCCTCGAACACGCAGACCGCGCCGCGCTCCTGCGCGTGGCGCCAGCGCGCCTCGCGCGCGTTGAGGACGAACCACCCGTCCCCTTTGGGGACGAGCCCGTGCTGCGTCGGCTCGAGCTGCGACTCAGGAGCCATGTGAAGGGGGCCATTCGACCAGCGGCTTCCCGATCTCCCAGTTATGCCCGAACGGGTCTTCGATCCGTCCCAGCAGCCAACCATGTTCCTCTTCCACCGGAGAGACTTCCGAGGCGCCCAGGGCTACGGCCCGCTCGACCACGGAGTGGGGATCCTGGACGATCAACAACAGCCGTACCGTGGTTCCGCCCAGCGATTCGGGGCTGAAGTTCTTGTTCGGCGGTGACTCGTCGGAAACCCAGAAGGAGGCGTTGCCGACCGAGAGCTGGGCGACCACTTCCTCGTTTTCATCGGTCCCGCCGACGCGATGAGTCTCTGCTGCGCCAAAGGCGGCCTTGTAGAACTCGATGGCCTCGCGGCCACGCCGCACCGAGAGTTCGGGCGAGACGCTGACCTGCGCCGCCTGAGAGGCAATGTCCCCCACGGTCTCCATCACGGATCTAGTTTGCCGAAGTTCATCTGATCATCGAATCCGGAAGCGCTTGCCGTCGGCGCTGACGACGACATCCACGTCCAGCTTCGAGCCGTCGCCGAGGACGCCTCGGCAGACGTACCGGTCACCGGTGACGTGCTCGCAGCGGACGCGTTCGAGATGCGTCGCCGTGTGCGACGAATCCTGGCGCGGCGCCTGCGTCATGAGCCGCTGCTCCACGCTCCGGCGGACGCCGTCCGCGAGCCGCTCGGGATCGCGGAAGCCCGGCTGAGAGGAACCGCCGCAGCCGGCGAGGAGTAGCATCGAGAGTGTGAGGAGCGTCGCTCTCGCCGCGATTCTGCTCGCGCTCGTCGTCGCGCCGCCGGCGGACGCATCGTTCGACTGGCCGCCGTCACGCATCGCCGCGGTCCGCGCCGTGATCGGGGCCGTCGAGCATCACTTCCCGATTATGAGAAACCCGGCGTATGCCGAGGGGAGGCAGGGGATCGAGGCGATCTGCAGGCGCCGATCGTCGCGGCGCTACCTCTGCGCCTGGAAGGCCACGAACGAATACTCGATCATCGACGGGTTCGCCCGCGTCCGATTCGCGAGCCGCCGCGCGCACGTCCAGCTGAAAGTGACGCTCTGCCGGCGCGCGATCTCGGCTGACCGAGGGGCGCGGATCACGGTGTGCGCGAATCCCTGACACGGCGAGAGCTGCTCGGGCGCGCCGCCCTGACCGCGGTGGCGGCGTCGGGAGCCGGGGAGCTCGTCGATCGGTTCGCGACGTCACGGGCCCGGGGCGCCGTCAGGGCCCACGGCGCCGAGCAGCACCTCCTGTTCGGCGAACGTGTTGTCCACGACCGCGGCATTGCGGTCGTCGTGCCGCCCCTGCACCACCGGATCGTTACCGCGAAGCTCACGCTCGAGCGCCGCGAGCTCCGGCATGCGCAGCGGACGCTCGAGCGGGCGCTCGTCGCGCTCGACGACGAGCATGAGCCCACCGCGAACGGCCTCGGCGTCACGGTCGCATGGGGACTGGCCTACTTCCTCCGCTATGTGCCGCGCGCGTGGGCGACCCACGCCCCGTGGGACGTGCGAGCCCGCAAGGTGTCGCTGCTGCCGGCGCGCCGGTTCCCGAGCGACCCGCGAGACGTAGTGCTCGAGGACAACGACGTCGTGTTCCTGCTCCGGAGCGACAGGCTCGCGCATGTGACGGAGGGGGCGACACGGCTAGCCCGCACGCTCGACCTGATCGCCGACGTGACCAGTGTCCGCACCGGCTTCGCGGGCGGAGGTTTCGACGGCCGCCGTAGCTTGCCGAAGCGGATGGCGCTCGCGGCCGGGGTCCCGGGCGCAGCGCGCATTCCCGACACGGCCGAGCTCTTCCTCGGCTTCACGTCGACGCAGCGGAGCGCGCTGGGCCCTTCGCGAATCGCGAACCTGGAGACGCTCGGGTACACGACGCGCAACGCGTACTTCCGCGGCGGTACGCACATGCACCTCTCGCACATCTACGAGGACCTCGAGCGGTGGTACCGCGCCTACAGCTTCGACGAGCGTGTGCAGGTCGCGTTCGGGCCGAACACGCGCGTCCCGCACGGGACGCAGACCGTGAAGCAGGTCCCCGACGACGACGACGACGCAGCGTCGATCGTGCGCCAGTACCGTCACACCGGCATCCTCGGGCACAGCTCCGGGCTGCAGACGGCGTCACGACTGAACCACGACATGCGCGGCCCCGACGGGACGCTGTACAAGCGGGGCACCGCGATCCCGCAGCGCGCGGACTTCAACACGCTCGACAATCCATTCGCATGGAGCTCACGGCCCGGGCGCGACGGGATGAAGCCCGGCTACGCCGCTGGAGTGCACTTCGTCGCGTTCCATCCCACCAGCGACGACTTCCACCGCGTGCGCCTCGCGATGGACGGCGTGCTGCCCGACGGGACGAGGCTGCCGTTCGAGCCGCACGACAGGGCGCAGGGCTTCAACTCCGTGCTGCGCACGACACACCGACAAAACTTCCTCGTCCCGCCTCGCGCGCGGCGGTCGTTTCCGCTCGCTGAGCTCTAGAGGAGTCCGAGCACGTGAAGGCACCGAGTTCACGCGCGATTCGCAGCCGCGGCTGAGCGAAGCTTGCCGCCCGCAAAACCGCGGCGTATGTTCGTCACCTCGAGCACATGCACCGTGCCGTCGTCCTGCGGCCGTCGGAGCGGTGCTCGACCGAAGGGGAACCATGCTTCGGACTCTCCGAGGGAGGTGGACGCGACGTCTGCTGCTCATCGTCGCGGCCGGTCTCGCAATCACCTCTGTCGCCTGGGCGGCCATTCCCGGCCCGGGAGGCGTGATCACGAGCTGCTACAAGAGCGTGAACGGTCAGCTGCGGGTCGTCACCGGCTGGACGGTGACCTTCAAGAACGTGGACAGCACCAGCCACATCCTCGGACACATCATCTACGTCATCTGCGCTTCGCCGTAACGATCGAGTCTGACGAGCGGGCCCACGGCACAGCCGGGGCCCGTTCGTCCCTGCGAAGGACGAATGACCGACTGCACCGACTCGGCGCCCGCGTTCTGGGCCTCAGCCGGCGAACCACTCACTCAGCTGTAACCGCGCGCCCAACGCCGAGAAGTCGCCGGTGTCACGAATCGCCTCGGCCGCGTCCGCCATCGCTTTGAGCGCGACCCAGGTCAGGGCGCCCCCGACGCTGACCCGGCGCGCGCCGGCAGCGACGATCTGACCGAGCGAGAGCCCGGGTACCGCCAGCACGTTCACCGGCTTCGAGACGGCGTCGCACACCGCGCGGATCTCTTCGGCGCTGCGCAACCCGGGTGCGTAGAGGACATCGGCGCCGGCCTGCCCGAAGGCCTGGAGTCGCGCGATCGTGTCGTCGAGATCGGGGTTGCCGCGGATGTGGTTCTCGGCCCGCGCGGTCAGCGTGAACGGAAACGCCAGGCTGCCTGCTGCCTCTGCCGCGGCGGCGACCCGCTCGACCGCGTGGCGCAGGTCGTAGATCTGGCCGGCCGGATCGTAATCTTCGATCGACCCGCCGACGGCCCCGACCTCGGCGATGCGCGTGATCGCGAGCGCGGCGCTCTCCGGATCCGGGCCGTAGCCGTTCTCGAGGTCGACCGACAGCGGCAGCTCCGTCGCCCGGTCGAGAGCCGCGGCGTGCTCGACCACCTCGTCCAGCGTCACACCGCCGTCGAGACGACCGAGCGTGAACGCGAACCCGGAGCTCGTCGTCGCGAGCGCCTTGAAACCGAGCGCGGCGAGAACGCGGGCGGAGCCGGCATCCCACGGATTTGGAAGCACGAAGGGCTCGCCGGCATGTAGCGCTCGGAACTCCGCGGCCTTCGTTTCCTGCCGGGTCATGCGTAGGGAGGACCTTGTCAGGTCAAGTAGGGCCCGCGTCGCGTTGCAGGCGCGCGAACACGACCCACCGATGCGAAGCCGAGTAGAGCGGGTGGCACGCGCTGAGCACGAGCTTCTCGAACCGCCGGCTGCGTAGGATCGACCAGTCCTTCGAGTCCACGATCCGGTGGTAGTAGACGGTGTACCGGAACGTGCCGTACGGCATCCGCAGGGAGATCTGGTCGCCCGGCCTCAATTCGTCGATGTGCCGGAAGGGATGCAGGTAGGTCGTGCGGTGCCCGGCGATCCCCACGACGCCGCCCATTCCCGGCAGGCTCGAGTTCACTCCGGAGGCCAGGTCGTAGTGGCCCGGCCCCTTCTCGAGTGCGCTCTCCGACGTGCCCTCCACCACGACCATGTTCAGGTGCAGGCGGGGCACGACGATCCGGCCGATCGGCTGGCCTTCGCGCAGGGAGCGACGGAACGCGACGGCGCTCTCCCGCATAGCCTCCTGCCGCGCCGCCAGGCTCGCCCGTGCAGCCGACGCCGCAGCGGACAACGAGCGTCGCGTCGCCCACCGTCGATCGAGCTGCTCGAGCCGGCTCGAGAGAACGTGCTGCTCGTGCCGCGTGTAGAGGGACGTGAACGGATCACCCCACCAGACGGTCACGCCGGTCCAGGCGATCAGCCCGACGCCGAACGCCACCAGCACGTACCCAGCCTTCCGGGCCATGGCTGGCGGCGCTCCCCGTCTAGCCCACCTCGTAGTTCTTCTTCGGCACGACCTTCATCAGCAGCAAGCCCATTCCGATCACGGCGAGTGCGATGACGATCAACGGCAGCGCAGCAAGCCCAGTGAAGGGCAGCGTGCGGATGTTCCCACCGATCTGTCCGCTCATGCTCAACTCCTCCCTACTCGTGTACCGAGCGACGAAGGCGACGGGTGGATGTCCTCCCGCGGCCCTCGGCCCGATTCCCCGCACACAACGTAGGGAAGACGCGGCAACTTGCAGCTAGCCGAACGGCGAGACCACCCCAGGACCGGAGTACTGTCGCCAGCGCCCGGCGCCCGCCCCGGCTACCGGGCGAATCGCAGGCTCAGTACGTCGGGGTGACCGTCAGGTACGTGGAGCGGAGGGCCAGGCGCTGCTGGAACGCGCGGCCGCCGACGGAGTACGTCGAGCCGTCGATCCCAACGAACGTGACGGTGGCGGCGCGCTCGGCGCTATTGCGCGACAGCCTGACCCCTGCGATCGTCGACGGAAGCCCCGGAAACGCGGCGTGAAGCTTGTCCACGCTCACCTTGACCGGTCCCCAGCTGCCGGCCGGACTCTGGGCGTCGTAGGGATCAGGGCGGGTGGGGAGGTACGGCAGCGGCGGCCCGCCCCAGACATCCTCGGGCCCGCTCGTGACACCCCCGTTGGAGGCCGAGAACATCGCCTGGATCGGGCGACCGTCGAAGAACAGGACCTCGCGGCGGGTGGCGACGACCGCAGCTGCGGCTGAGGGGAACTGCTTCTGCAGCCCGTGGTAGTTCTGTGAGCGGTCGTCCGGGTACAGATCGAAATCGGCGCCCGGCCTGAGGTGCGAGAGCGCGTACGTCCGCGAGGCCACGGCCTGGGCGCGGAGCGCGTCCTGCGGCCAGTACCCCGGATTCTCGGTCGAGACGACGCCGACGAGGTAGTCCTCCAGCGCGAGCGTGTCGATCGCCCGTAGCCGGCCGGCCTCCTCCTTCAGTGTCAGCGTGCCGCGGTAGCGGATCCCGCCGACCTCGAGCGGAGCCTTCCCGGGCTCGACGCGGAGGGGGAATACGAGCCGCGCTGCGCCGAGCGCACCGTCGACGCCGAGGGAGTAGCGGCCGCCGGGCACTCGGACGACGCGGCCCTGCGCGTCACGCGCGGCGAACGGGGCCGCCGACCCGAGCCGCAGGCTCGGCCGCTCCGCCACCAGGATCCGCACGCTCGTGCCCGCCGGGCCGGTTCCGAGCACAGCGCCCGGGTAGTAGAAGGAAAGGATCTGCCGGTAGGTCTGCCCGGCGGCGGCCCGCTCCTCGGCTCCCCACTGCGAGAGCCCCACGCCATGCCCAAAGCCATGGCCGCTGATGGCGAGTCCGTTCGCCCCTACGGGGGCGCTCGTATGGGCCGAGACGGACGGGGCGGCCACCATCGACAGCGTTGCGACCAGGGAAAGCACGGCGAGGCCGCCGAGGGCCCGGTGGGCGCGGGACCGGCGGGTCGGCCGGTACGGAAAGAAGGAATCCATGATCAATGCGGTGATCGGCGCCTCCGAACCCGTCCTTGAGACGGTTCTCGGCGATCTGCCCTTCTGGCTAGGTCGCCTTTGACCTTCGGAGGGGGCTCAGATCTCGCGGCCCGCTTACGTTGCGGAACAGACCTGATTCGACGAACGCACGCGCGGCCGCCCAGCGTGCGGCGGACATTCATCCTTCCCGTGCAAAACTCTGAACTCATCACCGACGGCGCAAAGCGAGCTGCACCTCGCAGTTGGCCCGGCGTCCAGATCCTCAAACCTGAGGCGAGCGACGCGACGGCCGGCGGGACGCCCCACCGGGTCGCAGTCCTGATCGCGTGCAGGAACGGCGAGGCCACGATCGGGACGGCGGTTCGCTCTGCCGTCGAGCAGGCGGACGTCTACGTGGTCTCCGACGGCTCCCGTGACCGGACCTGCGAGGAGGCGCGAGCGGCGGGGGCCCATGTGCTGTCCCGCCGGCACAGCGGCGGCAAGCCCGACGCGCTACGCGCCGGAAAGATGGCGTTCGGCCTCGCCGAGACCTACGACTACATCGCGGTCCTCGACGACGACACCGTCCTCGAGCCCGGCTACATCGCGAAGCTCGAGGCAAAGCTGGACGCCGACGACGGGATCGCCGCCGCCTCGGGCCGCATCGACTCGATCTGGGATCGAACGCGCCGCTGGAACCCGTTCATCGCCATGCGCGCGTTCATGTACTGGTCGTACCAGATCACGATCAAGCGGGGCCAGAACCTCCTCCGCGTCGTGAACGTCATCTGCGGCGCGAACACCGTTTTCAGGGCCGACGTCTTCGAGCGGCTGATCAAGGACGACGCCCCGTACGCGATCGACGACATGTACTGGCTCGCCGAGATCGTCAGGGGCAGCATGGGACGAGTCGCGTACGTCCACGGCGCTCGCTCGTGGACGATCGATCCGCACACGTTCCGCGACTGGTACCGGCAGACAGTGCGCTGGTCGTGGGGCCAGTTCCAGTCGGTGCGCGGCCATCGGCTCGGGCTGCCGATCCAGCGCGACACGGATCGCAGCCTCGGCTGGCGGTTCTCGTGGTTCGACGCCGCGTACCTGGCGCTCCTGGTCGACTGGCTCTCGTACGCGCTCGAGCCGCTCCTGATCGTCCCGGTCGCGTTCTTTCTGCGGGGCTGGATCGATCCGGTCTGGTTCCTCGTCTTCTACCTGGCGACGAGCAGCTGCTGGATCGCGACGGCCGCGATCGCACTCCGGAAGCCGCGCCTCGTCGTCCTGACGCCCGCGATCCTCGTCCTCGATCTCGTGTACCGCGGCCTGATGCTGCACGCGATCGTCAAGACGCTGCGCGAGCCGAAGACCGAGACCTGCAAGTGGGACTCTCCCGTCCGATTCGAGCTCGAATGAGGTCGATGACGGTCAGTCGGAGAGTCGGAATCCGTTCGACATCGGGGGAAATCTCGTGAAGGCATTGATCACAGGCGGGGCCGGTTTCATCGGATCGCATCTGAGCGAGCTGCTGCTCGCCGACGGCGAGGAAGTGTTCGTGCTGGACGACCTGTCGACGGGGTCGCTCGCGAACGTCGAGCACCTGCGGCCGAACCCGCGCTTCCACCTCGTCGTGGACAGCATCCTGCACCCGGCCGTCGTGAACGAGCTGGTGAACAAGGTCGACGTCGTCTACCACCTCGCCGCGGCCGTCGGGGTGAAGACGATCGTCGAGCAGCCCGTGCGGACGCTTCGCGTCAACCTGGAAGGCACGGAGACGGTCCTCGACGCCTGCTGCCGGTTCGACAAGCCGGTGCTCGTCGCGTCGACGTCGGAGGTGTACGGTGACCACCGCTCCGAGGAGCCGCTCCGGGAGACCTCCCGCCGGATCTACGGCGCGACCACCCAGAAGCGCTGGGCGTACGCGGACTCGAAGGCGATGGACGAGTTCCTCGCGCTCGCGTACCACGAGGAGCACGACCTGAAGGCCGTGATCGTGCGGCTCTTCAACACGGTCGGGCCGAGGCAGACGGGCATGTACGGAATGGTCATCCCCCGCTTCGCCGAGCGCGCGCTCGCCGGAGCACCGATCGAGATCTACGGCGACGGCCGGCAGACGCGCTGCTTCTGCCACGTCGAGGACACCATCCGCGCGCTGCGCGACCTGATGACGGACCTCAACCGCACCTCCGGCGAGATCTTCAACGTCGGTGCGAACAACCAGATCTCGATCCTCGGCCTCGCCGACCAGCTCACCTGGATGACCCGATCGAGATCGCCGAAGGTGCACATCCCGTTCGACGAGGTCTACGGGACCGGCATCGAGGACATGCTCCACCGCGTCCCGTGCACCGACAAGGTGCGTGACACGATTGGCTGGGTCCCGGAGCACAGCCTCGAGGAGATCCTCGCGGACGTGATCGCCGCGATGACAGTCCGCGCGAAGGTCGCAGCCTGAAGCGGCGGGTCCTGCTGGTCTCCTTCGCCGCAGCTCTGGGCGACCAAGCATTCGCGAGGTGAGGCCCGGCGCCGCCGCCCCCGCGATCAGCCTCACGGTGCTCCCCTCCTGCGGCGTCGGGAGCACCGTGAGTTAGCGAAGCTCTACGCGTCGGCGAGGCGCTAGGCGTCGTCTCCGGGCTGGTCGGAGAGGGTGAACACGAGCCGCTCGGGCTCGACCACCTCCCGATACTCGCCCTTCCAGTGGATCTCGCGGCGCCCGGGCTCGGCGAACATCGTCAACCGCCACGCACCCCCGGGCAGCCATTCAGTCGCTCGTCGAGGCGGTCGAAGCTCTCTCCCCAGAACCCACCGTACTTCTCGAGCCATTCGGCAGCCTCCTTCAGCGGCGCCCCCTCGATTCGCGAAGGCCGAAGCTGCGCCGAGCGGCCGCGCGTGATCAGCCCCGCCCGCTCGAGCACCTTGAGGTGCTTGGAGACCGCTTGGACGCTGATCGGGAACGGCTCGGCCAACTCGTTCACGGTGGCCTCACCCTCGGCGAGGCGCGCCAGGATCGCGCGCCGAGTTGGATCTGCGAGGGCAGCGAAGGTGCTCGTCAGCTGGTCGACTGCCACGTCTTAATCACCTCAGCGGTTTATCAACTGCGCAGTTGATTATGGTATCGGAGCAGCCGGCTGGACCGTCAACGAGAAGGAGGAGAACATGGGCAGGATCGTCATAACGGAATTCGTGTCGCTGGACGGCGTCATGGAGGATCCGGGCGGAGCCGAGAGCTTCAAGTACGGAGGCTGGACCTTCGAGATCAACCGCGGGGACGAGGGCGACAAGTTCAAGCTCGACGAAGCCTTGTCGTCCGAGGCCCTGCTGCTGGGGCGCGTGACCTACGAGGGCTTTGCCGCGGCCTGGCCGTCCCGGGAAGGCGAGTTCGCCGACAAGTTCAACACCATGCCCAAGTACGTCGTCTCCTCCACCCTGGAGGAACCCGAGTGGAACAACTCGACCGTGCTGAAAGGCGACGTCGCCGAGGAGGTCGCGAAGCTGAAGCACGAGCAGGACGGCGACATCTACGTCCACGGGAGCGCCCGGCTCGTGCAGACGCTCGTCGAGCACGACCTGGTCGACGAGCTCCGGCTGATGGTGTTCCCGGTCGTGCTGGGAAGCGGCAAGCGCCTCTTCGGCGAGACGAGCGACAAGAAGCCCCTGCGGCTGGTCGACTCGAAGGTGGTCGGTGACGGCGTGGCCATCCTCATCTACGAGCCGGCCGGCGAGGAAGCGACGGGGTCGGGCTCTTGACGGCGCGCGTCGACGAAACCGTGGACTAGCTGCGGCGGTCGCTGGCCGGCTCCGTCGTCGTTTCCGGGGATCCGGACTACGACGCCGCGCGCCGCTGCTTCAACCGCTCGTCGATCGGCGGCCGGCGGTGATCGCGCGTTGCCTCGGCGCCGGCGACGTCGGAGTCGCCTTCGACTTCGCTCGAGCGCACGATCTGGAGGTGGCCGTGCGCGGAGGCGGCCACAATCCGGCGGGGCACTGCGTCGTCGACGACGGGCTCGTCGTCGATCTCACCCTCATGCGCACGGTCGACGTCGACGGCGACGCGCGGATCGCCCGCGCCGAGGGCGGCGCGACCTGGCTCGACTTCGACGCGGCGACGCAGGCCTTCGGGCTCGTCGCTCCCGGCGGGGTCGTCGGCTCCACCGGCGTGGCCGGCCTCACTCTCGGCGGCGGCATCGGCCGACGACGGCGTGCGCAGACTCACGTTCCTGGACCAGCAACGCGTGTTCGACTCGCCGTACGGCGAGAACCGGCACTACTGGAAGGGACACTTCGTGCGCGAGCTGCCCGACGAGCTGATCGACGACCTGATCGCGCGCCTGCTCGTGCTCGGACGACCGCCCGGAGGCATCCTGATCGAGTCCCTGCACGGCGCGCCGAAGGACGCCGTCGCGGAGGACGGCGTCGTCGGCTTTCGGCAGGCCGCGTTCAACATCAGCGTGATGGCGACGTGGCCGGACGCGGCTTTCGACGAGCAACACATCCGGTGGGCACGCGACACCGTGGCCGCGCTCGAGCCGTGGTCGTTCAGCGGCGCCGGCTACGTCAATTACATGCAGGCCGACGAGCCAATCGAGCGTGTGCGCGCCGCGTTCGGTGTGGAGGCATTCGAACGCCTCCAGGCCCTCAAGCTGCGGTACGACCCGACGAACGTCCTGCGGCGCAACCAGAACATCCCGCCGTCCTAACGGCACTCGTCAGCGGTTGGCCGAAGCGAGTCCCGGGCCGGCCACGATCTCGACCTCGGCCGGACGCACGACGCTGTCGTCACGGGCAACCAGGGCGGCCGTGATCCTGCTGCGGTCGCTGCGCCGGCGAGCGATGCGCGGGGGCTTCTCCGAGAGGTGCCGATCACCCCACTGCATGAGCGCGAGCAGGGCGACGCCCAGGTCGCGGCCTTTCTCGGTCAGCCGGTACTCGAACCGCGGGGGCCGCTCGCTGTAGGCGGTCCGCTCGAGGATTCCTTCCTCGACGAGGCGATTGAGCCGATTGGTGAGGACGTTGCGCGCAACGCCGAGGCTGTCCTGGAATTGGTCGAAGCGGCGCAGGCCGAGGAAGGCGTCTCTGATGATCAGCAGGGTCCAGCGCTCGCCGACGAGCTCGAGCGCGCGGGCGATCGAGCAGGTTTGACCCTCGTACGTTCGCTTGAGCATGCGCCCAGCTTAGCGCACTGAGTTGCGTGAAGAAACTCAGCTCTGCTAGGTTCGTTTCATGAAGCAACCCAGTGGACGCACGGCGGGGTGGGCCGTCGTCACGGGCGCCTCATCCGGCCTCGGTCGCGAGTTTGCGCTCGCGCTCGCGAAACGCGGGCAGCCAGTGCTCGCCGTTGCGCGCCGCGGCGACCGGCTCCGCACACTTGCCGACGAAGCGAGCGCAGGCGGCGGCCGGGTCGAGCCGCTGATCGCCGACCTCTCGACCGCCGCCGGGATCGAGACCGTGCTCGCGACGGCCGCCGCGCTCGAGGTTGATGTGCTCGTCAACAACGCGGGTGTGGCGACCTATGGCCCATTCGTCTCGCTTTCGCCCGAACGCGAGCGAGAGCTCGTGCGCCTCAACGTGGAGGCGATCGTCGCGCTCACCCGCGGCCTGCTACCGGCGATGCTCGCGCGCGGGCGCGGCGGCCTCATCAACGTCGCCTCGCAGATGGCCTTTCAGCCGATGCCTTACTTCGCCTCGTACGCGGCGAGCAAGGCGTTCGTGCTCAGCTTCTCCGAGGCGCTTGCCGAGGAGGTACGCGGCAGCGGTGTGCGGATGACCGTAGTCGCGCCGGGCTTCGTCAGCACCGAGTTTGCCGACGTTGCCGGCAGCAACAACGCTGAGCGGCTCTTCCCGCACCTGAACCCGCGGCGGGTGGTCGAGTCGGCGCTCCGCGCCAACGATCGCGGTCGGACGGTCAAGGTCGTCGGCGTTCTGTACGCGTCCCTGACGGTCGCCGGCCGCTTCGCACCGAGGATTGCCCTGCGCCGGTTGATGAGGCGCGTGCTGCGGCCGACCGAGCATGCCTGAACCCAGGTCACCCTGGAGGGCGTTCAGCGTCCTTGCGATCGCCGTCTTCCTGGCGGTCCTCGACCTGTTCATCGTCAACATCGCCTTCCCCGACATCCGGCGCAGCTTCTCGTCGGCCAGCCTCTCCAGCCTCTCCTGGATCCTCAGCGGCTACGCGATCGTCTTCGCCGCCGTGCTCGTCCCCGCCGGCAAGCTCGCCGACATCGTCGGCCGGAAGCGAGTCTTCCTCACCGGTTTGCTGATCTTCCTCGCCGGCTCCGCGCTCGCCGCAGCCGCACCCTCTGTCGACTTCCTGATCGGCGCCCGCGTCATCCAGGCCGTCGGCGGCGCCGCCGTGACACCGACCTCGCTCGGACTGATCCTGCCGTTGTTCCCGCCGGCAAAGCGGGCCACGGTGATCGGGCTCTGGGCGGGGATCGCCGGCGTCGGCGCTGCCGTCGGCCCACCGATCGGCGGCCTGCTCGTCGAGGCGAGCTGGCGCTGGATCTTCCTCATCAACCTCCCCCTCGGCCTCTTCGCCGTCGTCCGCGGCTTCCAGATCATCCCCGAGATCCGCGACCCCGCGCGCGGCCGCTTCCGCGACGCGCTCGGTAGCCTGCTCCTGGTCGCCGGGATCGGCTCCCTCACGCTCGGGCTCGTGAAGGGAGCAGACTGGAGCTGGGACGGCCGCTCACTCGCCGCCTTCGCCGCCTCCGCGCTCCTCCTGGTCCTCTTCACGCTCAGATCGGCACGCCACCCGGCTCCGGTCCTCGAGCTCCCGCTGCTCCGCCCGCCGGCCTTCGCCCTCTCCTCGCTGGCGGCACTGCTCTTCTTCGCCGCCTTCGCGGTGCTGCTGCTCGGGAACGTCCTCTTCCTGACCGACGTCTGGCACTACTCCGTCACCAGGGCCGGCTTCGCCTTCTTCCCCGGACCGTTCACGGCCGCCGTTGTCGCCGCAAGCTCGGGGCGGCTCGGCGGTCGCTACGGCAGTGCCCGCCTCGGCGCACCGGGCGGCGTCATCTTCGCCCTCGCCAGCGTCTGGTTCCTGACCAGGCTCGACGACCAGCCGCACTACCTCAGCCAATACCTCCCCGGGACGCTGCTCGGCGGCCTCGGCGTCGGCCTGATCCTGCCCGCCATCACCGCGCTCGCCGCCTCGACTTTGCCGCCAGCACGGCTCGCGACCGGCATCGGCGTCCAGACCACCTTTCGCCAGATCGGGGCAGCAGTCGGCCTCGCCTCCTTCGTCGCGATCGTCGGAAGCAGCACGCTCGCCACCAAGAGCGACTTCAACGGCACCTGGCTCTTCATGGCCATCGCCTCAGCCAGCGCCGGACTCGCCCTCGCGCCGCTCCTTCGCCACACGCCCCACGCGGCGACGGTCGAGGCACCCGCGCCGGTACTGGTAATCCGGGACTAGCCGGCGAGCTCGGTCAGCCGTTGTCCGAAGTGGGCGAGGGTGACCTCGAAGTCGAGCATCTCCTCGATCTGCACTTCTGCGACCGAGGTCATGCGGTTGATGAACTGCATCCGAGCGACACGGTGCCGCTCGGCCACCTCGCGGCTTTCCCAGAACGTGAGGCCGAGCGTCGTCCCTTCCCTCGAGAGCATCAAAAACCCGTCGAATCCCTCGATGTCGCGAAGCCACCGCACCATCTCCTCGGCGACGATCGTCGCGTTCTCGATCGGCTGATCCGACGTGCTGACGCGTGTGAAGCTGACGTACACGCCCCTCCTCTTCGCTGAATACGGCTCCCCGCCGCAATCCTAAGACCGGCGCGCCGCCGAAAACTCATCGCCCGCCGATGAGTTTCCTCGAGGGACGCGGTCTTACGCTGGAGACACCGACGAGGAAGGAGAGACGTGACGATGCCCAAATTGACGCTCGACATCTCGATGTCGCTCGACGGTTTCATCGCCGGGCCCAACCAGACTCTCGAACAGCCGCTGGGCGAGGGCGGCGACCAGTTGCACGAGTGGGTCTTCGGGCTCGCGAGCTGGCGGGAGCCGCACGGGCTCTCCGGCGGCGAGACCAACGCAGACGACGAGATCGTCGCGGAATACCTCCGCGCGACGGGCGCCGTCGTGATGGGCAGGCGGATGTTCAGCGGCGGCGACGGCCCCTGGGCGGACGACCCCAACGCCGACGGCTGGTGGGGAGACGTTCCCCCGTTCCACGTGCCGGTCTTCGTCCTCACCCATCACGCTCGCGAGACGGTGACCAAGCAGGGAGGCACCTCGTACACCTTCGTCACCGACGGGATCGAAGCCGCGCTCGAGCAGGCTCGCGCGGCCGCGGGCGACAAGGACGTCGCCCTGGCAGGCGGCGCGACCGTCGTTCAGCAGGCCCTGAAGGCAGGGCTCCTCGACCAGCTGCAGATCCACCTGGCTCCCGTGCTCCTGGGCGACGGTGTCTCCCTCTTCGACCGGCTCGGCGCCGACGCGCCCGAGCTCGAAGTCGGGAGGGTGGTCGCGTCTCCGTCCGTCACCCATCTCCGATTCGGGGTCGCGAAGGGAGCGTCCGCCCCGTGACGGTTGCGCAGACGCGCGAGGCGACACGTCGGCCGCTGATTCCACTCCCGCCGGCCCGGCATCTCCTCCGCGCGAAGGACCTGATCGACGCCCGCTACCGCGAGCCGCTCGATGTGCCGACGCTCGCCCGCGCGGCGCATCTCTCTTCCGCGCACTTCAGCCGCGAGTTCCGCCGCGCCTTCGGCGAGACGCCGCACCAGTACCTCCTCACCCGCCGCCTGGAGCGTGCGGCGGCGCTGCTGCGCAACACCGACCACTCGGTCGCCGACATCTGCCTCGCGGTCGGGTTGCTCAGCGTCGGATCGTTCACGACGAGCTTCAGCCGGACGTTCGGCCTCTCTCCCACGGCCTATCGGGCCGCTCACCCGCCGGCCCTCGTCCGCGCGCGGATTCCGACCTGCATCCAGCTTGCCTGGGCGCGCCCGCAGTCCAGCAGCTTTCGAGAAGACAAGCGCGCGCGGCCCGACTAACGTCGCCGCCGACCCTACGACACCGGGAGGATGAACACATGTTGAAGCACCTCACGAACGTCCAGGTCTGGGTGCACGACCAGGACGAGGCCCTTGCCTTCTACACCGAGAAGCTCGGGATGGAGCTCCGCGAGGACGTCACCGTCCCCGAGATGGGGAACTTCCGCTGGCTCACCGTCGGCGTGCCCGGCCAACCGGATATCGCCATCACCTTGATGGCCGTGCCCGGCGCGCCGGTGTTCGACGACCAGACACGCGAGCAGATCACCGCGCTGATGGCCAAGGGGGCCGCAGGCGGCCTCTTCTTCTCGACGGACGACATCCAGGGCACGTACGAGGAGCTCAAGGGCCGGGGCGTCGAGTTCCAGCAAGAGCCGACCGAGCAGCCCTACGGCATCGACGCCGGCTTCCGCGACCCGTCCGGCAACCAGATGCGCATGGCGCAGCGGAGCTAGCTTCAAAGACCTGCGGAGACCACGCGGGCGGCGATCAGCGGTGCGAACTCATCGCCGTCCGCGTAGCGCCGCAAACCTTGGCGACGAGCTGCGAACATATGTTCGTGTCCATCGCAGCGGGAACGATTCTCCATGCCGATGTCGACGCGTTCTTCGCATCGGTCGAGCAACGAGATGACGCTCGGCTACGGGGGCGGCCGGTGATCGTCGGCGCGGGAGTCGTGCTCGCCGCGAGCTACGAGGCCAAAGCCCATGGCGTCCGCACCGCGATGGGCGGCGCGCACGCCCGCCACCTGTGCCCACAGGCGATCGTGGTCGAGCCCCGCATGTCGGCCTACGCCGAGGCGAGCAAGGCGCTGTTTCGGGTCTTCGAGGACACGACGCCGCTGGTCGAAGGGCTGTCGATCGACGAGGCCTTCCTCGACGTTCACGGGATGGAGCGGATCTCGGGCAGGCCCGCCGAGATCGCGGCGCGGTTGCGGCGCGACGTCCTCGAAAGAGTCGGTCTGCCCCTCACTGTCGGGGTGGCGAGAACGAAGTTCCTCGCCAAGGTCGCGAGCGGCGTGGCCAAGCCGAACGGTCTGCTCGTGGTGCCGCCCGACGGGGAGCTGGCCTTCCTCCACCCGCTTCCGGTCGAACGGCTCTGGGGCGTCGGGGAGGTGACGGCCGGCAAGCTCCACGCCGGGGGGATCACGACCGTCGGAGAGGTCGCGGAGCTCGCCGAGACGGCGCTGGTGTCGATGCTCGGGCGAGCGGTGGGGCGGCACCTCCACGCCCTCGCCCACAACCGCGATCCCCGGCCGGTTGAGGTGGGCCGCCGTCGGCGCTCGATCGGATCGCAGCGCGCGCTCGGCCGTTCGCCGAGATCGCCCGACGCTGTGGACGCCGTCGTCGTGGCCCTCGTCGACAGCGTCACCCGCCGGATGCGGGCCGCCGGGCGCGTCGGCCGCACCGTCGTGCTCCGGCTGCGCTTCGACGACTTCTCCCGAGCGACTCGGTCGCACACGCTGCCTCGCGCGACCGCCCAGACCGAGACGATCCTCACCACGGCGAGAGGGCTCCTGACGGCCGCCATGCCGATGATCCAAAAGCAGGGCCTCACGCTCGTCGGAATCTCGGTCGCGAACCTCGACGACGACCGCGCAGTCCAGCTGATGCTGCCGCTCGATCGCCACAGCAGCTACACGCTCGACGCCGCACTCGACGAGGTGCGCAGACGGTTCGGAACGGCGGCCATAACCCGAGCGCTGCTGCTCGGCCGCGACCAGGGCCTGACGGTGCCGCTGCTCCCCGACTAGAAGAACTCGTTTCAAAACGAAGCCTTGTGCCGCCGGGCAGCGCTAGACGGCGCGATGCCGCGTCCTCGGGAGCGCCCATATCGCTGATATGGCCGCTCTCGTGAGCGCCGCAGGCGCAAGCGCCATTGCCTCGCACCGCCCATCGCACCCCGGCGACGAAGCGTCATTCTGAAACGAGTTCTGAGCGGCGGGCCTGCAGCGAGCGCAGCGCGCGCCTGCCAGCATCCACGGTGTGAGGAAGCTCCAAGTGGACACGCCCCATGGCCGCGCGAACGCCCACCTGCACTCCGCCGATGAGCCGAGGGCCGCGCTGGTTCTCGGTCATGGAGCCGCCGGAGGGGTGGCGGCGGGGGATCTGGTAGCGGTGACGGAGGTCGCGCGCTCGGAAGGGGTCAGCGTCGCACTCGTCGAGCAGCCGTACCGCGTCGCCGGGCGACGCGCTCCCGCTCCGGCCCGGCAGCTCGACGCGGTCTGGACCGCGGTGGTCGAGCATCTGCACACGGGCGAGCTACGCGGGTTGCCGCTCATCGTCGGCGGTCGCTCCATGGGCGCGCGCGTGGCCTGCCGCACCGCGGAGGCGAGCGGCGCCGTCGGGGTGCTTTGCCTCGCATTCCCGCTCCAGCCCCCGCGCCGCTCCGGAACGGCGGCGGCACAAAGCCGCCTGCCCGAGCTCGACGGCGTGACGGTCCCGACGCTGGTCGTGCAAGGCGCACGAGACCCGTTCGGCATTCCGCCGGCCGGTCCGCTTCGCACCGTGGTGCAGGTGCCGGGCGACCACAGCCTGAGGACGGACCTCGAAGCGGTGGCCGCCGCGGCACGAGCCTGGCTTCACGACCTCGTCGGCGAGCGGTCTACTCGTAGGCCGGCAAGCCGTGGCGGGTCACCACGCGGTCGTAGTTGAGCCGCAAGAGCTCGATCACGTCCCGGACGTCGTCCTCGTTCTCGATCCTCCGAGCCGCCGGCCCCTGAGCGTCCGGGAAGACGGGGTGGTGCACGATCCGCCCCTGCTCCATCAGGTCGGCCCAGATCGGCTTCGGGAAGGAAAAGTGGGCGGCGTGGTCGCCGTGCAGGTGGCCGATCTCCCTGCGGCCGACCTTGAAGGCGAACTCGCCGCGGTCGCCCGGGCCGGCCTCGACACCCGGCCAGGAAGTGACCTCTTCGACGATCTGCTCGCTCGCGGTTCGTACGCTCGCCATGCGTCGTGCCTCCTAGATTGGGTTGAACCTCAAGCTACAAGCTCAAGTGAACTTGAAGTCAAATCAGCGGGCAGAACCGGAGGCAAAATCTGGGCATGGCCGCCACCCTCACGCACATCAGCCGCGAGCGCCTCTGGGAGAAGATCGAAAAGGGTGACGAGTTCGTGCTCGTGGACGCTCTCGCGCCGATGGCTTACGCGATGTCGCACCTACCCGGTGCGATCAACATGACGCCCGAGTGGATGGATGAACGCGCCCGCCGGAGAATTCCCGACCCCGACACGGAGGTCGTCGTCTACTGCGCGGAGGTGGGGTGCGACAGCTCCCTGGCCGTCGCGAATCGGCTGATCGAGCTCGGATACCGCAACGTCCGTCACTACGCGGAAGGCAAGCGCGACTGGGTGGAAGCCGGGCTGCCACTCGAGGGCAGGCGCGTCTAGCGGGCTCCGACGGGAGCTGTCTCGCGCATCGGCAGCTCATTCAGCTCGTCCAGGCTCGGAGCGTTCCGGATCGACGGGCTCAGCGTGCCCCACACCGCCAGCAGGAGGGCGAACCCGACGAAGACGGCGATCGTCATCCGCGCCGAGACGGACTCGAGCAAGAGCCCGGCGGTGAGCGGCCCCAACGGCGCGATCAGCAGCGCGATGTTGCGTCTGATGCTCTCGACGCGCCCGACCAGCCGGTCGGGCGTGATGGCGACGCGGTAGCCGGTCACGACCGAGTCAGTTATCGGCATCGCCATTCCCTGCGGCAGGATCGCGCTCGCCAGCACATAGACGTTCGGCCAGATCAGGAAGAGGGCGCTCCCGAGCCACGTCCAGAGCTCGATGAAGAGAATCGTCCGCATCGAGAAGGCTCGGCGGAACAGCGGCGAGACCAGCGAGCCGATGAGCAAGGACGCTCCGAATGCCGAAATCAGCGCGCCGATCTCGCCGCCTGACAATCCCTGCCTCCGACCGACGACGACGAGGACGAGCAAGACCCCGGGCATCGCGAAGTTGCCGAGACCCCAGAGAAACGCGCACGTCCGCAGGAACGGCTGGCTCCACAGGAAGCGGAAGCCTTCGGCGATCTGGGAGCGCAAGCGCGACGTGTCGACTCCGCGACTCTCCTGGAACGGCGTGCGCATCGCGACGAGCGAGAGGGTCGAGAACACGTACGAGCCGGCGTCGGCGAGGAACGGCACGGCACGGCCCAGCCCGAAAAGCGCGCCGCCGAGCGGCGGCCCCACGAGCAGCACCGTCGCTCCGCGCGCCTCCTGCGCGCCCGCGGCCGCCGGAAGCTGACGCGGCGGGACGACTGCTCGCAGAGCCCCGGTCTGGGCCGCGCCGAAGAAGACCGAGCCGGCGCCCTCGACGAAGGCGACGACCGGGATCTGCCAGAACGAGAGCCGCCCGAGCAGGATCAGCACGCCGAGGGTCGTCATCGCGAGCGCCCGAGTGCCGTCTGCCGCGATCATCAGCCACTTGCGGTTCCAGCGGTCGGCGGCGACGCCTGCGAGCAGGCCGAGAACGGCCTGGGGCAGGAGCCGGGCGAAGGTGACCAGCCCGGCTTTCGACGGCGAGTTCGTCAGGGCGAGGACGAGCAGCGGATACGCGATCGTCGTCGACTGCGAGCCGGCGCTCGACAGCAGCTGGCCGGCTTGCAGAAGCAGGAAATCGCGATTCCGCCGCAGCGGAACCATGCTCAGCGCGGGATTGGACAACGGCGCAGCGGGACGCACGACTCTACCTAGGACGTCCTTGGGTCGGTGTTCGGCAGCGGGCTCCCCAACGCCCTCGCCGTCGACCTCCTGTTCTACGAGCCCGAGCGATTGCTCCGCATCGCACCGCGAAGCCGTGGCGTGTGGGAGGCCTCCGTGGCCTGACCGTCGATCCTCCTGCGCCGCACGAGCACGAAGCGCAGCCTCGCGGCTGCACTCGCAGACGAACAGCTTCACGCCGCGATCCATGAACGCGCCCGGCAGCTCGGCGATCCGATCGTTGACTTCCCGGAAGACGGTCTGGCTACGGGGCCGGCTGATCAAGAGGGGTCGCCGGTGCTCACGGCATCCCTTCCGGCGCAGACGAGGTCCTCGATCTCGATCGACCGACGGAAACGAGTCCGCAGCGGGGACCGGCTAGGTCAGGACCAGGCGGAGCGCATGCTCGAGCCGCGGCGGCGCGCCCGACCGTGCGGTTCCGGGGAGATCAGCGATACGTCGATCGCGATGCGCTGCCCCTTACGCTTGCCCACGGTCAGGCGGACCGGCAGCCGGGCACAGCGGCCGACCGGTGCAGCTCTCTCGACGAAGCCGTCGCGGTCGACGTACAGGCGCTCGCCGTCCTCGGTGAGGATGAAGCCGTAGTCCTTCGCCTCGTTGAACCACAGCATCGTCCCGTTCACGTTCGGGGCCTCCGCAGAAACGCCCGACGTACCGGCAGGCGTTGCCACGCACGACGCTGGCACATCGGGCACTGCGGCGGCTCGCCCGTCAGGCTGATCCCGTAGCCGCAGGCGAGGCAGCGGAACTGCACCGTCGCTGCCCTTGGTCCCGGGGCAGTCAGTCGACTGTTTCCGGCGGCGTGTTCTCGGCCGCTCGTTCGTTGCGCTCGGCCGCCGCCGCCTGCTTCTTCTCCCTCTTCAGCGCGCGCTTCTCCTGCACCCTCCGCTCTCGCGCCATCTTCGCCATCGTCGTCTGTCTCTTGGTGCTCATAGACCTTCCTCTCTCTCGCTCGGCGAGTGCTCGGCCGGCGCGCTCATCGCGCGGTGCTGTCCGCGCGTGGCCGGACCGTGAGCCAAAGACTGGCCCTGCGACAGACTCCGTTCGCCGTGAAGCTCCTCGCCTCTCGCGCATCGCGCGTCGGTGGTTTGCGGGCCCGGGCCGGAACCTGGTGCAGGACCAGTTGCCTCCATCTTACGCCTTCTGATGAGCCGTACCCGGTTCGCGTCCGGAAGTACGCTTCCCCCGTGGCGGTGCTCGAGGTCCTGCGCGAGCTCGTCGAGATCGAGTCGCCGACCTACTCGCCCGGGGTTCGGCGGGTCGCCGAAGTCTGCGCGCGCGAGCTCGCGGCGCTTGGTGGACGCCCGCGCTTCCTCGACGGAGACCACCTGGTTGCCGAGCTGGACGGCGAGGGTCCACCGCTCCTGCTCGTCGGCCACACCGACACCGTCTGGCCCGAGGGGACGTTGGCGTCGATGCCTTTCCGGGTCGAGGGCGGCCGCGCGTACGGTCCGGGCGCCTACGACATGAAGGGCTGTCTGATCGTCCTCTTGGAAGCGATCCGGCTCGCCGGTGAGCGACGGCGCGCGCTCCGCGTCTTCCTGACGGCGGACGAGGAGATGGGCAGCCGTCGGGCGCGCCCTCACCTCGAGCGTGAGGCGCAGGGCTGCGCGGCGGCGTTCGTCGTCGAGCCGCCGGGGGCGAGCGGCAACCTCAAGACTGCACGGAAGGGGCTCGGCCGCTTCCGCCTTACCGTCATCGGCCGTCCGGCACACGCCGGCACGCACCGGCACGAGGGCGTCAGCGCGGTCGAGGAGCTCGCGCACCAGGTGCTGGCCCTGCACGACCTGAACGACGACGAGCGGGGCATTTCCGTCAACGTCGGCGTCGTCCGCGGCGGGACCTCAGAGAACGTCGTCGCGGCGGAGGCCGAGGCCGACATCGACGTCCGCGTCCCTCGTCACGAGGATCGGGAACGGCTCGAGGCGACCCTCGCCGCGCTCGAGCCGCGGCTGGAGGGAGCCAGCCTCGAGGTCGGCGGCGGGTGGACCCGTCCGCCGCTCGAGCCGTCCGCCGGCGCGGAGCGGCTGTTCGCAAAGGCACGGGAGCACGGGCGCACGCTCGGCCTCGAGCTCGAGGCGGAATCGAGCGGCGGCGGCTCCGACGGGAACATCGTCGGTGCGGTCGGCGTGCCGGTCCTCGACGGTCTCGGCGCGGAAGGTGCAGGCGCGCACGCGCCGAACGAGCACGTGTCCCTGCCGTCCATCCCCGTCCGGGCGGAGTTGCTCGCGCGACTGTTGCGTGACCCCGGTCTGTAGCGCCAGAATTTCCTCAACCCCCCGTCGAACTCTGGAGGTGGTGCATGGCTGCCCGTGAGAACGAGCAGTTGATGGTCTCGGAGCGGGTCGCTCCGGGGATGCTGCCGAGGGTTCTCAACTCCATGGACATGACGATCATCTTCGTCGCGATCGTCCTGTTCATCGTGAACGCGTCGGCGATTCAGCGCGCAGGCCCGTCGGCGTACACGTTCTGGATCCTCGGGTTCCTCGCCTTCCTGATCCCTGGGGCGCTCGTAACTGCCCAGCTCGGGTTGATGTTCCCGCAGGAGGGTTCGCTCTACGTCTGGACGCAGAAGGCGCTCGGTCCCTTCTGGGGATTCTTCGCCGGCTTCTGCGCATGGTGGCCCGGAATCCTCGTCATGGCCGCCACCGGCGACGCCGTCGTGACAATCTGGCAGTTCATCGACACCGGCGGCCTACCGAAGAACTGGGAGCAGGGCCTAGTGATTCTCGCCGTCCTCTGGTTCTCCGCGTTTCTCTCGCTGCGGCGGCTGCGGATGACGCAGAACTACGCGAACGTCGCCGTGATCTTCTACGGCGCCGCGATCTTCGTGATCGGCCTCGCCGGGATCCTCTGGCTGATCGGCGACGGCCACTCGGCAACGGGCGGCTTCGGCACGTTCGACAACTGGGTGCCGCACTCGGGAACCTGGACGCTGTTCGGGCTGGTCATCCTGGCGCTGCTCGGCATCGAGGTTCCCTTGAACATGGGCGTCGAGATCGTCGATCTGCGTGCGATCAAGAAGTACCTGTTCTGGGGCTCGATCGTCGTGATGATCGGCTACCTCTGGGCGACCTTCGGGACGATGATGAACCTGCCGGCTTCGAAGAGCACCGGCGGCGTCTCCGACATCTTCGTGGCGGTAGAGCACGCGTTCTGGGGCTCCCATACGTGGGCCGTCATCATCGCGCTGATCGCGCTCTGGTTCTTCGTCTCGAATACGGTCGTCTACAACTACTCGTTCAGCCGGCTCCTCTTCGTGTCGGGCCTCGAGCGACGAATGCCGGCCTGGCTGGCGGCGGTGGACGAGAGGAAGGTGCCACGGAATGCGGTGCTCGCACAGACGATCATGGCCTCTGCGATCACGGTCGTCGCGTTCGGTCCGTGGCTCGGAAGCAACAACACGAACAAGATCTTCTGGATGCTTCAGGCCGCCGTCACGGTGATCTGGTGCATCTCGATGATCTTGCTCTTCGCCGACATCTACCTCGTGAAGCGCGCATTTCCGGAGAAGTTCGAAGAGGTGCGCGTTGCACCGACCCCGGTCCTCTTCGCTAGCGGGATCGTCGGGATGGGCGCCTCCATTCTCGGAGCGATCGTGACGTTCAAGGATCCGTGGGTCACGCAGTGGACGACGCACAGCTGGAGGGTGTGGCTCGCAATCATTGTCGGGCTCTCTGCGCTGGTCGCAATCGCGATCTATGCGATCAGCGAGTTCACGCACAAGCGGGAGGTTCCGACGCCGACCCCCACTCCCGCGGGGTAAGTGGCCCCGAGTGACGTAGCGAAACAAGCGGACGAGGCGGGCCTCCGCCTCGTCCGCTTCCTCTGGTGCGGGAACGACGGCACCGTGCGGGCGAAGGCCAGCGCGGTGCGCGGGCTCGAGGACCGCATCCGGACCGGGATCGGCCTCACCGTCGCGATGCAGGCGATGAACGCGCTCGACCAGCTGCAGCCGGTGGAAGGGATGGGGCCGGTCGGCGAGATCCGGCTCGTGCCAGACCCGGACACCTTCCGCGTCCTCCCTTACGCACCGCACATGGGCGCGATGCTCGTCGACAACGTGCAGCTGGACGGTGCCCCGGCGCCGGTCTGCCAGCGGTCCTTTCTGAAGCGGATGGAAGCGCGGCTCGCGGAACGGGGCACGCGGCTCGAGGTGGCGTTCGAGAACGAGTTCTCGCTCGCGACGCAGGTCGACGGGGCGTTCGTCCCGATCGACTCCGGCCTCTGCTTCTCGACGATCAGCGCGACCGCGGCGCAGGACTACCTCGACGAGCTCGCCGGCGCGCTGGAGGCGCAGGGGATCGTCCTCGAGCAGTACTACTCGGAGCTCGGCCACGGCCAGCACGAGATCTCGACGAAGCACACGCTCGCCCTCCGCGCGACGGACGAGCAGTTACTCGTCCGCGAGACGATCCGAGGAGTCGCTGCCCGGCGCGGGCTCGTCGCGTCACTCGCGCCGAAGCCCTGGCCCGAGAACGCCGGCAACGGTTGCCATATGCACTTCTCGCTCTGGGACGCGAACCAGAACCGGTTCCACGACGGTTCCGCACCCGACCGTCTCTCCCCGGAAGCGCGCTCGTTCATCGCTGGCGTGCTCGCACACCTCCCGGGTCTCTGCGGCCTGACGGCGCCGAGCTTCAACTCCTACCACCGGATCCTGCCGCAGTACTGGGCGGGTGCGTTCGTCTGCTGGGGCCACGACAACCGTGAGGCGCCGGTGCGCGTGCCGTCGGTGTTCTGGGGGATGGAGGAAGCGTCGACGAACGTGGAGCTGAAGGCAGCGGACGCGAGCTCGAACCCGTACCTGGCCGTCGGCGGGCTGATCGCCGCGGGGCTCGACGGGCTCGAGCAGGGCCTCGAGCCGCCGGAGCCGGTCGAGGTCGACCCGGCGACGATCGACGAGCAGGAGCGCGCCGACCGCGGAATCGTGCGTCTGCCGACGACGCAGGAGGAGGCGCTGAACGCGCTCGAGGCGGACGAGGTGCTCACGGACGCGCTCGGACCGGTGCTGGCAAATTCGTACCTCACCGTCCGCCGCTCCGAGTGGGCGGCCTATTCCTCGGGGGACGAGGCATTCGAGCAGCAGGGCCACTTCTCGAAGTACTGAACGCGGTCGGGCTCGTCGACCACCACGCCCACGGAATCCTCCGCGCGCAGCCCACGCTCGACGAGTTTCGTGGTCTCTTCTCGGAGAGCCCCGACCCGCGGCAGTGGCCGCACGTCGCCACCGGGCTGACCTACCGGCGAGCGATCCGCGAGCTGGCGTCCTTCTTCGGCTGCGATCCCACGGAGACCGCCGTCTACGAGCACCGGCTCGCGACCGATCCCGCCGAGTACGCCTCCGCCCTTCTACGTGCGACCGGGACGGAGACGCTGCTCGTCGACGACGGCTTCCCACCGCCGGGAACGGGCGTGGAGTGGGCGGAGCTGGGCGCGCTCGCAGGCTGCGAGGCGCGCCCGGTGATGCGGATCGAGCGAGTCGCGGAAGCCGGCGGAATCGACGCCGTTCGGCGCGAGGTCGCGGCCGCGCGCGAGAACGGGTTCGCCGCGCTGAAGACGATCTCCGCGTACCGCACCGGGCTCGAGCTCGAGCGGATCCACGACTTCGTCGTCGCAGCGTTGGCAGCGAACGAGGGGACCGGCGCACCGCTGCCCGTACAGATCCACTGCGGGTTCGGCGATTCGGATCTCTATCTGCCGCGGGCGGATCCCGGTCACCTGAAGCCGCTGATCGATCGCTTCCGCGAGACGCCCTTCGTGCTCCTCCACTGCTATCCCTTCGTCCGCGAGGGCGGCTGGCTCGCACACGTCTACGGGAATGTCTGGTTCGACCTGTCGCTGACGATCCCGCACGTCTCCCGGCCCGAGGAGATGGTTCGGCAGGCGCTCGAGCTCGCGCCCGTCTCGAAGCTGCTCTACGCCTCGGACGCGGCGCGCACGCCCGAGCTGTACCACCTCGCCGCGAAGTGGTGGCGCGAGGCGCTCACGGCGGTGCTGGGAGAGGCGCTCCCCCCCGACGAGGCCGAGGCAGCGGGCCGGAAGATCCTGCGTGAGAACGCCGTGGGTCTGTACGGCCTCTGAGTCTCAGTCGCCTTCGGCGGCGGCGGGGACGCCGACCGCTTCGTCCCCTGCATGGGCCGCGGCCGGCATCCCTGGACGGAGCAAAGCCGCACCGACCACGGCTGCCGCCACCGCGAACAGCGCGCCGACGAGGAAGGCGATGTGGTAGCCGCCGTTGAGCGCGGCGAGATGACCGTGGCCGGAAGTCGTCAGGCTGTCCGTGCGGGACGCGGCGAGGCTTGCCAGGATCGCAAGACCGAGGGCGCCGCCCATCATGAAGGCGGTGTTGACGACTCCCGAGGCGAGGCCCGCTTCCTCCGGCGCCACGTCGCTCATGGCCGCGAGCAGGATCGGGTTGAACGCGATCCCCGCACCGAACCCCTGGAGCAGCATGCTGGGGAGAATGTCGACGGCGAAGCTCCCGTCGACGGGCGCCCGCGCGAACAGGAGAACCCCGGCAGTCATCACCAGCAGGCCCCCGATCAGCGGAGGCTTGATGCCGAACCGCATCACGGCCTTGTCGGAGAGGCTCAGCGACACGGCCCCCCAGACGACCGTCGACGGCAGGTAGGCCAGGCCGACCTGGAGCGGGCTGTAGCCGAGCACCTGCTGGAGGTAGAGGGCGGAGAAGAAGAAGGTCGCGAAGAGTCCGGCGGCCATGAGGATGCCGAGGGCGTTCGCGGTCGCGACGTTGCGTAGGCGGAAGAGGCCGAGCCGCACCAGCGGAGAGCGAGCGCGAGCCTCGATCACCAGGAACGCGGCCAGCAAGGCGGCCGCGCCGCCCAGGAGACCGAGGATCCGCGCCGACGTCCAGCCCTCGTCGTGCCCGTTGATGATCGCGTAGACGGCCAGCATCAGCGATGCCGTGACCGTGACGGCGCCGAAGACGTCGAGGCGACCCGTGGCCGCCGGGCCGCGTTCGCCCGGCAGCAGCGTCAAGGACAGCGCGACGACGGCGATCCCGATCGGAATGTTGACGAGGAAGATCCAGTGCCAGCTCAGCACGTCGGTGAGGATGCCGCCGAGCAGGACGCCCGCCGTGCCGCCGCCGGAGAGGACGAAGCCGAAGACTCCCATCGCCTTCGCCCGCTCTCCCTGCTCCGTGAACAGAACCATGATCAGCGACAGCGCGACGGCCGAGACGACGGCGCCGCCGAGCCCCTGCACCGCCCGCGCGCCGACGAGGACGCCTCGCGAGCCGGCGAGGCCGCACGCGAGCGAAGCCATGGTGAACAGGCTGATCCCGTAGACGAACAGGCGGCGGTGGCCGAAGAGGTCGCCGAGCCGACCGCCGAGGAGGAGGAAGCCGCCGAACGTGAGCAGGTAGGCGTTCACGACCCACGCCAGGGAGGTCTCGGAGAAGCCGAGATCGTCTCTGATCGACGGCAGCGCGACGTTCACGATCGTCGAGTCGAGGACGATCATCAGATCTCCGAGACAGAGGACGTACAGCGCCAGCCAGCGTTTCCGGCCGTCAATGCTCATCGCGTTCCCTCATGGGTGCCTCGTTTTCCCAACGACTGCATTTCCTACCGCTAGGAGCACGCCTCGGCGGCCGCAGGAGCGCCGATCCGCTCCTCACCCTCGTGCGCGGACGCCGGCGCTGCGGTGCGCAGCAGCACTGCGCCGAGCGCGGCGGCCGCGAGCGCGAAAATGGCTCCGACGAGGAATGCGACGTGGTAGCCGCCGGTGAGCGCGGCAAGGTGGCTGTCGCCCGACGCGCGCAGGCTGTCGCTGTGAGAAGCAGCGAGGCTGGCGAGGATCGCGAGCCCGAGCGCCCCGCCCATCATGAACGCCGTGTTCACGACCCCGGAGGCGAGCCCGGACTCCTCCGGCTTGACGTCGCTCATCGCGGCGAGCAGCACCGGGTTCAATGCCATGCCGGCGCCGAAGCCGAGCAGGATCATGCTCGGGAGAACGTCGATGGCGAAGGTTCCGTCGACGGGCGCCCGCACGAACAGCGCCAGCCCGGCGGCAGCCAGCAACAGCCCCGTCGCCAGCGGCGTCCTGATGCCGTACCGCATGACGAGCTTCGCCGAGAGGCCGAGGGAGAAGGCGCCCATGATCAGGTTGGCCGGCAGGAAGCCGAGGCCGACCTGCAGCGGGCTGTACCCGAGCACGAGCTGGAGGTAGAGAGCCGAGAGGAAGAACCAGGCGAACATCGCCGCCGCCCACAGCACGCCGACGACGTTCGCGGTCGCGACGTTGCGCAGTCGGAAGAGACCGAGCGGCATCAGCGGCGAGCGAACCCGCGCCTCGATCCCGAGGAACAGCGCCAGCAGCACCGCCGCCGCGGCGAGCAGGCCGGTCGTCTGCAGGGAGGTCCAGCCTTCCTGGTTGCCGTTGACGATCGCGTAGACGGCGAGCATCAAGGACGCGGTCACCGTCACTGCGCCGGCGACGTCGAGACGCCCGGGGGCCGCCGAGCCGCCGGCGGCCGGCAGCAGCCGCAGAGAGAGGATGACGACGACGATCCCGATCGGGAAGTTGACGAGGAAGATCCAGTGCCAGTCGAGCGAGTTCGTGAGGACGCCGCCGAGCAGCACGCCGATGCTTCCGCCGCCGGCTGCGACGAAGCCGAAAACGCCCATCGCCTTCGCCCGCTCAGCCGGCTCGGTGAACAGGTTCATCATCAACGAGAGCGCGACAGCCGATGCGATCGCGCCGCCGAGTCCCTGGACGGAGCGCGCCGTCACGAGGAACCACTGCGTCGTCGCGAGGCCGCACGCGAGCGAGGCCAGCGTGAAGAGCGTGATGCCGGTGAGGAAGAGGCGCCGGTGGCCGAAGAGGTCACCAAGCCGGCCGCCGAGCAGCAGAAAGCCGCCATACGTGAGCAGGTATGCGTTGACGACCCAGGCAAGCGAGGTCTCGGAGAAGCCGAGATCCTCCCTGATCGACGGGAGCGCGACGTTGACGATCGTGACGTCGAGCACGATCATCAGGCTGCCCAGGCAGAGGACATAGAGCGCGAGCCAGCGGTTGCGGCTATTCATGGTCATCGGCGTGTCCTTTCGGTCGGTCTCGAACGCTTAGACCGCCGCGTCGCGCAGAACTCATCGGTCCCGGCACCGATGAATTTCGGCCACGCGCCCGGTCCTAATCCCGATGGCCGCGTCCGTGCCGACCGGGGTTGTCCTCGACGTGAGCGCGCTCGCACCGAGCGTGTCAACGATCGACGCCCTGGCTCGATTCCAGCTCGCGGCACGGCGGCGCGGGCAGCGGCTTCAGCTCCGTCAAGCCTCCGACGACTTGCGGCGGCTGATCGCCTTCGCCGGCCTGAGCGAGGTGCTACGAGTCGAGCCGCGCAGGCAGTCCGAAGAGCGGGAACAGCGTCTCGGTGTCGAGGAAGAACGTGAGCTCGACGATCCGACCCTCTGACAGCTCGAGCACCTGGAGCGCCCAGGGCTCGTAGCCGCCGTCCGGGCTCGGCTTGTACTGCCCGAACGCCGGCGAGCCGTTCGCCGCCACCGTCGGGATCACGCGGGAGCCGCGGCAGCCGATGCCCGGGCCGAACCACCACGCGAAGATGTCGTCGCGGCCGCGGAGCCACATGTCGAACGGCGGCATCGACTGCGTCGCATCCTCCTGGATCAGGGAGGTCAGGGCATCGATGTCGTACTGCTCGAACGCCTCGACATAGCGCGCGAGGAGCTCCCGGTTCGCCTCGTCGAGCTGCGGGGCCGCGTCGGCGGCGCTCAGGTCGCTGGCCTCGAGTGTCGCGCGCGCCCGCTGGAGCGCGCTGTTCACCGACGCGACGCTCGTGTCGAGCAGCTCCGCGACCTCCGACGCCTTCCACCGAAGCACCTCGCACAGGATCAGCACTGCCCGCTGGCGGGCCGGCAGGTGCTGGAGCGCCGCGACGAACGCGAGGCGGATCGTCTCCCGCGCCACGGCGACCTCTGCGGGATCTCCCTCCGCCGGCACGACGAGCGTGTCCGGCACGGGCTCGATCCACGTGACCTCCGGGAGCGTGTTGAGGTTGGCCTCGACCGGCTCGCGCGCAGGCCCGAGATCCATCGGCCGGGCGCGCCGCTCGCGGCCGTTCAGCAGGTCGAGGCACACGTTCGTCGCGATCCGGTACAGCCACGAACGGAGCGCCGCCCGGCCTTCGAAGCCGGCGAAGCTCCGCCAGGCACGGATCAGCGTCTCCTGGACAGCGTCCTCGGCGTCGAACGGCGAGGCGAGCATGCGGTAGCAGTAGGCGGTCAGCTCACCCCGGTACTGCTCGAAGCTGCGCTCGAACTCTTCGGGGGAAGGCCTGGTGGCGAGCGAGGAGTCCTCCACGGGCGACCATGCTACGTGCTCGCGCCGAGGCTCCGAAGCGGTTCCGCGCAACTTGCTACTTGACGTCGTAGCCACCCAGTCCGCGCTCGAGCCGCGTGAAGGCGCGCCTGGCCTGCGCTCGCACCCCCGCTGCGAGCTTGGGACCACGACGTCCGGCAAGCACGCTCGCGTGTACATGGAAGCGGAGCGCCTGCTGGACGCCCATCAGCGCGTTGGCGACGACCCAGGGCTCGACGTCGTCGTGGCCGGCGCCGGTCTCGTCCGCGATCAGGGCGGCGAGCTCGTCCGTGTGGCGCGCGACGATCTCCCGCTCCCGCGCCCGTAGCGCCGGGCTGGCGGCGATGAGCCGGGCGGCTGTCGCGATCATCTCCGCGACCTCCTCCGAAGCAAGGCGCCCGGAGCTCTCCAGCATCACCCGACGGAAGACCTCCAGCACCGACTCCCCACGCACGCGATCGCGGACGGCCTCGACCAGCGTCGCCTCGAAATCCTCCATCTGTCCGTAGAAGAGGTCTTCCTTCGTCGGGAAGTAGTTGAAGACCGTCCCCTGGGAGACGTCGGCCGCTCTCGCCACGTCGGCCACGGTCACGGCGTCGAAGCCGCGCTCGGCGAACAACCGGCGCGCGGTCTCGGCGATTGCTTGACGGGTCTGCTCTTTCTTGCGCTCCCGGAGCCCTGGCGGCGCCTTCATGAGCGGAGCTTAGCAACTTACTTGTTGTGGCACTAAACTTTTTGTTACTTTAAGTTTTATGTCGCGCCAAGAACTGAGGTTGGCCGATGAGCCAGGCATCGACGACAACTGAGTCAGCGCAGGAGCAAGAGAGCCAGGGTCTCGATCGCGAGATCCTGCAGCTGGGCGCGGTGGTCGTGGTCGGATCGATCATGGCGATCCTCGACGCGACGATCGTCAACGTCGCGATCCCGACGCTCGGCCGCGACTTCCACACGTCGATCTCGACGATCCAGTGGGTCATGACCGGCTACCTGCTCGCGTTCGCGAGCGTGATCCCCCTCACCGGCTGGGCGAGCGAGCGCTTCGGCGCCAAGCGGGTCTGGCTCACCTCGCTGCTCCTCTTCATGGCGGGATCCGCCCTCGCCGGCGCGGCGTGTCGATCGAGGCGCTGATCGTCTTCCGCGTCCTCCAGGGCTTCGGCGGCGGGCTGCTGATGCCGGTCGGTCAGACGATCCTCGCCCGAGCCGCCGGCCCGCAGCGCATCGGCCGCGTCATGAGCGTGATCGGCGTCCCGATGCTCCTGGCGCCCGTGTTCGGGCCGGTCATCGGTGGTGCCATCGTCGACCAGGTCAGCTGGCGCTGGATCTTCTTCGTCAACCTGCCGATCGGCCTGTTCGCGGTTCTCCTCGCATGGCGGCTCCTGCCGGAAGCCGAGCCGCGGAACGGAAACCGCCTCGACCTGCGCGGCCTCGCGCTGCTCTCGCCGGGCATCGCGACCTTCGTGTACGGCATGTCCGAGACCGGCACGACCGGCGGCTTCGGCTCGAGCCGCGCGCTCGCGAGCATCGTCATCGGTCTCGCGCTGCTCGCCCTCTTCGTCTGGCACGCATGGAGCAGCGGACGTGCGGCGTTGATCGACGTCTCGCTCTTCGCGCGACGCGGCTTTGCCGCTGCCGCCGGCACGAACCTGCTGGTTGGGATCGCGCTCTTCGGCGCGCTGATCCTGCTGCCGCTCTACTACCAGACCGTCCACGGCGAGAGCCCGCTCGCGACGGGTCTGCTGCTCGTCCCGCAGGGCGTCGGAGCCGCGCTGGCGATGCCGATCGCGGGACGTCTGACCGACGAGATCGGCGCGCGCGCCGTGATCCCGGTCGGGATCCTGCTCGCCCTGGCCGGAACGGCCGCGTACACGCAGATCGCCGCGGACACGTCGTATGTGCTCCTCGCCGGCGCGCTGTTCGTGATCGGCCTGGGGCTCGGCAGCACGATCATGCCCTCGATGGCGGTCGCCTACCAGGCGGTGCCGCGCGAGCTGGTGGCGCAGGCGACGAGCACCATCAACGTGATCCAACGCATCGCCGCCTCGGTCGGCACCGCCCTGCTCGCGGTCGTCCTGCAGCGGTCGATCGCGTCCAACCTGCCCGGGTTCGAGGGCGGCATCGGCGCCCTAGCCTCGTTCTCCGAGGGAGGGCGAGCGCACGCGACATCCGCGGTCGCCGAAGCCTTTGGAACCGCGTTCTGGGTCGCGTTCGGCCTGGTCGCCGCAGCCCTCCTCCCCGCGCTCCTACTGCCGCGGCTCAGCTTCACAGGACCGCCGGCAAGCGACGGGGACTCACTAGCGCCTACTAGTACGGTCAGGCGCGCTACCCGGCGCGCCTGACCGTCGCCTGTTTACGCGTGAACTGTCTCGCGCGGCTGCGGCACGATGCGGATGTACGGCCGCGGTGACTCCCAGCCTTCCGGGTACGTCTCCTTGGCTTCGTCGTCGGAGACCGAGCCGGCGATGATCACGTCCTCGCCCTGCTGCCAGTTGACCGGCGTCGCAACCTTGTGCTTCGCGGTCAGTTGCAGCGAGTCGATCACCCGCAGCACCTCGTCGAAGTTGCGGCCCGTCGTCATCGGATAGACAAGGATGAGCTTGATCTTCTTGTCCGGGCCGACGACGAAGACGTTGCGCACCGTCTGGTTGTCGGCCGGCGTCCGCGCGGTCGGATCGCCCGATGTATCGGCAGGAAGCATGCCGTACAGCTTCGACACCCTGAAGTCGGCGTCGCCGATCATCGGATAGTTCGGCGCGTACCCCTGCGTCTCCTCGATGTCGCTCGACCACTTCGAGTGGTTGTCCACCGGATCGACGGACAGCCCGATGATCTTGACGTTCCTCTCGTCGAACTCGGGCTTGATCTTGGCCATGTAGCCGAGCTCGGTCGTGCACACCGGGGTGAAGTCCCGCGGGTGCGAGAACAGCACGGCCCAGGAATCGCCGATCCAGTCGTGGAAGCGGATTCGGCCTTCCGTGGTCTCCGCCTCGAAATCCGGTGCCGTGTCTCCAATCTGTAGAGCCATCTTCTTCCTCCTCATAACCCCGAACGGTCCGTTGAACAGAGGTTATTCCCCGTGCGAACCCCTCGACAAGGCCACTCTTTGCGATAGCGCCCATCACTTGAGCCAATGATCCCGGGCTCCGGCGGCGCGGGAGGACGTGGCGGCGGCGGCAACGGATCCGGAGGCTCGTCGGGCGGCCTCGGAGGGTGCGGGTCGGGCACCTCACCCATGCTGATGCGCTTCCCGTGCTGGTGCGGCCCCCAAACCTCCGTAGGGCGGCGTACGGTTGCGTTCGGGATGAGTGTGTTCCGCCGCGCTCGAGGTCTCGCGCGCCGAGGCGCGCGGCTTCACGACGAAGACCCGTTGATCTTCGCCGGGAGCGCAAGCCCTCGCCTGGCCGCGGCGATTTGTCGCGAGCTGCGTGTCGAGGTCGGCGCGAGCGAGGTCATCCGCTTTTCGGAGGGCACGCTGTTCGTCCGCGTGCTCGAAAACGTTCGAGGCCGAAGCGTCTACCTCGTGCAGTCGACCGTCTTTCCAACGAACGCGAACTTCATGGAGTTGCTGTTCTGGATCGACGCGTTCTCACGCGCGAGCGCCGACTCCGTCACCGTGATCCTTCCCTACTTCAGCTACGCCAAAGGCGACAAGAAGGACGAGCCGCGGGTCTCGATCCGGGCACGTGTCTGCGCCGATGCGATCGAGGTTGCAGGGGCGGACCGAGTGGTGACGCTCGACCTGCATGCGCCACAGATTCAGGGCTTCTTCCGGGTCCCTGTCGACGACCTCTACGCGCTGCCCTACCTCTGTGCGGCAATCGAGCGGGCGAACCTGCGAGATCCTGTTGTGGTCTCACCTGACGCCGGCTTCGCCAAGCGCGCGCGCCGATTCGCACGTCGGCTCGACGCACCGCTCGCAATCGCCGACAAGGTCCGTAAGGGTCACGGCGAGAGTGCCGAGCTCGTCGAGATCATCGGCGAGGTGGCCGGCCGCGACGCAGTCGTCGTGGACGACTTCACGATCAGCGCCGGGACTCTCGTGGAGGCGGCCGACCAGCTCGTCGCTCGTGGTGCGCGTTCCGTCACGGCCGTGGTCACGCACGGCGTCTTCGCGGAGGGATCGATGGAGCGACTGGATCGAAGCCCGATCGAGCGCCTGATCGTCACGGACTCGATCGAGACGCAGCCTGTGGAGCTCTCGGCAAAGGTCAGCGTGATCTCGGTCGCCCCGCTCTTTGCAGAGGCGATCCGCCGAATCCACCAGCGCGAGAGCATCAGCGTCCTCTTTCAGGATTGAGGGACGCCGTGCGCATCGTCCCGTGGATCCCGCCGCTCTTTCGGGATCGCGCCGCCGCCGGGCGCGCCTTGTCTGAGGCCGTCGCGGCGGTCGGGCTCGAGGATCCGATTGTCGTCGGCGTGGCCCGCGGCGGCGTCGCGGTCGCGGTCGAGGTAGCCCGTGCGCTCGAGGCTCCACTGACGGCGATCGATGTCGAGCGGGTCAATGCCCACGGCCTGCGCCTTGGCGCGGTGAGCGCGAACGGGCCGCCCTACCTGCGAGACGGGCACGGGGTGCTGGAGGAGGACGTCGAGTCGGCGCTCGAGCGAGCCCGTCGGGCCGCCGAGGTCCTCGAGGCGAGGCTCGAGCTCGAGACCTTGCCCGTCAGCGGGCGGACGACGGTCGTCGTCGACGATGGGCTGATCACCGGCCTGACGCTCGCCGCCGCCTGTCGGTGGGCACGCGCGGAGCACGTCGCGCAGCTGGTCGCTGCGACGCCGGTCGGTCGTGTCGACGGACTCGCGCGCCTGCGGGAGGAGTCTGACCTGGTCGTCTGCCCGCACGTGCTGGAGGAGATCGCTGTCGTCGGCCAGGCCTACGACATCTTCGACCCTCTGGACGAGTGGTACGTGGCCGGGCTACTGGCCGACGCGGCGACCGGCGCCGCCGAGTAGCTACGGACGACGGCGTCGGCCGCGAGCGCCTCTAGTGGACCAGCAGGACGTCCCGGTCAGCCCGTCGCGCGACCGCCTCATCGACGGCATGGCCGAGGAGTCGCTCGAGAAAGCCATGCTCGCGGCTGCCGACCACGATCAGGTCGGCGTCGCGCCGCTCGGCGACGGCGAGCAGCCGCTCGGCGGGCTCGCCCACCTCCGCCACGTACTCGGCCTCGACGTGGCGGCTCGCAAGCGACATCTGGGCCCGATCGAGCTGACGCCGCGCAAGCGACTCCGGGTCCAGTGACGGCCCCGGTTCAGGTGCGGGCATCGGCACCGTCCCGCCGGTCGCCGGCGAACCGGCTACCCCCGGCGGGAAGAGCACCGGCCCCGCCGGCTCGAACGCCGGAACCGTGGCACGCACGGGCTCCGGTGCCGTGACGCTCACCACGACCAGAACCGCCGAGAACGCCTGCGAGAACTCCGCCGCCCGCGCGAGCGCCCGCTCGGCCGCCTCAGAGCCGTCATAGCCGACGAGGATCGTCTTCTCGGGCATGCGAGCTCCCTGGACCGGTACCCGCAGGGCACGTCTGGAAACGGGCTGCTCTGAACGGCTCGGGCTACCGCTCGTACGTGCCGACGAGCTCGGCCATCGTCAGCACGTGCCCCTCGATCGCCTGCTCCAGCTCGGGCTTTCCCGCGCCGGCGGCGAGATCGGGCTCGCGGTCGAGGGCGTAGAGCCGGAAAACGTAGCGGTGGCGCCCGTGCCCCGGCGGCGGGCAGGGGCCGCGGTAGCCGGCGCATCCGAAGTCGTTCTGCCCTTCGCTCGGCGCGACCTCGCCCTCGCCCAACTCGCCCGTGCCTGGATCGAGTCCCCACGCGACCCAGTGCGTGAAGACGCCGCTCGGGGCATCCGGGTCGTCGGCGATCAGCGCCAGCGACCGTGTCTCGCCCGGGATGTTCGCCCACCGAAGCGGCGGCGAGACATCCTCGCCGTCGCAGGTGTACCGGCTCGGGATCGCCTGTGCGTTCTCGAAGGCGCTGCTCTCGACGGCGAACTCGGACATCAGCAGGTGAGATGGAGCGCGGCCGCCGTCCGGCGCGGGTCGAGCTCGCCGTAGCGGCGGACGGCGTCAGGGGTCGGAAGCGCCTCGACCTCGATCTCACGCTCCCGCAGCCGCTCGACCGCCTCGGGGTCGGGGCGCATCTGCCCGTACGCGCCCGTGCCGACGACCAGGTGCGGCGGCAGCTCCTCGAGCACGCCGTCGATGTCGGCGAGGACGAGCCTGTGCCCGTCCGCGCGCCACCAGTTCGTGACCACCCGGTCCGGCAGGACGATGACGTCCCGGGTCTGCTCGACCCCGTCGACGACGATTCGACCGAAATCGTATTCCTCGATCCTCGGCATCGGCACCTCCGATCGTCGCTCGGGTCCACCCACTCCTTGCCGGAGCCGGTCGGAGCAAAACCACCACCTCAAGACCCTCTCCCACGCCGGCATCACGGGGATCAGCGTAGACCTGCGTCGACGCAGCCGACGCGAATGGCCTCGAGGTTGCGCTCGTAACCGGCCTTACGGACCTCGGTTCCGTGCACGAACAGCAGCGTTCCGGCGATCGCGGCCTCCAGCCTTGCTAGAGATCGCGGAGAACGCGCGCGACCAGCGCCTCGTCCGAACGTTCCAGGACCGGGGGGGCGTCGAGGATCTGCTGCAACTCGGGCGAGATCGGTCGCGGGGTGTAGGTCGTTGGGAGCTCGTGCTCTTCCCGCATTGAGTCCAGACCGCTTGCGACCTCGTCGGCCCGTCCGGCGTACTCGGGCGCCAGAGCGGATAGTCGCCACAGGATCCGTGCCAACAGCTCGCGGCGCGCGAGCGGTTGATGGGCCGGCGCGATCACTTGGACATCGTCGACAAAGGCGCCGATCACCTCACGGTGCTCGTCCGGGAAGCCGAAGGCGGCCAGCGCAGCCGGTGCATGCTCGCCCAGCAGCTCGGCGAGAGCGGTCCAGTCGTCGAACTGCGCGAGGTCGGACGGGGAGTTGGGATCGATCCGGTCCGTGGGCAGGAGCTCGATCCAGGTCGCTGCGAACTCTGGTGGGACCGGGTCTTCCGCAAGTGTTCCTGCGAGCTCGAACCACGAGGCCAGTAGACCAATCGGGATGACGACGTGATTCCGGTTCCATCGACGCACGACGAGCTGCAGCGCGTAGCTCGCGAGCGCGTCGAGCTCGCCGCGATCGTCGCTCGGCAGAGCGGTCTGCGCTTCGGCGAGGGCGACGAACAGACGCGTGATGTCCGGCTCGTCGAGATCGGCCATCAGCACGGCGAGCCGATCGGAGAGCGCATCCCAGTCCTCATCAGCTCTCAGGAGCGGCAGTACACGCTCTCCCGACGAGCCGCCGGCGGTGGAGACGGCTAGCAGGATCCCTTCGATCGAGCTCGCCCGAAGAAACCTCTGCCGGCGCGCGGGATCGCCGATCAGCTCCTCGATGACGAGATCGCGCCAGCTCGGATGGACCCACGTCACGTCCGTGTGATCGACCATGCGGAGGAAGTGATCGGTCAGCCGATCGACGATCTCTGCCGGGTGTCGGCTCCGAGGATCAGCACCTTCTCGGCGGCGTCGAGCTCGCTCGCGTCGACCTGGACTTCCGCCGGCTGCGGAAAGCGCTCGACGCCGTGCTCGCGATGAATCCGTTGCAGCCCAGCCCTCAACGGCGCAGGCCGCGACGTCCAGATCAGCCAGTGGCGTTCGTCCATGGCACGCAAGATCCGGTCGAGCTCCAGCGCCCAGCGCTCCGCCGCCTCCGGTCGGTACTCCGTCGAGCCGAACGCGTCGTCGGCGATGAACACCTGCTGCCGCTCGCGGTCGAAGCGGGCCCAGAGGTCATCCGGGCGGATGCACTCGTGCACCTGCCAGCCGCCCGTCAGCGCCGCGAGGCCGATCATCCGCGCAATCGCGGTCTTCCCCATCTCGGGCGGGCCGGTCAGCACGGCAAAGTGGTGCCGCGCGAGCACATCGACGGCAGCCGCGTAGGCACTGGTGGGCACGAAGACGCGCGCCAGGTCGAACGACGCGCCGAGCTCCGCGGTCGAGCGCTCAGCCAGCGCCGGATCGACGAGCTCCTCCGCAGCGCCGATCCCGAGGACAGACGGCAGCCGCAGCCGCAGGGGCCACGACGAGGCCACCAGCGACGACAGCTCCGGCGACGCCAACGTCACCGCTTCGACGCCCGGCAGCTCGGTGACTTCCGGGCTGGCGTTCGTCAGCAGAAGCACGGAGCGGGCACCGATTCGAGGCCACTCCTCGAGGGCCTGCTGGACGGCCAGGCGGAGGCGGCCCGGCTCCTCGATCGCTTCGCGGGCGGGCCGGATCCAGGCGATCACGACGACCGTCGGCCCGGCGAGCATGCGCCCATCGCCCGGCACCGAAGCTCCCTCCGGGAGCACGAGCGCGCGTCCTGACGCGAGGCCGCGCCACTCCCCGCTCGACACGCCGGCGGAAAGGTGGAGGAGCTCGAGGCAGAGCCGCTCGAACTGCAGCCACCCGAGCTCGTCGAATCGATACGGCTCCCGCGCCACCCCTTCAGTCTGCCGCCTGGGATAGTGAGGGTCATGGCCGAGGAGCCGACCCGGTCGCCCGAGCTCGAATCGTTTCTCGGAACAGTCCCGGGCATGATCTACCGCACCCGGCTCGCGCCGCCCTTCGACACCGAGTTCCTGAGCGAGGAGACGGGCTCGGTGGCGGGGTACCCGGCGAGTGAGTTCGTCGGGGCCGAGCCCGAGCGGCGGTGGCGCGACCTCATTCACCCCGACGACCGCGAGGGGGTTCTGCAGACGATGCTGGACGTGCCGGCGGACGGAACCATCGCCGAGGTCGAGTACCGGGTGCGCCGGGCCGACGGCTCGCTGGCTTGGATCCTCAGCCGTGCTCGGAAGATCGTCGCACCAGACGGGACTCCGTGGCTCCACGGCGCGAGCGTGACCTCCACGACGGGGCGCAGCAGCGCCTGGTCGTGGCGTCGCTGACGCTGAGGCACGCCGCGTTGCAGGCGTCGGGCACACTCGCGGAGGCACCCGTCGCCGAGGCGTTCGAGCAGCTCCAGGAAGGTCTGGCCGAGCTGCGCGATCTGGCCCGCGGGATCCACCCGGCGGTGCTGAGCGAACGCGGGCTCGCGACGGCGCTCGAGGGTCTCGCCGCCCGGTCGCCGGTTCCAGTCGAGCTACGGGTGACGCGCGAGCGCGTCGCTCCCGCAGTCGAAGCAGCGATCTACTTCACGGTCGCCGAAGCGCTGACGAACGTCGTGCGCTACGCGCAGGCCACGCTCGCGACGATCGACGTCGAAGTCCGCGAGGGCTCGCTCGTCGCCGAGGTCGTGGACGATGGCGTCGGCGGCGCGACCACGGCGTCGGGCTCCGGCCTGCGCGGGCTGGCGGACCGGCTTGACGCACTCGGCGGGACGCTCTCGGTGGAGAGTCCTCCCGGCGGGGGCACGATCATTCGCGCTCGAGCTCCGCTGCGACCCCGCTGACGCTTTCGGTCGGACTCATCCCCCCACTACCGTCGACAGCCCAACCAATCGGTCGCTCAGCTCGCGCAGCCGCCTCCGAGCGCCGGGGTCGTAGGCCTGCTGGTGGGCCCTCGCCTCGTCGAGCCGGTTGAAGTAGCGGCCGCTTGTTCCTTCGAGCTCGGGTGCGGAGATCAGATGCATCGTTGCCCGGACACCGACCTCGAGCGAGTCGAGGGGGCTCACGCCCGCGGCGAGCACCATCTTCGTCGGCATGTACGTGCCGGGGTGGAGACAGTTGGCGGTCACTCCGAGGTCGCGGAGCTCGGCGGCCAGGTCGAAGGTGAACATGACCAGCGCCAGCTTGCTCTGGCAATAGGCCTGCACCCCGTCGTAGCCGCGCTCCAGCATGACGTCTTCGAAGTCGATCGGCGCCTGCCCGGCGGAGCCGACGTTGACGATTCGCGCCGGCGCTGAGTCGACCAGCAGCGGCTCGAGCAGCCTGGTGAGCAGGAACGGGGCCAGGTAGTTGACAGCGAAACGCAGCTCGTGGCCGTCCTCGCTCTCGAGCCGCTGCCCTCCGCCCGGGAGCTCCGTGCCGATGCCGGCGTTGTTGACGAGGACGTCGATCCGCTCGTGCTCGGCGTTGACGCGCTCGGCCAGATCGCGCACCTCGCCGAGCGAGGCGAGGTCGGCTCGGTACCACCCGAGCAGGTCGCTGCCGGTCTCCTCGCCGATCTCGGTCAGGGTCTGCTCGCCGCGGGCGTCGTCCCGCCCGTGCAGGAGTACCTTCGCGCCCGCCCGGGCCAGATCTGTCGCAACGGCTTTGCCGAGCCCGTCGGTCGCACCGGTAACCAGGACTGTCGACTCGGAGACGGCTCGCATCAGGCTCCTCGCAGGACGGAGTCCAGCAGCCCCGGAAACCGAGCGTCGAGCTCCCCTCGGCGAAGCGTGTTCAGGCGGCGCTGGCCGTCGGCGTGCGTGTCGATCACTCCCGCCTCCCGCAGCGCCTTGAAGTGATGGGAGAGCGTCGAGTGCGAGACGCCGAGATGGCCGAAGGTTCCGCAGGCTCGCGGCTGCCCGTCCGCCAGCTCACGCACGATCGCGAGCCTGATCGGATCGCCGAGCGCGTGCAGCACCTCTGTCATCTCCGTGTCGATCATTGTCGAAATAAACGCTGCCGGCCCGTCGTTCATTTCGATTGTCGTCGAAATCACGTCGAGAGGGAAGCTGCGTGCGGGCAAGGACAACGGCACTCGGAGCGGCGTTCGCGACCGCCACCGCCCTCGCCTGGGGCGGACAGTTCGTGGTCGGGAAGTCGGCGCTCGGCAGCGTCAACGCCTTCCCCCTGTCGACGGTTCGCTATGCGGCCGCTGCGCTGCTCTGGCTGGTCGTGCTCGCGGCCGTCGAGGGCCCGCGGGCGCTCCGTCTCGACGGCCGCGGCCTCCGGCTGTTCTGGCTCGGCTCGCTCGGGTTCGCAGGCTTCAACCTGCTCGCCTACACCGGGCTCGAGCACGCGAGGCCGCAAAGCGCGTCGCTGATCGTCGCGCTGGCGCCGCTCCTGACCGCGCTCGTCCTCTGGCGGCGGACACGCGTCCGCCCGTCCGCCCTGACCTTCGTCCTGCTCGGCATCGCGCTAGCCGGAGTGGCCCTCGTGATCAGCGGCGGCCACCCCTCGACGATCGTCAACGGCTCGATCGGCTGGGGCGACGCGCTCGTCCTCGGCGGCGTCTTCAGCTTCGTCCTCTACGGACTCGGCGCCGCCGAGCTGCCGGACTTCTCGCCGCTCCGCTACACGGCGCTGACGGCGTCACTCGGCTGGCTGACGCTCGTGGTCGCGACCGCAGTCGCGGTTGGCGCGGGCCTCGTGCAGCTGCCGTCCAGACACGAGCTCTGGTCCGTCACCCCGCAGATCGCCTACCTCACCATCCCGGGAGCGTTCATGGCGGTGCTGACCTGGAACGCCGCGATCGGGTTGATCGGCCCGCAGAACGCCTTCCTGTTCGGGAACCTGATCCCGGTCACCACCTTCGCGATCGAGATCGTCCGCGGCTACCGGCCGGGCCCGGTGGAGCTGGGGGGCGCGGCGCTGACGATCGCAGCCCTGATCGCGAACAACCTGCTCGCGCGCCGTCCAGCACGGGCCGAGCACCAGGAGGTACGGGCACTCGAGGCGGAGCCGGCGAGGGCGGCGTAAAACGAAAGGAGACGGCATGGTTGCGCGGATCTGGCGCGGAGGGACGTCCGCGGAGGAAGCGGACGCGTACGTCGAGTACCTATCGCGAACTCACGCTGTTCACCCTGCTCGGCGAGCACGGTTGACTGGTGCGAGAATTCAGGTCGGTGTGAACAGCGTGGTCGCGATCCTGCTCGTCGTCTTCGTCGTCCTCCCCGTCGTGGTCGTCGGTGTCCTCTTCGTGTGGGCGGCGTTCAAGGACGGGCAGGAAGACAAGGCTCTGCAGGCGCGCCTGGGCATTCGGCGCCGGACGAGGCTCGGCCGCTGATTCCTGTAGATCACCATGATCGCTGGCAGCTCCGGTTCACCCGGAAGCTTGCGCACCCGCTGCGACGATCGGCCCGCCGGAGGGGCTCACCGACTGATCGTGGCGGCCCGTCCGATCACCCTGGCGAGGGCCGCGACCGCGGGCTCGAGCGCTGTCTCGTGGACGCGGCCATATCCGATCACGAGGCCGGACAGGCCCCGCCGTTCGAGGGAATAACGCGAGACCGGCTCGACGCGGATCCCCTCGCGCGCCGCGTCGTCCGCAATCGCCCGATCACTGACGCCCGCGGGCAGCTCGAGCAGGACGTGCAGGCCGGCCGCCACGCCTTTGACCCGGAGCTCGGGCAACCGGCGGGCCAGCGCCGAGATCAGCAGGTCGCGCCGCCCCTCGTAGATCGCACGGACGCGGCGAATGTGGCGGTCGTAGTCGCCCGCTTCGATCAGGCGGCGCAGGGCGAGCTGGTCGAGGACCGGAGAGCAGAAATCGAGCAGCAGCTTCGTCTGCGCCGCTTCCTCGGCCAGGTCGGGAGGCGCGACAAGCCAGCCGAGTCGGAGTGCCGGGGCCAGCGTCTTCGAGACGGTGCCGAGATACGCGACCCGGTCGGGATCGAGCCCCTGGAGCGCCCGGACCGGCTCGCGTCGATAGCGGAACTCGGCGTCGTAGTCGTCCTCGATCACGAGGCCCGCTCGCTTCCGCGACCACGCCAGCAGCGCGCGCCGGCGTTCACCGCTGAGGACGACGCCGGTCGGAAACTGATGAGCGGGCGTGACGATCGCAGCGTCGGCGCACAGATCGTCGACGACGATCCCGTCGTCGTCGACGTGGCAGCCCACGACCTCGAGCCCGAGTGCCTCGATCCGGTCGTGCTGCCCGTTCAGTGACGGATCCTCGACCGCAACACGGCGCTTGCCGCGGCCGGCCAGCACGCGCAGCAGAAGGTCGAGACCCTGGGCGGTGCCCTGTACGACCACGATCCGCTCGGCGCCGGCGACGACGCCCCGCGTTCGCCCGAGGTGATCGGCAAGCGTCTCGCGAAGACCTAGGTCCCCGCGGGGATCGCCGTAATCGAGCGCGCGCACGGGGGCGTCGCCGGCGGCGCGCTTGAGAGCCGCGAGCCAGTGCCGCATCGGAAACAAGGTCACGTCCGGAGTGGTCGGCGTCAGATCGAACCGCGGTGATCGATCCGCCGTCGGTTCGGAGCGAGGCGGGCGCAGATGCGGTGTCGCAACCGCAGCGACGAGCGGGGCCCGGCGCGGCTGCATCTCGATGAACCCTTGTGCCTCGAGCTGCGCGTAGACGTCGCTCGCCACGCCGCGGGAGACACCGACCTGCGCGGCAAACCGCCGGGACGAGGGGAGTCGGACGCCGGCGCGCAGGGCGCCTTCGCGGATGGCGCCCCGCAGCGCACGCTCGAGTGCGGCCCGCAGGGTCTCGCCCGGCGTCCGATCGAGGCGCAGCCAACTGGCCTCATCAAATGATGCTGTAGTGGCCCTTGCCATAGCGCCAGTTCGTCCGCGAGACTAGCCGATGTGGCGAACAGGAGAGCCGCCGATCGCGTCAGGGTGCGCCGGGCCCCCCGCAAGGGCCGCTACGACCGCGCCTCGATCGACGCCGTGCTCGACCGGGGGCTTGTCGTCCATGTGGCGTTCGTGGACGGGGAGCAGCCGTACTGCATCCCGATGCTGTACGCCCGCGTCGGCGACCGGGTCTACATCCACGGTTCGACGGCAAGCCGGGCAATGCGGACGCTCGCCGATGGAGCGGCGGCCTGCTTGACGGTGACGATCGTCCGGGGACTCGTCCTCGCACGTTCGGCATTCGAGCACTCCGCCAACTACGAGTCGATCGTCGCCCTCGGCCGGTTCCAGCCCGTCGAGGACGCGGCCGAGCGGCTCGCCGCCTTCGAAGCGTTCACGGAGAAGCTCCTGCCCGGCCGGTGGAACGAGGTTCGCGGGCCGAGCCGGAAGGAGCTCAAGGCGACGACGATCCTCGCCATGCCGATCGACGAGGCGTCCGCGAAGATTCGGTCGGGCCCCCCGGACGACGACGATTCCGCCGACGCCGCGATCGACACCTGGGCCGGAGTGGTTCCGATCGTCACGTCGTTCGGGGAACCCGAACCCTCAGCCGGTCTGCGCCCGGGCATTCCGATCGCCGCCAGCATCAACCGCCTGCTCGACACTGCGGAGGCGAGCAAGTGAGAAAGGAGAATCGTGATCGACACGATCAGCGCCTTCGAGGCGCCCCGGATGAGCATCGCACGAGCGGCGCGTGTGCCCTATCGAGCGATGGCGGCCCTCGACGACGCGGTCGAGCTGGACGCATCGCTCCGCGACCTCGTCTGCCTTCGCGCCTCGATCGTCAACGGCTGCGCCTACTGCGTCGACATGCACACGAAGGACGCCCGCAAACGCGGTGAGAGCGAGCAGCGCCTCTACGCGGTCGCTGCTTGGCACGAGGCGCCCTTCTTCGACGAGCGCGAACGCGCCGCCCTGGCGCTGACCGACGCGATCACCCTGATCAGCGACGACCATGTGCCGCGCGGCGTCTGGGACGAGGCGGCTGCGCGATTCACGGAGGACGAGCTCGCACAGCTGGTCTGGGCGATCGTCGCGATCAACGGCTGGAACCGGCTCGCGATCGCGACGCGCATGGAACCAGGCAAGTACGAGCCCTGAGCGCGGACGCGACCGGGTTCTGATGTGATGCTTTCCGCCATGTCCCTGACCGAAGAGCACGTGCGGCAGTACCGCGACGAGGGCTTCTTCGTCCTCCAGGATGTCCTCCCGGCCGACGATCTCGACGCGCTGCGACGTGAGTGCCAGCGTTTCATCGACGAACGCGACCGTGAGATGGATCGACTCGGCGTCGTCACGCTCGATCTCGACCACCGGGGCAGCCGCTACTTCGTCCATGCGTACGGCAAGAGCCGGCCGGTCGAACGGTTCCTGTCCTCCGGCCTGATGGGCGAGATCGCGCAAGCAGCGCTCGGCGACACCGTCTACCTGTTCAACGAGCAGTACGTCGTCAAGGCCGCCGAGCGCGGGATGAAGTTCGGCTGGCATCAGGACTCCGGCTTCATCGAGTACGCGCACCCGCCCTACCTCACGTGCTGGATCGCCCTCGACGACGTCACCGAAGCGAACGGCACGGTGTACCTCCTCCCCTACTCGCGCGCCGGCACGCGCGACGTCGTCGAGCACGTCCGTGACGACGAGACGAACGACCTGGTCGGCTACTTCGGGGACGACCCGGGCGACCCCGTGATCGTGCCCGCCGGGAGCATCGCCTGCTTCTCGAGCACGCTCTTTCACCGGAGCGGTCCCAACACGACCGACAGCGTGCGGCGGGTCTACCTCGCGCAGTACTCCACGGAGCCCATCCTCAGCGACGATCGCTCGAAACCGCGTCACCTCGCCGAGCCGCTGCTCGTCGACGGTGAGCGTGTGCGCGCGGGTCAAACGTAAGAGACCGCGCGACCTGTTTTCGCCTATGCGCTCGCCCAGGCGAGCGCCTGCATCGTAGTGAGCTCGCCTCCGTGCAGGACGCACGCACGCCAGGTGTCGCCGCGATCGCCGCTCTCCCAGATCTGGCCGTCGGCGAGCCCGGCCAGGAGACGGCCGTCCGTTGCGACGAGGGCATACGGCATCGCCGGCAACGGCTCTGGAAGTCCGCCGGCGAGGACGCCCGAGGGCTCGTCCGCGCGCCGCCGGTAGATGCGGGCCTGCGGGTCGCGGTCGCCGTGGGCGGCGAAGGGGCCGGTGCTCACGGAGACGTACCAGCGGTCGGGGTCGACCGGGTCGACGGCACCGACCAGGTGTAGTTCAGGTCTCGGCCCTCGTCGGCTGCGTGCCAGGTCTCGCCGCCGTCGGTGGACCGCATCAGGCCGCCGAGCTCGATCCCCACGAGGATGACGTCGGCATCGTGCGGGCTTGGGGCGATCCAGCGCACGTGCGACGTCCAGGGTCGCGGCGGAAAGCTCCAAGACCGTTTCGGGGTCGTCCGGGTCGACGGCAAGGCATTGCGCGCCGCTCCGGCCAGAGACAGGTCGACCGTCCAACCGCCCGCGCGCTCGTCGAGTCGCGCGATGCCGTCACCGGTCGCGGCGTAGAGACGGGTCATGCCTCGGGCGTCACGACGACGGACTCGACCGACCGCGTGGCGGGGCCGTGGTGGACCGCCTCGATGTTGTTGCCATCCGGGTCGAGCACGTACGCCGCGTAATAGCCGGGGTGGTAGCGACGCTCGCCGGGAGCCCCGTTGTCGCGGCCGCCGGCCGCGAGGGCCGCCTCGTAGAACGCGTCCACGGTCTCGCGATCGCGCGCCTGGAACGCGAGGTGGAGATGGGCCGTCGGCTCGCCGTCGTCGCTCGCGAACAGCTCGTCGGCCGAGAAGTAGCCCTCGCCCTCACCGCTCAGCTCGTGGCCGAGCGCCTCGAGGACGGCATCGTAGAAGCGTTTGCTCGCCTCCAGGTTCCGCACGCGCAGGTGGACGTGATCGATGAGACGGCCGAGGTGGTGCTGGGCGCGCAGCGGCGGGAACTCAGCGCGCAACCCGTGAATGACGAGCTGGAAGATCCGCTCGGGCCGGTCGAAGTCCTTGAGCTGGTGATGACCGAGCTCGCGAAGCTGGATCCCGTCGAGCGGGTCGTCCTCGAGCACCGCCGCCGTCGACTGAGACAGCAGCACCTGGCCACCGTGGCCCGCCGCGCAAATCCGCGCCGCATGGTGGACGGCGACGCCGAGATACCGGTCGTCCGTGACCACGGCCTCGCCGGTGTGCAGGCCCATCCGCACCCTGAGCTCGCAGCCGTCGGGCCACGAATGCTCCGCGAGCGCCCGTTGGGCGGCGGCTGCGGCGACCACGGCGTCCTTCGCCCGAGGGAATGCGACGAACAGGGAGTCTCCCTGCGTGTCGATCTCGTGCACTCCCTGCTCGCCGAAGGCGGTTCGGAGCAGGCGGAGATGGTCGGCCAGGACATCGGCGTACCGGTCTCCGAGCCGTCGAGCGAGCTGCGCCGAGCCCTCGACATCGGAGAACAGGAACGTGACGGTGCCCTCGGGAAGCGCCATCGGATGGGGATTGTTCACCTTGCTCGCGGCCTCACACGCGACCCGCTAACCGAGTCTAGGCGTCATCTGCGCCACGACGAAGTCCAGCTCGAGCATGTCGAGGTCGTAGCGACCGGGCTCGCCGCCGGACCCCTCGGTCAGCGCCAGGTACCCAGGGTTGCTGGTGTAGACCGGGAGGACCGCCTCGAGATCGTCTTCGCGTAGGTCCCGGATCACGAGACGCTCGGTCTCGAACTGCGTCCCGCTCCCCGGCACCGTCGCGCTGGTGTCTAAGACCGGGTCGGGACCGGATATTCGCGCGGCTTCGGCCCGACGTACTCCGCCGCCGGCCGGATGATCTTGTTGTTCGCGTGCTGCTCCAGCACGTGGGCGGCCTGACCGGCGACGCGGCTGCACTCGAAGATCGGAGTGAACAGGTCGTTCGGGATGCCGAGATAGCGGTAGACCGAGCCGGAGTAGAGGTCCACGTTCGGCCACAGCCCCTTCTGCTCCATCACCTCGCGCTCGGTCGCCTCGGTGATCGCATACCAGTTCGGCTCGCCGCCCCCGTGCGAGAACGCCTCGCTCAGCCGCTTGAGGATCCTCGCGCGCGGATCCATCGTCACGTAGACCGGGTGCCCGAAGCCGAACAGCGTCTCCTTCGAGTCGAGCCTGCGGCGCACGCCCTCCGGTACGCCGTCGACCGAGCCGAATCCCTCCATCATCCGCATGGCAGCCTCGTTGGCACCGCCGTGCGTCGGCCCTTTGAGCGCGCAGATCGCGGCGACGATCGCCGAGCGCAGGTCCGCCTGCGTTCCGGCGACGATCCGGGCGGCGAACGTGGACGCGTTCAGCTCGTGCTCGGCGTGCAGGATCATCGCGACGTCGAACGCGCGCGTTTCCTCCTCCGTCGGCGACTCCCCGCGTAGCATCGTCAGGAAGTTCTCGGCGTAGGACAGCGACGGATCGGGCGAGACGGAGGCCTTGCCGCTGCGCAGTCGGTGGTGCCGGGCGACGATCGTAGGCAGCTGCGCGATCAGCTGCGCGGCCTTGCGCCGCTCGTTCTCGCGGTCGATCGCAGCCTCAGCCGGATCCGAGAACGAGAGCAGCGAGACGGCGGTTCGCAACATGGCCGTGGGCGACGCGTCTCTCGCGTTGCCGTCGATCAGCGCGTGGGCGGCGCTCGGCAGCTCGCGCTGGGAGAGCTCTTCCTCGAATGCGGAGAGTTGCTCCCCGTTCGGAAGCTCGCCCTCGAGCAGGAGGTAGGCGACCTCCTCGTAGCTCGCATGCTCGGCGAGGTCGGCGATGTCGTAGCCGCGGTACATGAGGATCCCCCGCTCGGCGTCGATCGAGCAGAGCTCGGTCTCCGCGACCACGACCCCCGAGAGCTGGACTGATTTCTTCACCGGCATCCGACGGGCGGAACTGTACCCCCGCACCCGGGAAGCTCTCGCTCCTTCGACGAGTTGCAACCTCACGATGGCCGAGACGAGCATCGACGGGACTCGGGTGACGACGCTCGAGCTCTTCTTCGACCTCGTCTTCGTCTTCACGATCACGCAGCTGACGGCCGTCCTCTACCACGCGCCGACGCTGCGCGCCCTCGCTCAGGTCGTGCTCATGCTCGGCGTCATCTGGTGGATGTACGGCGGCTACGCGTGGATGACGAACGCCGTCTCCGCACACACGACGAACCGGCGCCTGCTCCTCCTCGGCGGGATGGGCGGCCGCACTCTGGTCGCTCGCGGTCGCGTTCGAGTGGCTGACGCCGGTGATCAGAGGACTCCGCGGGTTCGGGATCGCGCCTGCGCACTTCGTCGAGCGTCACGGGCTCGTCGTCATCGTTGCGATCGGCGAGTCGGTCGTCGCCGTCGGCATCGGCGCCTCCCATCTCCCCGTCGACGGTGCGCTCGTACTCGCGGCCGCGCTCGGGCTCGCGCTGAGCGCGTGCCTCTGGTGGCTCTACTTCGGCGGCGACGACGAGCGGGCCGTGCGGGCGCTCGCCGGGATGGATCCCGTCCGCCGCGCCCGCGGCGCGCTCGTCGGCTACGGCTACGCGCACCTGCCGCTGCTGCTCGGGATCGTCACGATCGCCTCTGCCAAGCGGCGCGGCTTCGAGCATCCCTTCACGACCTTCAGCTGGACGCGCGCCGCGATCCTCGGCGGCGGGGGTCAGCATCTTCCTCGCGGGCGACGTCCTCTTGCGGAAGGAGCTGGCGCTCGGGCGCGGCGCAGTACGGACGGCGGCGACAGCCCTCGCCCTCGCGACGGTTCCGCTCGGCGCGACCGTCTCCCCCGCCGCCCAGATCGGCGCGCTCGTCGTGCTCCTCGTCCTCGCGATCGCTCTGGAGAAAGGATGGACATGACCGATGCGCACGCGCTCACTTCGCACCTCGTCCTCTTCAGCCACCTGGGTCTGACCCATCCGAATCGGACACGGCTCCGCTGTGGAGACAACGTCGCACTCTCGCCACACCTGGGTCTGACCCATCCGAATCGGGCCTGACCGTTGGGGACAGCACACAGCGCCGGCGGCCGCTTCTCTCTCGGCCGGCCTGTGGACGGAACGGCACATTCTTGAGACACCTGGGTCTGACCCATCCGAATCGGACCTGGCGGCTGGGGATGACCGACAGCGCCCGGCCCCGGCCGAGCATGCGACGATCTCGCCCATGAGCTACGAACCGACAGCCGATCGTTACGAGCCGATGATCTACAACCGCTGCGGCCGCAGCGGTCTGCTGCTGCCCGCGATGTCGTTGGGGCTCTGGCAGAACTTCGGCGACGATCGCCTGCTCGACACGAGCCGAGCGATCGTGCGGCGCGCGTTCGACCTCGGCATCACCCACTTCGATCTCGCCAACAACTACGGCCCGCCGTACGGGTCGGCGGAGCAGAACTTCGGCCGGATCTTCCGCGACGACCTCGCGCCATTCCGCGACGAGCTCGTGATCTCGACCAAGGCCGGCTACGACATGTGGCCCGGGCCCTACGGCGACGGGGGCTCGCGCAAGTACCTCCTCGCCAGCCTCGACCAGAGCCTCGGTCGCCTCGGGCTCGACTACGTGGACATCTTCTACTCGCATCGGTTCGACCCCGAGACGCCGCTCGACGAGACGATGGGCGCCCTCAACACCGCGGTGCGGCAGGGGAAGGCGCTCTACGCCGGCATCTCGTCGTACTCGGCGCAGCACACGGCCGAGGCGTCGGCGATCCTGCGCGACCTCGGCACGCCCCTCCTGATCCACCAGCCGTCGTATTCCCTCCTCAACCGCTGGATCGAGCCGGAGTTGCTCGACACGCTGGGCGACGAGGGGACCGGCTGCATCGTTTTCTCACCGCTGGCGCAGGGGATGCTGACGGACAAGTACCTCCAGGACATTCCGCCCGGGTCGCGCGCAAGTCGGGACGGGTCGCTGTCGCCGAGCCTCCTCACCGAGGAGACCCGCGCGAAGATCCGGGCGCTGAACGAGGTCGCCGCCCGCCGCGGCCAGACCCTCGCGCAGATGGCGCTGGCCTGGACGCTGCGCGACCCGCGAGTCACCTCGACGCTCGTCGGAGTGAGCAGCGTGGCGCAACTGGAGGCGAACGTAGCAGCGCTCGAGCACCTCGAGTTCACGGACGAGGAGCTCGCCGAGATCGACGGCTACGCGACGGACAGCGGCATCAACATCTGGGCCGCCTCGAGCGAAGAGTGAGGAAGAATGAGGAGGCCCGAAAGGCTCCCCTCCCGATTGCTACAGCGAGCCGAAAAGGCAAGATGGTCATGTACGCGCTTACGCGGACGGGGGGAGGGACTTGTGGCGAGGGTTCTCGAGCTTGGCGCCCAGTCGGTGGAGGCCGCCGGTGTCTGAGCCGGTCGGCCCTCTAATGGTGATCTCAGATCCGTCGACGCCGCGGCGCGCCTTGCCGATCGTCGCACCGGCGCGGCTCGCGCCGGACGAGCGCACGCGCCTCGAGCGACGAGCACGTCTTCTTGCCTGGGGCGGCATCACCTGGCACTTCATCGAATTTGCGATCGCGCTCTTCGCCGGCATCGCAGCAGGCTCGATCGCCCTGATCGGCTTCGGCGCCGACAGCCTTGTCGAGGCGATGGCCGGCTTCGTAGTCGTGTGGCTGTTCACCGGTCAGCGCGTTGGCTCCGCCACTGCCGAACGGCGGGCCCAGCAATTGATTGCGGCGAGCTTCTTTGCTCTTGCCGCCTACGTCGGGGTGGAGGCGATTCGCACCCTTGTCGCCGGCGATCACCCCGAGGCCAGCTGGCTCGGCGTCGGCCTCGCCGCCTTCACGGCACCGACGATGCCGCTGCTCGCCCGGCTCAAGCGTCGCGTGGGACAGACGCTGAACTCGTCGGCAACAGTGAAGGAAGGCGCGCAGAACATGGTCTGTGCCTACCTCTCTGTCGGCCTCCTCGGCGGCCTCCTCCTCAACGCGCTCGTCGGCTGGTGGTGGGCCGATCCCGCCGCGGCTCTGCTGATCGCCGCTGTTGCCGTCCGGGAAGGACGCGAAAGCTGGCGCGGCGGGGGCTGCTGCGACGTGTGCTGATATAGGGCGGCACCATGGCGAGCGAAGGCACGGTCAACGTCCGCTACATGGTCGACGACGTCGAGGCGGCGATCGACTTCTACACCACGCACCTCGGGACGATCCCTCCGGCAACGCGGTCGAGCTCTTCCAGCCCTCAGCGTCGTATGATCGCCTGCGCCCCTAGGCGCGCACGATCCGCGCCCCCGAGAAGGGGTCAGCCGCTCGCGGAGGTTTTGAGGACTTCGCGGAGCTTGCGCTGCAGCTGCTCGACGCTGAACGGCTTCTGCAGGGGAAGGCCATTCCCGGGGCGAGCACGCCGCGCGAGATCATCGCGTCGTCGGTATAGCCGGACGTGTAGAGCACCGTAGGCCGGGACGGTCCGCCCGCAGCCGGTCGGCGAGCTCGCGCCCGTTCAGCTCGGGCATGACGACGTCCGTGACGAGCAGGTCGATCGGCTGGTCGTCCGAGCTGGACAGCTCGAGCGCCTCGCGCGGAGAGGCTGCCTGGCGGACCTCGTAGCCGGAGAGCGTGAGCACCTCGTACGCGAGCCGGCGCACGGCGTCGTTGTCCTCGACGAGCAGCAGGCGCTCGCCGTGCCCGGCGGTGTCGCGCTCGGCCTCCTGCTGCACCGGCACGGGGGTCAGCTCGGTGCGCGGCAGGTAGACCTTGAACGTCGTTCCCGCGCCAGGCTCGCTGTAGACGGAGACGTAGCCGCCGCTCTGCTCGACGACCCCGAGCACGGTCGCGAGGCCGAGCCCGCTGCCCTCGCCCGGTCCCTTCGTCGTGAAGAACGGATCGAAGACCTGGTCGAGCAGCTCCGGCGCGATCCCGAGGCCCGTGTCCTCGACGGCGACCATGACGTACTCGCCCGGGGGGAGTGGGCCGACGGTGTCCTCGAGGGTCACGTTGCGCTTCGACAGGTCGAGCACGGTCGGCTGTAGGACCTGCCGCCGGCTGAGAGCGAGGAGCTGGCTCACCAGCGTCGTCGCTTTGTCGCCGGCCCGGCGGATCTCGTCGAAGCATTCCCTGAGCTTCTCGTCGGCGCCCGGCGCGGCCAGGCGCGTGAGGGCGATCTCGCTGTAGCCGTTCATCGCCGTGAGCAGGTTGTTGAAGTCGTGCGCGATCCCGCCGGCGAGACGGCCGACCGACTCGAGCCGGCGCGACTGGTGCAGCCGCTCCTCGAGCTCGGCGGCCCTGAGCCGCTCGCTGATGTCGCGCGAGCTGGAGACCAGCATCCTCGGCTTGCCGTTCGCGTCGAGGATCGGTGAGGCAATACCTTCGACCGTGACGTAGGTGCCGTCGGACCGGCGGACACGGGTGACGGACTCACGGGGGTCGCCGGACACCGCGTCCTCGAGCACGCCCGCGACCTCGACCGTGATGCGCGTTCCGTCCTTGGCGAGCAGCTCGTGCTCGTAGGTCGCGGCCGCGGCGGTTCCGTCGATCCTCGTAGGCCTGTCGCAGTGCCTCCAGGCTGTCCTCGGGAACGACGTCGGTGATCGACCTGCCGACGAGCTCACCGGGGTCGTAGCCGAGCACGCGCTCGAAGGCGGCGTTCACGGTCGTGAAGCGGCGGTCGATCTGTCGGCGGCTCCTCGAGCAGCGCCAAGAGGCGCTCCCGCTCCTCCGGCGGACGGATCTCGACGATCGTCTTCGCGAGGAACTCCTCGCGCGAGTAGCCGTAGACGCGAACGGCCGCCTCGTTCACTGCCAGGAAGCGAAGGGTCTCCTCGTCATAGACCCACATCGGGTTCGGGTTGCCCTCGAAGAGGAGCCGATACTGGTCTTCGGACGACGAGCGGAGGAGGGCCGCGGCTGGCACGGTTTCGTCAGGCGCAGACGGCGTCGAGGAGCTGCGCGGCGGGGCAGCGCTTGACGAGAAAGGCAGAGGCTCCGGCTGCCTGCGCCTCGTCCTTGAGCGCCGGGTCCTCGTAGGCCGAGAGCACGACGATCCGAACGTCCGGCTGGCGCGCATGAATCTGTCCCGTCGCCTCGATCCCGCCGAGGTTCGGCATCCGGACGTCCACGAGGACCACGTCGGGCGCGAGCGTCAGCGCCATCTTCGCGACCTCGACACCGTCGCAGGCGGCGCCGACGCCGGCGAAACCCTCTTCCTCGAACAGGCGGACGAGGACGTTCCGCACCTGCGGTTCGTCATCGGCGACGACGAGCCTGATCGTGCGTCCGGCCGTCATCTGCTTCCCTCGTCGAGCATCGGGGAGCGCAGCTCGGTCATCAGGGTGCGCAAGGACGTCATCTCGGTCGTCAGGTCGCGTCGTGCCTGCTCGGCGTACTCGCGTGCGCCGGCGACGTCGCCGCTGTCGAGGCGCTGTCTTCCATCCTTCGCCTCCGAACCGCCGCAGGAATCCCGGACGAAGCCGGGCCTAGGTTGGTCATCGACGGCCACGCAGCGGCGACCCATGGTCAAAATCGACCGATCCGCCTCCCCAAAAAGGCGTAGGCCTCCCTTTTGCCCCGACACAGCCGGCCATGGAGCGGAGAGGGGCCGCGTCCGACCTCCTCTCCGCCAAGCCCTCCTAGCCCGAGAACTTGAACACGTTGGGCTGGACGTTGGCGCCCGTGTTCAGCTCGATGATCTCGCCCCCAGACCTCGGTGAAGGAGATGGATGCGCGCGTCAGCACCTTGCGCGGGTTGCGCAGGAAGAGCTCGAGCAGGCTGAACTCGATCGGCGTGAGCTCGATCGCTCGTCCGGCGCGACGAACCGCGCGGGTTTCGGGATCGAGCACGAGATCGCCGAACCGGAGGGTGTGCGTGCGACCCCGGGCACCGGGCCGCACGAGGCTCTGCGCGCGGGCCACCACTTCTTGCCGGCCGGAGCTCGCAGCGCGCCCGGATTTTCGAGCCCAGCCACCACGGCCGATCCGTTGCTGCCCCCGATCATTCGCTTAACCCGGCGCGCCTAATTGGCGGCCGGCCACCGCGGCCGCGAAGGCCTGTGCCGCAGCAACGATTGACGCGCATGGAGCCAACAGGCGATCCTCGTTGCTAGTCGATGGGAACTCGGGGGCGGATGAAGTTACCCACGTTGGCCGTAGGGCAAACGTCGCTCTCAAGAGAGGAGGAGTCGTGGCGAAGGGGAAAGGAGGCCGCGAGGTTCCGCGGCCGTTCCAGTTCCACTGGGGCGGTGGTCAGATCATCGAGGAAGCCTCGTATGTGGGGAAGTACACGGAGCCGGCGATCCAGCTGCTCGAGTACGAGGGCGGCGGCGCCTACGGGGTCCGCTTCTGTTACTACAACCACGGCGGTCGCTTCCAGCGCAGCCCGATGATGATCGACAGCGAGGACTCGCTCGAGGGCCTGCGCGCGGCGTTGCAGGAGACGCCGAAGCTGCGCGCACTCCTGAAGAAGCTCGTGACGTGAACCGGCTCCCGCGGCTCAGCTAGGTCCCTGGTTCAGCGCCTCGTAGTGGCGCATCTCGTCGATGTCGCCGACGAACGGCTTCACCGCCGCGAAGAACTCGCGGAACTCGGGGCTCGAGCGAAAGCCCCGCGGCCTGATGCGCACCTCCGGGGCGATGTCGCAGCGGCTGGCGAGCCTCGAGCATGACGGCCTGATCGCCCGCACGCTCGATCCGGCGGACCGGCGCGGCGTCGTCGTCACGCTGACGAAGCAGGGACGCAAGCTGGTCGACGAGATCTCCGCCGAGCACCTCGCGAACGAACGGAAGCTGCTGGCGCCGCTCTCGAAGAAGGAGCAGGCCGCGCTCGCCGGCCTGTTGAGGAAATTGCTCGTCGCCTATGAGGAGCAGCCTCCGGTTGACATGTGACCTTTTGGTCACCTATTCTCTGCTCATGGACGACGACCGCATCTTCAAGGCACTGGCGGATCCGACCCGCCGCCTGCTGCTCGATCGGCTCTTCGAGCGTGACGGCCGCACGCTCACCGAGCTCGAGTCCGACCTGGAGATGACGCGCTTCGGCGTGATGAAGCACCTCCGCGTGCTCGAGGAAGGCGGGCTCGTCGTCACGCGCCGGTCGGGCCGGGAGAAGCTGCACTTCCTCAACCCGGTGCCGATCCGGCTGATCCACGACCGGTGGATCGACAAGTACACCGAGCGCCAGGTCTCGGCGCTCGCAAACCTCAAGAGCGAGTTGGAGGAGACGGGATGACGACGATGACGGAGACGACGACCCAGGTCTACCAGGTGTTCATCAAGGCGACGCCGGAGCAGGTCTGGGACGGGATCACGAAGCCGGAGTTCACGGCGCAGTACTTCTACGGGAGCGTGATCGACTCGACGTTCGAGCCGGGGGCGCCCTATCTGGGCTGGTCGAGCGACAGAACGCAGCAGTACGTCGACGGCGAGGTGCTCGAAGCCGACCCGCCGCGACGGCTGAGCCATACGTGGCGCGCGCTCTACGACGAGGAGACCGCGGCGGAGCCGCACAGCCGCGTCGCGTGGGAGATCGAGCCGCAGGACGGCGGGATCACGAAGCTGACGGTCGTGCACGATCGGCTCGAGGCGTCGCCGAAGACGGCCCTCAACGTCGCAGGCGGCTGGAGCTTCGTCCTAAGCGGCCTGAAGACGCTGCTGGAGACCGGGAAGCCCTTGGCGGGCTAGAGCCGGCGATCCATCCGTGAAGCGGGACTTGGGCGGCGGCGCATAGCGTCGCCGCCCGTGGCTTCTAACCGCGGGCGTGCTTGACCGTCGATACAGGCGATGCGGCGGTGCTCGGCCGTACTTGCAGCAGTCTTCGCGCTCGTAGGCACGCCGAGCGCCGCGGCCGCTTGTCCAGCGGCCCCGCTTCCGAACGACGTGGAGCTCGGGCTTGCCGCTCAGTCGCTCGGCGTTACGGACGCGACCGACGTGGCAACGGCCTCGTTACCCATTACTGCTAGCAAGGCGCTCAAGGTCGCGAAACGGAACTTCGGTTGGGCGCGGGGCAGCCGACCCGCGGCGTATCTGGTTCACATCACAGATCACCCATCGGCTTTCGATCGCCCTTCGGGGGCCGAAGGTTGGATCGACATCCACCCGCTGCAGGTCGGCGACCTCGCATGGCTGGTCGTGATCCGCCACGCGCAGATCCCGATTCTGGGCGGCCACGGCGGGAGTTACAGAGCGACGCTGGTGGTCATCGAGGAAACGACCCGGCCGCGTTACGTCATCGGACTCACGATCTGACTCGCTCCCCGAGCGGGCGGCTACTCCACGCGGCGGATTCGGCCGGTCGCGACGTCGTAGACGAACCCGGTCGCCGTGAACGAATCGGGCAGGAGCGGCGATTCGCGCACGCGGCGCACGCTCTCGCGGACACTTTCGTCGAGATCCCGAAAGGGCAGGAAGTCGATCCCGCTCGCGTCGACGCCCGCCGCCGACAGCTTCGCCCTCAGTGCGTCGTTGTCAAGCATGAACAGCCCGCAACCGGTGTGCCCCATCACGAACACCTCTTGCGTCCCGAGCTCCCAGTGCGAGATCACGAGCGACCTGAGCGCGTCGTCCGTGACCTGCCCGCCCGCGTTGCGGATCACGTGCGCGTCGCCCTCCTCCAGGAAGAGCGCCTTCGCCGGATCGAGCCGGGCGTCCATGCACGTCACGACGGCGAAACGCCGCCCGGGCGGTGCCGGAAGGTCTCCCTTGGTGAAGTAGGACGCGTAGAGCGAGTTCGCGCGGAGGAGCTCGTCTGCCGCCGACACGCGCGGGGCTGGCGCTACCGCTTCGAGGTCCGCTCGACGAGCTTCCAGGCGCCCGGGAGCAACGCTGCGGCGAGGTAGAGCTTGAAGACGTCTCCGGGGACGAACGGGTAGAGCCCATACTCCAGCGTCTTCTCGAGGTTCGTATTCAGGACGACCGCGAGCCACGGCAAGCCGACGAGATAGATGATCACGTTGCCGGTCAGCATCGCGGCGATCGCCGAGGAGATCTGCCGGTCCCAGCGCCGCTCCGCCAGGTAGCCCGTGACGGCGGAGGCGAGCACGAAACCGACGATGTAGCCGCCGGTCGCGCTCGTGATCACGGACCAGCCGTGGGCCTGGTGCGCGTAGAGCGGCGCCCCGGCCACCCCGAGCCAGAGGTAGAGCATCAGGCTCGCGGTCCCGCGGATCGCGCCCAGCGACGCCCCGACCAGGACGACGGCGAATGTCTGGCCGGTGATCGGCACGGGCGTGAACGGGAGCTTGATCGAGATCTGCGCGGCGCCCGCGACGAGCCCGGTGCCTGCGAGGACGAGCAGCGTGTCCGTCAGCAGGTCGCTGCGCGGGACGACGGCGTGGCGGACGGTGGCGGCCTGCGCGTTCACGGGCAGCGATCCTAAATGACGAGCGGAGCGCGTCAAAGCCTGGGCACTTGACCGGAACGGGCGCGACGGACAAGCTGCGGCGACTTGGCTCGCAAGCTCTACGTCACTGCGATGGAGCCGCAGAGCGGCAAATCGGTTGTCGCCCTGGGGCTGATGGAGCTGCTGTCTGCGCGCGTCGAGCGGCTCGGTTTCTTCCGCCCGATTGTGCCCTCGGCGGACGAGCCCGATGCGCAGATCGAGCTGATCCGCCGGCGGTACCAGCTCGCGGCCCCGTACGAGCAGATGCACGCGCTCTCGCAGGACGAAGCGGCCGCCATCCCCGCCTACGAAGAGCTGCGCAAGCGCGTCGTCGAGGCGTACAAGCAGCTCGAGCAGGGCTGCGACTTCGTCCTCTGCGAGGGCACCGACTTCACCAGCGCCACCTCTGCCCTCGATTACGGCCTCAACGCCGACCTCGCCAACGAGCTCGGCGCGCCGGTGCTCGTCGTCGTCAAGGGCGGCACGACGGAGGAGACCGTCGCATCGGTCCGGGCGGCCCGAAACTCACTCGCACACAAGGGCTGCACGATCTTCGGCGTCGTCGTCAACCGCGTTCCCCCAGAGCGAGTCGAGGAGCTGAGCCGCACCCTGGGCGCGCAAGACGGTAGCGAGCCGGTCTACGTCCTGCCCGAGCTCCCGGAGCTCGCCTTCCCGACCGTGGGCGAGATCGCGGACGAGCTCGGCGCCGAGATCCTCTCCGACTCGACCGAAGAGGCGCTGCAGCGGGACGTGCGCGACGTCCGCGTCGCCGCGATGAGCGTCGAGCACTTCATCGACGACCTCGTCGACGGGACGCTCGTCGTCGTCCCCGGCGATCGGCCCGACATCCTGGTGGCGAGCCTCGCCTCGACGGTGTCGCCGGCGATCCCGACCGTCGCAGGAGTGCTCGTCACCGGCGGCTACCCGCTGAGCGAAACCGTGCGCCGCCTGCTCGAGAGCGCGCCCTTCCCGGTCCTTAACGCCGAGCAGCCGCTGCACGTCGCGGCGAACGTGGTGCAGTCGGTCCGGCCGGTGATTCGCGCCGAGAACGAGCGGAAGATCGCGACGGCGCTGGGCGTGTTCGAGTCGGCCGTCGACACGGCCGAGCTCGGCCAGCGGATCGCGCTCGAGCGGCCGCCGCGGATGACGCCGATCATGTTCGAGTACGAGCTGATCGAGCGCGCGAAGGCGGACCGCAAGCACATCGTGCTGCCCGAGGGCGACGACGAGCGCGTGCTGCGCGCCGCCGAGATCCTGCTCAGGCGCGGCGTCGTCGACCTCACCATCCTCGGCGACCCGAAGGACGTCGCCGCGCGGGCGTCGGCGGCCGGCGTCGACCTCGGCGGAGCTCTCGTGGTGGATCCGCTGCTGTCGCCGCTCAGGCAGGAGTACGCGAACCGGTACCACGAGCTACGGAAGTCGCGGGGGATGACGGAGGAGCTCGCGCTCGACGTCGTCGCGGCGCCGACCTACTTCGGGACGATGCTGGTCGCCCACGGGGCCGTCGACGGCATGGTCTCGGGTGCAGTCCACACGACCGCGGACACGATCCGGCCGGCGTTCGAGATCATCAAGTCCCGCGCAGGCGTGTCCGTCGTCTCCAGCGTGTTCTTCATGTGCCTCGCCGACGGCGTCCTCGTCTACGGCGACTGCGCCGTCAATCCGCAGCCCGACGTCGCCCAGCTCGCCGACATCGCGATCAGCTCGGCCGAGACGGCACGGACGTTCGGGATCGAGCCCCGGATCGCCATGCTCTCCTACGCAACCGGGACATCTGGGAAGGGCCCGAACGTCACCATCGTCCGCGAGGCGACCGAGGCGGTCCGGGAGCGACGCCCCGACCTGCTGGTCGAGGGGCCGATCCAGTACGACGCCGCCGTCGACGCCGGCGTCGCCGCGCTGAAGATGCCGGAGAGCGACGTCGCCGGCCGCGCGACGGTGTTCATCTTCCCCGACCTCGAGGCCGGGAACGTCGCTTACAAGGCGGTCCAGCGCGCGGCGAACGCCGTCGCGATCGGGCCGGTCCTGCAGGGGCTACGGAAGCCCGTGAACGACCTGAGCCGCGGCTGCAGCGTCACGGACATCGTCAACACCGTGGCGATCACGGCGATCCAGGCGCAGGAAAACTCGACCTAGCGCGCGAGCGACTGCTCGCCTCCGGCGTGCTCGAACGCTTCGAGGACAAGCACGGCCCCGTAGTCGTCGAGGAATCGGAAGCCGTAACGCGCTGAACCTGACAACGGGCGAAAGCGTGAGCTTTCGCCCGTAGCCCTACTTCCCCCGGAAAAACGGGTGAGCGACGAGCGGGTGCGCCGCGGCGCCGCGGGTGAGTGATCGGGCGGTTTGTTTTGGCGGTCGCTTCAGGTGAGGAGCGCGATCCGCTGGAGGTTGTGGGCGAGGGCG